>Ga0134126_10006803_pt1 | contig 14361 bp, 17 predicted proteins | sample KB31752_FD_96881 | JGI IMG/M metagenome (GOLD analysis project Ga0134126, IMG submission 96881) | Terrestrial soil microbial communities with excess Nitrogen fertilizer from Kellogg Biological Station, Michigan, USA - KB3-175-2 | ecosystem: Environmental > Terrestrial > Soil > Unclassified ... | reverse complement strand
CGCCCTACTATTCGGTGAAGGAGGCGGTGTTCCCGTTCATCAAGTTCCCGGGCGTGGACACGATCCTCGGACCCGAGATGAAATCCACCGGGGAGGTGATGGGCGTGGGCCAGAGCTTCGCCGGGCGTTCGTGAAGAGCCAGCTCGCGGCGGGCGTGCGCCTGCCCAAGGGCGGCAAGGCGTTCCTCTCGGTGCGGAACGCCGACAAGCCGGGCGTGGTGCCGATCGCGCGCGCGCTCACCGAGCTCGGCTTCTCGCTCGTCGCCACCAAGGGCACCGCGGCCGCGCTCTCGCAGGCGGGTCTCAAGGTGCAGGCGGTGAACAAGGTGCAGGAGGGCCGCCCGCACATCGTCGACATGCTCAAGAACCGCGAGATCGCCTTCATCGTGAACACCGTCGAGGAAGACCGGCGCTCGATCCAGGACTCCTGGTCGATCCGCAACACGGCGCTGCACAATCGCATCACCTACTACACGACGCTCGCGGGCGCGCGCGCGGCGTGCCTCGGCATGCGCCATCTCGAGGAGATGCGCGCCTACGACATCCAGTCCCTGCACGCCACCCTGCCATGAGCAAGATCCCCATCACCCTGCGCGGCGCCGAGCTGCTGCGCACCGAGCTCCACCGGCTGAAGACGGTCGACCGGCCGGCGGTGATCACCGCCATCGCGGAGGCGCGCGCGCAGGGCGACATCACCGAGAACGCCGAGTACGAGGCGGCGCGCGAGCGGCAGGGCTTCATCGAGGGACGCATCCTCGAGCTCGAGGCGAAGCTCGCCAACGCGCAGGTGATCGATCCGGCGCTGCTCGAGGACGACGGGCGCGTGGTGTTCGGCGTGACGGTGGAGCTCGCCGATACCGCGGGCGGCGGGACGGTGACCTACCAGATCGTCGGCGAGGACGAGGCCGACATCAGGCAGGGCAAGATCTCCTACTCCTCGCCGATCTCCAAGGCCCTCATCGGGAAGTTCTCGGGCGACGTCGCCGAGGTTCGGACGCCGGGCGGGGTGAAGGAGTTCGAGATCGTGGACGTGAAGTACGTTTGACCTCGCCTTGCGCGCCGTCCTCCGGATCGCGCGTGCGCGGTCCGGCCTTCGCTTTCGGCGCGATCTTTCCCTTGCGCACCATGTCCGCGACGTCGCGCGCCTTGCGCTTGATCTCGTCGCGGCGCTGCTGGCGCCGATGGGCCGCGTCGCCGGCGCCTTCGCTGCGCTGCGCCGGCTTTCTTTCCGGCGGTCGCGCGGCGCTCGCTGGCGCCTCGTCCGGCTTTTCCCGGTAGATCACGAACACCTTGCCGATCTGCTGCACCGGATGCGCCTCGAGCTTCTCGCAGATCGATTCCATCCACACGTTGCGCGCGTCGCGGTCGTCGGTCGCCGCGCGCACCTTGACCAGCTCGTGCGCCTTCAACGCGCGGTCGATCTCGGCGAGCACCTCGTGGGTGAGGCCCTTGTCGCCGATCAGCACCACCGGATGGAGCGTGTGGGCCTCCGCGCGAAGCTCGCTGCGGCGGCTGGAGGTGAGGGAAGCCATGGCCCGCAGTATAGACGCCGCCTAGCTCGCCGAGAGCTCCAGGTCGAGGACGCTCGCGCCCAGGGCCACGTTGTGCTGGTCGCCGGTGCCGGGAAAGACCTCCGCGAGCACGCCGAACTCGGTCACGTGCCAGTCTTGCGGGCGCGGCGAGATCGCCGGCAAGGGCCCCGCGCGCAGTTGGGCGAGAAGCGCGGCGAACTGCTCGTAGCTCACCACGGCGCGGAAGCGCATCGGCTCGTTCCACGCGGCGACGTTGTGCTCCGTGGCGGATCCGGCGCCGGGACCGGCGAAGCGCACCGGAGTGCCATCGGCCTGGACCGCCGCGAGCGGGCTCGAGACGAAGGCGACGTGGCCATCGGAGCCGACGCTTTCCATCGCGCTTCCGTTCACTCCCGGAGGGCGGCTGTCGAACAGCGCGACGAGGTGGGCGATCACCGTGCCGGTGGTCGCGTCCTGCGCGTAGTAGAAGAAGCTCAACTGTGCGGTTCCCTCGCCCGTATGCGGCTGCTGGTAGCGCACCGAGCGAAGGTCCACGCTCGCCTCGATCGCGAGCGAGGCGCCGGGCGCGCGCAGGATCGCGGGCCGGGTGGAGGGGTCGCGCGCGATGCTGGCACTGGGCCCTTCGCCCACCAAGGGCACATGATGCGAGAACTCCCCGGTGTTGATGAACACGCCCGCCGATCCGCAGTCGAGCTGGAACGCGCTCGCCGGATCGGGGAGCGCGACGTCCCGATCGCCGCGTTGCGCGCCGCTGTCGGAGGGATAGAAGCCGGTGTAGTCGCCCACCGCCCAGGTGACCTCGTGCGCGACCTCCTCGGCGAGCTCCGACGTTCCGGGGTCTCCCATGTGCTGCACGCGCATGAAGGTCGCGTCTTGCGGCGCCGTCGCGTTCTCGGCGAGGATGTTCGACGGCCCCGCGCAATCGGGCGCCGAGACGTAGGTCGTGGAGGAGGCGGGCGGGTCGGCGGCGCTCGTGCCGCCGCCGCTCCCGCCGCAGCCCGCGAGCAGCAGCAGCGCCGCGAGGGCCGTGCGGGGTGCGGATTTCATTCGGATCATGCAGTCGTCATTCTACGGTGAAGAAATCCCGCTCCAGCAAGCAGTGGCTTCGCCGCCACGTGAACGATCCCTACGTGCAGCGCAGCAAGCGCGAGGGCCTGCGCTCGCGCTCCGCGTACAAGCTCACCGAGATCGACGAGCGCGACCGCATCCTCGCGCGCGGCATGACCGTGGTCGACCTCGGCGCGGCGCCGGGCGGATGGTCGCAGGTCGCGGTGAAGCGCGTGGGCGCGGGGGGCAAGGTCATCGCGATCGACCTGCTCGAGATGGAACCGGTGCCGGGCGTCGATTTCGTGCGCGGCGACTTCACGGCGGCCGAAGGCCTTGCGCAAGTCGCGGCGAAGCTCGACGGCGGCCGCGTCGACGTGGTCCTCTCGGACATGGCGCCCAACATGTCCGGCATCGCCGTGTCGGACCAGGCGCGCGTGATGGCGCTCGCCGAAGCGGCGCGCGATTTCGCGCTGTTGCACCTGAAACGCCAGGGGGTGCTGCTGGTCAAAATGTTCCAGGGCGCGGGGTATGATGATTACCTCAAGTCGTTGCGCGGCGCGTTCGAGAAGGTGGTGGTGCGCAAGCCCGCGGCCTCGCGTGACGAGAGCGCCGAGCAGTACCTGCTGGCGCGCGGGCTGAAGCCGGCGAAAACTCCTCCCGAGGGGCCTTGAATTCCCCGGGGATGGCCCGATGTGCTTCGGAGGGCCGCTTCATCCCTCTGAATATTGGGGTTATTTTTCCGCGAAGGATGTTCAGGTGAACAACACAATTCGAACCATCATGGTCTGGCTCGTCATCGGAGTCATCCTCACCATGGTGTTCATGCAGGTCGGCAATCGCACCTCGAGCCAGAACACGCTCGACTACTCGACCTTCATGGAGCAGGCGAAGCAGGGCCAGATCGCGAAGGCCAAGATCGAGAGCATGAAGACCGTGCGCGCGACCACCCGCGACGGCAAGACCTACGTGGTGAACACCCCGGGCATCCAGGATCCGTGGATGGTGAGCGACCTCATGAAGGACGGCGTCACCGTCGAGGCGAAGCCCGAGGAGGAGCCCTCGCTCCTCATGAACATCTTCGTGTCGTGGTTCCCGATGCTGCTGCTCATCGGCGTGTGGATCTTCTTCATGCGCCAGATGCAGGGCGGCGGGCGCGGCGGCGCCTTCTCGTTCGGCAAGTCGCGCGCGCGCATGCTCGACGAGAACCAGAACCAGGTCACGTTCGCCGACGTCGCGGGCGTGGACGAGGCGAAGGAAGAGGTCGGCGAGCTGGTCGACTTCCTGCGCGATCCGTCCAAGTTCCAGAAGCTCGGCGGCCGCATCCCGCGCGGCGTGCTGATGGTGGGCTCGCCCGGCACCGGCAAGACCCTCCTCGCGCGCGCCATCGCGGGCGAGGCGAAGGTGCCGTTCTTCTCGATCTCCGGCTCGGACTTCGTCGAGATGTTCGTCGGCGTCGGTGCCGCGCGCGTGCGCGACATGTTCGAGCAGGCGAAGAAGAACGCGCCCTGCATCGTGTTCATCGACGAGATCGACGCGGTCGGCCGCCAGCGCGGCGCGGGCCTCGGCGGCGGCAACGACGAGCGCGAGCAGACGTTGAACCAGCTGCTGGTCGAGATGGACGGCTTCGAGGGCACCTCGGGCGTGATCGTGATCGCCGCGACCAACCGTCCCGACGTGCTCGATCCGGCGCTGCTGCGTCCCGGCCGCTTCGACCGCCAGGTCGTCGTGCCGCTGCCCGACATCCGCGGCCGCGAGCAGATCCTCCTCGTGCACATGCGCAAGGTTCCCATCGCGCCCGACGTCGATGCCTCGATCATCGCGCGCGGCACGCCGGGCTTCTCCGGCGCGGACCTCGCGAACCTCGTGAACGAGGCGGCGCTCTTCGCCGCGCGCGCGAGCAAGCGCCTGGTGGACATGGACGACTTCGAGCGCGCGAAAGACAAGGTGATCATGGGCGCCGAGCGCAAGTCCATGGTGATGCCCGAGGAAGAGCGCAAGAACACCGCCTACCACGAGTCGGGCCACGCCATCGTCGCGCGCCTGCTGCCGAAGACGGACCCGGTGCACAAGGTGACGATCATCCCGCGCGGGCGCGCGCTGGGCGTCACCATGCAGCTCCCGGTGGAGGACCGCTACAGCTACAACCGCGACCACCTCCTCAACACGATCGCGGTGCTCTTCGGCGGCCGCGTCGCCGAGGAGCTCTTCATGAACCAGATGACCACCGGCGCCTCGAACGACTTCAAGCGGGCCACCGACATGGCGCGCCGCATGGTCACCGAGTGGGGTATGTCCGATGCGCTCGGCCCGATGGTGTACGGCGAGAACGAGGGCGAGGTGTTCCTCGGCCGCACCGTCACGCAGCACCACAACATGTCCGAGGAGACGATGAAGGCGGTGGACAAGGAAGTCCGCGCCATCATCGACGGCCAGTACACGCTCGCGCGCCGCCTGCTCGAGGAAAACCGCGACAAGGTGGAGGTGATGGCGAAGGCGCTCCTCGAGTGGGAGACGATCGACGCGAACCAGATCGACGACATCATGTCGGGCCGCCCCCCGCGTCCGCCCAAGCCGCTCGCGACCAAGCCCGCCTCGCCGCCCGACAGCGGCAACCGCGGCGTCGAGCCGAACCCGTCGGCCGAAGGCGCCTGAAGCGGCCCGCATCGTGAACCAACCCTGGGGCTGGCATCGTGCCAGCCCTTTTTCTTGGTCGTTCCACCGCCCGCTGGTGATGGGCATCGTCAACGTCACCGATGACTCCTTCTCCGACGGCGGCCGGTTCCGCGAGCCGCGGCACGCGATCGAGCACGGCCTCGCGCTCGCGCGCGACGGTGCCGACCTGGTGGACGTGGGCGGCGAATCCACGCGCCCGGGCGCGGCGCCCGTGCCCGCCGACGAGGAACTGCGGCGCGTGATCCCTGTCATTGAAGCGCTGGCCCGCGCGGGCGTGCCGGTGTCGTCCGACACGTCGAAGCCCGGCGTGATGCGCGCGGCGATCGCGGCCGGCTGCGCGGTGGTGAACGACGTGAACGGCTTTCGCGAGCCGGGTGCGCTCGAAGCGGTGCGCGATCGCGACGTCGGCGTCGTCGTGATGCACATGCAGGGCACGCCGCGCACGATGCAGGAAGACCCGCGCTACGGCGACGTGGCCGCGGAGGTGGGCGACTTCCTTCTCGAGCGCGCCAAGGCGCTCGAGTCGGCGGGCATCGCGCGCGAACGCATCGCGCTCGACCCGGGCTTCGGCTTCGGCAAGAAGCCCGAGCACAACGTCGCGCTCTTCCGCGCGCTCGCGGCGCTCGCCGGGATGGGGTACCCGCTTTTGGTGGGCGTGTCGCGCAAGCGCATGCTGGGCGACATCACCGGGCGCGGCATCACGGAGCGCACGGCGGCGAGCGTTGCCGCGGCGCTCCTCGCGGCGCAGAATGGCGCGCAGGTCGTACGAGTGCACGACGTGAAGGAGACGGTGGACGCGATGAAGGTCTGGCAGGCGCTGCGATGACGCGGAAATGGTTCGGCACCGATGGCGTGCGCGGCCGCGTGGGCGAGCCGCCCATCACGCCCGACTTCGTGCTGAAGCTCGGCTACTGCGCGGGCAAGGTGCTATCGCGCGCGGATGTCGCGCCGCCGCACCGCGACCGCCCGGCGGTCCTCATCGGCAAGGACACGCGCATTTCGGGCTACATGCTCGAGTCCGCGCTCGAATCCGGGCTTTCCGCGGCGGGCGTGGACACCTTCCTGGTGGGCCCGATGCCCACGCCCGCGGTGGCGTTCCTCACGCGCGCCCTGCGGCTTTCGGCCGGCGTCATGATCTCCGCCTCGCACAATCCCTTCGAGGACAACGGCATCAAGTTCTTCTCGGCGGACGGCATGAAGCTTCCCGACGCGGTCGAGAGCGACATCGAGGCGCTCGTCGATGCGCCGCTCGCGGTGCCGCCCTCGGCCGCCCTCGGCAAGGCCGAGCGCGTGCTCGACGCCGAAGGACGCTACCTCGAGTTCTGCAAGGGCACCTTCCCGAAGCAGACGTCGCTGCGCGGATTGAAGCTGGTGGTCGATTGCGCGCACGGCGCCAACTACCGGCTGGGCGTGCGCGTCTTCCAGGAGCTCGGCGCGGAAGTGGTCGCGGTGGCGAGCGCGCCGAACGGCACCAACATCAACGAGGCGTGCGGCGCGACGCATCCGCAGGAAATGGCGCGCGCCGTGGTGGAGAACGGCGCGGATTTCGGCATCGCCTTCGACGGCGACGGCGACCGGCTCGCGATGGCCGATCGCGACGGGCGGCTATTCGACGGCGACCAGCTGCTCTACGCCATCGTGAAGGACCGGCTGCTCGCCGGGCGCCTGCGCGGCGGCGTGGCCGGCACGCTGATGACCAACTTCGCCCTCGAGCGGCGCCTGGGCGAGATGGGCATTCCCTTCGCGCGCGCCAAGGTCGGCGACCGCTACGTCCTCGAATGCCTGCTCGAGCGCGGCTGGGAGTGCGGCGGCGAGAATTCCGGCCACCTGCTGTGCCTCGACTGCCACTCGACCGGCGACGGCATCATCTCGTCGCTCCAGGTGCTCGCGGCGCTCGTCGCGAGCGGCAAGTCGCTCGGGGAATTCACGCGCGAGCTGGTGCTGTTGCCGCAGGTGCTCGTGAACGTGCGCCTCGCCGGGACGCCCGATCTGCACGCCCCGGCGGTCCGCGAAGCGGCGGCGCGCGCCGAGGCGGACCTCGGCGGCCGCGGCCGCGTCCTGCTGCGTCCCTCGGGCACCGAGCCCGTGGTGCGCGTGATGGTGGAGGGCGAGGACCGGGCGCACGTCCAGGCGCTCGCGGAGTCCATCGCCGCCGCGGTGAAGGCGGCCGGAGAGCGCGCGGTCGCATAGGCGGCTACGGCGGCGTGCCGGGCCGCGCCGCGGCGGGTTCGCTCGGGGTGTCGAGCGGCCGCCCTGGAATCCCACCGCGTCGGCTCGCCTCCGGTTCGCTCCAACACCGTTCCCGCTCGCCCCGCAGCGCGTGGCAATCGCCCGATTTGCCACGCGCTGCTGCAACGCGGTAAAATCTCACGGTTTCGAGGTCGCGAAATGCGGTCCAAGGTCGTCGTCGGCAACTGGAAGCTCAATGGAAGCCTTCCCGGCAACGAAGGGTTGCTGAAAGCGCTCCTGAAGGACATTCCCCGCGACAACCCGATCGCCTGTGCCGTCTGCGTGCCGGCCCCTTATCTCGCCCAGGTCCGGGTGCTGCTCGAGGGATCGGGGATCGCGTGGGGCGCGCAGGACCTCAGCCGGTTCGACCAGGGCGCGTACACCGGGGAAGTCTCCGGCCGCATGCTGGTCGAGCTCGGTTGCCGGTACGTGATCGTCGGGCACTCGGAGCGGCGCACGCTCTTCGGCGAGACCGACGCGATCGCGGCGGAAAAGTACGTCGCGGCGCGCAAGGCCGGGCTCACCCCGATCTTCTGCGTCGGAGAGACGCTCGGGGAGCGCGAGCGCGGCGAGACGAACGCCGTCCTCGCGCGCCAGGTGGATGCCCTGTTGCAGGCGTACGGGGCGACGGGGCTCGAGCGCGGCATCGTCGCCTACGAGCCGGTGTGGGCCATCGGCACGGGCAAGACCGCCACCGCGGCCCAGGCCGACGAGGCGCAGGCGTTCATCCGCCAGCGCATCGGGGCGAAGGACCAGGCGGTGGCGCGCAGCCTCCCCATCCTGTACGGGGGCAGCGTGAAGGCCGCGAACGCGGCGGAATTGTTCGCGATGCCGAACGTCGACGGCGGGCTGGTCGGCGGGGCGTCGCTGGTGGCGCAGGAATTCGTGGCGATCTGGCGCGCAGCCCTCGCCCGTTGAAAGGCAGATTCGATGCAGACGTTGGTCCTCGTGTTGCACATCCTCGCCGCGATCGGCATCGTGGTCCTGGTGCTGCTCCAGCACGGCAAGGGCGCGGACATGGGCGCGGCGTTCGGCAGCGGCTCGGCCGGGAGCCTCTTCGGCAGCGCGGGCGCGGCGAACTTCCTCTCGCGCACCACCGCGATCCTCGCGGCCGTGTTCTTCCTCACGAGCCTGGGGCTCACCTATTTCTCGTCGCCGTCGAAGTCGAGCGGCGTCGTGCAGCAGCTCGAGATTCCGGCGGTCCCGCAAGGGACCTCCGCGCAGAAACCGGCGGCGCCTGCTCCCTCGGCACCGGCGCCGGCGGCACCCGCGGATGGCAGCAAGTCCTCGGAGATCCCGAAGTAGCGGTTCGGTCTTGCCGTAGATCAGTGCTTCGCCCGGGCGCGTCCCGGATCATGCTCGCCGTCGTGGTGGAATTGGTAGACACGCTGTCTTGAGGGGGCAGTGCCGAAAGGCGTAAGAGTTCGAGTCTCTTCGACGGCACCATTTTTCAATTGCTAGCCAACTACTTCCCCATCCTGCTTTTCCTCGCCATCGGCGTGGCCGTCGGCGTGGGATCGCTCGTGGCGAGCGGCGTGCTCGCGCGGCTCAGCGGATCGCAGAACCCGGACGCGCAGAAGCTGTCCCCCTATGAATGCGGCTTCGAGGCCTTCGAAGACGCGCGGATGAAGTTCGACGTGCGCTACTACCTGGTGGCGATCCTCTTCATCCTCTTCGACCTCGAGATCGCCTTCCTCTTCCCGTGGGCCATCGTGCTGCGCGACATCGGCTGGTTCGGCGTCGTGGCGATGGCGATCTTCCTCGGCATCCTCGTCGTGGGCTTCATCTACGAATGGAAGAAGGGCGCGCTCGAATGGGAATGAGGGCCCAGCTCGCCAAGCAGGGGCCCCACCGCTCTTGTGGGGATGCGCCGGACGAGCGGGCCGTCGATGGAGATACGCGTAATGGCTGATCTTTCGCAGGGTGGCGTAACGCAGCAAGGCTTCGTCGTCACGCAGGTCGACAACGTGCTCAACTGGGCGCGCACCGGGTCGCTCTGGCCGATGACCTTCGGGCTCGCGTGCTGCGCGGTGGAGATGATGCACGCGGGCGCCTCGCGCTACGACCTGGACCGCTTCGGGATCGTGTTCCGCCCGAGCCCGCGCCAGTCCGACCTCATGATCGTGGCGGGGACGCTCTGCAACAAGATGGCGCCGGCGCTGCGCAAGGTCTACGACCAGATGGCCGAGCCGCGCTGGGTGGTCTCCATGGGCTCGTGCGCCAACGGCGGCGGCTACTACCACTACTCGTACTCGGTGGTGCGCGGCTGCGATCGCATCGTGCCGGTCGACATCTACGTGCCCGGCTGCCCGCCGACCGCCGAGGCGCTCCTCTACGGCCTGATCCAGCTGCAGAACAAGATCCGGCGCACCAACACCATCTCGAGGGCCTGATCGCGATGCCCGGTTCCCTGGACGACCTGCAGTCGGCGCTCGATCGCGCGCTCGGCGCGCGCATCAAGGCGCGCAAGCTCGATCGCGGCGAGCTCACCATCGAGGTGGGCGCGGCGGACCTGGTCGAGGTGGCGACCCTCCTGCGCGACGATCGCGCGCTCGCCTTCTCGACGCAGCTCGACCTCCTCGGCGTCGACTACCGCGGCATCACGGGCGGCGTGGAGGGCCCGCGCTTCGCGGTGATCTACGTCCTCCTCTCGATCGAGCACAACTGGCGCGTGCGCGTGCGGGTGTACTGCCCGGACGACGACTTCCCGGCCCTCGACTCGGTGATCACGGTGTGGCCGTCGGCGAACTGGTACGAGCGCGAGGCCTTCGACCTCTACGGCATCGTCTTCAAGGGCCACCCGGACCTGCGCCGCATCCTCACCGACTACGGCTTCGTCGGGCATCCGTTCCGCAAGGACTTCCCGGTCATGGGCTACGTCGAGATGCGCTACGACCCCGAGCAGAAGCGCGTGATCTACCAGCCCGTCACCATCGAGCCGCGCGAGATCGTGCCGCGCGTGGTGCGCGAGGACGCGTACGGCGAGGCGGGGAAGACGGATTGAGCGATGGCTGAGATCAGGAACTACACGATGAACTTCGGGCCGCAGCACCCGGCGGCCCACGGGGTCCTGCGCCTGGTGCTCGAGCTCGACGGCGAGGTGATCCAGCGCGCCGACCCGCACATCGGGCTCCTGCACCGCGCCACCGAGAAGCTCGCCGAGACGCGCACCTACCTGCAGAACGTGCCGTACATGGATCGCCTCGACTACGTGTCCATGATGTGCAACGAGCATGCCTACGTGATGGCGATCGAGAAGCTGCTCGGCATCGAGGTGCCGATCCGCGCGCAGTACATCCGCGTGATGTTCGACGAGATCACGCGCATCCTGAACCACCTGATGTGGATCGGCTCGCATGCGCTCGACGTGGGCGCGATGACGGTCTTCCTGTACGCGTTCCGCGAGCGCGAGGACCTGATGGACATGTACGAGGCGGTCTCCGGGGCGCGCATGCACGCGGCCTACTACCGTCCCGGCGGCGTGTACCGCGATCTTCCCGACCGCATGCCGAAGTACGCCGAATCGAAGGTGCGCTCGGCGCAGAAGGTGAAGGAGCTCAACGCCAACCGCGAGGGCTCGCTCCTCGACTTCATCGAGGACTTCACCCGCCGCTTCCCGGGCTGCGTCGACGACTACGAGGTGCTGCTCACCGAGAACCGCATCTGGAAGCAGCGCACGGTGGGCATCGGCGTCGTGTCCGCGGAGCGCGCGCAGGCGCTGGGCTTCACCGGCCCGATGCTGCGCGGCAGCGGCATCGCGTGGGACCTGCGCAAGAAGCAGCCCTACGAGGTGTACGACAAGCTCGACTTCGACATCCCGGTCGGCACCCACGGCGACTGCTACGACCGCTACCTCGTGCGCATGCACGAGATGCGCGAGTCGAACCGCATCATCCGGCAGTGCATCGAATGGCTGCGCGCGAACCCGGGCCCGGTGATCACCGCGAACCACAAGGTGGCGCCGCCGACGCGGGTGGAGATGAAGGAGAACATGGAGGACCTCATCCACCACTTCAAGCTCTTCACCGAGGGCATGCACGTACCGCCGGGCGAGGCGTACGCCGCGATCGAGCACCCGAAAGGCGAGTTCGGCGTGTTCATCATCAGCGACGGCGCGAACAAGCCGTGGCGCCTGAAGCTGCGCGCGCCCGGCTTCCCGCACCTCGCCGCCATGGACGAGATGGCGAAGGGCCACATGATCGCCGACGTGGTCGCGATCATCGGCACCATGGACATCGTGTTCGGGGACATCGACCGATGAGCGAGCGCGCCACCGGCCGCGTGATCGACCAGCGCGTGGTGAACGTCGACGAGCTCGCGCTCGAGCGCTTCGAGAAGGGCGACAAGTTCGCCTCCGACAGCGTGCGCGTGGGGCCGCTGGTCGGCGCGAAGAACCTGGGCTATTCCTACGACGTGGTGCAGCCTGGCAAGCGCGCCTGCCCTTTCCACAGCCACCTCGCCGAGGAAGAGGCCTTCTTCATCGTGCGCGGCGCGGGGCTGCTGCGTTACGGCGAAGAGACGCGCCGCATCCGTGCCGGCGACTTCATCTGCTGCCCCACCGGCGGACCCGAGACCGCGCACCAGATCGTGAACGACTCGGACGCGGAGCTCGCCTACATCTCGATCTCGACCATGATGCCGGCCGAGGTGTGCGAGTACCCGGACTCGGGGAAGATCGGCGCGTTCGGCGAGCGCACGCCGCGCATGCGCCACATGACCCACGCCGACCAGGCCGTGGATTACTGGAAGGACGAGACATGAGCGCGCAGGCCTCCACGGCGACCGGCAAGCTCCTCTCCGGAGCGGCGCTCGCGAGGATCGAGCGCGAGGCGGCCAAGTACCCCCCCGACCAGCGCCATTCCGCGGTGATCTCGGCGCTCGGCATCGCGCAGGATGAGCACGGCTGGCTTTCGAACGAGTTGATGGAGGAGGTCGCGCAGGTCCTCGGCATGCCGCCGGTGTGGGTGTACGAGGTCGCGACGTTCTACAACATGTACAACCTGAAGCCGCCCGGCAGGCACAAGCTGGTGATGTGCACCAACCTCCCGTGCGCGCTCTCCGGCGCGGTGGAGGCGGCCGAGCACCTCAAGCGCCGCTGCGGCGTGGAGGATTTCAACCAGACCTCCGCCGACGGCCGCTTCACGGTGAAGGAAGGCGAGTGCTTCGGCGCCTGCGGCGACGCGCCGGTGATGATCGTCGACAACAAGCGCGTTTGCGCGCGCATGACGCCCGAGAAGCTCGACGCGCTGCTCAAGGAGCTCGACTGATGCCGATCCTCGACTACGGCCCGGATGCCGTCATCATGAAGGGCCTCGACGGCGACAACTGGGGCCTCGAGGGCTACGAGGCGCGCGGCGGCTACAAGGCGCTGCGCCGCATCGTGGACGAGAAGATGACGCCCGAGGCGCTGATCGCCGAGGTGAAGAAGTCGGCGCTGCGCGGGCGCGGCGGCGCGGGCTTCCCCACCGGCCTCAAGTGGTCCTTCATGCCGAAGAGCTACACCGGCCAGCGCTACCTCGTGTGCAACTCCGACGAGGGCGAGCCGGGCACGTTCAAGGACCGCGACATCCTGCGCTACAACCCGCATGCGCTGATCGAGGGCATGATCATCGGCGGCTACGCCATCGGCGCGACGGTCGGCTACAACTACATCCACGGCGAGATCTGGAGCGAGTACGAGCGCTTCGAGCAGGCGCTCCAGCAGGCGCGCGACGCGGGCTACCTCGGAGGCAACGTCCTCGGCGGCGGCTTCGACTTCGAGCTCCACGCGCACCACGGGATGGGCGCCTACATCTGCGGCGAGGAGACGGCCCTTCTCGAGTCGCTCGAGGGCAAGAAGGGCATGCCGCGCTTCAAGCCGCCGTTCCCCGCGACGTTCGGCCTGTACGGCAAGCCCACCACGATCAACAACACCGAGACCTTCGCCGCGGTGCCCGGCATCATCGCCAACGGCGCCGACTGGTTCCTCGCGCTCGGCAAGCCCAACAACGGCGGCACCAAGCTCTTCTCGGTCACCGGGCACGTGAACCGCCCCGGCAACTACGAGGTGCGCCTCGGCACCCCGTTCGCGAAGCTCCTCGAGATGGCGGGCGGCATGCGGGGCGGGAAGAAGCTGAAGGGCGTGATTCCGGGCGGCTCCTCCATGCCGGTGCTCACGGCCGACGTGATGATGAACCTCGACATGGACTACGACTCGATCGCCAAGGCGGGCTCGTTCCTCGGCTCCGGCGCCGTGATCGTGATGGACGAGGACACCTGCATGGTGAAGGCCGCCGAGCGCCTCGCGTATTTCTACTTCGAGGAGTCGTGCGGGCAGTGCACCCCGTGCCGAGAGGGCACAGGGTGGCTCTATCGCATCCTCCATCGCATCGAGACCGGCGAGGGGCGGCAGGAGGACCTGGATCTCCTCCTCGACCTCGCCGACAACATCCAGGGGCGCACCATCTGCGCGCTGGGCGACGCGGCGGCGATGCCGGTGCGCGCCTTCGTGAAGACCTACCGCGACGAGTTCCAGCACCACATCGACCACAAGCGCTGCACGGTGCGGCCGGGCGGCTACAGCTCCGCCGACCCGGACCTCGCGAAAATGGCGGCCGACTGAACGACATGCCCATCAACCTCGAGATCGACGGCAAGCCCGTCACGGTCGAAAACGGCGCCACGGTGATGGACGCGGGCGTGAAGCTCGGCGTCTACATCCCGCACTTCTGCTACCACAAGAAGCTCTCCATCGCCGCCAACTGCCGCATGTGCCTGGTGCAGGTGGAGAAGGCGCCCAAGCCGCTGCCGGCCTGCGCGACGCCCGCCACCGAGGGCATGAAGGTCCACACGCATTCGAACGCGGCGATCGAGGCGCAGAAGGGCGTGATGGAGTTCCTGCT
>Ga0134126_10006801_pt1 | contig 14364 bp, 15 predicted proteins | sample KB31752_FD_96881 | JGI IMG/M metagenome (GOLD analysis project Ga0134126, IMG submission 96881) | Terrestrial soil microbial communities with excess Nitrogen fertilizer from Kellogg Biological Station, Michigan, USA - KB3-175-2 | ecosystem: Environmental > Terrestrial > Soil > Unclassified ... | reverse complement strand
GTCCTGGGCTGGAACGGCATCTTCGGCAGCATCGGCGTCGGCATCGCGCCGGCGACCGCGGGCTTCCTCACCGAAGTGATCGATTGGCGTGCCGCTTTTCTCGTGCCCGCAATCGTCTGCTTCGCGATGGGGGCCGTGTTGCTGCTCGCGGTGCGCTCGGGCGCCGTGGTGGCGGCTAAGACCGATCTCAGGCCTCAGCCGGAGCCGGCGCGCGGCGACGTAGTGCGTGCCTTCATCGCCCTCTCGGTCACCATGCTCGGCGCCGGCATCATCTATCAGGCACTGACGGTGGCGCTGCCCAAGCTGTTCGAGCAGCGGCTCGTCGGCCTCACCGCCGGCAGCACGCTTGGCGCCGGTGGCTTCGCCAGCCTGGTCTTCGCCGAGGGCATGATCTTCCCGCTCTTGGGCGGCTGGCTCTCCGACCGCTATTCGCTGAAATGGATCTATGTGGCGAGCTGGGCCGTGGCGGTGCCGGCGCTGTTGCTGTCGATGCGCTGGGCCGAGCTGCCGCTATTCGGCTCGGTCGTGGTCGTGTTCTCGCTGATGTCGATTGTTGCGCCGACCGAGAACGCGCTTCTCGTGCGCTACACGCCCGGCCGCTGGCGCGCCACAGCGTTCGGCGCCAAATTCATGCTGTCCCTGGGCGTGAGCGCGCTCGGCTTGCCGCTGGTCGCATTCATCTTCGACCGCACCGGTGATTTCACCTGGCTCTTCGCGGCCCTCGCTGCTTTCGCCGCAATCATCGTTGCGGCCGCCTTGTTCCTGCCGCGCGAGAGCGCCCCAGTCGCTGCACTCCCCGCAACCGCGCCGGCCGAATGAGCGGCGGCTTCGTCATTGACCGCTTCGACCACATCGTGCTCACCGTGCGCGACCTGGAGGCGACGCTCCGCTTCTACGAGCGCGTGCTGGGCGCCCGCGTGGTGCCGCCGCCCGCCGACGGCACGGGATCGACGGCGGTCGCCTTCGGCCGCCAGAAGATCAACATCCATGTGACAGGCAGGGAATTCGAGCCGAAGGCGACGCATGTCACGGTCGGCTCCGGCGATTTCTGTCTCATCACCGAGACGCCCATTGCCGAGGTGCGTCGCCATATCGTGGCCTGCGGCATCGTTATCGAGCTCGGGCCGGTCAAGCGCCAGGGCGCCCTCGGGCCGATGATGTCGGTCTATTTTCGTGACCCCGATGGCAACCTGGTCGAAGTCGCGCAGTACGGTTGAGCTGCCCTGATTCAACCAAACTTTAGCTCCCGGCTGTCCTTAGCACGCCGCCCAAGCGGCACAGAGGGCCGCCGGCACCTGCTCGTTCTCGCCGAGATAGTAGGTGCCATTGTCGGCAGGCTGCGCGCAGCCGGCGAGGGCGGCCGAAGACAGCAGCGCAGCGATGACGATCGCGGCGCGCGCCAGCGCGGCAAAGCGAGGAATGGAAGACATGGTCGTGACCTTCTCGAAGCGGCGGAATGGACTTGCCCGAGAAGATACTTGCGCTGAGCGCCCAGGATAATCGAGTCGGCGGTGAACACATCATTCACCGAATACAGGCAATCGGGCGTGCGCCGCATCACGCCCACAGTCGCAGGCAGGAATCGGCCGGTATAGCCCTTTATCCGGCCGCCTTGGCGAGCCCCTCGTCAAGGTCGGCAATGATGTCGGCGATGCTCTCGATGCCGATCGAGAGTCGCACCACGTCGGGCCCGGCGCCGGCGGCGATCTGCTGCTCGGCGGTCAGCTGGCGGTGGGTGGTCGAGCCCGGATGCAGGATCAGCGAGCGCGTGTCGCCGACATTGGCGAGATGCGAGAACAGGTCGACGCTCTCGACCAGTTTGACGCCCGCGTCATAGCCGCCCTTCAAGCCGAAGGTGAAGACCGAGCCGGCGCCCTTGGGCAGGTATCTCTGCGCCAGCTTGTGGTACTTGCTCGATTCCAACCCGGCATAGGCGACCCATGACACCGCCGGATGCCGCTCGAGATACTCGGCCACGGCCTGCGCATTCTGCACGTGGCGTTCCATCCGCAGCGGCAGCGTCTCGATGCCGGTGATGGTGAGGAAGGCGTTGAGCGGCGCCATGGTGGCGCCGAGATCACGCAAGCCAACCGCGTGGCCGTGCACGGTGAGCGCCAGGTCGCCGAAGGTCTCATAGAAGCGCAAGCCGTGATAGGCGGGCTCGGGCTCGGTCAGCGACTTGAACTTGTCGTTCTGCGCCCAATCGAAGCGGCCGCTGTCGATGACGGCGCCCCCCATCGCGTTGCCGTGGCCGGAAAGGAATTTCGTCGTCGAGTGGATAACGAGATCGGCGCCCCAGTGGATCGGCCGGCAGAGAAAGGGCGACGCCATGGTGTTGTCGACGATGAACAGCAATCCCGCCTCATGGGCGATCTCGCCGATGGCGGCGAGATCGGCGACGACGCCCGTCGGGTTCGATAGGCTCTCGACGAAGATCGCCTTGCATTTGGGTGTGAGCGCGCGACGAAAATTCTCGGGATCGTCTGGATCGACGAAAATCGCCTCCCAGCCGAATTTCTTGAAGCTGCGGCCGAACTGCGTGATCGAGCCGCCATAGAGCTTGTTCGACGTGACGAACTGGTCGCCCGGCTCCATGAAGGTGAAGAAAGCGAGCATCTGCGCGGCATGGCCCGACGCAACGACGATTGCGCCGCGGCCGCCCTCGAGCGTCGCGACGCGCTCCTCAAGCACCGACGCCGTGGGATTCGTCAGGCGCGAATAGATGTAGCCGTAGGTCTGCAGGTTGAAGAGGGACGCGGCGTGGTCGGCATCGTCGAAGACATAGGCCGTCGTCTGGTAGATCGGCGTGCTGCGCGCGCCGGTCACGGGATCGGGCGCAGCGCCGGCATGGATCGCCAGTGTCTCGAAGCCGGGGCGAGGCTTTGGCGCCATGGTCAGAGCTTCCTGCGCTTCGATGAGATGATGCCGGTATTGACGCCGCTCCAGGCAAGCTCGCCATGGAGGCGCGACCATTCGATCTTAGGGCAGCGGTTCATCACCACCTTCAATCCCGCCGCCTCGGCCTTGGCCGCCGCCGCGTCATGGCGCACGCCCAGTTGCATCCACACCACCTTGGCGCCTTTGGCGATCGCGTGGTCGACGATCGACGGAACGGCGTCGGCGCGGCGGAAGATGTCGACCATGTCGATCTTCTCGGTGACCTCGGCGAGGTCGCTGCGCACCTTCTCACCTAGGATCTCCTCGCCCTTCGCCTGCGGATTCACCGGGATGACGCGGTAGCCCTTGTCCTGCAGGTATTTCATGGCGAAATAGGATGGTCGATTCCAATGCTCGCTGGCACCCACCATGGCGATGGTACGCACGCCCCGCAGGATGCTGCGCAGATAGTCATCGTCGTAGGTATCGTGGTTCATCAGAAAGCTCAGTCCCATTTCGGCCGTCGCTTCTCGATGAAGGCGTCGATGCCCTCCTCGGTGTCGCGCGCCAACATGTTGCGGGTCATGACCTCGGCGGTATAGGCGTAGGCGGCGTCGAGGCCCAGCTCGGCCTGGCGATAGAACGCTTCCTTGCCGATCTCGACGGCGAGGCGGAGCTTCGACGCGATCTGACGCGCCAGCGCAAGCGTCGCGTCGTCGAGCTGTTGCGGCGGGACGACGCGGTTGACGAGGCCGATCGCACGTGCGTGCTCGGCCCCGACGAGATCGCCGGTCAACAGCATCTCGAGCGCCGGCTTGCGCCCGACGGCGCGGCTCAGCGCCACCATCGGCGTCGAGCAGAACAGGCCGATATTGATGCCATTGACGGCGAGGCGCGCATCCTCGGATGCCACGGCGAGGTCGCAGGTGGCGACGAGCTGGCAGCCGGCGGCGGCGGCGATGCCGTGCACGCGGGCGATCACCGGCTTGGGCAGCCGCACGATGCTCGTCATCAGCCGCGAGCATTGCTGGAACAGCGCCTCATAGTGCTGGCGGCCGGGATTGGCGCGCATCTCCTTCAGATCATGGCCGGCGCAGAAGCCTGGTCCGGCGCCGGCGATCACCACGACCTTGATCTTGCCGTCCTTGGCAATGGCGTCGATCTGGCCTTGCAGGGCGTCCATCAGCGCGATCGACAGCGCATTGCGCTGGGCCGGGCGGTTGAGGGTCAGCCATGCGATCCCGTCCTCGTCACGGCGGAGCAGCACCGGCTCAGCCGGCTCCTGGCGTGCGCGCATCCCATCCTCCTTGTCACAGTCTCAGCCGCTCCATGTGGTCCCTCCGGTGAGGCTCCTCAATCATGGTCGCGCCACCCGCCGGCGCTCGGAGAAGAGCCGCACTGCGTCCTTGCGCCTGTTACATGACAACATTATGCTGCGCGGCCGCAGGGGAGACAATGCGCGCGGAACGCGAAGACGTATCACGGAAAGGCCAGGCCGGGCGGAAGTTCTGGACCTGGCTCGCATGCCTGTCGCTGCTGTTTCAGCTCGTCGTCACCGCCGGCCATTTCCATCGCGAGGATTTCGCCCTCATCGCTGCCGGCAAGGCCACGCCCGTGGCCGCAAGCAGTGCATCGGGCGCGCTCGCGCAGCCGATCGGGCAACCAACGCTGCCGACCCACGACGATTGCGCGCTGTGCTTCAGCCTGCAGCTCGCCAGCAGCTCGGCGCTGCCGATGCCCGTGCTCCTGCCCGTGCCGAACGACTACCACATCGTCCCGCTACCGCCCACGACCGCGCTGCGGCTCACCGCCGCAGCGCATCTGCTTTTCCAGACCCGCGCACCTCCCATCGCCTGACCGCGACTGCTTGAGACCGGCCTTCGGCGCTCGCGCCGTGGGCTTCGGCGGCATTCCTCGGGTGATGGAGACGCGATTCCATGGAACGTTTGGTGGTCAAGGTGGCGGCCTGTGGGCTGCCGCTGCTCCTCGGCGCCGTCGCCGCGGGACCTGCTGCGGCGGACGAGCTCTCCGACCTGCGGCACGATATGCAGCAGATGCAGCGGCAATATGACAGCGAGCTGAAGCGCCTGCAGAAGGACTACGAGAGCAAGCTCCAGCAGATGGAGAGGCGCCTCAAGGCAGCCGAGGACAAGGCCGAGGCGGCAAAAAAAACCGCAGCGGATCCGCAGCGGGTGACGGTCGCGCCGGCGATCGCTGCCATCCCGGACTCGCAGATCGCTGCACCGGAACCGCAGATCGCCGCGCCGCCGTCAGCCGCAGCGCCGCCGATCGCGGTCGGTCCCGCCGGCACGCCATCGAGCGCCGGCGCGTTCAATCCGGCGATCGGCGCGGTGCTGCAAGGCCAGGCCACCAGCCAGAGCCTCAACCCCAATACCTATCGCTTGCCGGGCTTTGCGCTCGGCGATTCCGCTGGGCCGCTGCCGCGCGGGCTTTCCCTCAATGAGAGCGAGATCAACCTCAACGCCAATGTCGACCAGGCGCTCTACGGCAACCTCACGCTCGCTTTCGAGCCGCACAACACGGTCGGGGTCGAGGAAGGTTTCATCCAGTCGACAAGCCTGCCCTATGGATTGACCTTGCGCGGCGGGCGCTTCTTCTCGGGCGTCGGATATCTCAATGAGCAGCATGCGCATACCTGGGACTTCGCCGACCAGGCGCTGCCTTACCAGGCCTTCCTCAACACGCAATATGACGATGACGGGGTGCAGGTCCGCTGGCTCGCTCCCACTGGCCGGTTCCTTGAATTCGGTGCCGAGGCGTTCCGCGGAGCGGCCTTTCCAGCCGGCGGTGACGACAACCACAACGACGGCGTCGGCGCGTGGAGCGGTTTCGTCCATACCGGCGATGATATCGGCGACAGCGCCAGCTACCGCGTCGGCCTCTCCTATCTGCACACCGCCGCCAAGAACCGCGCCACCGACGATGTCGACGCCCTGGGCGCACATGTGACCGACATCTTCTCCGGAACCGACAACACCTACATCGCCGACGGCGTCTTCAAATGGGCACCCAATGGCAATTTCGTCGAGCGCTACCTGAAGCTGCAGGGTGAGTTCTTCCTGCGGCAGGAGCAGGGCGCGTTCAACGGCCTCGATTTCTCGGCCAAGACGCAGACCGGCTTTTACGCCCAAGGTGTCTATCAGTTCATGCCGCAGTGGCGCGTTGGGTTACGCTACGACCAAGTGCATGCCACTTCGCTTGGGCCGGGCTTCGCCGGCACCACGCTCGACAATCTCGCCTCGACGCCGCGGCGCTACAGCGCGATGGTCGATTATTCCACGAGCGAGTTCGGCCGCTTCCGTCTGCAATACGAGAACGACCATTCGCGGCCGCAGACGGCGAACGAGTTCATCCTGCAATACATCGTCAGCATCGGCGCTCACGGCGCCCACCAGTACTGAGGGGGAATCGGCGCATGACCCTACGCACAGGCCTTGCCTTCCTCGCTCTTGCCGCGGCCATGGCCATCGCCTCGCCGGCCAGCGCGGCGCTCAACGTCTTCGCCTGCGAGCCCGAATGGGGCGCGCTCTCGACCGAGCTCGGCGGCGGCGATGTCGACGTCTTCGTCGCCACTACCGCGCGGCAGGACCCGCACCAGATCCAGGCGCGGCCGGCGCTCATCTCGCGCTTGCGCAACGCCGACATCGCGGTTTGTACGGGCGCCGAGCTCGAGATCGGCTGGATGCCGGTCCTTCTGCGCCAGTCGAGCAACGGCAAGGTACAGCCGGGCAGCCCCGGCTATTTCGAGGCAACGCAGCAGGTGCGCCTCCTCGAAGTGCCGACGCGGCTCGACCGCGCCGAAGGCGACGTCCATCCGCAGGGCAATCCGCATGTTCAGAACGATCCACGCTACATGCGCGTCATCGCCGCAGCGCTCGCCAAGCGCTTGGCCGAGATAGATCCGGCGCACGCGGCGGGCTACGCGCAGCGCGCCAAGGCTTTCGACGATGAGCTGGGGCAGGCGATCCAGCGCTGGCAGATGGCGGCCGCGCCGCTCAAAGGCGTCAATGCCGTCATCTACCACAAGGACTGGGTCTATCTCTTCGCTTGGCTCGGCATCAACGAAGTGGCGACGATCGAGCCGAAGCCGGGTGTGCCGCCGGGCGGGGCGTACCTGGCACAACTCCTTGACGAGGTGCCGAAGCGGCAGGCGAAACTCATCGTCTACGCCGCTTATCAGGATTCGCGCGCGCCGGATTTCATCGCCGACAAGACGCATATCCGGGCGGTGATGCTGCCCTTCACCGTCGGCGGCAGCGATGCGGCCAAGGATCTTTTCGGTTTCTACGACGACACCATCAAGCGGCTCCTCGCCGGCCTTGGAGGCAATGGTGGCTGATCATAGCCTCGACATTCTGGGGCCAGCCTTTCTCGCCGGCCTCCTCGTGCTGTCGACGCATGTGCCCCTGGGGCGCATGGTGCTCGATCGCGGCATCGTCTTCATCGACCTCGCCATCGCGCAGGTCGCGGGCTTGGGCGTCGTCGTCTCGGATTTTCTGGGATGGGAGCCCAATGGCTGGTCGGTGCAGGCGAGCGCGGTCGCCGCTGCGCTGGTTGCGGCCGCCTGCCTCATCTGGACCGAGCGGCATCTGGCGGCGCTCCAGGAGGCGATCATCGGCGTCGTCTTCGTCGCCGCCGCCAGTGCCGAGATCATCCTGTTCGGCTTCAACCCGCATGGCGCCGAGAATCTGAAGGACCTGCTCATCGGCCAGATCCTTTGGGTGACGCCGCAGCAGCTCATCCCGGTCGCCGTGGTCTATGCGCTGGTGCTGGGCGCATGCGTCTTCGGCGACCTGGGGCGGCGGCGGGCGCTGTTCTATGCGGCCTTCGCCGTCACGGTGACGGCCTCGGTGCAGCTCGCCGGCGTGTTCTTGGTGTTCGCGTCGCTGATCGTGCCGGCGCTGGCGGCGGGCATCGCCCAGGCGCGGCGGCCGCTGCGCTTCGGCTATACTTTCGGCGTGCTGGGATACATCATCGGTCTGCTCTGCTCCGCCTTTCTCGATTTCCCGACCGGAGCAGCGATCGTCTGCGCGCTGGCGCTGATGCTCGCCGGCACCATCGTCACAGCGGCGGCGCGCGGCAGGCTCGCCGCCCGCTAGCGCCGCTTGCGCGGCTCGGGGCGGCTGGCGAGGGTGACGCCGAAAAGGCTGGGAGCAGGGGCATGTCGCGTATTTCGGTGGCCGAGTTCGAGGCGATCATGCGCGAGCAGCTGCCCTTCGCCCAGGAGATGGGGGCGGAAGTGGTCGAGCTGTCGCCGGAGCGCACGGTATTCCGCCTGCCATACAAGAGCGGCTTCCTGCGGCCCGGCGGCACCATCGGTGGGCCGCTGCTGATGGGGCTGGCCGATCTCGCCCTCTACGGCGCGGTCATGGCGAGGCTAGGACCGGTGGTGCAGGCGGTGACCACAAACCTGACCATCAACTTCCTGCGCCTGCCGCCGCCGGCCGACATCATTGCCAATGCGCGACTCATCAAGGTCGGCAAGCGCTTGGCGGTCGGCACGGTCGAGCTGTTCTCTGGCCAGGATCCGGACATGGTCGCCCATGTCTCCGCCACTTATTCTCTGCCGCCGCGATAGCGGGTATCATGATACCGCATGAAAGAAATGGCCGGTTGGCGCGGCCTTTGGCGCTTGACGGACGTGAGTTGCGTGGCATACTGCGCCGCCGTTTGAGGGGCACCGACATGAAGACGACGACTTCGCTAAAACCGTCCGAGGTGGATAAGAAATGGCTGTTGATCGATGCTGAGGGCTTGGTGCTCGGCCGGCTCGCCTCGATCATCGCCAACCGGCTGCGCGGCAAGCACAAGCCGACCTACACCCCGCATATGGATTGCGGCGACCATGTCGTCGTCGTCAATGCCGAGAAGGTAGCGCTGACCGGCAACAAGCGGCGCGACGCCGTGCTGCGCTGGTATACGGGATATCCCGGCGGCCTCAAGGAGCGCAGCAAAGGCGCCGTCCTCGAGGGCAAGCATCCCGAGCGCGTCATCATCAAGGCGGTGGAGCGCATGGTGCCGCGCGGTCCCTTGGGCCGGCGCATCATGGGGCATCTCAGGGTCTATAAGGGGCCGGCCCATCCGCACGAGGCGCAGCAGCCGCAGGCGCTCGACGTCGGTTTGATGAACCGCAAGAACAAGAGGGCGTGACCATGGCCGATCTGCAGACATCGCTCGGTGGCTTGCGCGAAGCTCTGCAAGGCACGCAGGCGACACAGCCCGCGCCAGCCGCGGAGGCGAAGCCCAAGCTCGATGCGCAGGGACGTGCCTACGCCACCGGCAAGCGCAAGGATGCGGTCGCCCGCGTCTGGCTCAAGCCGGGTCCTGGCAAGATCACCATCAATGGCCGCGACAGCCCGGTCTATTTCGCCCGGCCTGTGCTGCGCATGCTGTTGAACCAGCCCTTTGTCGTCGCCAATCGGCTCGGCCAATATGACGTAGTATGTACCGTCGCCGGCGGCGGCCTCTCCGGCCAAGCCGGCGCCGTACGCCACGGCATCAGCAAGGCGCTGACTTATTACGAGCCGGGCCTGCGCCCGGCGCTCAAGGCCGGCGGCTTCCTGACGCGCGACAGCCGCGTCGTCGAACGCAAGAAATACGGCAAGGCGAAGGCGCGCCGCAGCTTCCAGTTCTCGAAGCGCTAGGAGAGCTCTCAGCGCGGCGTCGGGTTGCGGCCGCTCTTCGGCTGTGCCTCAGCGGGCGGCGCGGTGCTGCCGGTCTTGGGCTCGGGATTGCCGGCTGGCTGTTGCGCGGCATAGGCCTTGGAGCAGGCATTTTTCTCGCCCAGGCCGGTGTCGATGAGCGGCAGCAGCGCCGCCGGCGGAAACAGCACCCCCAAGCCCACCGCCGCGAGCGCGCGCGCCGCAAGGCCTCCGACTTCGAGGTGATAGTCCGGTTTCTTGAAGGTGCCGCGTACATCGACCGGCGTGTGCAGGCTCACCGTCGTGAAGTTCTTGTTGTAGGGCGCGAGATGCAGATAGAGCGTCTCGTCGGCGAAGTTGATGTTGCCGTCGCCCACTACGGTATCGTCCTTGGTGGCGAAGAGGAATGTCGAGGCGGTGGCGACGCCCTGCTTGATGCCGAAGCGCGACACCAGGCAATTGATCTGCACCGGCTTGTCACCGCGGACATAGACACCGAGCGCCCCCAGCACGTTGATCGGCGCGAGCTGCTCCAAGAGCGCGCTCAGCTGACCGTTTTCCATGAAAATCCCGGCATCGCCATTCATGCGCCCGAGAAACTCGCGCATGGACACGCCGCTGGTGTCGATCTTGACGAAGCCGCCGACGACGCCGGCCGTCTGCTTGACCATTTCCGGCATGCTCGGGCCGCCGAGGAGCTGGTGCAGGTCGACATGGCGGATGTCGATGTTGGCGTTCATGTGCGGCGGCCCGCTCTTGGTGAAAGGCGTGAAGCGGAAGCTCAGATCGAGATCGCCCTGCGCGGCATGGAAGCGCAGGCGTCGCAGTTCGAGCGTGCCATTTTTAATGGTGACTCCGAGGCTGACCCGCTCGATCGGCAGCCCGCCGGTGGATTTGATCTTGGTGCCGTCGAAATTGAGCTCGGCATCGACGCCCGGCAGCTTCTGCACCGAGATCGGCGTATTCGGGATGACGCGCTCGCCGGGATCGGGCGGCGTGGCGGGCGCCGACGAGCCCTGCGGCTTTTCGCCGTAAAGACCTTTGAAATCCGCGAGATCGATGAAGCGCGAAGTCAGGTTCGCCTCGATCTGCGGCACCTTGGGATTGGTGTCGACGGCGATGCCGCCTTCGAGATCGCTCTGCCCGGTTTTCAGGGTGAGCGCCTTGACCTCGTACTTGCCGTTGCCGCCGGTGAGCATGGCGGTGCTGCGGAAATCGGGCAGCGCCGGGAGGGGAAGCCCCAGCATGTCGCCGAGTTCCGCCATCTTGGCGCCGTTGAGCGACAGGCGCAGATTGATGCCGGCGAAATCCAGCGGCTCGGCGATGGTGCCATCGGTCACCAGCTCGATTCCGTCGAGCGTGCCGTCGAATTTGATGGGATAGGGTTTCTCTGGGTTGCGCAGCTCGGCGATTGGCCCGACCTGGCCTGAGAGGCGCAGCGGCGCCTTCTGGAAGCTGCCGTTGAATGCGATCTTCACCGGACTCTTGGGATCGTGCTGCTCCAGGTCGAATTTGCCGATACCAAGCTCGTCGTGCGCCCCCGTGACGCCGTTATGGTAGACGAGCATCGAGTCGGTGACGGCGAAGTGGCGCAGGTCTGGAAACTCGCCGCGTTTCTTGGGCGTCGTGGACTTGGCGCCGAAATCCCAGTTCTTCTCGCCGGTCTTCGACGTCTCGAGCAAGAGCTTGGCGCCGTCGAGCGAGACAAGCGGGATGCGCGTCGGGCCATGCAGCAATGTCCGGGCGTAGAGCTCGATCTCGAGGTGGCGCGCCGAGAACATGTCGGGCTCGCTGCCCCAGGCGGCGTTGGCGACGCGGACATCCTCGGCGACGAGCCGGGAAGGATTGCCCCAGCGGATGGTTAGACGGCCACCGACATGGATCTGCCGGCCGATCATCGTGCTCACAGGATGCTCGAGCGCCCAGGCGACGGCACGGCCGCCGCCGAAGAACAGCGCACCGCCGGCAATGATGATCAGCAGCACGAAGACCGCCGCTATCCAGCCGATGACTTTGAGCGCCCGCACGGTCAACTCGCCAGGATATCCTTTGGAAGAACGAGGCGTCGGGCGGCGGCGTTCCCGCTTGCGCTTAGCCAATGCGCTCCCCCAGCTTGTGCAACCCATGGACTTTCGGAGCCGAGTGTGTTTTCAACTCGCCTGGGCGTCAGGAGCAGGGGCATGGCTACGCAGGAAGCTCGGGTAAGGATCGCCATTCTCGGTGCCAGCGGCTACACCGGCGCCGAGCTGCTGCGCATTCTCGCCCATCACCCGCGTGTCGAGATCGTAGCGTTGACCGCCGACCGCCAGGTCGGAAAGCCGATCGGCGCGGTGTTCCCGCATCTGGCTCGCCGCGAGCTACCCGACCTGGTGGCGATCGGCAGCGTCGATTGGCGCAAGGTAGACTTGGTCTTCTGTTGCCTGCCGCACGGCACGACGCAGGAGGTCATCGCCGGGCTGCCGAAACATCTGCGCATCCTCGACCTCTCCGCCGATTTCCGCCTCGCCGATCCCGAGGCCTATGCGAAATGGTACGGCCATCCCCATCGCGCGCTCGAGCTGCAGGGCGAGGCGATCTATGGCCTCAGCGAGGTCAATCGCGGGGGCATCGCCAATGCGCGGCTGGTCGCCGTGCCCGGCTGCTATCCAACCGGCTCGCTCCTGCCGCTGGTGCCGCTGGTGAAAAACGCCGTGATCGACGCGGACGACATCGTCATCGACGCCAAATCCGGCGTTACGGGTGCCGGGCGGGGTCTCAAGGAGACCAGCCTCTTCGCCGAAGTGTCGGAAGGCATCACGGCCTACGGCGTGGCGCATCACCGCCATATGCCGGAGATCGACCAGGGGCTCTCGGCGGCGGCGGGGCGGCCGATCAAGGTCAGCTTCACGCCACATCTCATGCCGATGAACCGCGGCATCCTGTCGACCATCTATGTGCGCTACGCGAAGAGCGCGACGCTGAGCGATCTCAGGCGCGTCCTCGAAGACGCCTATGGCCGGGAGCCTTTCGTGCGCGTGCTGCCCGACGGCAGCATGCCGGCGACGCATCACGTGCGGGGATCCAATCTCTGCCATATCGGCCTGGCGCAGGACCGCTTGTCGGGCCGCGCCATCCTGGTCTCGGCCATCGATAACCTCGTGAAAGGCGCCTCAGGTCAAGCGGTCCAGGACATGAACGCTATGCTCGGCATCGCCGAGACCACCGGATTGGAGCAGGAGCCGCTGTTCCCGTGAGCGGCGGCGTCATCCTGCCGTTCCGCAACACCTTGCCCCGCATCGCGCCCGAGGCATGGGTAGCGCATACCGCGGTGGTCATCGGCGACACCGAGATTGACGCGCACGCCAATATCTGGTTCGGCTGCGTGCTGCGGGCTGACATCGCGCCGATCCGCGTCGGTGCCTATGCCAACATCCAGGACGGCACCGTCGTCCATGTCTCGAGCAAGCTCAAGGACGGCACGCGCATCGGCGCCAAGGTCACCATCGGGCACATGGCGCTGATCCATGCCTGCACGCTCCAGGATGCGAGCTTCGTCGGCATGAAGGCCTGCGTCATGGATGGCGCGGTGGTCGAGAGCGGCGCCTGGGTGGCGGCCGGCGCCGTGGTGACACCGGGCAAGCGCGTGCCCAAGGGCCAGCTCTGGGCGGGTACGCCGGCGCGCTATCTGCGCGACGTGACACCGGAGGAGGCGTTCTATATCGAGCATCTGCCGCAGCAATATGCCCGCCTCGCAGACGAGTACCGCTAGCGCCGGCGTGGTAGGTCTTCCCCCCTAATAAGGGGATTGCGCGACGCGACGTCTCCACTCATAGTTTCCTGAACCAAACACCGGCTCGCGCACTGCGTGCTCGCATGCGCTTGAGAAATGGCGACGCCACGCTGCGACAAGAACTTAGAAGGGGAGGGCAAGCCGATGATCTTGCAGAAAAAGGTGCTTGCTATGAAAAGCCGATGGCTGTTCGGCACAATCACCGCCGGGCTATTGGCCTTAAGTCCACTGCACGGCGCCCTCGCTGACTCGCTCATCGTGTCCACTGACAGCGGCCCGGTCAAAGGCACATCGACCCGCACGATGCTCGAATTCCTCGGCATTCCCTATGCCGCTCCGCCAGTCGGCGATCTGCGCTGGCAGCCGCCGCAGCGCCCCGCTCGCTGGAAGGCGCCGCGCGACGCCACGCACTTCGCGTCGCATTGCGCGCAGAATGCGTCGCCATTTGGCGCGGCGAGCGTCAGCGAGGATTGCCTCTACCTCAACGTCTATACGCCCAAGCACGGCGGCGGCAATCATCCGGTCATGGTGTGGATCCATGGCGGGGCGTTGGTCGTCGGCGAGAGCGACGACTACATCCCCGACCGCATGATCGAGCAGGGCGACGTTGTCGTCGTCACAATCAATTATCGACTCGGCCTCTTCGGCTACATGGCACATCCGGCGCTCTCCGCCGAATCGCCCGAGCACATCTCCGGCAATTACGGGCTGCTCGACCAGCAATTCGCATTGGAATGGGTGCGGCGGAACATCGACCGCTTCGGCGGCGACCACAACAACGTGACGCTGTTTGGCGAATCGGCGGGGGGCTTGAGCACGCTTTCCAACGTCGCCTCGCCGCGCGCCGCCGGGCTGTTCCACCGCGCCATCGTCGAGAGCGGCGCCTATGCGCTCAACCTGCCGAGCCTGGCAACAGCGGAGGCGCAAGGCAGCGCCATCGGCACCAGCCTCGGCTGCAGTACCGCCGATTGCCTGCGCGCGCTCACCGTAGCACAGCTCCTGTCCAAGACCGGCTCGGGCATCACGCCCGATGTCGACGGCAAGATATTGCCGCAG
>Ga0134126_10006799_pt1 | contig 14367 bp, 11 predicted proteins | sample KB31752_FD_96881 | JGI IMG/M metagenome (GOLD analysis project Ga0134126, IMG submission 96881) | Terrestrial soil microbial communities with excess Nitrogen fertilizer from Kellogg Biological Station, Michigan, USA - KB3-175-2 | ecosystem: Environmental > Terrestrial > Soil > Unclassified ... | reverse complement strand
GCGGATGTCGGCATTATCCTGGCGTAAAAGTAAACGGTGTTCGGCCCTTGAGGTAAACATCCGGTAGGGCTCCTCTGTTCCTTTCGTTACCAGGTCGTCAATCAAAACGCCGATATATGATTCGGATCGTTTCATGATCAGTTCGTGCTTATCGTTTATTTTTTGATGCGCGTTAATGCCCGCAATGAAGCCTTGTGATGCCGCCTCCTCGTAGCCCGTGGTGCCATTGATCTGGCCAGCAAAGTACAGATTGCTTATCAACTTGGTTTCCAGGGTGAGGCCCAGCTGGGTCGGCGGAAAGTAATCGTACTCTATCGCATAACCAGGCCTGAACATTTTGGCGCTCTCAAATCCGGGTATCTGTACCAGCGCTTTGTACTGCACATCCTCAGGCAACGAGGTGGAGAAACCGTTTACGTATATCTCCACTGTGTTCCACCCTTCGGGTTCAACAAAAATCTGGTGGCGTTCGCGCTCGGCAAAGCGGTTTATTTTGTCTTCAATGGATGGACAATACCGGGGGCCCAGTCCTTTTATACGCCCTGTAAACATAGGCGATTTTTCAAAACCTTCTTTCAATGTTTCGTGAACAGCATTATTGGTATAAGTTATCCAGCAGCAGCGTTGGTCTTTGGCGAGCTCTAGATCGGTAAAAGAAAAACGACCCCGTTCTTCATCGCCCCACTGCTCTTCCATTAAAGCGTAGTTTAAGCTGCGCCCGTCAACACGCGGCGGGGTGCCGGTTTTCATCCTGCCCGACTCAAAGCCTAATTGGACCAACTGTTCGGTTAAGCCTGTAGCTGCCTTTTCGCCGGTACGGCCGCCGCCAAATTTTTTTTCACCGATATGTATTATGCCGTTCAGGAAAGTGCCATTGGTTAAAACGACGGCCTCGGCTTCTATTTCTATACCCAACGAGGTGCGCACACCGGCAATAGTATTGTTTTTTACCAACAAAGACGTTACGGTATCCTGCCAGAAATCAACGTTTGGCGTGCGTTCTAAAGCCAGGCGCCATTCTTCGGCAAAGCGCATTCTGTCGCTTTGTGCTCTTGGGCTCCACATAGCCGGGCCTTTGGATCGGTTCAGCATCCTGAATTGCAATGATGTTTTGTCGGTTATGATACCCGAGTAGCCGCCCATAGCGTCAATCTCCCGCACAATTTGCCCTTTAGCCACGCCTCCCATAGCAGGGTTGCAGCTCATTTGTGCTATAACACCCATGTTCATGGTGATCAGTAGCACAGATGAACCCAGGTTGGCAGCAGCAGCAGCGGCTTCACAACCGGCATGCCCGGCGCCTACAACAATTACATTATACTTCTTAAACATGGTCGTTCTGCCAATATATCGCGCCAGCGGCGCATTGCGTATGTTCCACGTGGAACATTTGTTTCTCGTTATTTTTGGCAGAGACGCAATGCAATGCGTCTCTGCCCATGTCCGGTATTTTTCGATGTTCCACGTGGAACATCTTCTTAGTGTGTTTGGTAGAGACGCAAGGCATTACGCCTCTACATTCAGACAAAATTACCCATTCCTTGCCGATGTTCCACGTGGAACATTAAATAATGACAACAATGCTACAAGCGCCCAGGCGCCTTCCAGCACAACAAAAGGATAAAAGTCGATTAAATAAGATGAATAACAACAAATACCCGCGCCAACGAGATTAAACAATTTGTACGTTTGGCCCTGCGCAGGCATCTTTTTATACAAATTGAGTAAAAAGGCTATCAGTAAAATGATAACACCAATAGACGCTAGTATATCGGCTGCTTTCATTTATGCTTCTTTTAGTTCAGTTAATTCTATCCACCGGATGCTTTTTTCATCCAGCGAACGGTTTAAAGCTGCAATCTGCTGCAATATTTCGTTTAGCTTAGCCGGATCGATACCGGCAACATTCAGGGCTGCTTCCTTTTCCTTTAATTGGTTTTCGATTGCGGAGATGTCCTTTTCCAGCGTTTCCAGTTCTTTGGTCTCTTTAAAGCTGAGTTTATTCTTTTTAATCTGTTGCGCTTGCGGCGCCTCAGCAATGGCATTGCGTTTACCTTGTTGTTTGTTTTCCTCCAGTTCGAGCCTGTACGAAGAATAATTGCCGTTATATATCTTCACATGGCCGCCTTCTTCCATAATAAAAAGCTGGTCGGTAAGCTTATCCAGCAAGTACCTGTCGTGAGAAACGATCATTAAAATGCCAGAATAATTGGTCAGAAACTCTTCCAACACATTTAGTGTGTCTATATCCAGGTCGTTTGTGGGCTCATCCAGGATTAAAAAATTGGGGTTCTTCATCAGGATGCTCATCAGCTGCAGCCGTTTTTTCTCCCCGCCGCTAAGCTTCGAAATAAAACCGTGTTGTTTTGCCGGAGGAAAAAGGAACAAGGTGAGCAGCGCCGAGGCCGAAATAAGCTTCCCGTCGGCCATAGTTATAAACTCTGCAACGTTTTTTACAACGTCAATAACCCGCTCGTCCTCTTTAAAAACGATACCCGATTGGTGAAAATAGCCAATCACTGTAGTTTCACCTTTGTCTATAATGCCTTTATCGGGTTGCAGCGCGCCGGTAATCAGGTTAAGCAGGGTAGATTTACCACTGCCGTTTTTGCCGGCAACGCCAATTCTATCGCCTTTTTTAAAAACATAGCTGAAATTATTAATAAACGTTTGGCCATGAAAAGACTTATAAAGATGCGTCATCTCCATAATTTTATTTCCCTGGCGTGCGGTTTTTACGCTTAGTTCCACTTTTTGCTTAGCGCCGCCCCCTTTAGTATTCTCTTCAAGCTCGTAAAAAGCGTCTATCCGGGCCTTTGATTTGGTTCCCCTGGCTTGGGGCTGTCGGCGCATCCACTCCAGCTCCTTGCGCAATAAATTGCTGTTTTTCTGAAAGGCCGCCTCATCGGCGCTCTCTCGCTCGGCTTTTTTCTCCAGGTAATAGCCGTAATTGCCGACGTAGGGGATGATCTTTCCCTTATCAATCTCCAAGATCTCATTGCAAACGTTATCCAGGAAATACCGGTCGTGCGTCACCATCAGGATGGTTTTCGTGCCGTCTGTCAATAATTTCTCGAGCCATTCAATAGTATCGATGTCCAAATGATTGGTTGGCTCATCCAAAATGTAGATATCGGGATCCTCAATCAGCAGTTTGGCCAATGCCAAACGTTTCTTTTGCCCGCCGCTTAGGGTGTTGATGGTTTGATTAAGATGATGGATATCCAGCCGCCCTAATATCGTTTTTATCTTGTATTCATATTCCCAGGCATCAATGCCGCTCATTTCTTCCGTTATTTTTTCAATAGCTTTGGCATTATCGGGGTCATTTTCCAATAATTCTTCATATTTCCTGATCAATTGCTGCTGCAGGTCGTCCGCATGGAAAATATAATCGCTGATCGTTATTGCATCTTTAAAGCCGGGGTCTTGCTCCAAATAACCGAGCCTTAAGTCGCGCATCTGGGCTACCTTCCCTTCCGTAGGCTTTAAAACGCCGGCCAGCAGTTTCAACAGGGTTGTTTTTCCTGCGCCGTTAATGCCAACCAATGCCACCCTGCGGCCACGGTTGATGCCGATAGCCACATTTTTGAATAGCCAATGGTCATGAAAGGAGTGGCCGAGATTTTCGGCAGATATATAAGTGCTCACGCTAATTCTTTTATTTTGTCGGACGGATAAATAAAAATGCCATCCTTGTTCAGTAATGATTGTTTGTACATAGCCATTGCTACGGTCCCGGCAGAAATACTGCGATATTTTTTTAAGCCTCCGATCAAAAGCGGATCTAATATTTTCATCAGGCGTATAAAAAAACGCTCGCCGGGCCTGCTTTCTTTCCGGTCGCCCGTTAAAAAAGAAGGACGGTAAATATGGAGAGAACGGATACCGGCAGTTTTTATATCATCCTCGGTTTCACCCTTCATTTTGGTATAAAAGTTCGCCGAACCGGCGTTTGCCCCAATAGCTGATACCAGGTGATATTGCTCCACGCCATTTTCAACGGCCAGTTGTGCCAACAGCAAGGGGTAGTCGTGATCGATCTTCCTGTAAACGGCCAAATCCGGGGTCTTCTTCCGCGTTGAGCCAAGGCAGCAAAAAATGGCATGGCCGTCTATGTCGCCAGCATGTTGCTGCAGGCACTCAAAGTCGACAACCAACTGCGTTAGTTTTTTATTCTTTATTGGCAATTCGTTTCGCACTAATATCACGACCGTATCATATTCGGAGCTTTGCAATAAAATATCCAGCAGTAAGCCGCCAATCAAACCGCTCGCCCCTGCTATAACTGCCTTGTATTGCATTGGTACCTAATTTTTTGCAAAAATACGGATAATTAAATTGTACCGTAAAACCTATGGCGGGACGAAAAATCAATTTCGCGCTGCTAACTATCAGGCTAGGCCATGCATTCTATTTGTAGTTCTGCCCATTAAAGCTATCGTAATTAAAAAGCTGCCGCCCGAAGCAACAGAGCATAACCTCCTGATAAACAAACTGTTAATTGGGACTGTTTTAACAAGGGGGCAAGTGGTAAATATATAACGGGTTGTGCCGCAAACAAAATACGGCTTAACATGTTTATCCATATGTGTTCAACTACAATTGAAACCTACGCATTATCCGGTTGCTCGCTCGTAATGTGATACCCCACTTTTATAGGCCACAAAATTTTATGGAGGTTTTGATTAAACGGTTGAACTGTTATTTGTGCGTTGATAAAATATAGAATCAAAAAGGTATGGCGGAGGAAGCAATAATTCCCGGATGGAAAAGATGGCTGGAAGGCGTAGGCGACCAGGTGACGTTTTTCTTTAAATTTTTCAGGAACATTTTTACCGGGGGCTTTGAATGGTCGGAATTTGTGCGGCAATGCTACGAAATTGGCTACCGGTCGATGATGCTGGTCGGGATTACCTCGTTTATTATGGGCGTAGTGTTGATATTACAGTTACGGCCGACGTTGGTGGCTTTCGGAGCTGCGAGCATGCTCCCAAGGACCCTGGCGGTATCCTTCGTGCGGGAGATTGGCCCGGTGATCATAGGAATAATCTGCGCAGGCAAAATAGCCTCAAGCATCGGGGCCGAGCTGGGCAGCATGAAGGTAACAGAGCAACTGGACGCCATGGAGGTGTCAGGCGCAAACCCGCTGCAATACCTCGTGGTCACCCGTATCCTGGCTACTACCGTCATGATCCCGATATTGTCGATCATCGGTGATGTCATCGGACTCTTTGGCGGGTTTTTGGCTTTGAACCTGCGGGATAGCATGAGCTACCAGCTTTATTTTACCAAGGTTGTAGGATCGATTGACTTTACAGATTTTGTTCCAGCTTTGGTAAAGACCGTTTTTTTTGGTTTCGCGATAGGTTTTGTTGGGTGTTATAAAGGCTTCCATTCAAATAAAGGCACCGAAAGCGTCGGTATAGCGGCAAATTCAGCGGTGGTTACCGCCTCCCTTTGGATATTTGTCATTGATGCGATTGCTGTTCAAATCACAAGTTTATTATTTTATTAAATAAGATGGAAACGGACGTAACGGATAAGAAGAACGGCCACAAGCAGCCATCAAATAATAAAAATGAGGTGGTAATAGCGATAAAGGGGCTTAAAAAATCGTTTGGCTCCAAAGATGTTTTAAAAGACATCAACCTGGAAATAAAAAGGAGTGAGAACGTTGTGGTCCTTGGCCGGTCAGGAACAGGGAAATCTGTCACTATACAATGTATTGTTGGGTTGTTAAAGCCCGATGGGGGATCGCTCAAGGTATTTGGCGACGAAGTAGCCGAGATGGACGACAAGGAACTTAAACAGCTGCGTATAAGAATTGGATTTTTATTTCAAAGCGGGGCTTTATATGACTCAATGACCGTCCGGGAAAATCTCGAATTCCCTTTAACACGCATATTAAAACTGACCGATCAGCAGGAAATTGATAAACGAGTTGAGGAAGCTTTAGAGAGCGTGGGCTTGCTTGACGCAATAGATAAGATGCCTTCGGATCTATCCGGCGGCATGCGAAAGCGGGCCGGCCTGGCTCGAACGATTATTGTAAAGCCGGAAATTATTTTGTATGACGAGCCCACGACGGGGCTTGACCCAATAACTTCGAGGGAGATCAGCGGCCTTATATTAACAATTCAGAAGAAATATAAAACGTCATCATTAATTATTACCCATGATATGGAATGTGCTAGGCTTGCAGCCGACCGGATTTTAATTATGGAAGATGGAAAATACATAGCGGAGGGCTCATTTGACGAGCTTCACCAGTCAGATAACAAAATTGTAGCATCCTTTTTTAAAGATATATTATGAAAACGACCTCAGGACAAAAAATAAAAATCGGTTTATTTACATTTACCGGGCTAATTGTATTAATAGCCGCCATCTTCTTTATCGGCAACCGGAAAAATCTTTTCACATCAACGTTTACAATTTATGGAACATTCAGAAATGTGAATGGCTTACAGGTAGGCAACAATGTCCGTTTTGTAGGTATAAATGTTGGCGTCGTACAGGCAATAAATATCGTAAATGATAGTTCGGCAAGGGTTGACCTTACGCTGAATAACAATGTAAAAAGATTTATAAAAAGCGATTCAAAAATCAGCATTGGAAGCGATGGGTTGATGGGAGATAAACTGGTTGTTATTACGCCGGGAGGCGTCACCAGTACGAAGGAAATTAGCAGCGGCGGCCAATTAGCGGCTGTTAACCCGGTAGATGTTGATAAAATCATTGGAAAGTTAACCAAGGTAATAGATAACGCCGAGTCGCTTACCGGCGGACTGTCACAAATTGTAGCCAAGGTTAACAGCGGGCAGGGAAGTATCGGCCGGCTGTTGAATAGCGACAAGTTGTCGAAAGACCTGGAGGGAACCGTAAGACAGGCGAAGACCACCATGCAAAATGTACATAACACCACCACAACGCTAAATACCGACCTTAAAGCCGCACAAAGCAATTTTCTGCTAAAAGGATTCTTTAAAAAGAAGAAGAAAAAAGAGCAGCAGGATTCTATAAAGAAAGCGCAGGCAGCTGCGGCCAAGCAATAGAAGCAATTAACGAACTGCGGCTATTAAACTGCGCACAGCATAAAGGACCTGTCGGCCATGTTGCGGTTAGTGCCTGAATTCACAAAAAAGATCATATCATCCGATCATAATGGCCGAGCCGCCATTTATCATTGCGTTGAAGCTATTTTCGTGTAGTAATTGTTAAAACGATGCATGTTATTAGCTCTGAACCTTCTTAATAAAAAACCGCCTCAAAATTTCTTCTGAGACGGTATTTGTATTAATGGAAAACTGAAAAATTAAAAGCAAGGACAAATAAACGGATAGTCGGCATTTGGGATGATGGGCTTTATGCCGAAGAAATCATTCAGTACCGATTCTGCCGTACAGAACGCGCCCTCAACCCAGGCCTGGTCATTTGAATACGCCTCGCCAACGATGAAAATATTTGCATCGGCTCCGTCGATCAGCTGCGAAGGCTTACGTATTTTTTGCTGTACGTCGCAAACGTCATAATGCGCTGCATAGGCATGATACCCGGCGTTAAACGGTGGCAACGACCAGTCCATGTATTTGCATTCCAGCGGCTCGGGCACAACGCTATAATCGGCCTGCGGGCCAACGTGAAGGGCGGCCAATTGCTGGCGAAGCATTTTGATCATTACATCGGTGGCTTTTTTCGGGCCGTTTAACGGTTGGTAGTTTTCCGAAAATGGTACCTTTTCGGCACCATTGTTACAATACTCCAGCTCCTCCCAAAAACTTGTGAACTGCTCATCATCATAGCTGGCTAAAATTCCATAGATGGGCTTTGTGTGATTTTCGGTTGCATTATTGCCGAAATAGACCACCTGCCGTATTGGCGTGTCGGTTATGCTTGGGCCGATGGTATTGCGGTGCGAGGCATCAAGCAGCAGGTTTTCCTGGGTAATCGACAATCGTTGGCCGATGCACTGTTCAACGGCGTTTATTAAATCGGTCGTGGCCGTAAAAACGATGTTAATAGCATTGCTGTTTTGTTTAGGATCCTGGAGGTTTCCAAAATTAGGTATCCCGCTGCCGGCCAGCTTATCCAGTACAGGGTATGTTAATTCCCACGCCAGGATAGGCGCCGGGTATGGGGAGGTAAGCCACCAGGGAGAGTCGAAAAACATGCCCACTTTATACGAAGGCTGCATGATTGCCGAACTCAAATAATTCTGCACTTTTTCATGATTCAACACATCAATACCGTCATGCTCAACGTACCGTGTTGCTTGTGCCACCAGGTCGAGCGCGTAGGGCGGCATTGCCATCCATGCCGCATCGCTGATCCCCGTGCCGGATTTTTTATTTGGATTTTTGCGCGTTGCAATGCTGTAATGGACTTCGCTGCCTTTTTGCAGGATGGAGTGCAAACGGGTATTGGGGTGATATTTAAAGTCAACGCCCTTTTCGTTTGCCAGCTCAACAATGGCATCAAATAAAGCATTAAAGATGCATGAGTAGCCTTTAGTGAGTGTCTTATATTCGCTTCCCGGCGTAAATTCGTCGTTGGCTTGTATGGCAACCGCCGCGTTCCAGTTAATAATGTTTGATGTGTACCCATTGCCATCGGCAGTATAACTAAAACCTTCCGAGCCCAACTGGTCGAACATCAGGTTCCAGTAACCGATATTTTTAAATTTGTCGCCCTTTTGATAAACCGAAGATTCCGGCAGTTCTACGATAATTTCCCCGTCGTGGTAAAACTTGCACCAATCTCTCCGCGTTTTTTCCTCACCCTGCGGAACGCCCAGGCTTTCGATAACAGCGAACCCGTTGTCCGGTGAGTCCGCGGCGCCGTAATTATTTACATTATAAGGCGCTGGATTGCTTGAATTTATTGCGTTAAGGTACATGTTTTTTGTGCGCAAATAAAAGAGCGTATTCACTGATACATTGAAAGGAACTGAATATTTGTCGAGGTCAAGCTGGTTAATTACCGTGGTAACGAGCCGGTGCCCCTGGTTTTTCGCCCCGTTGTCGCCATTCCATGCTGAGTACCGCATGCCCCCCAGCTCGACGTATGAGTTTGTTTGGTCGTTGTCGTAGTGCCAGGTGCAAACCCTGGCACCTGGTACACGGCTGTCGGGTTCCTTTTTATCCATAAAGTCGTATTGGCCCCAGTCGTAAAGCTCAAGCGTGTCGCCCGCAGTTAACAAACCCAGATATTCCTGCGCCTGTTCGATGTTTGGCTGGCCATTAAGCAGCCGCCATGCAGTATACAGGCCGGAAGCGCCGGCGCCGAATATGGAATAAGTTTTATTTTTCATGCAATTAAGGTTTTAGTTTTTTGTTAAGGTTCGTCTCCAAGCCTGCGCATCTGTCCGGGGAGATCTTTTTCAGGGATAACCACTTCAACAAGCGCCGGCTTACCAGTAATCGTTTTTAACTTTTCAAGCACCGAATTTAGCTCTGCTATGGTTTTTACACGATAGCCTTCCGCCCCGTACGCATTTGCAAGCGCCATATAATCCCATTTTGGCAGGATGTCAAAGGCATCGAATTTATGTTTTGGTCCGGGCTCAAAAGAGGTCATATCTACATATACCTGTTCGATTGCATAAACGCCATTGCTCAATACAAAGATCACAGCATTCAGGTTGTTGCGGGCAAGTGTTGAAAGCGACTGGCAGACCATCATAAAGCCGCCGTCTCCGGCGATGGTCCAGGCGCGTTTACCGCTGCCCAACTGCGCGCCAGATGCCGCGCCGGTTTCAAAACCGATGCATTGCCAGGCCGCCGACGAGATAAAGCTGTTTTGCGCCAGGCCGTACGCGTTGGTAGCCACATATAATGATGAGCTTACGCCCAGCGTGATAACGATGTCATCGAGCAGGTGGTTATCTTTCAAAAATTTCATGGAATGCTGGAAGAAACGATTATAAGTGATAATCTCGGGCTGATCTTTCCAATGCGGGTCGGAATTTGATACCCAGGGCTCCGGGTATACCGGTTGCGGCGGCGCAACCGTGTTCAACGGATATTTGGGATCGTTTTTAAAACACACCAGGAGCGCTTCCATAAAATCCTTCATCGTCACATTTTCATAAACATAATACCCGGCACGTATCTGTTCAGTGGTAGCCAGCACCATGCCGGCATATTTACTTTCAATAAAAATGAGGTAATCATCGGTAATGATGGTCCCGAAAGTCAGGAAGCAATCCGATTTTTTAACCAGTTCGATCACACTTTTAATAGATGCCTCATCTGAATAGGTGCCGATAAATTTATCGCCTTTTTCATCCAGGACGGTCTTCCCCTCAGTCGTCGTTGTGTACAGGAAGCCGCTGGCATCGATGATCTGCTGCAATAAGTCAGACAATCCATGCCGCAGCACTTCAACCCCGGCAAATATTAATGGCTGATGTTTGGCGGTTGTGATTTGATTCCAGGCTTGGGCGACCGCGTTTTCAAGCGCCAGCGGATCGCTCTTTATAACGATGGGTTGCAACGGCTCGTCTGGCGGCTGCGGACAAACCTGCGCCCATGCCTCTTTGTAACAAGCAATATAAACCGGACGCTTGTGCGTAATTGCGGCAATAAGTAAATTATCGATTTTTTCGGCAGCGCCCATAGAGGTGCTTAGCGTTATCGCGCCAACGGTTACGTGCTGGTATATTTCCTGGTCGGCGCTGAGATTTCCGGTAGAATGGTGGTAAAGCACGCCGTACATCCCGCCGATGTTACGGGCATCCGAACCGGGGCAAGCGCTGATCACTACTACGGGGCTTCGTTCAACATAAGCACCCGCAATGGCGTTAAGCGCGCTGAAAGTACTTACCCCATACTGGAGTGACACGGCGCCAAGTCCCCTGGTGCGGCCATAAGCATCGGCGGCATAAGCGGCATCGAGCTCATTAACGGCACCAATGGCATTTACACCGTCAAAGTACTCGAGCGTTTGCGTGAAGTGCTTCACATAATCGCCGGGGATTTGAAAAACCTCGGTTACGTTGAGCTGCTTTAGCCGTGTCAGCAAGTAGTCTGCTACCGTAAATGGTTGTGGCTGCATCGGTGAAAGGTTTATGATTGGATCTATTTAGTTTCAATACTAATAAAATTTTAGGGAACCGCATAGTTATTTACACCAACGCGCGTATGCTATATACCAACGCGGATAATCGATGGCTAAGTGAATTTTTTGCCAGGCGAAAAGAAGGGGCTACCGCCTGGCTTGTTCAGGTTACGAAGAAAGGTGCCGCTCAGCTGTTACTCCCGTTAACCGAAAGAAACGAAGTGTGAAACAGGTTTGTGATGCTTAGGTCCTGTCCGAAAAAAGAAAACCCGCCTTGCGACAGGCAGGGCGGGTTTTCTTTTTTAAATACGCTGGTTTAATTCAGGTATTGTGTGATCTCAGGATCCAGCGGTTTAACGGGTGAACGGAAACGGTGAATAAGGTTACCGTTTTCGTCGATCAGGAATTTTTCGAAGTTCCATTTTATTTCGCCGGTAAAATCCGGGTTTGGCGCCTCGGTCAAATATTTGAACAAGGGACAAATGTCATCGCCTTTAACACTCACCTTTTCGCTCAGCGGGAAGGTAACGCCATAGTTTTTTTGGCAGAAAGTTTTAATTTCCGTAGCGGTGCCCGGCTCCTGCTCGCCAAAGTTATTTGCCGGGAAGCCGACCACCACCAGTTTATCTTTATACTGGTCCGCAAGCTTTTGCAGATCGGCGTACTGCGGCGTATAACCGCATTTTGATGCTGTATTAACGATCAGCACTTTTTTCCCTTTGTACTTTGCGAGCGAAAACGCCTCGCCATCAATGCTTTTCAGCTTAAATTCGTAAACTGAACTTGGGGCTACAAACATAAGGCCCAAAAATAAAACAAGTAATTTCATATTTTTAATAATTTGGTTTCAGTGTCAAAAGAACGGCAAAATTACCCATTAAATCCTCTTTTGTTCAAATAGAAATATTCTTTGAATGTCATTTTATTGTCTCAATTATGCTGTAAACCGTTTTCGCTCGTCTCCGCTTTGCAGAACAGGTTATCCTCGCTTTAAATGGTAGCAGCTTCATTCTTCCCCGACGTATTTTTGATCAATTTGTTTATTTGCCTTTGCGCCAAGTTTTTTGATCTTATCGGCGGTAACCGTTAAGTTTCCATTTCCTTCAACCAATTTACTAAAGGCGTTGTCATATGCGTTCTGACTCAGCTTTATATTCTTCCCGATCCCTTCCATATCTCCCACAAAGCCAACAAATTTATCGTACATCACGCCGCTTAATCGGGCAATCTCGAGCACATTACGGTTTTGTCGTTCTTGTTTCCATATACTCGCTATTGTACGCAGGGTGGCCAGCAATGTCGACGGGCTTACAATAACCACCCGTTTATCCCAGGCATCGCTGAAAAGTTCTGCATCAAGTTGTACAGCAATACTGAAAGAAGATTCTATCGGCACAAAAAGCAGCACAAAATCCGGCGAATTTACCTGGTACAGATCATGGTAGTTTTTTGATGATAAGTTTAATACATGGTTACGGATAGATTCCACATGTGCTTTAGAAAACAACTTGCGCTCATCTTCAGTTTCGCAATTCACCAGGCGCTCATAAGCTATTAAAGATACTTTTGAATCTACGATCAAATGTTTTTCGTCAGGCAGGTCGATAATGGCATCGGGCTGCAGCCGGTTGCCGTCGGGGTCGCTTAGGCTCGCCTGTATACGGTATTCGCGGTCCTTTACCAGGCCCGAGCGCTCAAGTACGCGCTCCAGGATAACTTCGCCCCAGTTCCCTTGTTTTTTGCTATCGCCTTTTAGTGCCTTGGTTAAGTTTTGCGCCTCGCTGCTGATCATTTTATTAAGTTCCATCAGCTGCGTGATTACCCCTTTCAGCGTATTTCGTTCGGCCGCTTCCATATTATAAACCTTATCGACTTTTTCCTCAAAGGCTTTGATATTCTCTTTTAACGGATTTAACAGGATATCAAGATTGGTTCGATTGACCTCAATAAAACTTTTCGACTTTTCGTCGAGCAGTTTATTGGCTACATTTTGAAATTCAAGCTGAAACTTTTGCTGTATCTCAATGATTGATTTTTCCTGGTCGGTCAGGCGCTCGCGCTGGGCTTTAAATTGCTCTTCAGCCTTCGCAAGGCGGTTTTTTTCGATTAGGAGCTCCTGGTTTAGCACGGTGGTCAGATGATCGTATCTTATCCTTTCTTCCTGCAATTGCTTGTCGGCTTTATCCCTTTCAAGCGCCAAACCCCGGGCGCGCTCCTCGGTTTTGGCTAAAGCGATATTCAAAGAAACATTTTCATTTTTTAACCGCGAAAGTTCAGAAGCCGAGACAGCGTCAATACTGCCCGGCTTTTTAACAAAAAGCAATACTGCGATCAAAAGGATAACAACGGATGCTATTAAAAGATAGAGGCTCATTTTGGTAAAAATATTAGCAAAACGAAGGTATGTATTTTTGGGGAAGTCCGAAAGTCGGAAAAGTCAGGAATGACCGAAAGAAAAATTTCAGGTAAAATGTTCCTTTATCCTGGCCATTTCTTCTTCGCTGAAACAATCGGCGTATAAAGGCTTTACTATTTTAAACTTAAGCCTCCCATCTGAAATAGTGCTGCCTCTGGATATGAGTTGACGTTTTAGCATCTCGTATGAAAAGTCTGTCATTTCGCAGCACATCATCAACCGCTCCAACGGCGTTTTTTTCAAAACAATCGAAATCTGCATTTCTGTAATGTGCCGTGGCGTGTCTGAGAGTAAATTATAAGATCGATCCATCTATTAAAAAAAGTTAAAGGTGTTTAGCTGCAATGTGCCAATCCAAAATAATAAATACTCGTGAAAAAGCACGGAATCAATATAAGCAAAATTCCCCCTTCAGAGATTAGCGGGCCCCCCGCTCCACCCGCATTCCCACATCGCTTACTTCTCTCAAAGGGTTATCCCGCATATTTTGTTCGATATAAAAATGATAAACGCCTTTTGCAGGGAATTTATAATTTGTGCGGAAAGGCGCCTGGTAACTGTACAAATTGCCTGAGCCCTTACCAAGCCACTCGCCATCCGTATTGGCTAATTTTAACTCATACCGCCTTACTTCCGCTTTTTTATCCGGCCCGCTTTGGGTGATCAGCACAAATATGTTGGAATACTTATAATCACCGGTAACACGCAAATTCATGTATAGATTATAAGGTATTTTTTCGTCATCGATCTTCACGTCAAAGCGAAACTTATCCGGGTATGTCCAGTTATGATTTGGCACCTCCGTATTTTGGTCAATAACGGCGGTTTTGTCGCTGCAGGCCGCTAAAAATAACGCAGTGAGAACGGCTAAGGGCAAAAACAACAGACTG
>Ga0134126_10006798_pt1 | contig 14367 bp, 13 predicted proteins | sample KB31752_FD_96881 | JGI IMG/M metagenome (GOLD analysis project Ga0134126, IMG submission 96881) | Terrestrial soil microbial communities with excess Nitrogen fertilizer from Kellogg Biological Station, Michigan, USA - KB3-175-2 | ecosystem: Environmental > Terrestrial > Soil > Unclassified ... | reverse complement strand
TTATCGTCGGCTGGCTCTGCGGGACGCCCTGCTGGCAGTGCAGATTACCTTTTGCTATCTCTTGGTTACTTCCTCGTTCGTTGCGCTGCGCGGCCTGCAACGAACCATTTCGATTCCACTGGGCATGCACCCAGAAGACGTAACACTCGCCGAGACTGGCGTGCAACTCGCGGGCTACGCCGATCCGCAAATTCCATCGGTACAGCAACGGTTGTTGGATGCCGTGAGCCGGATTCCAGGCGTCGAGGATGCAGCCTACGCCAACAGCGTGCCTCTGAGCGTGAACCAAAGTCACACGGTGATATACGCCCCGGGTACCACAGATTTCAGTCTCGCGAACGCTCGATTCGTCGATGTGCACTACGAGGTGTCCCCGGGCTATTTTCGGACCGTTGAAACTCCACTGCTGCGAGGACGCGCATTCACGCCGGGTGACGACGCTAACTCTCCGAAAGTGGCGATCGTGAATCGGACTTTCGCGAAACGCCTCTTCGGAACTGAAGATGTTGTTGGCAGGCGCTTTCCAACCGGGCCTGGAAAAGAAACCGAGATAGTCGGTGTCGTGGCGGACGGCAAATACTCCTCCATAACCGAGGATTCCGCGCCTGCTATGTTTCTGCCAATCCTGCAGAACCCAAACAGCGATACCGTTCTTCTTGTGCGCTCTAAGCGCAGCTATGCGGAAATGGCGCCAGAGATTCGGCAAGCCATCGTAAAAGTCGACCCTGCCCTGCCGATCTTTAGCCTGGACTCATTGGATAATATGCTTGGGGTTGCGCTGTTTCCGGAACGGGTTGCGATTGTCGCTCTCGGATCGCTCGGCGCACTGGCAATGATGCTCGCCGTAACCGGTATCTTCGGCCTTGCGAGTTACACAGTGGCTCGCAGAATGCACGAACTCGGCATTCGAGTTGCGTTGGGCGCGCAACAAGAAAACGTCTTGCGCACTATGCTAGGTCGTACGCTGCTTTTGCTGGGGGCCGGATCGGTGGCTGGGTTGGTGTTGGAAGTGGCAGCCAGCCGCATCCTGGCGAATATTGTCTACGAAGCATCAGCTGCCGATACGTCGTCAATCCTTGCTTCGATTGGAACAATGATGATCGTGGGCGTGCTCTCGACAGCTTTGCCTGCACGTCGTGCGTTGAAAGTAGACCCGGCGCGATTGCTGAGGGATGAATGATGTTCTTTACTCTCCAACAATACGGAGTAGTACTTATTGACGCGCTCGACGAAATGCGAGCCATGGAAGCTGTGCCAATGGCCAAGCTTCGCATGACATTTCCGTGAACACCCGCCGGCAGCCCTCAACAGGCCCTCGCGTTAGGCTCCTTAAAAGCGATTCGATTGCGAAATCGAGCTGGCGAAGAAGTTCGGCGCGGAACACACATTGATCGACTTCGTGAGTGAGGTGAAGGATGCTACCACCGGCGTGACGATGAGCAATGTGCGGGATTACGTGAATATCAAACTATCCGGCTCGACTGCCATTTTGCCGCCGAATTATGTCGTCACTCTCGGACCGCAGAGCCCAAGCCCTTTCAGCGGCTTCCAGAAGCTTCCAATTACCATCTCCTTTGCCGGGAAATCCCAGGTCGTGGATTTTTCTGCTCTCAGACGATGGCACGAAACTCATCCGAATGGACAGCTTCGACTTGATCAGTGACCCACTTTTCCATATAAATATTGCTGGTCGGCCGATCCGCGGCAACCCAAATGCTAGAGTCACAGTGGTGAATTTCGACGATCTCGAATGCCCATTCTGTGCGGCGCTCTATAAAGAGCTCTTTCCCTCTACTTTCCAGCGTTACGGGGGCGAAGTTCGCTTCGTCTATATGAACTTTCCCCTGGCGCAGCATTTGTGGGCAATCCACGCGGCGGTTGACGCTGATTGTTTGGCTGCACAAAACGGCGACTCTTACTGGAACTACGTGGACTATTTGCACAGGAATCTGGACCAGATCGCCGACGACAGCCGCGATGTGAAGAAGGTGTCGGGACTTGATGAATTCCCAAAGCTGCTGCTTCAGCCATGGACGACCGTACCGCGCTGTCGTCCTGTTTTGCGATGCACGCGCCAAGGTTCGGGGCCGGCCAGGAGCTTTGCCGGGCTCACTTCGAGCGCGTGAGCAATCCGAACAATATTGATCAGGCTCACATTTCGCTCTCCGCGCTCGATCCCACCTATATATGTCCAGTGCAAGTCGGCCCGTTCGGCCAGGACCTCTTGAGAAAGACCAAGCGAATGCCGCCTTCGCCGGACGGCTTTGCCAAGCTGGACGCGCGGATCAGGGGTCACGCCCTGATCTTCAGGGAACAAATACGATGCTTCTAGAGACGATAAGTATTATACTGACCACGTATTCAGCGAATCGCCCATAGTGTAGGCAGCACAAGGCCCCAGGAACGCGTGAAAAGCACCGCTACGCCCATCGAAAGCAGCCCGCGCCGGCTGGCGACTCAGCAGATCGGCCGGCTGGGCGAGCTTCTGGTGCAATACGAGCTTCTTCGCCTCGGTATCGATTCCGCGCCCATGACGACAGACGCGGGCATAGATCTGGTCGCCTATTCCCCCGACAAGAAACGTTCGTTCACGATCCAGGTGAAAGCGAATCTGGCGCCCAAACCGGGCGGAGGCAAGGGAGCCCCAGCGATCGACTGGTGGGTGGACGAGGACTGCCCGGCAGAGTGGATTGTCTTCGCCGATGTTTCCACTCGCCGGCTTTGGATGATGTCCAGGCAAGAATTGGCAGCGTTCGAATGGCAAACTCCATCTATATATGTATACGGACCCGGATTCAGGGGCCTATCAGCGCCACGGCAATGCGCGCTTTTCGGAATTTCTCTTCGAGAACCGTGCCTCCATGCTCTGCAATGGCAATTCGCAAGTAAATATCCAGAATTCGACTCCTGTCCTGGCCTCCAAAAAATTCCGCGGTTTGCGCTGATTTCATTCGACTCTTCCTGCCGAAGTAGAGCTAACATCCAGACGACGTTACTCTCAACAAGGGCAGACCCATGGTGCGATCAAAACGCGGTACCGTTTTCACGGAGCTAGCAGGCAAATCGGTGCAATCGATCACATATGCGGAGAATGCCGATTCGCAGGCACTCGAAGTGCTTTTCAGCGACGGCACCCTGTTATCTGTCGAATTCAGCGCCCGCGTTACGGTCCAGGCCAGCTACCTGAAGGCACGGAATGGCAATCTCAAACTGGTCCGAGACCTCGGCCGAATCTCCGGCCATTCTGCCGGTCAGGCATAACGGAAATGAGAGTTTGCTTGACTCTTCGCCCACCCAGAGCGGAAATGGACTGCCGGGAGAAGCCGGCTATTCCACTCCCCTGGGAGCGCTATGAAAGCCTCGATTGACCAGCAACTTGCCGCCTTGCCGAAAATGGCTCGGAAGGATCTCGATGCCCTGTGGCAGAGCCACTTTGGAAAGCACCCCAGCCGCACCTTACGCCGCGAGACCATCATTCGGATCCTCGCTTATCGTCTGCAGGAAAAAGCCTATGGTGGCCTGAAAGCATCCATCGCAAAGCAGCTTCGTGCGCTGATTGAGTGTGATGGTTCTGGATATCGGCCGGCCGCCATACCGGCCCTGCGCCCCAAACCCGGCACCCGAATCGTCCGGGAGTGGCAGGGGAAATTGCACGAAGTCTCGGTCCTTCCAGATGGTTACGAATACGACGGCCACAAATTTGGCAGCCTCTCCGAGATCGCCCGCGTCATCACCGGGACGCGGTGGTCTGGACCGGCCTTCTTTGGAATGAAGCGCCGGACCAAGGAGGCTGCATAATGGGTCATATCCGCTGCGCAATCTACACCCGCAAATCGTCCGAGGAGGGCCTGGAGCAGTCCTTCAACTCGCTTGACGCGCAACGCGAAGCATGCGAAGCCTACATCCGCAGCCAGCGCCACGAGGGCTGGCATGCGATCGGCGCCCATTATGATGACGGCGGGTTCTCTGGCGGCAATGTGGAGCGGCCGGCACTAAAACGCCTGATGGCCGACATCGATGCCGGCAAAGTGAATACCGTGGTTGTCTATAAGGTCGATCGGCTGACACGCTCTCTGGCGGATTTTGCCAAAATCATCGAGCGGTTCGATGGACGTGAAGTCAGCTTTGTTTCCGTCACCCAGCAATTCAATACCACGAGCTCGATGGGCCGTCTCACGCTCAATGTGCTGCTTTCCTTCGCGCAATTTGAGCGCGAGGTGACCGGCGAGCGCATTCGCGATAAGATTGCTGCCTCGAAAAAGAAGGGAATGTGGATGGGCGGCAATGTCCCGCTGGGCTATGAAGTGCGCGACCGAAAACTGGCCGTCAATAAGGAGGAGGCCGATCGCGTGCGGCTAATCTTTCAGAATTTCCTCGAACAGAAATCAGTCATGGCCCTTCGCGACTGGTTGAGTAAGAATGATATGCGCAGCAAAGGCGGCAAAGAATTCTTTCGCGGTCCGCTTTATCATATGCTCCGCAATCCACTCTATATCGGCCGGATACGGCATAAGAGCGACACCCACCTCGGTCAGCACGAAGCTATTGTGGACCAGGAAACCTGGGACAAGGTTCAGGCACTGCTGACGGAGAATCGCCAAGGCGAACGTCGAAAATCCCGAGCTACGAAGACCAGCCTCCTAACAGGCATTATTTGTGACGCGGGCGGCAACCGCTACACGCCCACGCATTCCTGCAAGTCCGGCCGACGCTACCGCTATTACACCTCCCAGGCTGTCATCCGCAAAGCCGCCACAGCTAATGTTGCAACGCGTATCCCAGCGCACGATCTTGAAGCCGCAGTCGCCGGACGCATGCTCCAGTTTTTGAATTCACCGCAAGAGTTGCTTAGATCGCTGGCGCCCCCCGGAAAGCGAAGCGAAACTGGTCAATATGCTGCATTGCTTGAGACGGCTGCAGCAAAGGCTGCAGCCTGGACAAAAACCTCAACCCAGCAACGGGAGAGCTTTATTCAAGCGATTCTTGAGCGCGTCGTGATTCATTCTGATTCCATTGAAATGGAGATCCGGACAAAAGTACTGTTTCAGGAGTTATCTGGACGGCAGGTCTCGCAACAATTCTGTGGTGCCGAGGTTGTTTCCCTGTCATGCGCTTATCGCTACTATGCTCGTGGCAAAGCTCTACGTCTGGTCATTGAGGGGAGCCAAGCACCGCCCGCCACAAACTCGATGACCATCCTCAAAGCGATCGCCCGTGTCCGGTTCTGGCGCGATCAGCTCATTGCGGGAGAAGCTAAAGATGTCGTGGATCTCGCACAGAAGCACGGAGTCACCCCACGCTACGTCCGAAGCCTCTTCGGGCTTGCAAGCCTGAGCCCGGAATCCATTGAATTAATCATCAATCAGCAGAATAAGCCGCATTTGAGCTTAGATCAACTCTGTAGCCAAATCCCGATCGACTGGCGAGAACAAAAACAATTATTTAACCAGAACAACCTTATCCGGGCGTGATTAGAGCAATGCGCACAGAATTGCCGATCAATAGCAGCTGCGCCCGAAGGCCGTGCAGACTTGTCTTCGGATGGAAATTCGTGGGCCAGATGTGCGCGTAGCGCAAAGAGTGCTCCGTGGAAACTGCATTATTACATTCCCCGAACCCTGAAGAATTACTAGCGGCAACCTCTGAGGTTTAGGCATTGCTACCGCTGACTAGTACCTTCAACAGATCGTGGTAGGAGACTTGGAGCGCTTTGAACGTTCGTAATCGTGAATATTGAGGTGAGTTCGCGTATACTCGTGGCTAATATTCCAAGGCTCTCAATAGGAGAAGTTCCGAGTCAGGCGAGGTGCGTCCTATGCCGCAAACTATCACAAAGTCTGATTGGCTTTTGGCGAAAAAATGTCTCACGCATGCATGGCTGTGGCTTCGTAGGGAACAGTGCCCGCCAAATGAAGCGGATCGTTTCCGCATGGAACAAGGCCATCAAGTTGGCGCGCTCGCACGCGAATTATTCCCGACGGGCATTTTAGTGACAAGAACACCAGACAAGACTGCGAGTGATCTAACTCAGGAATTAATCACCGATCCAGCGATCGGTACGCTGTTTGAGGCCGCATTCGTTGCCGGGCGATTTACCGCTCACGCGGATATCCTGACTCGCGAACAGGGCGGGTGGCACGTTCTCGAGGTCAAATCAAGTTTTTCGGATTCCAGCAGCCTCAAGGATCTGATCGCCGATCTCGCTTATACCGTCTTCGTTCTTCGACGTTGCGGTGTTCTCGTCAATTCGGCGTCGCTTGTTCTTCTTTCACGAGGATTCCGTTTTGGTGATAATCCAGATCGTCTCTTCGAGATTATTGACCAAACCGCTGAGGTCAACCTGATCATTGCCACGTTTGAAGCGACGGCAGATGGGATTGCGACCGTTCTCTTCGCTGACCCGCGGCCAGCACCGTCCTTGTTATCAGCTTGCCGGGACTGTGCGTTCTTTGAAACCGATTGCCTTGGCGTTGGCATTGCCCATTCCGTCTTGGAAATACCGGGGCTACATCACACGAAGTTAAAACGATTGTCGGGTGCTGGCATTGTCGACTTAGCCAACACTCCAGCTGATTTAAATCTTAATGAGCGGCAGGAGCATGCGCGGAGCGCTGCTCTCGCCGATCAATTGCTCGTCAAGCCGGGACTCAGGGCTGCGCTTGGCTCCATTCAATGGCCCTGCCGGTATCTCGATTTCGAAACCGTCGCCACGGTTTTGCCGATCTATGACGGCCATGGTTGTCATCGGCAGGTTGTCACACAATTCAGCATGCACGTTAAGGACGATTTTCGCGCGGCGCCGCGCCATCACGAATATCTTGCTCAGGCCGAGCATGACTGCGAAAGGGGGCTTGCGGAGGCATTGATCAACTGCGCAGGTGACCGGGGTGCGATTATCGTTTACAGCTCTTTCGAAAGAACTCGCATTACGGCTCTGCGCGACGCTTTTGCCGATCTTGCCAGCCCGCTGGAGAATATACTCGATCGACTGACCGACATCCTCCCGATCATTCAAGAGTATGTCTATCATCCTGAGTTTCGCGGGAGCTATTCCATCAAGAAGGTGTTACCTGCGCTGGTTCCGACGCTAACCTACAGTGACCTCGAAATCGCAAATGGTGACACAGCCATCACGCGCTTTGCGCGGATGGCGAGGGGCGAGATAACGGGACCGGACATTGTGACGACGCGCGAGCACCTGCTCAGGTATTGTGACCGAGATACGGAGGCAATGGTTCGATTGCACGAGAAGCTCGCCGAACTGTCAATGGCGATTCCCTGATCCGGGTACTGAGTTTGTCTGCCGCTTTCCGTAATCATGAGCCCAATACAGTCCCTCCCTCAAACCGGGGTGGAGGTGATGACATTGGCCTCCGGTACACCCCGGTTCGTAAGCGCAGACGGAAGTTGTTTAAAGCGCAGATGGAGCTTGTTTATTCGAATAGCTCGAGAAGCCTGTAGAAAAACCGTCGCGTGGAGGGCCAGTCAGTTTCAATGAATGCATTCAAGCAGTCGACGAGTGCGCGCCGGCGCGCCTCGCCAGGGTCGCAGCCCCGATGCGGATTGATCGTCCTTTCTGACCTCGCCGGCTTGATCGTCCGTGGCACGCCGTCCTCAAAAACCATCTTGACATTGTCAGATTGCTATGAGAAAGTATCTGACATATCGGAGAGGACGTATGAGCGATGGGCCACACCGAAGCCTGCCAATGCCTCCGCGCTGGAAGCGCGTCGCAGAGCGCTGCGCAAATGTCGCGTTCGCAACGGAGGAGATTGCTGCTGTCCTGGTTCCGGCTCTTCACCAGGATTGTCAAAGCGAGCTGAGTGCGGAACTCATCGACGGCATCCGCAGCGTCTTCGACGATCAAGACTCGTCCCTTTTCAAGGACGACCCGAAGCCGCGCCTTGAGGCGCTGCGAGACGTCGCCGGTTGCGGGATAGGCGCCACGCTCCTGAACAACGTCATTGAGCTTTCGTCAGCCGGCACCACCGAACTTAATGATTTTGCCAAGGCCATGACCGCCGCGCTGGAAGATCGCGCGGCGCGAAGCGCACGGCAGATCGAAGAGCACTACTACCGGAAATCCACCACACCACGCGCGGTCAACACGCGCCGAAGGCTCGATGAGTCGATTGCTGCTTCACCTCTGGCCGTCCTCGCGCGGCAGATCCTGAAGCTCGACGAGACAGCTCCTGCTCGTCAGACCGTAAGGATGCAAGGGCTGGATGACGGGGTAAGACTATGAAGACGACAGAGGAGATGGCGCCTGCGATGCCGAATTTGACAATCTATGTCTGCGAGCGAGGGGCAAGGGCGCGCAGAGGGGCGCTGAGCTGTCAAATCGGGCGAGAGGTCAAGTTTTCTACGGCCAGCCTGGAATCGTATTTCTTCGCCAAATGGGAACCAATGGCGTACGATGCCCTGCTTGTGGCGGCGGCGGTCGAGTTCGCCGACAGGACGAGACGGCGTCCGAGCTTCACCTGGCGGCGGGAATTCAACATGCTGGTTCCAGTTCACGACCCTGATCGATGGAATGACGGGAGTGTGAAAAAGTCTTTGATCGACGCGGTGTCATTTCTCACCGGCGACTTCTGGCATTTCGAATTCCGGAACCGCAAGAAGCCGGCAGATGCGCCGCAACAATCAAAGTTGAATCTGCCGAGCAACGTGGAAGGTGTTCTTCCGTTTAGCAATGGGCTCGACTCGAAGGCGGTCGCCGGGTTGATCGGGCGCAGCATGGGAGATCGGCTCGTGCGCATCCGCTTAGGCTCAAAGCTGCGCGGCAAGGAAGTGCTGGCTGCTGGTCACGAGCCATTTACGTCGGTGCCTTATCGGGTCAATCCTGGAAGCCGGCCATTCGTGGAATCTTCTGCGCGTTCGCGCGGTTTCAAATTCGCTGTCATCAGCGGCATTGCGGCGTATCTCTCGGGTGCGGGCCAGATCATCCTCCCCGAGAGTGGCCAGGGGGCCATCGGTCCCGCCTTGGTCCCTGTTGGTCAAGCATACGAAGATTACCGTGGACATCCGCTGTTCACCACGCGCATGGGGGCATTTCTTCGCGCGATTCTCGACCACCGGGTGCAGTTTGCATTTCCTAGGCTCTGGTCAACGAAGGCAGAAACGTTGAAAGCGTACACGGATGAATGCGGTGGAGATGATTCCTGGGCTGATACGTGGTCCTGCTGGCAGCAGAGCCGCCAGATGAGCGTCAATCACAAGAAGCGCCAGTGTGGAATCTGCGCCGCCTGCATGTTGAGGCGACTTAGTGTGCATGCTGCGGGCTTGCGGGAACTCAAAGAACATTTTGTCTGGGAGGACCTGTCGGCGACCACGTTTGAGACGGGAGCGGCTGCGTCCTTTTCTCAGAAAAAAGCCACACGCTCACAACGCGAATACGCCATCGCAGGCGTCCTGCATCTGGATCACCTAGCAGCCTTGCTGGATTCAGCTGCGAGTGCCAGCCGGCTCAAGTTGAGCGGTGTCCAACTGGGTCAGACGTTGAATATTGGAGAGGCGGAGGCGACCGCAAGATTGCATCGTATGCTTCAACAACATAAATATGAATGGACAAACTTTATGAGTTCTCTTGGGCGTGATTCCTTCTTGGCCGATTGGGCATTGAGCGTGCGATGACGACTTCTATTGACCAGGATCTGCCGGCTGAAACGGGGGAGCGGCTGCGGCTCGCGCGCGAGAGCGCGAAGATCACGCAGGCCGCGGCGGCGCAGGCTATCGGCGTTGCCAGGACGACCATCGTTGCGATGGAGCAAGGCGAGCGGCGCGTGCGCACGGGTGAGTTGCAACAGCTTGCTAGACTATACGGCACCTCTGTGAATGCGCTGCTTCGCCGGGAATCTGTCCATGTCGATTTAGCGCCGCGTTTCCGGCGCGTGGTGGGCAGTGATGAGGCTGCCGCCGAGGCCGCCGAACTAATGGCGGATCTGGCGAAGGCCGAAGTGGAGCTCGAAAACCTGCTGGGGATCAAGCGAGAGCGGAACTATCCGCCGGAACGGATGCTCCTTCCAGGCGATGTGAAGGCGCAGGCTGAGCAGGACGCTGCGGAGTTGCGCCAACGCCTGGGGCTTGGGATCGGTCCGGTGACGAACATCGTCACACTTCTGGAAATGGAGCTTGGCATCAGGGTGTATGTCCGCAGGGTGGACGGGCGCATTTCCGGTGTCTTCGCTTACGACGATGCCCTGGGTGCCTGCATGCTGCTTAACGCAAACCATCCGCGTGAGCGTAGAAATCAGAGCGGCGGCCATGAAACTGGCCACTTCATTTCAACGCGACGGCAGCCCGAAGTCCTTCACCGGGACGAAGCCGAGAATTCGCGGGAAGAGCGCTACGCTAATGTCTTCGCCCGCGCGTTCCTCACTCCCGCGCGCGCTGTCCTTCAGAAGTTTCAGGAAGTAACCGCCGGGGCGGATCGCCTGACGCGGCGGCATGTCATCATCCTCGCGCACTTCTTCGGCGTATCGAGGGAGGCTGTGGTTCGCCGGCTTGAGGAACTCGGGTCGGTCAAGGCAGGAACCTGGGATTGGTTCATAGCCAATGGCGGAATTACCGATGAACAGGCTCGTCAGCTCTTGGGCGATCTGATCTTGCCTGATGCACAGAGGTCCGATGCGGACCGGCCGACGACCTTGCGGCTGAATCTGCTGGCATACGAAGCGCACAGGCGCGAGCTCATGAGCGAGGGGCAGTTGGCGCGGCTACTTCACTTGGACCGTGTCGAATTGCGCGAGATTCTTGGCAATCAAGGGCACGAGGGCGGGGATCTCGACGGAGGCAGAGAAATACTTGAGTAACTGTCCCGCACCTCTCGTAGCCGACACCAGCGTCGTCATCAATCTGATCGCGACGGGCTTGGCGTCCCCCATTATCGAGACGTTGCCGCAACCGTTCGTGGTCGTTGACATTGTTCGTTCGGAATTAGCGATCGGGCGCGGGCGCGGGAGGATGGATTCCGAGCAATTCGATGAACTCGTAAGCAACGGAATCGTGAAAGTCGTCACACTCGGCGATTTCGGCATGCAGCATTTCGAGGGCCTGGTCATCGGGGCTGCTGCCGAAACAGTCGATGACGGCGAAGCGGCCACCATCGCGTATGCGATCGAACATTCAGGCGTCGCATATATAGATGAGCGCAAAGCATGGCGAATTTGTTCGGAGCGCTATCATGCTCTAAAGGTCGGCTGCACTGTGGATTTGCTCACTCACGCGGATGTCAGGTCGCGGTTGAGCGATGAAACCGTGGCGGTTGCGATTTTCAATGCCCTGCAAAGAGGCCGCATGAGCGTGCTGCCCACACACTTCAATGTTGTCGTCAGTTTGATTGGAGCTGAAAGAGCGGCACTCTGCGAAAGCCTGCCGAGGTCGATTCGCGTATCGCAAAAGAACCGAAGCATCTCTCGGTTTTGAAGCGTCAGAAGCGTGGCCTGATGCAAAAGCTGCTCACGGGCGAGTGGACAGTTAGAGGATTAGCGGATAAGGAGAGTGACAAGTGGCCAACGATTTGAATCGAACAGCCTTGATTTACGACTTCGATGGCACCCTTGCTCGTGGCAACCTGCAAGAGCGCAGTTTTATCCCAAACATTGGGATGACGCGTGAGGAGTTTTGGGCCGAGGTTAAGGAGCGCACGAGGACGAACGATGCGGACGAGATCCTTGTTTATATGCACCTCATGATTGAAAAGGCCAAAGAAATGGGCATCAATGTGTCAAAAGAAAAACTTCGCCGAAACGGTAGAGACGCAGAGCTTTTTCCTGGACTTGCGGATAAGGTCTGGTTCGATCGTATCAACCAGTTTGCCAGTGTCAATGGGCTGACCCTTGAGCATTACATCATCTCGTCGGGTATCGACGAGATGATTAGCGGTTGTCCAATTTACGAAGCCTTTCAAAATGTGTTCGCTTCAAAGTTCATCTATCAAGACGACTGTGCTGCGTGGCCGGGTGTGGCGATCAACTATACGACCAAAACTCAATATCTCTTTCGAATCAATAAGGGTATTGATAACCACTGGAACAATGAAGAGATCAATGCCTACATGCCAGAAAAAGAGCGCCCAATTCCGTTTGAGCGGATGATATTTCTCGGCGACGGGGACACCGATATCCCAACGATGAAAATGATGACCTACAAAGGAGGACATTCAGTTGCCGTGTATGACGACAAGCGCACGGATCGCGACTTGAGTAAAATTCATCGGCTTCTTGCAGACGGACGCGTCAATTTTGTAGCCGCTGCTGATTACAGCGAGAGATCCCAGCTCGATATCACTGTGAAAGGAATTTTGGGGCGCATCTCACATAACGTCGGAAACGAGACTGTGAAATGAGCTTTGATGCTGCTGAGAAGCATTAGTCGCAGTTTCCAGCCATCCAGCTGTTGGTGGCCGGGGGGTATTTGCCTGAGCCAAGCCGAGGCCATCGCCCTGCGCGGAGGGCGTCTGCGCAAGTTGGTGCTGGATGACGTTCTCGCCAAGTTCTCAAGACCAACTGGTTCACTTTTCGTGGACTGGAGTCTGCCTTCGACCTGGAGGCTACACACAAAGCCATTTGTAGGCTAAAGCCGATGCCTGACCGTCTGAAGGGCCTGAAAGCAACAAATGCCGCGTCTGTCTGACTCACATTCGGGACTTCTTGTTGCAACAGTAAGGGAACTGCCGAAACGGCGAACAGAGAAATTAGACGGAGAATCGAATATTCCGAAGTGCAGAGATTGCTCTCCCGTTCCCTTTCGATGGCCAAACTTGCGAATTCGCCCGGGAACTGCGTGAAGTAGAAAACTTCTCTTGTAAACCATTGATTATAAAGACTATATGGCGGAGAGCGAGGGATTCGAACCCCCGATACCCTTTCAGGTATAACGGTTTTCAAGACCGCCGGTTTCAACCACTCACCCAGCTCTCCGCTGGAGAGAAATCTGCTCGAAAAATCTACAGCAATTTCCGGCATCCCGCTGTTGGGCCATCGCACAGCGGTTGTACATTCTCTTTCCGCTAATCTTATCGCACAAGCATATACCGGGGAATCTCAGCGCAAAGGTATCCCGGTTTGGCTATAAGGCTGCACACCTTAGCTTGGATTGAACTGTCGCTTTGCCCCGAGGGCCTTTGAGGCGGCAGACGCGACGGCAGGATCGCCGGCTTCCGTCGTTCCGATAGAGTACTTACATGCCCAACAGGATCTCGGGAGCGGTAGCCGCGGTGGCCAAGCCCGGCAAACTGCGCTTCCTGCCGTTGCTTGCCGCAACGTACTTCATGGTCTCGGGCGGGCCCTACGACATTGAGGACATCGTTGGGTATGGCGGCTATGGACGGGCCCTCCTCTTAATACTCGTTCTGCCGTTCTTATGGAGCTTTCCGACGGCGCTGATGCTGGGGGAACTTTCGTCGGCAGTGCCGGCGGAGGGCGGCTTCTATGCGTGGGTACACCGGGCGCTGGGACCGTTTTGGGGCTTCCAGGAAGCGTGGCTCTCTCTGGCGTCCTCGGTCTTCGACATGGCCATCTATCCGACAACGTTCGTGCTCTACCTGGGACGGCTGTATCCGGCACTGACCGCCGGACATCGCGGTTTGCTGCTCGAGCTGGCGGTAGTAGGAGCGGCGGTGCTGTGGAATCTGCGCGGCGCAGTCTCGGTGGGCGAGGGTTCGTTGGGGCTGTGGGCGGTGTCGATCTCGCCTTACATCGTGCTGGTGGGCATCGCAGTGGCCGCCGGTTATTTGGGAACACGTGGTCCATTTGGCGGACACGCCTCCATGGCACACCCGAAGGGCAGGGATTTTTCGATTGCAGTGCTGGTAGCGATGTGGAATTACATGGGATGGGATAACGCGACCACGGTGGCGAACGAAGTGGAGAATCCGCAGCGCAATTATCCGCGCATGATCCTGGTGGCGGTGACGATGGTGATGCTGACTTATGCGATTCCGGTTTCAGCCGCCGCCTGGGCAGGTATTCCATCCATGAAGTTTTCGACAGGCTCGTGGGTAGACGCTGCGCGAATGTTGGGCGGCCCGTTGCTGGCGCTAGCGATAGTGGTGGCCGGCGTTGTGGACGACTTTGGCACCTTCAGCAATCTGACGATGTCGTATACGCGGCTGCCGCACGCTCTCGCCGAGGATGGATTTCTGCCAGCGGTGTTCAAAAAGCGGCTGCGGAATGGTTCACCGTGGGTGGCAATACTGGCGTGTGGCCTGTGCTGGGCGCTGGCTCTGGGTTTTACATTCGAGCGGCTGATTACCATCGACCTGGTGCTTTGGGGGCTGTCATTGGCGCTCGAATTCCTGGCCCTGATCGTACTGCGGAAACGCGAGCCGCTGCTGGCGCGGCCCTTTCGGGTGCCCGGTCCGGATTG
>Ga0134126_10006797_pt1 | contig 14367 bp, 11 predicted proteins | sample KB31752_FD_96881 | JGI IMG/M metagenome (GOLD analysis project Ga0134126, IMG submission 96881) | Terrestrial soil microbial communities with excess Nitrogen fertilizer from Kellogg Biological Station, Michigan, USA - KB3-175-2 | ecosystem: Environmental > Terrestrial > Soil > Unclassified ... | reverse complement strand
GCGTTGCTTCTCGGATCGCCGCGATGAACGACTGCTCCGCTTGCGCGTAGTCGCCTTGTGTGAACGCGCGGCGGCCGTTCTCGTTGTGCCCTTCCCAGCGCGTCTCGACGGTTTCGGTCATCCGGACTCCTCCCGTGGTACAGACGCAGAGGAGGCCAGCGTGTAACCGCTTGCGGAGTCAGCCTTGCGCACCCACGCGGGTGCTCAGCACCCGCTCACGAATGGCGTTGGGGTCGTCGCTCGTTTCGACCGCAAGAGCGAAACGTTTCGAGGCAGCGCGACGCCCGTCGCGCGATGGCGCGGACGCGCTCAGAGACCGAACCGTTTCCCGCGGGCAGCCGCCAGCAGGATCCGCGCGTAGATGACGTGGCTGAGAACGAGTGCCAGGAACAACAGTCCGACGCTGCAGATGGCTATGAAGGATTCGGTGCGATCGATGCCGAATGGCAGGCTGATGAACACGATGAGCGCATAGAGCGCCACCAGTCCGCCGGCCGCACCAAACGCGCCGAGTCCCGCCAGCATCCGCAACCTTGAAATCGAGATCACTGCTTTGCTCCATCGAGTAGTGTGGGACGTTGCATTCGTCTGCGCTGCATGGGGCGTGCGCGAAGTATTAATCATGGCCGAAATCGCAACGCGATGTAAACCGTCGTGCGGTGGCGCGCCGGCCGATCGAGCGAGTAACCGGCGCCGACTTGAACGTGCACGTCGGGCACATGGATCGCCCAGAGGCCGGTTTCGTCGAGCGACGCCTCGAGGCCGGCGTAGCGATGCCAGTCGTGCAGCTCGGAGCCGGCGCTGCCGGCCCAGAAATACGGGCTCACAATGCCGAGAGGAAGATCGATGCGATACGTCGCCGCGCGCCGGCCAACCGCAATCCCGAGCGGCGCTGCCGGCATCGACGCCCGCTGCGAGGCCAGCCAATCATCAAACAACGGCGGGATCGTACCGCCGAGGACGAACTCTTCATAAGCAGGCGCCCCGCGCGCGGCCTGGCCGTACGTCGCATGGGCGGCGAGGCTCCAGCCGCTCCGTCCCACTTGGGCGACGGCCGCGACCATCCCGCGTGCCCAGGATGTGTCCGCCGTCCGTCCGCCGGCACCGGCCACAGACACACCCTCATCGAAGCGCCAATCGTTAGGCGTCTGCCGAAACGCGCCGCGATACTCGGCGAAGCCGAGCGTGCGTGTCTGATGCGCGTATTGCGCGCCGTCGATCTGGCCGGCGGACACACCGGCGCGAACGGCGTGCGCCGTGGCCGTGTACTGGCGCTCGATGGACGCGACCGCATCGCCCCCGGCGTAGCGCACATCCAGGTAGGTTGGCGCGGACAGGCCGCCGTGCTGGCGAGACGGCCGCTCGTCCGCATAATAGCCCGCGGCCGCGATAGCGACCGGCCATCCGCGCCACGCGGCGCCGATCGACGCGCCGCGCCACGTGCCGCGATCGCCGTACACGCCGCTCGCGATCCACGTTAGGCGGCCGACGGGATCGGTTCCGGATACCACGGCGCCAAGCGACTTGCCTTCCGCGGCGAGGCTGAGCGTCGGCAAGACAACGAGGTTGCGCGGGCCTACTCCATAGGCGCTCGTCGATTGGAGCGCCGCAGCTGCGAAGGAGTCGGACGAGGCCGCCGCGGGCACGGTCGCGGGCGCGAGCGCCGGCGACGTTGCAAACGTCGGCGGCAACGACGCCGTGTCGGGCACCGATGCGAGGTCCAGGCCGCCGGCGTGCAGTCGTAGGAAGTACACCGTGTGCGAGACGTGATCGGGCTCGGGATCAGACGCCGCACTGGCGACCGCGGTGATCGCGCGCGTCGCTTCGGATGCGAGCTGCATCACGGCGATGTTCGGGATACCGCCCGAATCGGTGCTGAACACGATCGATGCATCGCCCGGGAGAAAAGCCGCCTGGTACCGGTTCACGCCGTCCCGCGGTCCGATTGCGTTAGGCACCTGCTCCGGCGCACGGAGATCGAGCAGCGCGAGCTGCCACGTGCCGTCTCGTTGCACGCTCACGAGCACGCGGGTTCCGTCCGATGAATAGCGCGGCCGATAGTACACGACGTGCGGCGATCCAGCAGCGAGCGTTCGCGTTGCGCCGGTGGCGAGGTCGACGAGCACCAGATCACAGATTCCCTCGACGCATCGGTCTGCGACGGCCTGCCGGCCATCGGGTGACGGGTCGGCGGTGCGGATGCCCGCGTCGCGGGTGATGCGTCGCACGGCGCCGCTCTCGATGTTCCACGTGAAGAGATCGTCGCGCAACGCGCCGTCGCCGCGGCCCGTGCGCCGCACGAGCAACAACTCGTTTCCGTTAGGCATGAAGCGCGGCGAGCCGTACGCAAATCCGGCGTGTGGATAGAGCGTGGCAAGGGGCGTCTTGGGCGCCGGACGCCAGGTTATCGCCGGAACATCCTCGGGATCGCGCTCGAGCAGCGCGGCGCGTGCTCGCGCAGCGGCCGTGTCCGACCTGTCCGTCGACGTCTTCCACACCACGACGCGACTCGGCGCATTCCGTCGGGCAAGCACGATCGCCATACGCGTGCCGTCGCGCGAAACAGCGGGCCCGCCGGTGCCCCACGTGAGCGCCTGAACGGTGGTACCGCGGCCCGAATCCGGCCGCGACGCAACGCGCTGCTCGACGTCGCGCTCCACGTCCAGCGCGTGCCCCGTGAGCTCGGCAGTGAACCGCCCGTAGAGATCTGCTGGATACCCGCCGAATACACCCGCGAATGCGTCGTCGAACGTGCGCACCTGGCGCGCACTCATGCGACGCCAGAGATGCACCAAGCTCGAATCGCCGCGACGCTCGACCAGCCAGTCGAGGAACGCCGAGCCCGCGAGGTACGCCATGTCGCCGCCTAAAAATCGATTGTCGGTATCGAGCTGTCCGTAGGTGGGCAACTTGCCTTCCAGCGCCCATTCGCGCAGCACCGCGGCGCGCCACGCGCTGTGCGGCCGTCCCATTCCCGTCAGCTTGCCTTCGATGTACGTGGCGTATCCCTCGTCGACCCAGCGCGGCGCTCTGATGGCGATCGGACCCAAACGCAGCGGTGAGAGACGCGTCATGACGCGCTCCCACGTGTTGCGCGTTGGACGCGTGAGATGCGCGATGTGCGTGTACTCGTGAACCGAGAGCAGCTCGCCCCATCCCCGGCTGTCGCCGATGCCGCTCGTTGGATCCGGCGGCATCGGCCAGAAGAAAATCACCGGGTCCTCGAGCAGCGGCAGTGCAAACCCATTCGAGACGTTGTTCGGATCTTCGACCACGAGCGTCACGCGATGCGCCGGCGCGTTGCCGACCACTGTGCTAACGGCGTCGTGCACGGCGTCGATGCGGTGCGCCATGTCGAGCGTCCACGCTTGAGCGGACTGCGGATAGTGAATCACGAAGTACCGCGTCTCGATCGTGCGCCACGCCAACGATGGAATCGTGAGTGTCTGCGCCTGCAGACGGTGGCCGGCCGCGAACACAGCCGCTACGCACGCAAGTATGGACGTGGTGACGCGCATGAGTCGATAATGATGAGCCGTGACACTCCGCCAAACAACGCGCCCCTCCACGCGCGGCCTCTTTGGTGACATCTTGTGGTGCGGCCGAAAGGAGATGATGTGAGCACCACGACGCTGGAATCGGTTCTCGCGACTGTCCCGTACGGGACTTGTCCCCTACCGGGGGTCGGTGCCGCGGGACAACCCGGGTCCAACGACTGGAAGGAGTTGGCGAGCGCCGGCGTGCGCACGGTCGTCGATCTTCGCGCGCCGAACGAGCCGCGGGGACACGATGAGCCCGACGCGGTGCGCGCGGCAGGCATGGCATACGTTCCGATTCCCGTCACGCAGTTGACGCTGAGCGACGAGCAGTTCGACGCGGTGCGCAACTTGTTGCGCGATCCGGCGCGGCGACCGATCGTCGTGCATTGCGCATCATCGAATCGGGTGGGAGCGCTCCTGCTCCCGTACTTCGCGTTGGACGAAAAGCAGCCGCTCGAGAAGGCCATCGAGCTCGCGATCGATGCCGGCCTGCGAAGCCAGGACCTCGCCACGCTGGCGGTGGACTACGTGCGACGCCACAGCGCGTCGCCCTGACGGAGGACATCGTGTTCCTGCGGCGCTTCTACGAGGACCATCTCGCCCAAGCGAGCTATCTGATCGGCTGCCAAGCGAGCGGTGAGGCCGTGGTGGTGGACGCGAACCGCGACGTAGAGCAATACGTCGCCGCTGCGGCCGCCGAAGGGCTGCGCATCACGCACGTTACCGAAACGCACATCCACGCCGACTATGTCTCGGGCAGTCGCGAGTTGGCCGACCGCGCCGGCGCGACCTTGCTGCTCTCGTGCGCCGGCGGACCGGCGTGGCAGTACGCGTTCGCTCAGGACGCTGGTGCGCGTCTGATCGGCGATGGCGCGCACTTCCAGGTCGGTGCCGTGCGTCTCGACGTGATGCACACGCCCGGGCACACGCCGGAGCATCTCACGTTTCTCGTGACCGATACCGCGATCGCGGACCGCCCCATGGCGGCGATCACCGGGGACTTCGTGTTCGTTGGCGACGTCGGCCGGCCGGACCTGCTCGAGCGCGCGGCGCACGTGGCCGGCACCATGGAGTCGAGCGCACGCGATCTGTTTCGCGCGATCCAGCGGTTCAAGACCCTGCCCGACTATCTGCAACTGTGGCCGGGCCACGGCGCGGGCTCCGCGTGCGGCAAGGCGTTAGGCGCGATGCCACAGTCCACGTTAGGCTACGAGCGCCTTTTCAACTGGGGCCTCGCCGAGACGGACGAGGCGCAGTTCGTCCGCTCGGTGCTCGACGGCCAGCCCGAGCCGCCGCGCTATTTCGCGGCGATGAAGCGCGTCAACCGCGAGGGGCCTCTTGTGTTAGGCGGCCTGCCCCACCCCGAACGCCTGGGCGCGGCGCGCTTGCGGACGGCCCTCGACACCGGCGCCACGGTGATCGACACGCGTCACCCGGCCGACTTCGCCGCCGGCCACGTTCCGCGCACGATCAACATTCCGCTCAACCGCTCGTTCGCGACGTGGGCCGGATCGCTGCTGCCGTTGGACCGCCCCTGTCATTTCATCGTCGACGACGATGACGCGCCGGTGCTCGCTGCGCGGGCAGCACGCGCGCTCGCGCTCATCGGGTTCGACGACATCGGTGGCTACTTCGGCGCGGAATCCATCGCGGAGTGGCACGCCGCGGGCGCCGCGCTCGAGACGGTACAGACGCTCACGGCGCCCGAATTGCGATCGCGGCTGGTGTCGGGCGGCGCAACCGTGATCGACGTGCGCAACGACCACGAGTGGAACGCCGGACACGTGCACGGCGCACAATGGATCCCGCTGGCGACGCTTGCCCAGCACGCTGGAGACCTGGACACGACACGCACGCTCGTCGTGCAATGCCAGGGCGGCACTCGCTCGGCCATTGCCGCGAGCCTGTTGCTCGCGGCCGGCCGGCACAACGTGGCGAATCTGGCGGGCGGGTTCGCGGAGTGGACGGACGCGGGCTTCCCGGTCGAGCGTTAGCTCAGCGCGCGGCGCTCGAAGCTCCGGATGCCTAACGCCCAGAACAGCGCGGTGAGCGCGAGCAGCGCGCCGCACACTGCCACGAGGCTCATGTGCGGCAGTGCCGGCGTGAGGGCGCCGCGCATGCCTTCCGCCACGTAGACGAGCGGATTCACCAGCACCGCGTACTTCATCACCGGCACCGCCTGCAAGCCCTGCCAGGGATAGTACGCGCACCCGAAGAAAATCATCGGCGCGACGACGACACTGAACATCAGCCCGATCTGCTGCGGGTTGATGGCCGTCCCCATGAGCAGGCCAAGGTTCGAGAACGCCGCGGCGCCGAGGATGGTGATGAGCAGGACCGGCACGATGTGCGCGCCGGCGAGCGCATCGACCGGCCCCATGATCAGCCGTGCCATTGGCAACACGACCGCGGCAGCGATCAGTCCCTGCAACACACCCATCACGATTTTCTCGAACGCGATCATGCGCGTCGGCACCGGCGCCAGCAGCCGATCCTCGATTTCCCGCGTGAAACCAAAGTCCTGCACCATCGGCAGCGCCACCGACTGCACGCTCGACAGCGTTAGGCTCACCGCGATGATGCCCGGCAGCAGCGCCGCGCCGTATCCGCGCCCCACGAATCCCATGCGCGGCAGCAGGTAGCCGAAGACGACGATGAACAGCAGCGGCTGCAGCGTCGTACGGACGAGGAAGTACGGCAGCTCTCGCTTCGTGACGTGCAGGTCGCGGCGCATCAACGCGCCAAAAATTCGGAGCGTACTCGGCGGCGGAGTGACCCAGGTAGCCGGCATCAATCGAGCTTCCTTCCCGTTAGGGAGATGAACAGCGTTTCGAGGCTTGGCGGCGACAGGTGAATGTCGCGCACCTCCCTGCCCTCGTCACCCGCGTCGCGAATCAATGTCGGAATGAGCTCGCCGCCGCGGTCGGCGTAAATGCGGAGCACGGAGCCCTGCGCCTCCGCGCTCCCGACGCCGGGCCGTTGGCGCGCTCGTATCGCGACGGCCGTGGCATCGCCATCGAGCACGAGCTCGACTAACGTGCCGCCGGGCGCGCGCGATTTGAGCTGTTGCGGTGTGTCGAGCGCCAGCAGGCGTCCTTGATGCATGATTGCCACCCGCTTGCAGAGTCGGTCGGCTTCTTCCATGTAGTGCGTCGTCATGATGATCGTACGACCGTCCGCGTGGAGCGCGCGCAGAATGTCCCACAAAGCAAGACGGGCCTGCGGATCGAGACCCACCGTGGGCTCGTCCAGAAAGAGCACGCGTGGCTCGTGGATCAATGCGCGCGCGATCATGAGGCGCTGCTGCTGGCCGCCCGAGAGCTGATCGACCTTGGCCTCCGCCTTCTCGGCTATGCCTAACTGAGTAAGCAACTCCGCGGCGCGGCGCGCGGCCACCGAGCGCGCGATACCGAAATACGCCGCGTGGAATACGAGGTTCTCGCGCACGTTGAGGCTGCGGTCCGGATTCGGCCGTTGCGGCACGACGCCGATCCGCTGTCGAACCGTCACTTCGCTGGACACGACATCGGCGCCGGCCACCGTTGCCGATCCGCTCGTCGGCTTCACGCGCGTGGTCAGAATGCCGATCGTGGTCGTCTTACCGGCGCCGTTGGGGCCGAGCAGTCCGAAGAACTCGCCATCGGACACCGCGAGATCGAGCCCAACGAGTGCGACGATCTCGGGACGCGCCTCCGCGCCACGCCGCGCGGCGGGACCGGGATATACTTTGCGCAGCGCGAGCGTGCGGATGGCGTCGGGCGTGTCGGTCATGCGGGTCTGCGCGAAGAAGTCGGCGCATCGCGCGATCGCGCGACGGCGGCGTAAGCTACACGCCGACCGCCGCGCGAATGAAGAGCCGAGCGAAACCGAGATCCGGCGCTACGGTGCTGGCTGGTTGTACGTGAAGCCGAAGGTGAACGTCTGCTCGGTGAGCTGCCGGATCTTCGTGCCCTGCACGGTGGCCGGCTTGTAGCGGAGATTGGGCAACACGGCGCGCACCGCCTCCGTGAACGGGTCGCCTGAGCTTTGCAGAATCTGCACGGTGTTGGGATCCAGCAACCCGTCCTCGTCCACCATGAACTGCAGTCGAACGAAGCCGCGCACGTCCTGCGATTTCATGTCGGGCGGATAGAGCGGCTGCGGATTGTCCGCGAGCGGCCACGCCGGACACGTGGTGCGCTTCTCCAGGTACGGCTTGTCGCCGCCATCGGCGTGGCGGCCGACGTACAACGAAAGGACTAACGAATCGGCGGTGACGCTCGCTGGAATGGCGGCGATCGCTTTCGTGGAGGCGGCCGACGTGATGGCGGACGTCAACGCGCTGTCGAAGTTCGCCATGGTCGACGGCGTGACTAACCGAGTGCCCGAGATGTGTCCATCGCGATGCAGCGTGAATTGCGCGACCGCGAACCGGGGCGTGCGCCATTCGACGGGGCTGAAGTAAAAGAACACGGCGTCGTCGATGTGGCGAAGGTAGTTCATCGGGAGCTCGACGCCGCTTGCGCCTAACAATTCGGCATCGATCATCTCGATCTTGGGACTCTGGCATGCGCGCGCGTAGATCGCCGCCCGGCTGTTGTAGTCTCTGTGAACCACGTCGGCCTGGGCAGGAAGCGCGCCGGCAGCAACGACGGCGCCCAGCGCGAGACAGAAAGTGAGTCGCATCGTGTCGCTCCATCACCGTGAAGAAAGGACACCGCCATGAGCCGGGGGCCCGGCACGCAATGAGGATTTGCGCCGCGCATAATCGCGCGGGGGCGTCCAATACAGTGCGCTTTTAGGCGCGAGTTCGCAAGTACCATGGCCCTCGTTGCCCAACGCAACGGGCAGTCGTCGCTGGACAATGCTGCCCGCCCCGTTGATCTCGCTGGCACTCGCGCTGCTCGGCAGCTGCCCGGCGAACCCTTCTCACTGCGTGTTGAAGAACGTTCCACCCGATTCGGTCGGGATGTCGGCCGACCGGTTGGCCACCATCTCGCACGTCGCCGAGCGCGGGCTGGATGCGCGCGGGTATCCCGGAATCGCCGTCATCGTTGGACGGCACGGCGGTCTGGTGTGGGAACACGGCTACGGATCACTCGACTGGGACACGGCGAGCGCCGCGGTGGATCCCACACGCACGATGTACGATCTCGCCTCGCTCACAAAGGTGATCGCGACGACGACGGCGATCATGGTGCTCTACGATGAGCATCGCATTCGCCTCGACGATCACGTGTCCAAGTACTTGCCGGCGTATCGTCGTGGCGCGAAACGACAGGTCACGATCCGCATGCTGCTGCAGCACCGGGCCGGTCTCCCGCCGGGGCGGAACGTGTACCGGCGCGGTCGCTCGACCGCGGCGGCGCGCAAGATGATCCTGACGACGCCGCTCGAATATCCGCCGGATGAGCGCGAGGTGTACTCGGACGTCGGCGCCGACGTGTTGGGCTTCGTGGTGGAAGCCGTGAGCGGCGAACGACTGGATGCCTTCGTGCGGTCGCACGTGTTCCGTCCGTTGGGCATGACATCCACGATGTTCCGGCCGCCGCACAAGCTGCGCCCGCGCGTCGCGCCCACCGAGATCGCCTCGAGCCGTGGCCACGCCCTGCGCGGCGAGGTGCACGACGAGACCGCCGACGCGTTAGGCGGCGTGGCGGGCAACGCCGGTCTGTTCGCCACCGCCGCCGACCTGGCGGTGTTCGCGCAAATGATGCTCGACGGCGGCACGTACCACGGCGTGCGCATCGTGCGCGATTCGACGGTCGCGCTGTTCACGCGCCGATCGTCGGGCTGGCGTGCGTTAGGCTGGGAGACCTGCGCCGGCGGCGCGAGCTGCGGCCGCTACATGAGCGACCTCGCCTACGGACATACCGGCTTCACCGGCACGTCGATCTGGATCGATCCGGAGAGTGACCTGTTCGTGATCGTGCTCGCGAACCGGATGCACGAGCTGCCCGACGGCCGCGCGCCGGAATCGGCCGTCCTGGCCGACGTCCGGGCAGACATCGCCGACATCGCCGAGCTCTCCGTGGCCGATGACAGCGTCCGCCGCGACATGCCGGATGCCATGCGCGCCGACCTCGCGATCGGCTGGATGCCCTGACGGTTCGTTAGGCGGAGTCGGCCGCCGCGAGCGTGCGCGCGGTCCGCACCGCCCGTCGCAGCGCACGCAGCACGAGACCCAGCTCGCGGCTCGTCACGTCGAGCGGGAAGCCCCGCACGTCGCCGGTGGAAAAGAACAGCCGATACGTGCTCGCGCCTTTGGTGATGTGCCGCGCGAACTGCACACCGGCGCCTGTCGCTGGATCGGTGGCTACCGTCCGGTAGACGCGCGTCGCTCGCGTAGCCACGCGACGCGCGGTGATGCGCGTGATCGAATCCGCCAGGTCTTTGCCCGCGTCGGCGGCGAGACTGACGGTCGCATTCCCGGCGTCGGTCGACGCACCGATGAGCACGTGGCCCGTGCTCAGCGCTTCGATCCCGATCACGCCATGCTGCAGCGCGAGCGTAGCGATCGTGTGATGCACGGCCTGCGCCCGCGCAGGCGACACGCCGGCCACGACACACAGCATCGCGGCGGCGGCAAACCCCCACCGCCGCCGCGTCATTGACTCAGTGCGACGCGGACGCGGTTGCGAGCAGATCGGCTTGGGTTTGGCCCTTCCGAATGATCTCGATGGCACGCTCGAGCTGCACATCATCGTCGAGCTCGCGACGCTTGGCCGTCGAATCACCGAATGCCAAGCGCGCGACGCGGTCGCCGAGGAGGCGATCCACCTCGCTCGAAGCGCGATCGTACAGGCTGCGATCCACCGTGACGCCCGCAGCCGTGAGGCGCTTGTACAACTCGTCGCGCCACTGCTGACGAACGGTGAAGTTGGGCTGAACCTGCCCCTTGAGATCGAACGCGTAGTTGTAGAGCGTGACATAGAACTCCTGCGACTTCGGAGTCACCGCCTTCACGAACTCCTGCTCGGTGCCGTCGAGCGTATCGGGCCGTACGACAATGTCCGGTGTGATCCCACCGCCGCCATAGACCACCCGTCCGGCATCGCTCTTGAACACCGGCCGCGCGCGCCGCGCCGAGTCGGTTTCCACCGAATCGGCTTCCTCGACCAACCGGCCGTCGATGAATTTGCGCTCTTTCTGAATCGACCGCCCACTCGGAGTGTACCACTTGGCCGTCGTGAGCTTGAGCGCCCAGCCGCCATCGAGCGGGAACAACGACTGCACGAGACCCTTGCCGAACGACGTCGTGCCTAACACCAGCGCGCGATCGTGATCCTGCAGGGCGCCGGCCACGATCTCGCTGGCCGATGCCGTGTAGCCGTCCGTAAGCACCACGAGCGGAATCGTCGGCGCCACCGGATCGCCCTTCGCCAGATACACCTGCGTGTCCCCGGCACGCGCCCGGACGCTCGCGATTTGCTGGCCGTTGCGCAGGAACAGATTGCTGATCGCGATGGCCTGATCGACGATGCCGCCGCCGTTGCCGCGGAGATCGATCACCAGACCATGCGCACCGTCGCGCGTTAGGCGGCGAACCGCGTCCTCGAACTCGTCGGCCGACGTCTCGTTGAACTGCTGGAGAGGAATGTAGCCGACCTTGCCGTCGAACAGCATCGCGAACGGCACCGCCGGAATGTGGATCACCGCACGCGTGAACGTGAGGTCGATGGGCGCCGTGACGCCCGGACGCGCGAACGACACGTGCACCGACGTCCCGGGTGTGCCCTTGAGCAGGTCCGTCACTTGCACCAGCTTCATGCCCCGCGTCGTCTGCTGGTCGACGCCGACGATGTGATCACCTTCGTGTACGCCCGCCCCCTCCGCCGGCGTGTGCGGATATACCTTGGTCACGACGATCGCCCCTTCCTGATCCTCGACCAGCATGCCGAGTCCGCCGTACCGCCCACCCGTCTGACGCGTGAAGTCCTGAAGTTCTTTCGGCGAATAGAGCGCCGCGTACGGATCCTGTAACTCACGCACCAACCCGCGGGCCGCCTTCTCGTAGAGCGCGGTGTTGCTCACGGTGTCGACGAACCGGTCCGACACGAGCGAGAGCACTTCGTCGAACAGATGGGGACCGCTGCGTTCGCGCGTGGATTCCACAATGAAAGCGCTCGCGGCCAACGGCAGCAGCGCGACGCCGACGATGGCGGCCCGACGGAATGGGTGCGTCATGTGCCAAAATTCCACGTGAGGAGTTGGGCGTGCTCGGGGGCTCGATACAGTGTAGCGAGGCACGCGTCGTTCGGGCAATCGGCGACTCGCGTCAGTAGAATGACCACCAGCCCCGTCGTCGCGTTTCGAGCTAGTTTCCATGACCACGGAAACCGGATCCCGCCGATTCAATGCAAGACGCTGACGCAACTCTGATAATGCGCTGCTCCCGCTGCGCGACCGCGGTGCCGGTCGACACCCTCGACGTCGAGTGTCCCAGGTGTGGCGGCTTGCTCGAGCTTGTCGCGCCGCTGCCCTCGATGCGCGGCGACCCGCTCCGCCAGTTGTTCGGAAACCGGCGTGGCGCCATTGACGGACCCGATGCGTCCGGCGTTTGGCGATTTCGCGAGATGCTGGCGGCCTGCGCCGACAACGTCGTTTCGTTTCCCGAAGGAAACACGCCGCTCCTCTTCGCGGGCGGCGCTGCGCGCTGGGCCGGTTGCCCAACGCTGCGCGTGAAACACGAGGGACTCAATCCCACGGGCTCGTTCAAGGATCGCGGCATGACGGTCGGCGTGACGCACGCGCGACGACTGCGTGCGCGCGCCGTGGCGTGCGCATCCACGGGCAACACCGCGGCATCGCTCGCTGCGTATGCCGCGCGAGCTGGCATGCCGGCACTGGTGTTCATACCAGCGGGCAAGGTCGCAATGGGGAAACTCGCGCAGGCGGTGGCGTACGGTGCGCGCACGCTTCTCGTTCGCGGGGACTTCGACGCGTGCTTGTCGCTCGCACGCAGATCGGCACGCGAGCTCGGCGTCTACCTGGTCAATTCCATCAACCCGTATCGTCTCGAAGGACAGAAAACCATCGTCCTCGAGATGCTCGAACAATGTGCGTGGCAGGCACCCGATTGGATCGCGCTCCCGGCAGGCAATCTGGGCAACACCGCCGCGTTCGGTATGGCATTAGTCGCCGCGCGCGACTGCGGGCTGATCAGTCGGCTCCCGCGTTTGCTCGCCGTGCAGGCGGAGGGCGCGGCACCGTTCGCCCGCGCGTTCGACAACGGGTTCACCGCGCTCCGGCCGGTGACGCCTAACACCGTCGCGACCGCCATCAACATCGGCGACCCCGCGTCGTACGACCGTGCGGTGCATGCGATGCGCGAGACGAACGGCGTCGTGACCAGCGTGCGCGACGAGGAGATTCTCGATGCCAAGGCGGCCATCGATGCCGCGGGCTGCGGCTGCGAACCGGCGAGCGCCGCATCGGTTGCCGGCGTGCGGCGCCTCGTGCGGGATGGAGTGATCGCCCCGGATGATGACGTCGTGTGCGTACTGACGGGTCATCTGCTCAAGGATCCGGACGCCGTTGTCCGATACCACGATCCTGACCGCGCGGACCGCGAGTCGGCTAACCCGCCGCGTGAAATCGACCCGATGATCGACGAGGTTCGGCGCGCCCTCGACCTAGGCTAGAACACCCCGGCATGGCTCGCGCCGATGCGGGCAAACGGCCGTAGGGCAAGGGGTAGGCAGCCGCGCAAAAAAGACTTAATATCGTCCTCGCTCGCTGGCGCACCGACCAGCACTCCGTCACCTTTCCCCCTGCTTCTAGGTGAGGAGACAGGCCTGCTGGTGCCTTAGTCGCACCGCGTAATTGCCACGTCGCCCCTCACCCGCTTTGCGTGCCGTCGATCCGCCCGCCCGCTGCTCCACTTCACCTCCTCGGAAGGTATCTGTGACGGAAATAGCATCACCCGCGTGGCTTGCCGGTGAGAAATCCAGAGAAATCTTTGACGCGGAGCAGGAATTCCTTGCGCCTGGCGCGCAGAGCTTCGCGTTGTTCAGCAAGATTTGCATCGACCGCGGCGAAGGCGCGCTGCTGTACGATGTCGATGGCAATCGATACATCGATCTCATGGCCGGCATCGGCGTTGCAAGCCTCGGCTATGCCCACCCGCGCTACGTTGCAGCCCTTCAGAAGCAGGTTTCGCGCATTCACGTCGGGAGCTTCACGTCGGAGAACCGCTCCGTGCTCGTGCGAATGTTGGCCGAGCTCGCACCGGGCGATGTGAATCGAACGCAGTTCTACTCGAGCGGCGCGGAAGCGGTGGAGTCGGCGCTGCGACTGGCCAAGTCGTATACCGGGAAAGATGAGTTCGTCGGCTTCTGGGGCGGGTTCCACGGCAAGACCGCAGGCGTTCTACCGTTGTTGGGCAGCACCTTCAAGCACGGACTCGGTCCGCTCATGCCGGGCCGCTATTCATCGCCGTACGCGTCCTGCTCCCGCTGTCCGTTCGAGAAGAATTTTCCCGCGTGCGACTGGGCGTGCGTCGATTTCCTGCGGAAGAAGATCGAGCTCGAGACGGCAGGCAACATCGCGGCGATCATCGTCGAACCGATTCAGGGCACGGCCGGCAACATCGTTCCGCCCATCGGTTTCCTGAAGGCGTTGCGCGAATTGGCGGACGAATTGGACGCGCTGCTCATCGCCGACGAGATGATCACGGGCTTCGGGCGCACCGGCAAGATGTGGGGCGTCGAGCACGAAGGGATCGTCCCCGACATCATGAGCGTCGGCAAGGGATTCGGCGGCGGTTTCCCGATGAGCGGGCTGCTCATTCGTGATGACGTGGCGTTCGCGAAGCCGTGGGCGAATCCGAGCGGCAGCTCGTCGAGCT
>Ga0134126_10006796_pt1 | contig 14368 bp, 16 predicted proteins | sample KB31752_FD_96881 | JGI IMG/M metagenome (GOLD analysis project Ga0134126, IMG submission 96881) | Terrestrial soil microbial communities with excess Nitrogen fertilizer from Kellogg Biological Station, Michigan, USA - KB3-175-2 | ecosystem: Environmental > Terrestrial > Soil > Unclassified ... | reverse complement strand
GAGGCGTAGATCAGCCGCCGCTGCCGGTCGGCGCACCAGCGGAAGAGGTCGCGGCTGAGCGTGAAGTTCGAATGGACGATCTTATCCGCGTCCGGCTCGGTCGTGGAGGAGACCGCCGCCATGTGGACGACGATCTCCACGTCGCGCCAGCGCTTCTCCAGCCAGTCGAACATGTCTTCCGGCGCCACGAAGTCGCCGATCGGATGCTTGGCGATATTCCGCCACTTGCCGAGCTCGGCCTCGCGCAGGCGGTCGCAGACCACCACGTCGAGCGTGCGGTCCTCGGCCAGCTTGGCCACGATGTTGGACCCGATGAAGCCGGCCCCGCCGGTGACGAAGGCGATACGGCGCTGGGTCATCGCTTGGCGCCCACCTTCATCCGGGCGATCGCCGCGGTGGTGGAATAGCCGTCGACGATGTCGGCCAGCCTGACCTGCCCGCCCCAGCTCTTCACCAGGTCGGCGCCCACAACCTCGCTCTCCGCGTAGTCCGCGCCCTTGATCAGGACGTCCGGGCGCGCGGCCTCGATCAGCTTGACCGGCGTCGCGTCCTCGAACGGCGCCACGAGGTCGACGGAGCCCAGGCCGGCCAGCACCAGGGCGCGCGATTCCAGGTCGTTGACCGGCCGGCCCTCGCCCTTCAGCGCCTTGACCGAGCGGTCGGTGTTGAGGCCGACGATCAGCCGGTCGCACCACTCGCGCGCCTGGGCGAGGTAGGCGATGTGGCCGCGGTGCAGGATGTCGAAGCAGCCGTTGGTGAAGCCCACCTTCAGGCCGCGCTCGCGCCAGCGCTCGGCCTCGCGGCGCATGCGCTCGGGCGTGGCGATCTTGGCCTCGGCCGGCGCGACGCGGTCGATGATCTCCGCCTCGATCATCTCGTCCGGGCTGGCGGTGGCGGTGCCGGCCTTCTGCACCACGACGCCCGACGCCAGCATCGCGAAGGCGACCGTCTCCTCGAGCCCGGCGCCGCCGGCCAGCGCCGCGCCGAGCGCCGCGAGCGCCGTGTCGCCCGCGCCCGAGGTGTCGACGACCTCCGGCGGGGCGCGGCGAAAGTGGCGCACCGTCTCGCCGCGAAGCGCCAGCGACATGCCCTTGGCCGCGCGCGTCACCAGCACCGCCTTGCCGTCACAGAGCGCCAGCGCCCGCTCCAGCGCCGCCTCCACCTCCGCATCGGTCTCGGTCGGCAGGTCGGTGGCGTGCGCCAGCTCGGCGGCGTTGGGCTTGATGACGTCGGCCGACCCGTAGCGGGCGAACGAGCGGGCCTTGGAGTCCACGATCAGCGCAGCGCCTTCGCGCTCGGCGGCGGCACGCGCCGCGGCGATCACCGCCTCGGTGACGACGCCCTTGCCATAGTCGGAGATCAGGATCGCGCCGGCGCCCCGCGCCGCGTCGTCGATGGTCCGCACGAGCTGGCGCTCGACATCGCCGGCGACCGGCAGCGTCGCTTCCTCGTCGACCCGCAGCAGCTGCTGGCCGGCCGAGACGAAGCGCGTCTTGATCGTGGTCGGCCGGTCGGGATCTGTAATCAGGTAACCTTCGATGCGCGCCTCGGCGGAGATCAACGCCTTCGCCTCGCCGGCCGCCGCATCGCGGCCGATCACGCCGACCAGCGCCACCTCGCCGCCGAGCGCCGCCACGTTGCGCGCGACGTTGCCGGCGCCGCCCAGCATCACGCTCTCGCGCTGGCGCGCCATCACCGGGATCGGCGCCTCAGGCGAGATGCGTGCGACTTCGCCGTAGACGAAACGGTCGACCATCAGGTCGCCCACCGCGACAACCCGGGCGCCGGCGACGCGCTCGAGCAGCTGCTGCAGGCCGGCCAGATCCATCGGCGCTCCTTTAAGGGCAACTCGAATCCGCCCCGGCCGACGTTCAAACGGACGATCGACGAAATGTCCAGCCGCGCCGGCGCCGGTCAGGCGGTGAGCAGCACGGGCCACTCCCCGGGGCAGAGGACGTTGGCGACGCCCGAGCCTGGCCCGATCGAGTGGTCGTCGATGATCTGCGTCGCCTTCAGCTCGACGATCAGCGTCAGGATGGACGCCATCCGCTGCACGTCGAGGATCAGGCTGTCGGGTACGATCTGGTTCTGCCAGTTGATGAAGTGCAAGTCGCCGACCGGGACGTAATTCGGGAAGTCGCCGGCCACCTGCGCCTGCAGCTTGCCGAACTCGGCGGCGAATTCCGGCAACGACTTGAAGATGGACATGAAGGTGTCGCCGGGCGGCAGGAACGGCACGATGTCGTCCTGGAACTCGAAGCGCGTCGCGTTGGTCACCATCTTGGCGAACCCTGTGGCGAAGTCGGGATCGCCGGCGCGCGCCGCCTCGAACGTGCAGACGTACGGCTTCATGCCGGCGGCGGCGAACTTGGTCGCGGCGATGTTGGCCATCGCGCCGCCCTTGCTGTGGCCGGTCACGTAGAGCGGCTTGCCCTTGGGCTTGGCCTGCACCTGCGCCAGCGTCCAGTCCCAGAGCTCGTTCACCGCGCCCGAGAAGCCCTGGTGGACGAGGCCGGGCACGGGCGGCGCGCTGACCTGCTCGTCCATGATGTCGTCGATCCAGTCGAGGATCATCTGCACCTTGTCGGGACTGTCGAACGGCAAGGTGCCGCGATAGGCGACGATCACTTCGCCCGCCGTCTCGCCGACCATCACGGCGTTGATCTCGTCTTCGCCGGCCACCTCGCACTGCGGAACGCCCTCCCACCCCACCAGCGTCGACGGCGGCGGCGCAGGCTGGGCCGGCGACGGCGGCGCCGCGCCGGAGACCTTGATCTCGTAGGTTTGCTGGGCCGCGCAGAGCAGCCGGCCGACGAGTGTCAGCGGTGGCGGAGGAGACATGCCGAACCTCGAGCGTTGCGCACGGTCACGGTTCCATACCGGCGATGCCGGTTGTCAACGCTCACAAACGCGTGACGGTTGTGGAATTCACCCGGCGACGCGGCGCTTGGCCAGCGCGTCGAACTCCATCAACTCGCGCACCAGCGGCTCGAAGTCCTTCAGCGGCACCATGTTGGGGCCGTCGCTGGGCGCGTGGTCCGGGTCCTCGTGCGTCTCCATGAAGACCGCCGCGACGCCCACCGCGACCGCGGCCCGGGCCAGCACCGGCACATACTGGCGATCGCCGCCCGAGGCGCCGTTCGCGCCGCCCGGCTGCTGCACCGAGTGGGTGGCGTCGAACACCACCGGGCAGCCGATCCTCGCCATGATCGGCAACGCGCGCATGTCGTTGATCAGGGTGTGGTAGCCGAACGAGACGCCGCGCTCCGTCGCCATCACGTTCGGATTGCCGGCCGCGAGCGCCTTGGCGACTGCGTGCTGCATGTCGTCGGGCGCCAGGAACTGGCCCTTCTTGATGTTCACCACGCGGCCGGTGCGCGCCGCGGCGACGATCAGGTCGGTCTGACGCGACAGGAAGGCCGGGATCTGCAGCACGTCGATCACCTCGGCGGCGGGCGCGCACTGGTCGATCTCGTGCACGTCGGTCAGCACCGGCAGCCCGGTCGTCTCGCGCACCTCAGCGAAGATCGGCAGCGCCTGGCCGAGGCCGACCCCGCGCGGCCTGTCGCCCGAGGTGCGGTTCGCCTTGTCGAACGAGGTCTTGTAGATCAGTCCGACCCCGAGCCGCTCCGCCGCCTCCTTCAGCGCATGCGCCATCTCCAGCGCATGCTGGCGGCTCTCCATCTGGCAGGGGCCGGCGATGATCGAGAGCGGTTGGCCGTTGCCGACGCGCACGGTCTTACCGGGCCCGGCGACTTCGACGACGGCGTTCGGCTGCGTGGACAAGGCGCGGTGGCTCCGATCCGGCTGGGCTAGCCGGCGCGTACACATGGCGCTCGGCGCAGACCGACGCAAGCGAGGTCAAGGCAAGCGATTCGCGTTGTCGCAGACCGGTGTTATGCTGGCGCTCGAAGACATTGGGGTGGGAGGCGACGGTGAACGGTGAAGACACCGCAGTCGTCGGACCGGACGACCCGGAGCTGAAGAAGGCCCCGGCGGCATTCCGCACGGTCGTCAAGATCGCGTCTGCAAACTGGCAATTCGGCCGGCTGGTGTTCGTCATGCCGTCGGGCCGCGAGCTGCGCATCGAGGGGACCCAGCCGGCGCCTGAGGCGCGCCTGATCGTCAAGGACTTCCACTTCGTGCAGCGGGTGCTGACCGGCGGCGACATCGGCTTCGGCGAAGGCTTCATGGCGGGCGAGTGGGACACGCCCGACCTTTCGGCCCTGCTGGAGGCGTTCACCGCCAACCTGGACCGCATCCAGCGACTGCTGGACGGGACGTTCTTGGTGCGCACCTACAACTTCCTGTCGCACCTGCTGCACAACAACAGCCGCGCGGGCTCGAAGCGCAACATCCTGGCCCACTACGACCTCGGCAACGCCTTCTATTCGCGCTGGCTCGACCCCTCGATGACCTATTCGTCGGCGAGGTACGAGCGGCCCGACCAGCCGCTGAAGGACGCCCAGCGCAACAAGTACGCCAGCCTGGCGCGCCAGCTCGGACTCGGCCCCGACAACCACGTGCTGGAGATCGGCTGCGGCTGGGGCGGCTTCGCCGAATTCGCCGCCGGCGAAGTGGGCGCGAAGGTCACCGGCATCACCATCTCGCCGGCGCAGTACGAGTTCGCGCGCCAGCGGATGTTCGAGCAAGGCCTCGCCGAGCGGGCAGACATCCGCCTGATCGACTACCGCGACGTGGAAGGGCAGTTCGACCGCGTCGCCTCGATCGAGATGTTCGAGGCGGTCGGCGAGCAGTACTGGCCGACCTACTTCGGCAAGATCCGCGACGTGCTCTCGCCGGGCGGCCGCGCCGGCCTGCAGATCATCACCATCCGCGACGAGCTCTTCGCCCAGTACCGCAGCCGCGCCGACTTCATCCAGAAGTACGTGTTCCCGGGCGGCATGTTGCCCTCCGAGAAGCGGCTGCACGAAGAGACCGCGCGGGCGGGGCTGGAGTGGCGCGACATCGTTCGCTTCGGCCAGAATTACGCCGACACGCTGGCCGAGTGGGGACGCCGCTTCGAGGGCGCCTGGGACGACATCCGCGGGCTCGGCTTCGACGAGCGCTTCCGGCGGCTGTGGCGCTTCTATCTCGGCTACTGCGAGGCCGGCTTCCGCACCGAGCGGACCAACGTCGTGCAGCTCAGCCTCACGAAGAGCTGACCTTCCGCGGCCCGAGAAGAGTTAGAAGGACGGGCGGCTTGCGCGCGGGACTTCGGAGCTAGCCATGGACGGCCTGCATTTCATCTACTTCGCCGACCCGATGTGCTCGTGGTGCTACGGCTTTGCGCCGGTGATGCGGCAGCTGCGCCGCCGCTACGGGGACGTAGCCTACGTGCGCCCGGTGATGGGCGGCCTGCGGCCCGGCACGACCGAGCCGATGCCCGAACAAGCCCGGCGCGGCCTCGTGCATCATTGGGAGGAGATCGGTGCGATGACCGGCCAGCCGTTCGACCCCGCGCTCGCCGACCGGGACGGCTTCGTTTACGACACCGATCCGGCCGCCAGAGCCGTGGTGCTAGCCCGCCGCACCTCGATGGACGCCGGGCTCGACTACCTGGCGGCTGTGCACCGGGCCTTCTATGCGGAAGGCCGCGACGTGACGCAGGCGGAGACACTGGCCGACGTCGCCGCCGAGCAGGGTTTCGACCGCGCCGCCTTCCTCTCCGCGCTCGCCGACGAAGGCCTGCGCCAAGAGACCTGGCGCGACTATGCGATCTCGCAGAGGGCGGGGGCGACCGGCTTTCCGACGCTGATCGTCGGCCCCAACGCCGACGGCAGCTATGCGCTCGTCACCCGCGGCTACAACGACGCCGAGCACATCTTCGCGGGCATCGATCACTGGTTGGCAGGCGTGCGCCCGGCGGCCGAGTAGCGGTCGGCGCGCGGAAGACCCCATATAGCGACGGGTCGGCCGGGAACGTTCGCGCTTCCCCGGCGTCCATTTGCCGAGCCCGCCGTCCTTGGCTAAGGCAGTTCGCCGCAAGAGGAAGCATGAACAAGCCTGTCACCTCCGTCGCCAACGCCAAGCCTCATCTGGGCGAGCGTCACGTCACCCGCGATGAAGCGGAAGCGGCCGTCCGCACGCTGATCCAGTGGGCCGGCGACGATCCGTCCCGCGAAGGACTGCTGGACACGCCCGGCCGCGTGGTGCGCGCCTACGAGGAGCTATTCGCCGGCTATGACGGCGACCCGCGCGACTACCTGCAGCGCACCTTCGAAGAGGTCGGCGGCTACGACGAGCTGGTGGTGCTGACCAACATCCCGGTGGTGAGCTTCTGCGAGCACCACATGCTGCCGTTCCAGGGCCGCGCCCACGTCGGCTATCTGCCCGACCGGCGCGTGGTCGGCATCTCCAAGCTGGCGCGCGTGGTGCAGGGGTTTGCCCGGCGCCTGCAGATCCAGGAAAAGCTGACCGCGGAGGTCGCCGAGGCGATCCAGGACGTGCTGCAGCCAAAGGGCGTCGGCGTGGTGGTCACCGCCGAGCACAGCTGCATGACCATGCGCGGCGTCAACACGCCGGGCTCGAAGTTGACCACCTCGACGCTGCTTGGCGTGGTCCGCGACGACCCGCGCACCCGCAACGAGTTCCTCGAGTACGTGCGGAACAATCACTGACCGAAGGAAAGTGGCTCAGCGTCCCGAGCGCGCGTTGACCACGATTCACCTGCGATGTTCCTGGTCGGAGCAGCGCGTCTCGCGCCGCCGCTCTTTAAAATCGTTGATCGTCAGCTTTCCTCCCGCGCAGGGAGATCGTGGGGCGCCGCGACCCGGGCGCCGTAGTTAACGGTTGCTTTGCGGTGCGATCTACGGCGGGCGCGTAGGCCGAGCGGCGCTCACTCCCCGATCAGGTGCAGCGCCAGCTGGCGCGTGGGAGGCGCGCGGCGGTGCTCGAAGAGGTAGACGCCCTGCCACGTCCCGAGCGCCAGGCGCCCGCCGATGAGCGGGATGCCGAGCGAGACGCCGGTCAGCGCGGTGCGGATGTGCGAGGGCATGTCGTCCGGGCCTTCGTCATCGTGCAGGTAACGCGATGGGTCCTCCGGCGCGATCTGCTCGAAGAAGGCTTCGAGATCGCTGCGCACCGCGGCGGCGGCGTTCTCCTGGATGATCACCGACGCCGAGGTGTGGCGGCAGAACACTGTAAGCAGGCCTTCGCGCAGTCCGGTCTCGCGCACCCACGCATCGACCTCGCGCGTCACCTCGACGAGGCCGCGGCCGCGCGTCTTGATCTCGAGCATGCCGGTCGCCTGGCGCAGGAGCGGGCCTCTAGAACGTAGGTCGGGCGGTCAGCTCGCCGGTATAGTCCTGAACGAGCACTTCCGCGCCCTCCCCGGCTTCGGTGGCGTCGTGCGCCAGCAGCTGCGCCTGCTCGATGGCGCGCGAACGCGACATCCCGGCCGTCACCACCTCGCCGTCACGGAAGACCGTCCACTCGCCGTCCTTCTGGGTCACTGCAAACTGAACCATGCTGGTTCCCCACTGACCGGCCGCACGCCAGTCTGTTGGCCAACGCGCGACTGGTCGGTTGGTTCTTTGCCGACCGGGACAATTCCGTGGACAGACGATGAGCGCGGCTCTCGAAACGCGGTCAAAGGGGTCGGCGACATCTTCCCCCTTGCGCGTGGCGCCTCATCCCGCAATGACGAAACCATGATCGCAAGCTCGGTGCTCGACCTTATCGGCGATACGCCGCTCATCCGCCTGAAGGGGCCCAGCGAGGCGACCGGGTGCGAGATTCTCGGCAAGGCGGAATTCCTGAACCCGGGCCAGTCGGTGAAGGACCGCGCGGCGCTGTGGATCATTCGCGACGCCGAGCGCAAGGGGCAGCTGCGGCCCGGCGGCCGCATCGTCGAGGGCACGGCCGGCAACACCGGCATTGGCCTGGCGATGGTCGCCCGCGCGCTCGGCTACAAGTGCACGATCGTCATCCCGCGCACGCAGAGCCAGGAGAAGAAGGACGCGATCCGGCTGATGGGCGCCGAACTCGTCGAAGTCGACGCGGTCCCCTACTCGAACCCGGACAACTACGTGCGCTATTCGGGCCGGCTCGCCGAAGAGCTGGCGGCCAGGGAGGCTGCCGGCGCGATTTGGGCCAACCAGTTCGACAACGTCGCCAATCGCCAGGCCCACATCGACGCCACCGGCCCGGAGATCTGGGCGCAGACGCATGGACGCATCGACGGCTTCATCTGCGCGGTCGGCACCGGCGGCACCCTGGCCGGCGTCGCCGCGGCGCTGCGCGCGCAGAAACCGACCATCGCCATCGGCCTCGCCGACCCCGGCGGCGCTGCGCTCTACGAGTACTACGCGCACGGCGAGCTGAAGGCCGAAGGGACCTCGATCAGCGAGGGCATCGGCCAGGGCCGCATCACCGGCAACCTCGAGGGGCTGGCGATCGACTACCCCTACCGGGTCTCGGACGAGGAGATGATGCGCGCCATCATCGAGCTCGGCGACGAGGGGCTGGTGATGGGCGGCTCCACCGGCATCAACGTCGCCGGCGCGATCCGCATGGCGCGCGAGATGGGGCCGGGCCACACCCTCGTCACCATCCTCGCCGACTACGGCTCGCGCTATCAGAGCAAGCTCTTCAATCCGGCGTTCCTGAAGGAAAAGGGGCTGCCGGTGCCGCCCTGGGTCGAGTGACTGTGGAGTGATCGACATGGCCAGCCCCCTGGTGACGACTGACTGGCTGGCCGGGCGCCTGGGCGAGCCTGGCCTGGTGGTGCTGGACGGCAGCTGGCACATGCCGGAAACCGGCCGCGATCCGAAGGCGGAGTACGCCGACGGGCACATCCCGGACGCGGTGTTCTTCGACATCGACGCCATCAGCGACCACACCTCGTCGTTGCCGCATATGCTGCCCGCGCCGGCCGACTTCGCCACGGCGATGCGGCGGCTGGGCGTGGAGCCGGGCTCCACGGTTGTCGTGTACGATAGTGTCGGAGTCTTCTCGGCTCCCCGCGTCTGGTGGACGTTGCGCGCCATGGGCCACGACCGGGTCTTCGTGCTCGACGGCGGGCTGAAGAAGTGGCTGGCCGAAGGCCATCCGGTCGAGGCGGGCTGGCGCGAGCCGCCGCACGGCGAGTTCAAGGCGCACTTTCGACCGGAGCTGGTGCAGGACCTCGGCGGCGTGCGCGGGGTGCTGGAGAGCGGCTCAGCGCAGGTGGTCGACGCGCGCGCCGCGATCCGTTTCCGCGGCGAAGCGCCCGAGCCCCGGCCTGGCTTGCGCGCCGGCCATATGCCCGGCGCCCTGAACGCGCCGTGGGGCGGCATCGTCGCCGAGGACGGCACGCTGAAGCCGGCTGACAAACTGCGAGCGGCCTTCGAGGCGGCCGGCGTCGACCTCGCCCGCCCGATCGTCACCACCTGCGGCTCTGGGATCAGCGCCTCCATCCTAGCGCTGGCGCTGGCCGTGCTCGGCCGCGACGACGTGCCGGTCTACGACGGCTCCTGGTCGGAATGGGGCGCCAGCACTTCCGGCGCGCCGGTCGCGACGGGCCCATGAGCCGCGGCGGCATCGACAGCGAGGCCACGCGGCTGATCCGCGCCGGCAAGGCGCCGGCCGATCTGTTGCGCACGGTCGGACCGCCGATCCAGAAGGGCTCGACGGTGCTGATCGGCAGGGCCGCCGATCTCTACGACGACCGCCGCCCGACCTACGGCCGCGGCGGCCTCGCCGCCCACGAGGCGCTGGCTGCGGCGCTCGCCGAGCTGGAAGGCGCGCACACCGTCAAGCTCTTCCCGTCCGGCCTAGCGGCGGTCGGCGGTGCGATCCTGGCGGTGGTGAAGGCCGGCGACGAGGTGCTGGCCACCGACGCCATCTACAAGCCGATCCGCCGCTTCTGCGACCGGGTGCTGGGCCGCTTCGGGGTGATGATGCGCTACTTCGCGCCGGACGCGTCGCCCGAAGCGGTCATGGCGCTCGCCACGCCCGCCACGCGGCTGATCGTGCTGGAGTCGCCGGGCTCGCTGAGCTTCGAGATGCAGGACGTTCCGGCCATCGCGCGGCTCGCCAGGGCGCGCGGCGTCCTCACGCTGATGGACAACACCTGGGGCGCGGGCCTGCTGTTCAAGCCGCTGGCGCACGGCGTCGACCTCTCGGTCCAGTCGCTGACCAAGTACGTCGGCGGGCACTCGGACGTGTTCATGGGCTCGGCCGCGGCCGCCGACCCGCAGATCGGCCGGGCGCTGGAGCACACCATCGTCGACTTCGGCTGGTCCGTCTCCAGCGACGACGCTTACCAGATGCTGCGCGGCCTGCGCACGCTGCCGACGCGCCTCGACCGCCACGGCGCGTCGTCGGTCAAGGTGGCCGCGTGGCTGGCCGAGCAGCCGGAGATCGCCCGGGTGCTGCACCCCGCCCTGCCCGGCGCGCCCGGCCACGCGCTCTGGAAGCGCGACTACGCCGGCCCCGCGGGCGTGTTCTCCATCGTGCTGAAGCCGGCGTCCAGCGCGACGGTGAACGCCTTCCTCGACGCGCTGCGGCTCTTTGGCCTCGGCTTCTCGTGGGGCGGCTTCGAGAGCCTGGCGCTGACCGCCGACCCGCAGTTCGATGTCCGCAAGGTCAGGCCTGCGTTCGAAGGTCCTGTCGTGCGGCTCAACATCGGCCTCGAGGATCCGGACGACCTGATCGCCGACCTGGACCAGGCGCTCGGCGCGTTGCGCGGGACTCGATGAGCGGACTGGTCGACGCCGCCGAGGTCGTGCGGCGGCTGGCCGCCCTGCCGACCCCGCCGCGGCTGATCGCCATCGACGGCGCGCCGCTTTCCGGCAAGTCGACGTTGGCCGAGCGGCTGGCCGCCCGCTTCGGCTGGCCGATCCTCGGCTTCGACGACTTCTACCGACCGGCGCCGGACTGGCCGGCCGACATCGCGCCCGCCTTCCCCTTTCCGTTCTTCCGGCTCGAAGAGTTCCATGACGCGCTCCGCGACCTGAAGCGCGCCGGCGCCTGCGCCTGGCGTCCGATCGACTGGCCGAGCCTCACGGTCCAGCCCGAGCCGGTGCGCCTGGAAACGCACGGGCCGGCCATCGTCGAGGGTTGCTCGGTGCTCGATCCGGCGCTGACGCCGCTCTACGACTTCAGGATCTTCGTGGCGAGCGACCGCGCCAGCCTGGTCGAAGCGCAGCGCATCCGCGACGGCGACAACGTGCTGGCGGCCGACTGGCGGCGCCTCTTCCTGCCAAGCGTCGACATCTACCTGGCTACAAGGCCCGAGGCGCGCGCCGACTTGATTGTCGCCGGCCGCGGCCTAGGTTGACCCCGCAAGTCGGAGGGAATGAGAGATGCCGCTGAAGATCGTTGGGTCCGGGCTCGGGCGCACGGGCACCAAGTCGATGCAGACGGCGCTCGCCATGCTCGGCTTCGGCCCCTGCCACCACATGGTGGAGGTGTTCATGCACCCGGAGAGCATGGCGCTCTGGGTCGACGCCGCCGAGGGTCGGCCGAACTGGGACGAGATCTTCAAGGACTACCAGTCGGCGGTCGACTATCCGACCGCGGCCTACTGGAAGCAGATCGCCGATCACTATCCGGACGCCAAGGTGCTGCACACGGTGCGCGACCCGGACAAGTGGTTCGAGTCCACGCAGGCCACCATCTTCGCGCAGGCGAGCCCCGCCGTCGGCGGCGCTGGCGGCGACGATCTGCGCACGCGCTTCTTCAACGGCTTCATGGGCCCGATCCGCGAGCACCTCGCCGACCGCGCCTGGATGACCGACTACTTCCGCCGCCACACCGAGGAGGTGAAGGCCGCCGTCCCCCCCGAGCGACTGCTGGTCTACGAGGTCGGCGAGGGCTGGCCCCGGCTTTGCGAATTCCTCGGCGTGCCCGTGCCGGCCGAACCCTACCCGTCGGAGAACTCCCGCCAGGAGTTCATCGCCCGCTCGGAAGCGATGCGCGCGGCGATGGCCCAGCAGCAGGGCCAGCAGGCTTAAGATCTCAGGCGGCCTTCAGCGCGGCGCGCAGGCTGTCGACGCAGGCGTCGATGCTGTCCCAGAGGTCGGCGTCCGGGCGCGAGACCTTGCCGTCCGCGGTGAGCACCGCCAGCGCCTCGGCGACGCCGTCGTTCACGCCGTTGACCGTCACCGGGTAGGTGCGGCCGTCCATGCCGACGCTCCAGCCGAGGACGGCGGTCATGCTGGCCTCGCCGGCGCTCAGCGCCTCGTCGATCCGCACCACGTAGGCGCCTGCCTGCGCGGCGAAGGCCTGCACCGGTCGGCGCGCCAGCTCGGCGATGTCGCCGGGCCAGGCCTCGACCACCTCGCCGCCGTCGAGCGACACGCTGATCGCGTCCGGTCTTGGCGGATGGATGGCGCGGATGCGGCTCACCGGATAGGCGCGACCGTCTTTGGTCCGGAAGAACATGGCGCAGCCTCCCCTGCCCTCAAGAGGAACGCCCGCAGCTACTCGCGGCGGAGCGAACCTCACGTGAGTCGGCTGGTCAGGTAAACCTGAGGTGTACGCGCCTGGCGCGAGGCGCTCGGCCGATCGTGGCCCTGGAGCGCCCTTGGGGCGTGGCCCGCCCGGCAGGACTCGAACCTGCAACCGTCCGCTTAGAAGGCGGATGCTCTATCCGGTTGAGCTACGGGCGGCGACGCCAGGCCCAGATAGGGGCTAGTGGGTCCACGGCTCTCGGCGAGTGTACGCGAAGTTGTCTGCGTAAGCCTTGACGATGCGACGGTGCTCCTTGGGCGCCAAGAGCTCGAACGCGATGCCGTGACGCTGGGCGTAGGCCACCGCCTCTTCGCGGGTGTCGAACAGGATGCGCACCTGGCCGTTCATGTCGGTCGACACGGTCCAGCCCATCAGCGGGTCGGAGACCCGCGCGCCCGCCGGCTCGAACTCGAGCACCCAATCCTTGGTGTTGGCCTTGCCCGACTGCATCGCGTTGCGGGCCGGACGAAAGATGCGCGCCAGCATGGCGTCCCCTAGCGTGAAATCCGTGCTCGCCGCCGCCCCGGGAGCCTCAAGGTCCGCCCGCCGCCGTCGAACCGCCCTCCAATAGCCAGGACGGGGAAGCCGGAAAACTCCCCATTTTCTCGCAGGGTCTCGAGCGCTCACGGCGACGACGCGCCGACTGCCGGCTTGGCGCGTGTCGACTGTGGCTCGTCCGCAGGCGGACGCAGCAGCCAGAGCCCGGCGAACAGCGCCAGCGGCAGCGTGTAGCTGTCCAGCACGACGAGCCGCCGGTCGAAGCCGTGCCGGACGGCGATGAAGACCAGCGTCGGCGCGACGACCGGCGCCAGGCTGATCGCCGAAAGCAGCCACATGCGCCCGCGCGGCAGGTCGATGAAGAGGGCGCTGCAGGCGATGGCGATGGAGATGGCCGGGATCAGCACGCCGGAGTGAACCCACGCCGGATAGATGTTCAGCAGGCTGGCGTGCAGCAGCAGCGGGAAGCGCGACGGCTGGGCGGCCCAGACGGGTCCGTTGATCATCGCGAGCAGCACGGCGACCACGGCCATCGCCTCGATCATCCGGCGCAGCCCCTCGCGTCGCAGCATCACCCCGGCGACGATCGGTCCCTCGACGAGGTAGATCGGCCGCGCCGAGAGCGTGCAGGCGAAGAACAGGCAGGCGAGGAAGCGCAGCGGCCAGCGCTCATCCGGCGCCAGCCGCGTCATCAGCCACGCCGAGATGATCACGTAGATCGCATTGGTGGCGAAATCGCTGCCGGTGACGAAGTCGATCAGCACGCCGGGGCAGCCGAGCACGAAGATCGCCAGGTAGGCGGCGGCGCCGCGCCGGTCGCCGACGATGCGCGGCGCGAGCGCGCAGAACAGCGGGAACCAGAACACGTTCTGCAGCGCCGCCCCGCCGATCAGGTGGAACGGCGCCGCCAGGATGACCGCGCCCGGCATCGGGGTCGGCGGGTTGCCGAGGTAGGTGAGCGGCTCGTAGAGCAGCCGTCCGGCCAGCAGCGCCGCGCTGGTCACGTCGAGCGCGTCGGCGCGATCCGAGCCGCCGCCAATGAGGCCGCTCACCGCGATCGGATAGACCAGGGCGAACACCGCGCAGAGCACCACGGCGACCAGCAGGCTCCAGGGCGGCCCGGCCCCGCGCCGCTGCGCCGGCGGCGTCATCGTCCAGGCGAGCACGATGGCGATCCCGATCGCCGCCACGCCGATCAGCAACAGGCTGCCGCGCGGACCGGCAAACTTGATTAACTGCCCGACGGAGGGCGTCAGCCAGAGCAAGAAGGCGAGCGGCCAACGCGCGGCGGCGGCCCGCAGACGCCCGGCGCCAGGCCTGTCCAGATCGGCGCGTAAGGCCCCCGATCCGACCGATCCCATGCCGCCCCTACCCCTTTGCCGATGGTCGGGGCGGCGTGATTCGAACACGCGACCCTCTGCTCCCAAAGCAG
>Ga0134126_10006795_pt1 | contig 14368 bp, 14 predicted proteins | sample KB31752_FD_96881 | JGI IMG/M metagenome (GOLD analysis project Ga0134126, IMG submission 96881) | Terrestrial soil microbial communities with excess Nitrogen fertilizer from Kellogg Biological Station, Michigan, USA - KB3-175-2 | ecosystem: Environmental > Terrestrial > Soil > Unclassified ... | reverse complement strand
TTGCCCCACCCGTTGTAGTCCGGCACCACCGTTTCCATCCGGCCGGCGAACGCCGAGGCGCCGTCCGTTCCCCCGCTGACGACCACCGTGAAGCGCTTCGGCAACGCCGGCGGGTGGAGCAGGAACGTCCCGTCCGAGGCCGTGGTGGTGGAGTACGCACCGGTCGCCGGGATGAGGGCGCCGTCGGCCCCGTAGAGCCGGACCGTCGCCCCCGAGAGGGGGTGGTCCAAGAACGCCTCACCCCCGGTCGTCGCCAGTGGCGGACCCGAAGGGCTCGACGTCGCCGCCACCCGGACGGGCCCCGCCCCCACGGTCGGGGGCTGGGCCCCGGCCTCGGCGGCCCCGTCGGCGGCGACGACCAGCGTCGAGGCGCCGACCACGACGGCCAGGGGTAGGCCGACCACCGACAGCGCTCGGGTGCGCGCCGCTCCGTGCTGCCCCCGCCGCCGACCCGCCGACCGCCGCGTCCTCATCGTGTGCCTCCTCCGTTGTGTCGCCTCGCCGCCCGGGGCCGGCCGGTCGGAAGAATATCGTACATTGTTCAAAACGAAAGGGCAGCCACCGCCATCGACCCCTGTTGACGAATGAGCAAGCGCTTGCTGGAATGAAGACCATCGCCGGCGGCGGGGAGGGACGGGCGTGGGGCGGCTCGAGAACAAGGCGGCGATGGTCATCGGTGCCGGCAGTGGCCTGGGTCGAGCCGTGGCCGTCGAGTTTGCCGGCGAGGGGGCCCGCACCGCCGTGGTGTCCCGTACCCCGGCGCACGTCGACCAGGTCGTGGCCGAGATCGAGGCCGCCGGTGGCCAGGCCGTAGGGGCCGTCTGCGACGTCGCCGATCGTTGGGCCTTGGTCGGGGCCGTCGCCCTGGTGGCCGAACGACTGGGCGGCATCGACGTCCTGGTCAACGCCGCCCAGGGGCACGGAACCCGGGCGCGGCCGGGGCTGCCGACCGAGCGGCGCCTGGAGGAACTGCTCCCGGAGGAGTGGGACTACCAGCTCCTGACCGGAGTGACCGCCACCTTCACCGCCATGCAGGCCGCCTTCCCCCACCTGGCCAGGTCGAGGGGGTCGGTGGTCAACTTCGCCAGCCGGGACGGCGAGCTCGGCACCCCCGGCCTGGGTGCCTTCAACGCCAGCAAGGAGGCCGTGCGCGCCCTCACCCGGACGGCGGCACGCGAGTGGGGCCGGCACGGGATCACGGTGAACGTGATCGACCCCCGCGCCCTCAGCGACACGATGCAGGCGCTGCTCGACCAGCACCCGGGTCGGCAGGAGTGGATCGAGGACCAGATCCCCATGGGTCGTCTCGGCGATCCCCGCGAGGTGGCCCGGGTGGCGGTGTTCCTGGCCAGTGAAGACGCCCGGGTGTTGACCGGCCACACCGTGGTCGCCGACGGGGGATGGGTGATGACGCCATGACCATCGACGGCGTTTCCGACGAGGGGACGGGGACCCAGGCCTCAGCCCCCCGGTCCGCCCCCCGGCTCGTCGGCAAGGTGGCCATCGTCACCGGCTCGGGGCGGGGAATCGGTCGGGGCACCGCCCTGGAATTCGCCAAGGAGGGGGCCCGGGTGGTGGTGGCCTCCCGAACCCGCGCCACCGTCGAAGCGGTGGCGAAGGAGGTACAGCGTGTGGGGGGCGAAGCCCTGGCGCTCACCTGCGACGTGGGCGACCTGGCCCAGGTCGACGACATGGTCGCCCGGACGGTCGAACGCTTCGGGACGGTGGACATCCTGGTGAACAACGCCCAGACCTTCAGCGACGGCGGGCCGGTGGAGGCCTACCCGGCGGAGGACTGGCAGGTGCAGTTCCAGACCGGCTTGAACGCCACCTTGCGGGGCATGCAGGCCGTGTTCCCGTACATGCGGGCCCATGGGGGGAAGATCATCAACTTCGGGTCGTTCAATGGGCGCATCGGCAAGCGCCACAAAGCCGCCTACGCCGCCAACAAAGAAGGGATCCGGGCGCTCAGCCGCACGGCCGCCCGGGAGTGGGCGCCGTACCGGATCAACGTCAACGTGATCAACCCGGCGGCCATGAGCGCCCGGCTGAAGGTGTGGGTCGAGACCTACCCCGAGGTCCGCAGCCTCTACGAGCGGCTCATCCCCATTGGCCGGGTGCCGGAGCCGGAGGAGGTGGCCCGGGTGGCCGTCTTCCTGGCCAGCCCCGACTCGGACTACGTGACGGGAATGACCTTCTACGTCGACGGTGGGATGTTCCTCAACCCGGACACCCCGCAGGGCACTCCCGACGCCATGCCCCGGTGGGCCTTGCAGGCCGACCGTTGGCCCCAGCTCTGACCCCTCACCAGGTCGCCCCTCACCCGGGCGTGACCTGAGCCCTCACCAGGTCGCCCATCAACCGGGCGTGACCCGGCGTGGTCTGGGATGGCGGCCACGCCGGTGGGTAGAGCAGACGGGAGGGGCCATGAGTGCACTGTTGGTGGTGGCCAATCGTCTTCCGGTGCGCCGCCAGATCGGGCCGACCGGACGCGCTGAATGGGAGCCGAGCCCCGGCGGTTTGGCGTCGGCGCTGTCGACGGCGCTGGCCCACCGGGAGGCGACCTGGATCGGCTGGTCGGGTGACGGCGACGGCGGGCCGCCGTTCGACCATCGTGGGACCACCCTTCGGCCCATCGGGCTCTCGCCGGGGGAGCTGGCCGGCTTCTACGAGGGTTTCAGCAACCGGACCTTGTGGCCGCTCTTCCACGACGCCATCCGGCCACCCGAGCTCGATCCCACCTGGTGGTCGACGTACGTCGCCGTCAACCGGCGCTACGCCGAGGCGGCCGCCGACCTCGCTGGCCGAGGCGCCGTCGTCTGGGTGCACGACTACCAGCTGCAACTGGTACCCGGCATGCTCCGGGCCCGTCGCCCGGACCTGCGGATCGGCTTCTTCCTCCACATCCCCTATCCACCCCAGGAGCTGTTCATGCGACTGCCGTGGCGCCGCCAGCTGGTCGAAGGCCTTCTGGGCGCCGACGTCGTCGGGTTCCAGGTACCGGTGGCCGCCCGGAACTTCGCCGTGCTGGCCCGGCGCCTCGCCGGCGCCACCGGGCGCTATCCCGACCTGGTGTTCGACGGCCGGCCGGTGCGCGTGGGGGCGTACCCGATCTCGGTGGACGTCGACTGGTTCGAACGGCTGGCGGCGACGGCCGAGGCCGAGACCAGCGCCAGGGGGGTCCGGGAGCGCCTGGGGTGGCCCCGGGTGGTCCTGCTCGGGGTCGACCGGCTCGACTACACCAAGGGGATCGGGGCGCGCCTGGCCGCCTACGGCGACCTCCTCGCCGCCGGTCGCCTGTCGGTCCCGGATTGCGTGATGGTCCAGGTGGCGGCGCCGAGCCGCGGTGGCATCCCCGCCTACCGGGACGAGCGGGCGAACCTGGCGCACCAGGTCCAGACCCTCAACGGCCGCTTCGGGCGGAAGGGGATCCCGGCCGTTCACTACCTGGAGGAATCGCTCGAGGTCCACCAGCTGGTCGGGCTCTACCGAGCCGCCGACGTCCTGGTGGTCACCCCCTACCGCGACGGCATGAACCTGGTGGTCAAGGAGTTCGTGTCCTGCCGGCTGGACGGCGACGGGGCCGTGGTGCTGAGCGAGTTCGCCGGTGCGGCGCGCCAGCTCACGGGCGCCACCCTGGTCAACCCGTATGACCACGACCAGCTCGTGGCCGCCATCGGCTCGGTCGTCGCCGCTCCCGAGGACGAGCGACGGCGACGGATGCGGAGGCTCCGGCGAGCGGTGCGGGCCTGGACGGCGCACGACTGGTCCGAGACGTTCCTCGCCGACCTCGACCGCTTCGGGTCCAACCGCCCGCGTTAGGCCGGCTCGGGTTCGGGCACTGGCGGTCGGACGGGAGGCTTGACGGGCGGCGGCGTGGGGAAGGGGCGGCTGGGGAGCGGTGGCTCTGTGGGGGAGAACGGGTCCGGTGGCAAGGGATCGGGGATCGGTTCGGGGGGCCGAACCGAGGATGGGCTGGCCGACCGGGCCGTCACGGATCCAGGCTCCGCCCGGGGGCCGAGGCCAGGATGAGCCCCTCGTACCCGCCCTCGGCCCCGCCACGGTCGAGGACCCGGTCGTCGAGCAACGAGACGAGGCCTTCCTCGACGAAGACGGCGACGCCGCCGGGGGCGACGACCAGCTGATCGCTCTCCTCCGACGCCCGGACGACCTCGAGCCGGACGCCAGCCGGTTGATCGCCGTTGGCGACCACTGGCGACTCTGTCCGACAGAGCCGTATCCCACCGGCTGGACGGCCGGTGGCCCGAATGAGTGCTTCAAGGGTGTGCGCCGCTCGCTCAGTGACCGTGAGCACGGCCAGCGACCTACCCCGGCCAAGAGGATCCGAACCCTGAAGCCGCCCCACCGTTCGGCCCCACCGTTCAGCCGTGCGCCTTCCCCGTTTGGCGCCGGGCCCCGTTTGACCGGGGAAGGGTCGGGTATTTGCCGTTCACATCCCCGTCCATAGGCGTAGGGCGGCCTCATCGGCCGCTCCGCACGGAGAGGAGGGGACATGGTGACGACTGTCAGCCATACCGAAGCACCGAGGGGGGCCCGCTACCGGCTGGGGACCGAGATGGCCGGCCTCCTGATCGTCCTGGTCGGGGCCTGGGGCGGCATCGTGCCCTATGTCGGTCCCATCTTCGGGTTCAGCGGCGACGGCAGCGGGTCGTGGACGTGGAACCTGGCGCACAGCCTGTTGTTCCTGGTGCCAGGAGCCGTCGCCTGCCTGGCTGGTCTGGTCGTGATGGCCGAAGGGCGAGGTTCTTCGCCGGCTCGGCGGACGGTGCTGGCGGTCGCCGGGTTCATGGCTGCCGTCAGCGGCGCCTGGTTCGTGGTCGGTGCCCTGGCCTGGGCGGCGCTGGAGGGGTCGGCCTTCTTCACGGGAGGAACCGCCCTCCGTGAGCTGGCCTATTGGATCGGGTACTCGCTGGGGCCGGGCGGGCTGCTGCTGGCGCTCGGGGCCTTCGTGATCGGGCAGGCCCGAGCGGTGGCTGCACCGGTGGTGGCCGAACCCGTCCCCCGTCCGTGACGACGCTCGGCGACACCGAACGGGTGCAGCAGGATCGGCTGTTGCAAGACGAGCTCCAGGAGCTCCGCTCGTTGTGCGTCCACTCCGACCATCTCCGGTGGGTGACGCGGGGACCTGAGTCGGCGGGCTTCGATGCCCTCGTCCGTGGCTTCGTCGACGACTGGCGGGGGTGGGTGGAGCAACTGGCCCACTGCCTGGTCCTTCGCCATCGTCCACCGGATGGACGGGTGTCCGCCCTCACCCGGGGGGCCTATCGAGGGTGGCTTCCGGGGGACTGGCTCGACGTAGGGGACTCGACCAATTGGCTGGGGCACGAGCTCGGGGCGCTCGGCGAGTGGGCTCATCAACGCCGCCAGGAGGTCGAGGGGGACGACTCGGGGGCCGTCTTCACCCAGATCGAGTCAGGGCTGCGGGCTCAGCGGGCGACGCTCGACACCTGGCGCCGCCTTCAGTCCACTGGGGATCTCATCGACGAAATGGGTCGTGAGTCGTTCCCGGCCAGTGATCCACCGTCGTGGTGGTGCCAACCCGTGAAGGGACGATGACGAGCAGTGAGGGGCGGACCGCCATTCGGCGGTCTCCTGGCGACGAAGACCCTGCTGCTAGGGAAGGACCGGCGGCTCGGGAGGAGGTGTCGCCCCGCCTCCGCCTGCCGGTGGCCGTCGCCGCCTGCCTCTTCGATCTCGACGGGGTGCTGACGTCGACGGAGCGGCTCCATGCCTGGGCCTGGAAGCAGGCGTTCGACCCGTTGCTGGCCGATCGTCGTACAGGGTCCGAGGCCTGCCGGCCGTTCGATCGATCAGCGGACTACCGCCGCTACGTCGACGGCCGGCCGCGCCTGGAGGGCGTCCGGTCCTTCCTGAGCTCCCGTCGGATCACCCTGCCCGAGGGTACCCCCGGCGATCCCCCGGGGGCAGAGACCGTCCACGGCCTGGCCAACGCCAAGAACGCTCTGGCGCTGCGGGCCATCGCCGAATGCGGCGTCGACGTCTACCCGGGGTCGGTCCGCTTTCTCGACGCGGCATCTCGCGCCGGGATGAGCACCGCCGTCGTGTCGGCCAGCGCCAACACCATGGCGGTGCTCGAGGCCGCGGGCATGACCGGGCGGTTCGACGTGATCGTCGACGGCGTGGTGGCCGCCCGGCGGGCGCTCGCCGGCAAGCCCCGGCCCGACACCTACCTGGCCGCGGCGACCGAACTGCACGTACCGCCGGGCCGGGCGGCGGTGATCGAAGATGCCCTGGCCGGGGTGGAGGCCGGTCGGGCCGGCGGGTTCGGCCTGGTGATCGGCGTCGCTCGGGGCGGCGACCGCGCCGGCCTAGCGGCGCACGGTGCGACCCTGGTGGTCGACGACCTGGCCGAGCTGGTGTCGGACCGATGATCGACCACCCGGCCTTTCTGATCGAGCCGTGGTGCCTTCGAGAGTGCCACCTGGACCTCGACGTCCTGGCCCAGACGGAGTCGCTCTTCGCCCTGTCCAACGGCCACCTGGGCCTGCGGGGGAACCTGGACGAGGGGGAGCCGTACGGCATCCCCGGCACCTACCTCAACTCGGTCTACGACCTGCGGCCGCTGCCCCACGGGGAAGTCGGCTACGGCTACCCCGAGTCGGGGCAGTCGGTGATCGACGTGACGAACGGGAAGCTCATCCGCCTGCTGGTCGACGACGAGCCCTTCGACGTCCGATACGGCAGCCTGCTCGCCCACGAGCGCTGCCTCGACCTGCGGGCCGGGACGCTCACCCGCCGCGTCACGTGGCGGTCACCGGCCGACTCGACGGTGGAGCTGACCTCGGTCCGCCTGGTCTCGCTCACCCAGCGCAGCGTGGCCGCCATCGCCTACCAGGTACGAGCGGTCGACCAACCGTTGCGCGTCGTCGTGCAGTCCGAGCTGGTGGCCAACGAATCGCTGCCGAACCCTGGCGTCGATCCCCGGGCGGCCGCGGCCGTCGAGGCGCCGCTGGTCGGGGAGGAGCACCGAGCGGAGGACCTGGGAGCCGTGCTGGTCCACCACACCCGCCGCAGCGGCATCCGGGTGGGATCCGCCATGGACCACGAGGTGGAAGGACCGCCGACCACCCGTTGGGATGCCGAGGCCTTCCCGGACATCGGCCGGGTGACGGTGGCCACCCGGCTCCAGCCAGGTGAGCGGCTCTCCATCGTCAAGTACCTGGCCTACGGCTGGTCGGCCGAACGGTCCCGGCCGGCGATCCACGACCAGGTCATCGCCGCGCTGGCGGCGGCCCGCCTGACCGGATGGCCGGGCCTGCTGGCCGAGCAGCGGTCGACCCTCGACGAGTTCTGGGGCGGCGCCGACGTGGAGCTCGACGGTGACGCCGAGATCCAGCAGGCGGTCCGCTTCGGGCTCTTCCACGTCCTCCAAGCCGGCATCCGGGCGGAGAACCGACCGATCGCCGCCAAGGGGCTCACCGGTCCGGGCTACGACGGCCACGCCTTCTGGGACACCGAGACCTTCGTGCTCCCGGTGTTGACCTACACCCATCCGCCGTCGGCTCGAGACGCCCTGGAGTGGCGGCGTTCCACCCTGGCGCTCGCCAAGGAGCGGGCCAACCAACTGGGACTGGCCGGCGCGGCCTTCCCCTGGCGCACCATCCACGGCGAGGAGTGCTCCGCCTACTGGCCGGCCGGGACGGCGGCCTTCCACATCAACGCCGACGTCGCCGACGCCGTGGTGCGGTACCTGGACGCCACCGAGGACGAGGCCTTTGCCGAAGACGGGGGGATGGAGCTACTGGTCGAGACGGCCCGGCTGTGGCGCCGGCTCGGCCACCATGACGCCGACGGCCGGTTCCGCATCGACGGGGTGACCGGCCCCGACGAGTACAGCGCCCTGGCCGACAACAACGTCTACACCAACCTGATGGCGGCCAGGAACCTCCGGGCCGCCGCCGCCCTGGCCATCGGCCACCGGGCACAGGCCGAGTCACTGGGGGTCACCGTCGAAGAGGCGTCGTCCTGGCGGGATGCCGCCGCCACCATGTTCGTCCCCTACGACGAACGGCTGGGAGTCCATCCCCAGAGCGAGGGGTTCACCGAGCACGCCCGGTGGGACTTCGAGCACACCCCCGAGTCGATGTTCCCGCTCCTCCTGCACGTCCCGTACTTCGACCTCTACCGCACCCAGGTGGTCAAGCAACCCGACCTGGTGCTGGCCATGCACCTGTGCGACGAGGCCTTCACCGCCGAGGAGAAGGTCCGCAACTTCGCCTACTACGAGGCGCTCACCGTGCGGGACTCCTCGCTGGCGGCCGGCACCCAGGCGGTGATGGCCGCCGAGACCGGGCAGCTGGACCTCGCCCACGACTACCTCGGCGAGGCGGCGCTGATCGATCTCGACGACCGGGAGATGAACACCGGCGACGGGCTACACCTGGCCTCGTTGGCGGGAGCCTGGACGGCGTTGGTGGCCGGCTTCGGGGGACTCCGGGCCCGCAACGGGGTCCTGCATTTCGCGCCCCGCCTGCCGGGTGGGATCACCCGGCTCCGCTTCGTCCTGCGGTACCGAGGGCGGCGGATCGCCGTCGTCGTCACCGCCGGGGAGGCGTCGTACCAGCTGCTGGACGGCGAGCCACTGGTGGTCGTGCACCACGGCGAGAAGCTCGAGGTGGCGGACGAGCCGGTGGCGTCGGACATCCCACCGGCGGTCACCCGCCCCCGGCCGGGCCAACCCCGTGGCCGGGAACCGGCGCCTCGCAGCGGGCGCGGCCGGCGGGTCGCCGCCTAGTTCCGTACCCTGACCACGACCACGCGGCCGCGCGTCACAATCGGTGGCCGGGCGGTGCATGGAAGGTGATGGGCATGGAGGCACGGCTGCGGAAGGGACCGGCACCGGTCGGGGCGATGGCGACCTCGGCCGGGTTCGAGCGGTTCTTCCGGGCCCAGTACCCGGTGGTGGTCCGGATCGCCTGGGGCGTGGTCCGAGATGCCCACCTGGCCGAGGACGTGGCCCAGGACGTGATGATCGCCGCCGAGCGCCGGTTCTCCGGGCTCGACGGGTACGGGTGCGACCACGCGGCGGCCTGGGTACGGGTGGCCGCCGTGCACCTGGGGTTGAACGCCGTCCGGGGACAGCAGCGCCGGGACCACCGGCACCGCCGGGTCCGCTCGGCCGGCCCGGTGGCCACCCCCGAGGAGCTGTTCATCGACCGGGAGGCAGAGGGGCAGGTCCGGGAGGCCCTGGGCCGGCTCCCCCTGCACTCGGCCACCGTCCTGCTCCTCCGGCACAGCGGGCTGAGCTACGCCGAGGTGGCCGAGGCGATGGGAGTCAAGGTCGGGCACGTGGGGACCATGCTCCGCCGTGCCGAAGCGGCCCTGCGGAAGGAGGTGGCACGTGGGACACGTGCGTGAAGGCACCCTGCGGCGGATGGTGGACGAGCCGCTGGCCGTCCCCGACGCCTCGGCCGGGCACCTCGACGGGTGCGTCCGGTGCCAGGTCCGGCACGAGCGGGTGGTGGAGGACGCGGCGGCGACCCGGCGGCTGCTGGTCCGTCCCCGGCCCGTCCCCGACGTCGACCGGGCGTGGGACCACCTCGTCGAGCGGATCCAGCAGGCCGAGCTGGCCGGCCACCCGGCCGGAGAAAAGGTGGCCCGGGCGGCCCACGGGCGCCGGCGGCGCTGGCGGGTGATGGGGGCCACCGTCAGCGGTGGGGCGGCGGTGGCGGTGGCCGGGGTGGTGGTGGTCGGGGCGGCCGCGGCGGCCACCCTGACCACGGTCTTCGCCCCCACCCACGTCGTCCCGGTCCCGGTGGGCCAGGGTGATCTCCGGGCCTTCACCGCCGCCCTCGGCCTGGACGGTCTCGGGTTCCACCACGGCTCGTCCCCGGCTGGGGCCGGGCCGTCCAACGGTGGGACATCGGCCAGTGGTGGGACATCGGCCACCGGCGGGACATCGGCTAGCGGGACGCGGTCGTGGACCTACGGGACCATCCAGTGGGGGACCCCGCCGCAGCCGCTGCGGACGGACTCGCTCGGCGCGGCCGAGGCGGCCGCCGGCTTCGACCTGTCCCTGCCCGGCACCCTCCCATCGGGGGTGAGCGGCCCACCGCAGTTCATGGTCGAGCGAGCCGCCACCCTGTCGGTGACGTTCGGGGCCAACGCCGGGGCCGCCCTCGACGGGAGCACCCTCACCGTCACGGCCGGACCGGCGGTGATGGCCCGGTACGGGGGGACCGGCAGCCTCGGCGACCTGCCCACCCTGGCCGTCCTCACCATGGAGCGGCCCACGGCCACGTCGACGGGGGCCACGGTGGGGGAGCTGGAGTCGTTCGTGCTGTCCCAGCCGGGGGTCCCCAAGGACCTGGCCCAGGACATCCGGGCGCTCGGCGACCTGCAGACCGCCCTCCCGGTCCCCATCCCACCCGGGGCCAGTGAGACGTCGGTGACCATCGCCGGGTCCCCTGGAGTCCTCCTCACCGAGGCCGGGGGGGTGGCCAGCGGGGCCATATGGGAGGACCACCACGGGGTGGTACGGACGGTGGCCGGATTGCTCGACCAGGAGGACGTGCTCGGTGTCGCTCGACAGCTGGGGTGAACCGACGGCGGCACCGTTCCCGTCGCCGCCCCGACCCTCACCCCCCTCGATGGCCGAGGGCGCCGAGCGTCCGGGGTCGTCGTCACCGGCCATCCACACCATGGAGCTGTCCAAGCGGTACCGGCGGACGGTGGCCCTCCGGGGCCTGTCCATGACCGTCCGGCGAGGGGAGGTCTTCGGGTTCCTCGGGCCGAACGGGGCCGGGAAGACCACGACGGTGAAGCTCCTCCTCGGTCTGGCGCGCCCCACCGGCGGGGAGGCCCTGGTCCTCGGCGCGCCGACCGGGGACCGGGCCACCCGCCGGAAGATCGGGTACCTCCCCGAGCTGTTCCGGTTCCAGAGTTGGCTGACCGCCCGGGAGGTCCTCACCCTGCACTGCCGGCTCCTGGTCCTCCCCCGGTCCCAGGCGGCCACGGCCGTCGACGACGCCCTCCACGCGGTGGGGCTGTGGACACGGGCCGACGACAAGGTGGGGACGTTCTCCAAGGGGATGCAGCAGCGGCTGGGCCTGGGGTCGGCCCTCCTGGGCGATCCGTCCCTGGTCGTCCTGGACGAGCCGACCAGTGCCCTCGACCCGGTGGGGCGCCACGACGTCCGGCAGATCATCCGTGACCTCCGGGACCGGGGGGCCACGGTGTTCTTGAACACCCACCTGTTGGCCGAGGCCGAGCAGGTGTGCGACCGGGTGGCGGTGGTCGACCGGGGACGGACCATCGCCACCGGGTCCCTGGCCGAGCTGCTGGGGGGCCGGACCAGCGTCCGGCTGCGGGTGGGGGGCCTTCCCGGCCGGTGGTGGGAGGGGTTGTCACGGTTCGGTCACTGGGCCCCCGAAGGGGCGTGGGCCCGGGTGGAGGCGGTCAACCCGGACGAGGTCCCCGACCTGGTCCGGGCCGTCGTCGGGCTGGGTGGCCGGGTGGAGGCGGTGGTCCCCGAGCACCAGAGCCTCGAGGACCGGTTCCTCGAACTGCTGGGGGACCGGTCGACCGCCGGCCAGCCGGGCAGCCAGCCGGGCAGCCAGCCGGGGGGCCAAGCGTGACCGAGACCGTCACCCAGACCGTCACCCAGACCCTGGCCATCGTCACCCTGACCTTCCGGGAAGCGCTCCGGCGTCGCCTGATCGCCGCCTTCGCCGTCATCACGGTGGGGCTGGTCGGGATCAGCGCCTGGGGGTTCGAGCGGCTCAGCCACAACAGCCACCTGACTTCGGGGGAGGTCCAGGTGTCGATGCCCCAGTCGCTGATCCTGTTCATGTTCATGTTCTCCTTCGTGGTGGCCCTCAGCGCGTCCACCATGTCGTCACCGGCCATCTCCGCCGAGGTCGAGTCCGGGGTCCTCCAGGCGGTGGTGGCCCGACCGCTCCGGCGCAGCCAGGTCCTCTTGGGGAAGTGGTTGGGACTGGCCGCCGTGCTGGCCCTCTACGCCGCGGTGGTGTGCGCGCTGGAGTTCGCCGTCGTGTACTGGGTGAGCGGGTTCGTCCCCCCGGACCCGGTGGCCGTCGGGGCCTACCTGTTCGCCGAGGGGATGGTCCTGTTGACCCTGGCCCTGCTCCTCAGCACCCGGCTGTCCACCCTGGCCACCGGGGTGGTGGCGGTGGCGCTGTTCGGGGCGGCCTGGCTGGCCGGCGTGGTCGGCGCGCTGGGGGCCGGCTTCGACATCAGCGCCCTTCGCCAGGTGGGGTCGGTGGCCCGGTACGTGCTCCCGACCGACGGCCTGTGGCACGGCGCCATCTACTACCTCGAACCGTCGTCGTTCGTGAGCCACCGGCTGGCCCAGTCGGTGGACGTCAAGGGGAACCCGTTCTTCGCCTCGGCCCCGCCCACCTGGGCCTACCTGGTCTGGGCCGGGGTGTGGCTGGTGGTGGCCCTGGCCGCCGCCCTGGTCAGCTTCGATCGCCGGGAGCTGTGACCGCCCGAAGCGCCGAAACCAGCGTCAGTAGGGAAGAAGTCAGTAGGGGAGAGGAGCAACCATGATCGAGGCGCGAGGCCTCACCAAGCGCTACGGGGACAAGGTCGCGGTGGACGACCTCACGTTCGACGTCCGGCCCGGGGTGGTCACCGGGTTCCTCGGTCCGAACGGGGCCGGCAAGTCCACCACCATGCGGATGATCATGGGCCTGGATGCCCCCAGCGGGGGCGACGTCACGGTGAACGGCCGGCACTACCACGACCTCCCGTGGCCCCTCCACGAGGTGGGTGCCCTGCTGGAGGCCAAGGCCATCCACCCCGGCCGCAGCGCCCGGGCCCACCTGCAGATGCTGGCCGAGGCCAACCACCTCCCCCGCCGCCGGGTGGACGAGGTGGTGGAGCTGGTGGGGCTCACGTCGGTGGCCGGCCGTCGGGCCGGGAAGTTCTCCTTGGGGATGGGCCAGCGGCTGGGGATCGCCGCCGCCCTGCTGGGCGACCCGGACGTCCTCCTGTTCGACGAGCCGGTCAACGGCCTCGACCCCGACGGGATCCGCTGGGTCCGCAACCTCCTGAAGAGCCTGGCCCGGGAGGGGAGGACGGTGTTCGTGTCCAGTCACCTGATGAGCGAGATGGCCCTCACCGCTGACGAGGTGGTCATCATCGGGAAGGGTCGACTGATCGCCCAGCTCCCCATCGCCGAGCTGCTGGACCAGAGTGCCCAGCGGTTCGTCCGGGTCCGGTCGCCCCAGGTGGAGACGCTGCGGGCCGCCCTCGACCACCAGGGGGCCACCACCGCCGTGGAGGAGGACGGCGCCCTGTCCGTCCGGGGCCTCGAAGCGCCGGCCATCGGCGAGCTCGCCGCCGGCCTCCCGGTGGTGCTCCACGAGCTGTCGGTGCAGGCGGCGTCGTTGGAGGAGGCCTACATGGAGCTGACCGAGGACAGCATCGAGTACCACGGCGAGGCCGTCGTGGCCGGAGCCGTAGGAGGGAGCACATGACCACTGCCATGACCACCGCCGTCGCCACCGCCACCGGGACGAGGGGGAAGGCCCTCCCGTCGGGTCGTTACGACACCGTCGGGCTGCTCCGTTCGGAGTGGACCAAGCTTCGGACCGTCCGGTCCACCATGTGGACCCTGGGGATCACCATCGTCGTCGGCATCGGGATCAGCGCCCTGGCCACCGGGGAGACCCGGAGCCACTGGGCCACCATGTCGCCGGCCACACGGCTCAGCTTCGACCCCACCAAGACCAGCCTGACCGCCCTGTTGTTCTGCCAACTGGCCATCGGGGTGTTGGGGGTCCTGGTGATGAGCGCCGAGTACGGCACCGGGACCATCCGGGCCACCTTCGCCGCCGCGCCCCGGCGACCACGGGTGCTCCTGGCCAAGGTGGTCGTGTTCGGCCTGGTGACCCTGGTGGTGTCCGAGGTCACCGCCTTCGTGTCGTTCTTCCTCGGCCAGGCCATGCTGACCGCCCCGGCCCGCCACGCCACGCTGGCCACGCCCGGGGCGCTCCGGGCGGTGGTGGGGACCGGCCTCTACCTGTGTGCCGTCGGCCTGTTCGCCCTGGGACTGGCCACCATCATCCGGCACACGGCCGGGGCCATCAGCGCCTACGTCGGCATCCTGCTGGTCATCCCCATCATCGTCGAAGCCCTGCCCTCGTCGATCCAGCACGATGTGGCGCGGTTCCTTCCGCTCCGCATCGGCGGGGTGATGATGTCCACGGGGCTGTCGACATCACCGCACGCCTTCTCGGCTTGGCCGGGGTTCATCTTGCTCTGCGGGTACGCGGTGGCCGCCCTGGTCGTCGGGGGCATCCTGCTGGTCCGCCGCGACGTGTAGTGGCGTCGACGCCCGGCCTGCCCGTCTTCACGCCGC
>Ga0134126_10006794_pt1 | contig 14369 bp, 12 predicted proteins | sample KB31752_FD_96881 | JGI IMG/M metagenome (GOLD analysis project Ga0134126, IMG submission 96881) | Terrestrial soil microbial communities with excess Nitrogen fertilizer from Kellogg Biological Station, Michigan, USA - KB3-175-2 | ecosystem: Environmental > Terrestrial > Soil > Unclassified ... | reverse complement strand
GTGATCCACCTGTACCTGCCCGACAGCGAGGTCCGGCGGCGGGTGCTGGCCCGGCGGCTGTGCGCCGGCTGCGGCATGGACTACAACCTGATCGACAACAGCCCGCACGCCGACGGCAAGTGCGACGCCTGCGGCGGCGAGCTGGTCCAGCGGGAGGACGACACCGAGGAGGCGCTCGCCGTCCGGCTGCACGAGTACCACACCAAGACCGACCCCGTGCTGGAGATCTTCCGGCGCAAGGAGTACGTCGTCACCATCGACACCCGGCCGGACAAGGAGATCGTCCAGCAGGAGATCAGGAAGGCGCTGGGCCTGCCGCCCTACGTGCCCCGGCTGAGCGAGCGCGCCGCGGCCAGCTCCTGATGCGGGTGGTGATCGCGCCCGACTCGTTCAAGGGCACGATCGGCGCCGCCGACGCGGCCGCCGCCCTGGCCGACGGCTGGCGGGCCGCCCGGCCCGCCGACGAGATCACCTGCCTGCCCCTGGCCGACGGCGGCGAGGGCACCGTCGAGGTGCTGGCCGCCGCCGTCGGCCGCCCGGCCTGGCACGCGGACGTGGTCAGCGGCCCAGGGGCGGCACCGGTGACCGCACGCTGGCTGGAGCTGCCCGGCGCCGTCCACGTCATCGAGCTGGCCAGCGCGGCCGGGCTGCCTCAGCTCCCCGTGCCCGACCCGCTCGGCGCGCACACCGCCGGCGTCGGCGAGCTGCTCGGCCGGGCCCTCGACGCCGGGGCCCGCCGCATCGTGCTGGGCCTGGGCGGTTCCGCCTCCACCGACGGCGGCGCCGGCGCCCTGACCGCGCTCGGCGCCCGGTTCCTGGACGCCGGCCAGCACGAGCTGCCGCGTGGCGGCGGGGCGCTGATCCGGCTGGCCAGCGCCGACCTGGCCGGCCTGCGGCAGCCGCCGCCCGACGGGGTGGCCTGCCTGACCGACGTCCGCGCCCCGCTGCTCGGACCCAACGGCGCGGCCGTCGTCTTCGGCCCCCAGAAGGGCGCCACGGCCGACCAGGTCATCGAGCTCGAGCAGGGCCTGGCCCGGCTGGCCGTCGTGCTCGGCGGTCAGCCCGCCCAGCCCGGCGCCGGCGCCGCCGGCGGCACCGGCTACGGCCTGGCCGCCGCCTGGGGCGCCGAGCTGCTCCCCGGCTCGGCCGAGATCGCCCGGATCGCCGGCCTGGACGCCGCGCTGGCCGGGGCCGGCCTGGTCATCACCGGCGAGGGCCGCTACGACCAGACTTCGGGCACCGGCAAGGTGGTCGGCGCCGTGGTCGCCGCCGCCGGCCGGGCCGGCGTGCCCGCCGCCCTGGTCGCCGGGGCCATCGGCGGCCCGCCCGTGCCCGCCCTGCACCGGGCCGTGGCCCTGGCCGAGCTGGCCGGATCGCCCGCCGCCGCCATGGCTCAGCCCGCCCGCTGGCTGCGCCAGGCCGGGGGTGAGCTGGCAGGCTGGGCCGGCCAGCCCGGGCCGCAACCCCTAGCCTGAGCACGTGCGAGAGATAGCTGTATTCGGCGGCAGCGCCCACCCCGCCCTGGCCGCCGAGATATGCGACGACCTCGACGTCCCCCTGCGGCCCGTGCGGCTGACCCGGTTCGCCAACGACTGCCTGGAGGTCCAGCTCCAGGCCAACTGCCGCGAGCGGGACGTCTTCCTCATCCAGCCGCTCGGCCCGCCCGTGCAGGAGAACCTGGTCGAGCTGCTGCTGATGATCGACGCCGCCAGGGGCGCGTCCGCGGCCAGGGTGACCGCGGTCATCCCGCACTACGCCTACGCCCGCTCCGACAAGAAGTCCATGCCGCGCGTGTCCATCGGCGGCCGTCTCGTCGCCGACCTGCTGGCCACCGCCGGCGTCAGCCGGGTGCTGGCCATGACCCTGCACGCGCCCCAGGTGCACGGGTTCTTCTCCGTGCCCGTCGACCATCTGCACGCCCTGCGCGAGCTGGCCGGCCACTTCGCCGCCCGCGACCTGAGCAACTTCGTCGTCGTCTCGCCCGACCTCGGCAACGCCAAGAACGCCGCCGCCCTGGCCCGGCTGCTCGGCCTGCCCGTGGCCGCCGGGGCCAAGGAGCGGCACAACGACCGGCAGGTCACCATCAGCTCGATCATCGGCGAGGTCGAGGGCCGCGACGTGATCGTCCTGGACGACGAGATCGCCCGCGGCACGACGATCATGGAGTTGCTGTCGGTGCTGCGCGAGCGCGGCGCCCGCACCGTGCACATCGCCTGCACCCACGGCCTGTTCAGCGACGGCGCGCTGGAGCGGATCGCGGCCGCGCCCGAGGTCGAGGAGATCGTCTGCACCAACACCGTCCCCATCCCGGCCGACCCCTCGGTACCCAAGCTCCGGGTCATCTCCATCGCGTCGGCCCTGGCCGAGGCCATCCGCCGCATCCACGAGGGCGAGTCCGTCAGCGCCCTGTTCGACTCCACCTACCCGTCATGATCGCGGCCCGGCGCCGTGATCAGCGAGGAGCGTGGCGCCGTGGGCGGGTCCAGCGGCGTTTCCGCGGAAACGTCTCGCTCGCTGCTGCGCACGCAGCATTCCTAGACGGCATGTCCTAATCGGAGGAAGCATGACCAATACCGTCTGAGCATGGAAAACGACTGGAAGGCCGAGCTGGTCGATCAGCTCGAGTGGCACTGACAGCACCAGCTTCGGCCCCGGCTAGACGGCCTGACCGATGATGAGTACTTCTGGCAGCCGGCTCTCGGCTGCTTGACCATCAGCCGCCGCGGCGAGTGCTCGGTGCCGGTCTCGCTGGGCGCGGGCGAGTTCACCATGGACGATGCCAGGCCGCCGTACGATCACGAGCCCGTCCCCACAATCGCCTGGCGGCTCGCGCACCTCATCGACGTGCTCGGGCCACCGGGGGCATCGCATTTCGGTGACCCGGCCAGCGAGATGATCCATGAGGCAGGCTGTGTTTCTGTGACCTACTCGTCGGGCATTTCGGCGAGCGACAGGCTGTTCCCGTCCGGATCCAGCACGACGACGTGGCGCAGCCCGTCACTGTAGGTCTCGACCGGTTCGTGGCCGATGCCGTGCACGGCGAGGCGGCCCAGGATGTCGTCGAGGTCGTTCACGCCGAGCGTGATCATGGCCCCGCCCACCCGCGCAGCGCGCACGTCCCGATCATCGATGACGACCCATGCATTCTCGCCGACCTGCCATAGGTATTCATCGCCCATGATCTCGTCCGCCGGGCGCCCGAAGAACGCCTGGTACCACGCCAGCGCCTTGATCCGGTCACTCACGCACATGACGCTGTACAAGTCCACTCGGACCACTCCTCGCCGTAGCTCCGGAAGTAGGACAACCCCCGTGACCGAAACTCATCGGAGGAACGAGGCCTTAGCCGAGGAGCGTGGCGCCGTGGGCGGCGTAGAGCTTCCGCATGCGGTCGGGACTACGGTCGTCGGTGGCGTGGATGGCCTGGATGAGCGCGTACGTGCGCGCTCCCATGACGAGCAGGTACCGGGCCGGACTCGGGCGGGGATTCCAGAAGGTGTGCGCGGTCCCGCCCGGCACGATCACCGCGCCGCCGCCTGACACCAGGTGAACGTCCTCGCCGGCGTGGATGGCCAGCATTCCCTTGAGCACGTACCAGGCCTCGTCTTCGCCGTGCTCATGCAGCGGCGCCTGGTACATCGGCTCATCCCCGGTGCTGCCCTGCGCTGTCCACTCGGCCAGCACGAGCTGGGAGCCGGCCGGGGCCAGGACGCTTCCGGCCAGCCGCTGCACGGCGATCTGTGGTGCGGTCATGATCGGCCTCCGCGGTCATCAGCGGGCTACACGATTACTGTGCCTGTTCCCGGGCCAGGGGAAACGTGGCCGCCCTGACCCAGGGTCCCTTGCCGACTCGCTGCGTCATCAGGGTGACCGCAGTGGCCTGGGCGTCGATGGGCAGGTACGCCCGCACGGCCTGCTCGGCCGCCCGCAAGTCAGGCACCGTGTGCCCGTCCCCCACCGTCAGGTGCGGAATGACCACGTCGAACTGGCCCTCGTACGGCGGGAACGCGGGAAACGCCCCGGCGACGCGCTCGGTCAGGGCGGTGAAGCGGCCCGGCTCGCCCGGCGCGATCCAGAGCACGTCCCGGCCGAACCAGTCCGTGCGGTCGAGCCGGAACCGGAACCGGCCGACCGCCGCGAACAGCCGGCTCAGCTCGGCGAGCACCGGGGGGCCGATCGCAGCGGGCGGCGCGAACGGGTAGAGCACCGTGATGTGAGCGGGGATGCCCAGCGCCGCGCTGGAGTCGAGCCGCTCCCGGTGCCGGCTTACGGCGGGCTCCGCCTCGGGCACCTCGACGATCAGCGCGCTCCGCGGGCCGGGGCTCGCCACGGGCAGGCTAAGGGGCGTTGTCGGCGGAGGCGGCCCAGGCGGCGACCTGGCTGCGCGAGGTGTAGCCGAGCTTGCCCAGGATGTTGGCCACATGACGGGCGGCGGTGGCCGGGCTGATGAACAGCTCCCTGGCGATGTCCTTGTTGCTGGCGCCCTGGACGATCAGGGCCACGACCTCGCGCTCACGGGCGGTGAGCGCACTGGCGCGGCCGGCGCCGGGACGCTGCTGGCCACCGGGCTGGTGGCCGTTGGCCGCCGGGGGCTCCAGCGGGGTAAGGGCCAGCTCAGCGGCGTCACTGCTGGTCATGACCAGGCCGCCGGCCCACAGGGCGGCCACCACGCGCTCGCCCAGCGGGGCGGCGGCGTCCAGGTAGCGCTGGGTGCGCGCACCGGGCAGCGGGGGCAGGTGCGCGGACTCGCGCAGGGCGCTCACGGCGGCGGCGAGCTGGACGGCGCGGTCAGGCCGGTCCTCGCGCAGGGCGAGGGTGGCGAAGGACAGCAGGGCGCGGGACATGCCCATGCGGCTGCCCGCGTTCAGGCTCAGCCGCAGGCTGCCGGCCAGGTGCTCGCGGGCCTGGGCCAGGTCGCCCTGCTCCATCGCGATGCGGCCGAGGCCGGCCAGGCAGCGGGCGATCTCGGGGCGGGCGTCGACCTGCCGCAGGATGGCCAGGGCGGCCAGGTAGTGGCGGCGGGCGGCGGGCGGGTCGGTGCGCAGCCGGGCCAGGTCGCCCAGGCCGAGCAGGGTGCGCGCGATGCCCCACTGCTGGTCGATGCGCCGCATCACGACCAGGGTCCGCTGGCCGAGCTCCTCCGACTCGCTCAGGTTGCCGCTCAGCGCGGCCGCGGCCGCCCTGGTGCCGAGCGCGTAGCCCTCGTTCCACTGGTCACCGGCCTGCCGGGCGCGGGCGATGGCCTCGTCGGCCCGCTGCGCCCCCTCGGCGATCTGGCCGGTGTGCAGGGCGGTCTCGGCCAGCAGGTTGAGGGCGGCGGCGATCCAGTACTCACTCCCGGCGGCCAGGCACAGCTCCAGGCCCTCGCGGGCCAGCTTCTGGGCGCCGGGCGGGTCGCCGGCGGCCAGCGCGAGCTGGCCCCTGGCCACCAGCGCCGCGCCGCGCACCCCGTCGCTGACCGGGCCGGCCGCCTTGCTGTCCGCGGCGGCCAGGAACGTGTCGAGCCACTCGGCGCCCTCGGCGAACGAGCCGCGGACGATCCAGCACGGCGAGATCGCGGTGCAGATGCGCAGGCCCCGCTCGATGTCGCCGCTGTCCTGGCACCAGCGCAGCACCTCCCGCACGTTGCCGGCCTCGGCGTCGTAGCGGCGGAACACGTCGACCCGGTCCGACCAGGACGCGGGCACCAGGGCCATGCCGATGCTCATGTTCTGCTCGGCGACGGCCTGGGAGTAGGCGGTCAGCCGCCGCCGCATCACCTCGGTCTCGCCGGCCGCGTCCAGCCGGGCGGCGGCGTACTCCCTGATCGTCTCGAGCATCCGGTACCGGGCCTGAGCCAGCATGTCCGGCTCGACCTCGACCAGGGACTTCTCGGCCAGCCCGGCCAGCAGGTCCAGGATCTCCGCGGCGGGCAGCTGCTCGTCGGCGCAGACCTGCTCGGCCATCTCCAGCGCCGAGCTGGAGAACACCGACAGGCGCCGCATCAGCACCTGCTCGGGCACCGACAGCAGGTCGAAGCTCCAGTCGATGGCCGCGCGCAGGGTCTGCTGCCGGGGCGGCGCGGTCCGGTCGCCGGTGGTCAGCAGGTGGAACCGGTCACCTAGGCGGGCCGCGATCTGATCCACCGACAGCACCCGGACCCTGGCCGCGGCCAGCTCGATGGCCAGCGGCAGGCCGTCCAGGGCCCGGCAGACCGCGACCACGGATGCGACGTTGGCCGGGCCGAGCGAGAAGCCGGGCACCGCGGCGGCGGCCCGGTCGGCGAACAGCCGCACGGCGTCATACCCGGCCAGCTCGGCGGCGCCGGTGGCGGCGGCCGGCGGCAGCGCCAGCGGCGGGACCTGCCATACCACTTCGGCCGCCACCCGCAGCGCCTCCCGGCTGGTCGCGACGACCTGGAGGCCGGGGGAGCCGGCCAGCAGCCGCTGGCACAGGCTGGCACAGGCGTCGATCAGGTGCTCGCAGTTGTCCAGGGCCAGCAGCAGGCGCCGGGTGCGCAGCGCGTCGGTCAGGGTCTCGATGAGCGGCACGCCGGGCTCCTCGGCCACCCCGATCGCGGTAGCCACGCGGGACACCACCAGCTCGGCCTGGCGCAGGTCACCCAGCTCCACGAACCAGGTGCCGTCGGGATAGTCCTCGGACAGCGCGGCCAGCAGGCGCAGCAGCAGCCGCGTCTTGCCGATGCCGCCCGCGCCGCACAGCGTGATGGCGCGCATGCCTCGCGCGAACTGGCGCAGTTCCTCGAGCTCGCGCTCCCGGCCGACAAAGCTATTAGGCTCGTCGGAAATACTGACCCGGCCCTGATCGATCATTTAACTTCCGCGCTAACCGTGCCCATTTTCGGTCCCGTCCGTGTGGACGTCAGCCCCGGTAACACCGTAGCGCCGTGAATCCCATTCGGCAGGCTCCGGCGGGCGAGAATTCACGTTCGCGTCGCCGTTCCTATGTCGGCGCGGGTGGCGCCGAGCGCCGGGATCCGCTGCACCTCGGCGTCCCTATCGTCCGGGTCCAGGGCGATATGCAGGCGATTCTTCATCGTCTTGCCCTCGGGCACGGGCAGGAAGCACAGGCCGGGATAGGCGTGCTCATCCGCGCCGACGATGACTTCGTCATCTCCCTCGAACAGGATGGGCTGTTCCAGGACCGCGGACCAGAACCGGGCCAGCGCGGGGGTCGTGGCTCTTAATCACCAGCTGATAAAAGCGGCTGCTCATTCGCTTAATGCTCGGGGGCAGGCCGGGCCGCGCCGGCTCAGGGAGCCAGGCCGGGCAGTGTCGCCTGGATACCGCGCTGGACACCGCGCTGAACACCGGGCTGAACACCGCGCTGAACACCGCGCTGAACACCGGGCTGGGCCGCCGCGCCCTGTTCCAGGTCGAGCAGGAAGCGCTTGCGGTCAATGCCGCCGCCGTATCCGGTCAGGCTGCCGTCCGAGCCGATCACCCGGTGGCAGGGCACCACGATGGAGATCGGGTTCTTGCCGTTGGCCAGGCCGACGGCCCGGCTGGCAGCGGGCTTGCCCAGGCCCGCGGCCAGCTCGCCGTAGGTCGCGGTCTGGCCGTAGGGGATGTCCAGCAGTGCGGTCCAGACCTGCTGCTGGAACGGGGTGCCGGCCAGCTCCAGCGGCAGGTCGAAGCGGGTCAGCTCACCAGCGAAGTACCGGCCCAGTTGCTGGATGGCGGCCCCGAACGGCGCGCTGGCCGCGTCGCCGGCCGGGCCGAAGCGCGACCAGTCCGGCAGGTGGCGCTGCTCGTCCATGTACAGGCCGGTGAGCCGCCCGCCGGAGGCGACCAGGGTGAGCGGGCCGACCGGGCTGGCGATCGTGACGTGCGTGGTCATGGCTTGTCCTCTCGCGGCCCGCCGGGGCCGGGCATCTGGTTGATGGCGTGGTCGCCGGTGGCCCACAGGTACTGCACCGCGTAGGCCCGCCACGGCCGCCAGGCGCCGGCCCGCTCGGTCAGCCCGGCCGGGCTGTCGGGCAGGCCGAGCTCGCGGGCGGAGAGCCGGACGCCGAGGTCGGTGGCAGGGAAGGCGTCGGGATCGCCGAGGGACCGCATGGCGATGGTCTCCACGGTCCACGGGCCGATGCCGGGCAGCGCGGCCAGCCGCCGCCGGGCCTCGGCCCAGTCCCCGCCGGGGCTCAGGTCGACGCGGTCGGCGGCCAGCTCCTGGGCCAGGGCCGCGAACGTGGCCCGGCGCGACCGCGGGAACGCCAGCGTGGCCGGGTCCACCAGGGCCAGCGCGGCCGGGCTCGGGAACAGCCGGCTCAGCCCGCCGGCCGGGTCCTCGACGAGCTCGCCATGGGCCTGCGCCAGCCGGCCCGCGTGGGTCCGGGCCGCGGCGGTGGACACCTGCTGCCCGATAACCGCGCGCACCGCGAACTCGGCCGGGTCCGCGGTGCGGGGGACCCGCCGTCCTGGCGCTTTGTCGACAAGCGGTTCCAGCACCGGGTCCTGGCGCAGCAGGTCGCCCGCCGCCACCGGGTCGGCGTCCAGGTCCAGTAGCCGCCGGCACCGGCTGATCGCGGTGGCCAGGTCGCGCAGGTCGGTCAGGGTCAGCTGGCAGCCGATGTGGTCGGCCAGCGGCCGCAGCGCCACCACCCCCGGCCCGTGCGGCAGCCGCAACGTCCGCCGGTAAGCGCCGTCCCGCCATTCCTCCACGCCCGGCACGGCCGTCGCGACCAGATGCCCGAACAGGTTGTCGGGGAACAGCGGCGCGCGGAACGGCAGCCGCAGCGCCAGCCCGCCGCCCGCCGGGGCGGGCTGGCCGCGTCCGGTCCGGCCGCGGCCGGACCTGGGGTTGGCCCCTCGCTGGCGCAGCTCGGTGGGGGACAGGCCGAACACCTGGCGCACGGTGTCGTTGAACGTCCTGATGCTGGCGAAGCCGGCCGCGAAGGCCACGTCGCCCATGGGCAGCGTGGTGGTCTCGATCAGCAGCCGGGCCGTCTGCGCCCGCTGCGCGCGGGCCAGGGCCAGCGGGCCCGCGCCCAGCTCGGCCAGCAGTTGCCGCTCCAGCTGCCGGACGCTGTAGCCCAGCCGCCGGGCCAGCCCCGGCACGCCGTCGGCGTCGATGACCCCGTCGGCGATCAGCCGCATCGCCCTGGCCACGAGATCGGCCCGCACGTTCCACTCCGGCGAGCCGGGGCTGGCGTCGGGCCGGCACCTCTTGCAGGCCCGGTACCCGGCCTGCTGCGCCGCGGCCGCGCTCGGGTAAAAGACCATGTTCTCCGGCCGGGGCGGCACCACCGGGCAGCTCGGCCGGCAGTAGATGCGGGTGGTCCGCACGGCGGTGAAGAACCAGCCGTCGAACCGCGCGTCCTTAGACTGGACCGCACGTACGCACCGCTCGGTGTCCTCGTACATGACGTCCAGCATGCCCGCTCCGTCCGGCTTCGGCTAGCGAGAATGCGACAGCAAGGATATGACTAACCAGGCCGGGACGATGATGTCGTAATTTCGCTAGGGAGGTCCCGGCGTGAACACCCACCAGCTGGCGCTGTACGTCGTCGTAGTATTCGCGGCCATGATCGCACCCGGCCCGGACATGATGTTCGTGCTCGCCACCGGGGCCAGGGGCGGGGCCAGGGCCGGGCTGCTCGCCACCCTGGGCGTCGCCTCCAGCGAGATCGTCCAGATCACCGCCGTGGCGGCGGGCCTGTCCGCGCTGTTCGCCGCCGCCCCGGCCGCGTTCACCGCGCTGCGCCTGGCCGGCGCCGCCTACCTGCTGTACCTCGGCGTGCAGGCGCTGCGCAGCGCGCGGCGGGGCAGCCCAGTCTCCGGCCCGGCCGGGGACGAGGCCGGAGGCCGGAACGGCCAGCGGGTCAGCGGCCGCTACGCCTACCTGCGCGGCCTGGTCACCAACCTGGTGAACCCCAAGATGGTCACCTTCGCCGTGGCCTTCCTGCCCCAGTTCGTGGATCGCGGCCTCGGTCACGTGCCGGCCCAGTTCGCCGTGCTCGGCGCGATCTTCATCGCGTTCGAGGTGCTCATCGACGGGACCGTGGGCATCGCCGCCGGCCGGCTCGGCGCCTGGCTGTCGCGCCGCCGCCGGGCCCGCCAGGCCCTCGACGCCGGCTCGGGCACGATCATGATCGCCCTGGCCGGCCGCCTGGCCCTGGAGCGCTAGCCCGGCTCCCTCACGGCCGGGCGGCTCCCCACCCCCGGCCGGCCAATCACCCGGACGGGGTGAGGCCAGGAATCGGCCTTCGCGGGCACCCTGGGCCCATGACCGGCCCGTCGGCAATCCGGTGACCGGGGCGACGACGGTCCGGACCGGCGTGCCGGCCCGGACGATGATCCTGCCGCTGGCGCTGGCCCAGTTCGTGGCCAGCTACGCCGCGACCAACATGAACGTGGCCATCAGCGCCATCGCCAAGGACATCGGCACCACGGTGCTCGGCGTGCAGACCGCCATCACCCTGTTCACGCTGGTCATGGCGTCGCTGATGATCCCGGGCAGCAAGCTGACCGACATCTGGGGCCGCAAGCGCTGCTTCGTCATCGGCCTGATCGTGTACGGGGCGGGGGCGCTGCTGGCCCTGGCCGCCACCGGACTTGGCGTGCTGATCACCGGGTACTCGGTGCTGGAGGGGGTCGGCTCGGCGCTGCTGATCCCGCCCATCTACATCCTGGTCACGGTGGCCTTCCCCGACGTCAAGTCGCGGGCCAGGTACTTCGGCGTGGTCAGCGGCGCGGGCGGTCTGGGCGCGGCCGCGGGCCCGCTGATCGGCGGGGTGGTGACCAGCGCGATCAGCTGGCGGGCCTCGTTCGGGCTGCAGGTGCTGATCGTGGCCTGGATCATCGTCATGGCCCGGAAGATCACCGACCCGCCCCGGGTCGGGCCGACGCCGCGGTTCGACCTGGTCGGCGCCGTGCTGTCGGCGGCCGGGCTGTTCTTCGTGGTGCTCGGCCTGCTGGAATCGCGGACCTACGGGTTCTTCGCCTCGCGCAAGGACTTCAAGATCGGCGGCACGGTGGTGCTGCCCAAGGGCGGGCTGTCCCCGGTCTGGCCGCTGGTCGCCATCGGCGCGCTGTTCCTGCTGTGGTTCATCCTGCACCTGCGCTCCCGCGAGCACCGCGGCAAGGACCCGCTGGTGCACCTGCGGCTGCTGAAGAACAAGCTGGCCAACCTGGGCATGGGCACGCAGCTGATCCAGTGGCTGATCCTGCAGGGGGCGTTCTTCGTGGTGTCAGTCTTCCTCCAGCAGGTCCGGCACTTCGACGCCATCCAGACCGGGCTGATGCTGACCCCGGCCACGGTCGGGATCCTGGTCGCGTCGGCGGCGGCCGACCGGTTCGCCCGCCGCCACCCGCAGCGGTGGCTCATCATCGCCGGGTTCGTGGTCACCCTGACCGGGATGCTCCTGCTGCTGGCGCTGGTCAGGAAGGACTCCAGCGTGCTCAGCTTCGTGCCCGGCGAGCTACTGTTCGGCCTGGGCGCGGGGACCATGCTGACCTCGTCGGTGAATGTGGTGCAGTCCAGCTTCCCCGACTCCGACCAGGGTGACATCTCGGGCCTGTCGCGCAGCGTGTCCAACCTGGGCTCGTCGCTGGGCACGGCGCTGGTCGGCTCGGTGCTCGTCGCCGCCTCGGAGGGATATCCGTTCGCGGCCGCCGCGGGCCTGCTGGCCGTGATCGCGGCCATTGGCCTGGTCCTGGCCGTGCTGATGCCGAAGGCGCAGGCGAGCGGCCAGGGCTGAGGGCGGCGAAAGTCGTTATAGGGTTTATGTCCTGAGTAGCGCAGAGCGCATGGGACAGCCGAAGGGATCTCCAGTGCCCGCAGCAGGGTCGGCACCGCCGGGGACGGCCAGCCCGCCCGCGGCCGCTCCGGCGCCGGCCGCACCCCCGTCAGCCGCCTGGCTGCGCGACGGCACCCCCGGCCGCCTGCGCCGGCTGCTGCTGCTCATCCTGACCGCCACCGTGCTGCTGTGGCTGATCGCCACGATCGTGGTCCAGGGACTGCACGGGACCGCCGCCACGGTGCGTGACCAGGACGCCCCGGCGTTCACCGACGCCACCGAGGCCCACGCGGTGCTCTCGGACGCCGACCGGGCCGCCTGGCAGAGCTTCCGCTCGGGGGAGGCCCAGCTCACCGGGCCGGGCCAGCAGTACCAGAACGACATCACCACCGCGGGCCAGGACCTGGAGCAGCTGGCCGCATTAGCGCCGTCGGGCACCGCCGGCCAGCAGCTGCCGACCATCAGCGGCCAGCTCGTCAACTACCAGGGCCTGGTCGAGCAGGCCGACGCGGCCAACCGGGCGGACATCGCCGTGGGCAACGCCAGCGGCCACGACCTCGGCTACGCCTACCTGACTTACTCCTCCAGCGCCATGCGCAATCCGCAGGGCGGCCTGCTGGCCAGCATCAGCGGCGTCACCGCCGCCGACCGGCAGGCCCTGGACCAGGGCCTGGGGTCGTGGTGGGCCAGCCCGGTGCTGCTGGTCCTGGTCGTCGCCGCCGCGGGCTGGCTGCTGTGGTGCATCCTGCGGGCCCAGCGCTTCCTGCTGCGCCGGTTCCGCCGGCTGGTCAGCCCGCCGCTGGCCGTGGCCGGGGTGCTCACCGTGGTCCTGCTGGCCTGGGTGCTGGCCACCGCGGTATCGGCCGAGAGTTCCCTCGGCGCCGCCCGCGGCAGCGCGCTGCCCGCGCTGACCCAGGTCTGGCAGGCCCAGTCCAGCGCGGTCGACGCCCAGGCGGCCGCGCTGCGGGCGGGCAAGACGCCCAGCGCCTCCGGCGGCCTGAACGTGATCGCGACCCAGCAGGCCAGCAGCGCGCTGACCGCCGACCTGACCTCGGCGCAGGACGTCGGCCTCCTGCCCGCCGGCATCCCGCTGCTGGCCGTGGCCATCGTCGGCCTGACCTGGCTCGGGTTCAAGCTCCGCCTCGACGAGTACCGGGGGTGACGATGCCCGGCCGGTCCCGGTCCCCGCGCCGCGCGGTTGCGCTGCTGGCCGCCTGCGGCCTGGCCGCGGGCGCGCTGGCCGCCTGCGGCGGCGGGTCGGCCGGCGGTCCGGCCGTGGTCACCGTGCTCGGCTCGTGGACGGGCGACGAGCAGAGCGGGTTCCTGGCCATGGTCCGCGGTTTCGAGCACGCGACCGGCATCCAGGTCGACTACACCGGGACCAGGGACGCCGACGCCGTCCTGGCCAGCGACCTCAAGGACGGCAACCCGCCCGACCTGGCCGTGCTGTCCCGGCCCGGCGAGCTGCGGCAGGACGCCGCCGACGGCACGCTGGTCCCCATCGACGCCGCGCTGGACCAGGCCCGGCTGGCCCGCCAGTACACGCCGGGCTGGCGCAGCCTGATGCAGGCCGCCGGGCCGTCGGGGGCCCGGCACTACTACGCGATCATCGTGAAGGCCGCGCTCAAGAGCGTGATCTGGTACGACCCGCGCCAGTTCCCGGCCCGCGACCTCAGCCGGCTCACCTCGCCGGGCCTGACCTGGGACCAGCTCACCGGCGTGGCTCGCGGCCTGGCCAGGGGCGGCGTGACGCCGTGGTGCCTGGGCCTGGAGGACAGCTCGGACTCCGGCTGGCCCGGCACCGACTGGATCGAGGACATCGTCCTGCACCGGTCCGGGCCGAAGGTCTACGACCAGTGGGTGGCGGGCACGCTGCCCTGGACCTCGGCCCCGATCAGGCAGGCCTGGCAGGCGTTCGGCAGGGTGGCCTCCACCCGCGGCCTGGCCCGCGGCGGCCCCGCGGCCGCGCTGGTGACCAGCTACGCCCAGGCCGGGCAGCCCTTGTTCACCCGCCCGCCCGGCTGCTACCTGGATCACGAGGGCTCGTTCATCACCGCCTTCTACGCCCAGGACCGGCTCGGCGGCTCGCGCCACGCGCACCCCCGGCCCCGCACCGACTTCGACTTCGTCCCGTTCCCGCCGCTGGCCTCGGCCGGGAAGGGCACCGCCGAGGTGGCCGGCGACCTGCTGGGCATGTTCCGCGGCACCGCGGCGGCCCGCAAGCTGATCAGCTACCTGACCACCCCCGCCGCCCAGGAAGCCTGGATCCGCCGCCCCGGCAGCGGCGCCATCTCGGTCAACCGGCTCGTCCCGCTGGCCGACTACCCCGACCCGGTGTCCCGCGAGCTGGCCAGGAACCTGCTCGGCGCGGCCAGCGTCCGCTTCGACGCGTCCGACTCCATGCCGCAGATCATGGAGAACGCGTTCAACAACGCGGTCCTCGAGTACCTGGACGACCCCGGCCAGCTGGACGTCATCCTCGGCGGCCTGGACCAGGTCCGCCAGGCCGCCTACAAGCCCTGAGCGGATCTGATAACAGCAAGAAGCTGATAACAGCAAGAAGCGGCCCGGCCGCCGGATCCAGGTCAGGACAGCGCGGCCTAGTGCGGCCTCAGGCTAGTGCGGCCCTCAG
>Ga0134126_10006793_pt1 | contig 14370 bp, 12 predicted proteins | sample KB31752_FD_96881 | JGI IMG/M metagenome (GOLD analysis project Ga0134126, IMG submission 96881) | Terrestrial soil microbial communities with excess Nitrogen fertilizer from Kellogg Biological Station, Michigan, USA - KB3-175-2 | ecosystem: Environmental > Terrestrial > Soil > Unclassified ... | reverse complement strand
TAAACCCCGGCGTCGGTGCCGAAAGCAATTTTTACACCTGCTTTGTAGGCCCTGCCAAAAGTTGCCTGTATTTGAGTGCCAACTTCCATCGCTTTGCGTGCAATTACCGGTGGAAAATACCCTTGTATTTTAGCAGAATCGGCAACCGATTTCCCCGCAATAATGGTAGGAACTAAATAGGTGCCATATTGTTTTGCCAACTGCATGTCCTCGTCGTTCATAAAAGTGCCATGCTCGATGGAAGTCACCCCGCCCAGGATGGCCCTGCGAATGCCTTCGGCCCCATGCGCGTGGCAGGCTACCCGTAAACCATAATCTTTGGCCGTTTCAACCACTGCTTTTATTTCATCGATGGTAAATTCTGCGCCCGAGCCGTTCTCACTCAGGTCGAGCACACCGCCGGTTGATGCGATCTTAATAACATCCGATCCACGTTTAATTTGCAGGCGCACTGCCTTTATCAATTCGTCCCGGCCATCGGCTACACCGTCATCAGGGCCCATTTTATGGTTAAATGCATCATCGCGAAAGCCTACTGAACTATCCATGTGGCCGCCGCTCGCCGAAATAGCCCTGCCCGCAGTGATGATCCTTGGCCCATCGGTTAAACCCCGCTGCACCGCTTTTCGCAGGCTGATATTTACACCGCTACCGCCCAGATCGCGGACGGTGGTGAAGCCGGCCATTAAAGTTCTTTTTGCATAAACCGCGGCACGAAAGGCTATATCGGCATCGGTTAAAGTAAAACCTTCTAAAAGCGAGTTTTTGCTCCCCTGTTCTTCAAGATGAACGTGGCAATCGATAAGGCCGGGCATTACTGTTTTATCTTTCAGCGAGATAAGCTTGTCGCCTGCATCGCCGTTGATATATCCTTTTTGAATATCAGCGATCTTATTACCCTCAACAATTATGGTAACGCCGGTTTGCGCCGTATTCGAAATACCGTCAATAAGCCTTCCGCATTGGATATAGGTTTTTTGGGCGAAGACGGCAGATGTAAAAAATAAAAGGAAAATAAAGTAAAATTTCTTTACCATAAAGCTTGGGCTATAAAGGGTCAGTTAAATAAAGTCTAAAGTATGAAGTTTTACTTACAAAAACTATGACGGGCGATATAGCTGGTTTGTTACACTAAGGCATGGATTAATTTTTGTTGAAGACGCTCTCATCTTCTCTATTTCCCGGCCCGGTTTGTTCTGTATCGCCAGCGTACGGAGACTGTTATGAAAACGAACGCCTTTTCCCCGCTTCTTTATATAAATTACTGATAATTAGGCATTTGTTTTTCCGGCACGATTTTCTATTGACAGCAGTCAATTCCATACCCGGTGTCGATAACCTTCAATTGAGATAAAATATGCTAAAAAACTACTTTAAAATAGCTTACCGCTATCTCTGGAAAAACAAAACTTCCTCATTTATTAGTATCACCGGCCTGGCAATCGGTATGGCTTGCTGCATGCTCATCCTGCTAAATGTAAAGGATGAATTAAGTTTCAATAAATTTAATGCCCAAATCCGGAATATTTATCGCATTAACTGGATCAGCAAAGACAACAGCGGAACAAGCGTGAGCTCGTTAACACCTATCCCTTTCTCAAAAGGGCTTTCGCAAAAAATACCTGGCATTCAAAGCGTAGCAAAACTTTACCAGCGCAGCGGACAAATGGCGGCAGTTACAAATGCAACCGCGGGTACTGCGTCTGAAAAGCGTTTCCAGGAACAGCGGGTTTATTTTACCGAGCAGGCTTTGTTCAGCATATTTTCAATTCCCTTTATAAAAGGGGATCGTAAGAATGCATTGGTGGCACCGGGTTCTATCGTCATAACCGACGAGATGGCAAATAAATATTTTGGAAGGACTGATCCTGTCGGTAAGTCGTTGTTTTATGATAATAAAACCTTGCTGCAGGTGACGGGCGTCGTCAAAAAAATGCCTGACAATTCAGATATACGGTTCGATTTCCTGGTTTCATTTGAAACAGTTTACGGCGTTGAGGGCCAGCCCTTCGCTGATTTTATGAAAAACGACTGGACGTTCACCCCATGCGACACCTGGATACTGCTTAAGCCCGGCCAGCGGCAGCAAAATATCCAGGCTGCCTTGAACCGGCACCTGCAAGAAAGCGGAACTGTCCGTAACCATAAAATGAATGCCGTGGTTTTGCAGGCTTTAGGTGATATTCACTTACGTGCCTCGGCTGTACAGGGTAATGCCAGCAGCAGCGATATTACCTATGTTTATGTGTTTGTGGGTATAGCTTTTCTGATCCTGCTGATAGCTAATGTCAATTTCATCAATCTTTCGGTAGCGCGGGCAATAAACAGGGTAAAAGATGTAGGCGTGCACAAAGTACTTGGCGCGGGCAAAAAGCAATTGGTATCTCAATTTCTTTACGAAACTTTACTCACCAGCGCAATTGCGTTTTTGCTTGCTGTTTTTTTAACGCAGCTCGCAGTCCCGGTTTTAAACCAGCTTACCAATAAACAACTCACCTGGTCATCGTGGGCGACTTTTAATAACATCCTGGTATTTGGTCTGATCTTTTTTGCAACCGGTATTTTGGCAGGATTATACCCTGCTTTTTTTATTACCCGGTTTAAGGCCGCCCTGGCATTAAAGGGAAAATCAGGCGACCAGGCTAAACGGAATATGGTACAGAAAACCCTGCTGGTAATCCAATTCACCGTATCTATCATCCTGGTAATAGCTACCATGGTTATTTACCAGCAGATGGAATACCTCCGCAACAAACCTTTAGGATTTCAAAAACAGCAAATGCTTGTAGTACCGTTATTTGGCACCGGCGCATTTAGCTTCGGCGTAAAGATGGATACCGGGGTGCGCCACCGGATGAACAGGTTCTCGGACGAGTTAACCGCTTACAGTAAAATAAAGGCGGTCACCGCGTCCTCGGAAATGCCGGGGCAGGGTTTGGTGAGGGGCCTGGTAATACCTCAGGGATACTATGAGCAGGATAATATTTTTGCGCCCTGGCTGTCTGTCGATTACAATTTTATCAGCACTTTGCACATGAAGCTGATTGCCGGCCGCGATTTTTCGAAAAAGTACGGCACCGACCATTTGAACGCATTTATTATTAACGAGTCGGCAGTGCGCGCTTATGGCTGGAAAACGCCAGAAAATGCGATAGGAAAAACTTTTATCCGCGGCAAGCTGTCTGACGGCAAAAAGGGGCAGATCGTCGGTGTGGTAAAAGATTTCGATTTTAATTCTTTAGCCAACCCGATGGAGCCGCTCGTGATGGATGTCAACGTGCCAAGGTTCACCGAGTTTGCCATCAGCATTCAGCCGGATCACGTCAATGAAACCATTCAAAAGGTAAAGCAAACATGGGATAAGATATTCCCTGAGCGGGTTTTTGAATACAGTTTTTTGGATAAGGATATTGATGCACAATATAAAGACAAGGAGAATTTTAGCCGGATGATTGAGTATTTCGCTTTTGCCGCCATTATGCTGTCATGTTCAGGTTTATTCAGCCTTGCATTTTTCCTTGCGGTGAAGCGTACCAAAGAGATCGGTATCCGCAAAGTGCTTGGCGCCAATATCGCCGCAATAATGCTGCTGCTATCTATTGATTTTATAAAAATGGTGCTGCTATCGGCCCTGATCGCATCGCCCATTGCCTGGTGGATGGTACACAGTTGGCTGCAGGGTTTCGCTTATCGCGTCGACATTGCCTGGTGGGTATTTTTGGCCGCTTCAGCAATGGCAGTTTTGGTGGCATTTGTTACCATCAGCTTTCAGTCGGTAAAAGCGGCCCTGGTTAACCCGGTTACTAGTTTAAGGTCTGAATAGTAAAGTTCGCAGTTTGCCGTTGGCAGTTTGCACGCAAATCACTTAACTACTCGCTGCCCATTGCATCCTGCCTCCTGCATACTGCATACTGCATACTGCGAACTGCCCCCCCCCATCACTGCCGCATGGTAATTGCATCCTGCATATTATACAGGGCCATTTCCATGCCTTTATCCAAATGGTAAAGATCCTTATAGGTAATCAAAACGCCTTTCTTCATTTCGCATGTAAGGTAAGTTACTTTTATCGGCACGGGTTTTTTAAGTGTGAAGGTCCGGTTTTGATAGGAGGCCATCGCTTTGTGCACAGACGCGATTTTCTTTTCAGCCCCATCGTTTATTAATAACAGGCCCGCAAGTTTTTCAGCCTGTTCAACGCGGATGCACCCATGGCTGTAAGCCCGCTCTTCGGTGTTAAACAACTTTTGCTCCGGCGTATCATGCAGGTAAACATCATATACATTCGGAAATCTGAACACGATAAGCCCCAGGCTGTTATCGCAACCCGGCGCTTGCCTGGCTTCGTATTTGCCCGGATTTTGCCGTATAGCTAAAAGGTTGGCCCGGCTGGGTTCAATGAATTTCCCCCGGTCATTGTAGATATCAAAATGACTGTTTTCAATATAGTCCCTGTGTTGTAGTGCTTTTGGCAATATTTCTTTTCTAAAAATTTTCGCAGGCACTTTCCATTCGGGCGCGGTGGTAAAATAACTGATCGCGCTTTGAAGGATAGGAGTAGGGGCAGAAGGTTTGCCGACGATGACCTTGAATTCGTAAGCTGTATCGGGCTGATGAAACGTTAGTTTATAGGATGGGATATTGATATCGATATAAGTCTTTTCGTCCCCGTTTATCCAGCGCAGGCGTTCCATATTAACGGCAATTTTACGGACCGTGCTATCCGGAATTTCGTAGCAATCGCCGGTGTATAAACCTGTTAACAGGTGCATATGGTATTGCAACTCCTTGTAAGCATTCGACTGTGGCTGAACACTTAATATAGCGCTCATAAAATCCTTTTGCGATAAGACCGTTGAAAGTGCCATTGCTGCATCAAAACCGCCAATGTTTCCATCATCAATTTTGCTTGCCGGATATTCCGGGTTAAGTTTTCCGTAGTGAAGGTGGTTCATGAATGTGATCAGCGCATCGGTGAGCATAACATCAAAGGCTGCTTTCTCATCATCACTTTGGGCGTTAAACTTTTGCGTCAGCAAATTAAGTTTTTCATAAGTAAGATATTTTGGGTGATAATCGGCATAGCTTAACCCGAACTGCAAAGAACAATCAAGCATCAGCAAAGCTTCGGATGCATGCGTTTTAACCGTTTCGGGGGCTATCCAAGTTTGTTTGTAGCCATTTTGGCGATAAAATCGTTCAACGGAGTGCGGATAATAGAGTTCGTTTTCAAGCGCAGTTAATTGCCGTTTAAGCGCTATTACTGATGCGGTATCTGCGCGTTTTATTAAAAAAATGTTAGCTCCTTTTGAAGGCCTGCCGGCATATGCGATCAGCGAATAAAATAACAAGATGGCTGCCAATAGCGCTATTAAAAGCCATATCATGCCTTTTGTGTCCAATACTTTGCGGTTAACTGCTTCCATGATCTTTTTATTTACGTGCGTGAAAGACAAGTCAGGGACTGCGGGGCAAAAATCAAAACGCAAGTAAGAGATCGGATTATGCATGTATTATCCCTGGCAAATTTCCAAAGACTTCACTCCTTCGTTCCGTTTAATCCCTCTGGTTCCTGAATCTTAGATAAAAGTACTGCCGATTATGTCTGCAAATAATGACACCGGTCATCTGAACGATTGATGATAAGCACTATTGGCTCACAAAAACAAAAAAAGCGCACATGAACACATGGCGCTTTTTCGGGTTATATATAGTTTATTAATTAGCTCGTATGTTGTTCAGCATTTTATAATCTCTCATTACATGCTCAACAAGGGCGAACAAAACCTTTTTTACGTTGCGGTAGTCGAATGTCAGGTTTGTCATTAGTTGTTCCAGGTGCACCTGGTTTACTGCCAGGTCTTCAGAATTTTCGGGAATGACATCTTCGGCCATTAGCTCAACCTGTTTTAGCTGTTTGGCTAGCAAACTCGCTAACCGGCTTCTGTCTTCTTCCAGCTTCAGCAGGTTCTTGCCAACCGGCCTAAGCGCTTCAAAATATTTTCGGCTGCTCAGCGCAATAAAATAGTCGTCTATCAGGCGATGCAAAAAGGCTATCTCGATATCAAAAAATTCAAGATCGGAGGCCCAGCGCCTGGCAATAACATAAAATTGCAATGAGCGGGCCGACATGGCATTTGCTGTTCCCATTATTTAATTCTTATGGTGTAAAAATCACAACTTTTACAGGACAAAGCCATGACACCGGTCACCAAAAAACGTGAGGGTGATCACTAATAATTGTTTTCAAAAAACGTTGTTCAGTCAGCGCCTGGCTGCGGAAGCTATTTTTGAGTAAAACCACCGTTTGACTAATTCGGCCGAAATAATATAACAGACAATTATTAGTGCCATCCATAAATAGAAGGCCAATGGCAATTGTGCAAAGCCAAACCATGCGGCCAGGGGAGTAAAGGGCAAAACCAATAGAAAAAATAAGATACAGACCGTAGCAACGGAAAGATACTTGCCAGGCAGGCTCTTGAAAAAGGGCAGCCTGGTGCGTACCACCAGCACGATAAGAGTAGCCGACATCACCGACTCGATAAACCACCCCGTTTGAAAGGTTTTTTCTTTGGCATGAAACACATCTAATAATACGCCAAAAGTAAGGTAGTCGAACACCGAGCTGAGCAGGCCGAATGTGACCATAAACCGCCGGATAAATTTCAGATCCCAGTGCTGGGGCGATTGGATGTTTATCTGATCGACCCGGTCAGTCGCAATGGCCATTTCCGGAAAATCGGTTAGCAGGTTTGTCAGCAATATTTGTTTAGGTAACAAAGGTAAAAAAGGAAGAAAGATTGACGCGCCGGCCATACTGAACATATTGCCAAAGTTTGCGCTGGTGGCCATAAAAATATATTTCATGGTATTTTAAAGGTTTTGCGGCCTTCGATAATGCCGTTTATCAATACATCAAGGTCCTGGCTTAACAAAACAATTTCCGCCGCTTGTTTGGCGACATCAACGGCGGTATTTACCGAAATGCCCACGTCGGCAGTGTGCAATGCCGGGGCGTCGTTTATACCGTCGCCCATAAAGCCGACCACATTTCCGGCTTTTTTCAGGATGGTAATAATGCGCTCTTTTTGATTAGGCTCAACTTCCGCAAAAATATCGGTTAAAGGCGCCTGGTGAATAAGCGCCGCGTTGCTCATCTTTTGCAGGCCGGCGCCGGTAAGTATTTTGGGGTCTTTCATCCCAACCTGCAGGGCAAGGCTCTTTGCAACAAGCGCATTATCACCCGTAATTATTTTAAGCTTTACACCCAGGTTGTTCAAGTTATTAATTGTAGCTGTCACATCAGGCTTCGGCGGGTCAAACAGGGTAATAAAACCTAAGAATATCATCCCCTTTTCCTCATCCTTTGTAAAATTACCAGTGCCATCGGTGGGTTTATAAGCAACGCCTAATGTCCGGTAGCCTTCATCGCTGAATTGCTGGTACTGTTGGATAATACCAGCTTTGCAATCATCAATGTTCAACAGTTTTCCGTCGACAGCCTGGGCCTGGCTGCATACAGACAATACGGCATTTAATGCCCCTTTGGTAATAGCCAGGTTTTGCTTATCGTCTTTTACCTGTATCGTCAGCCGTTTGCGTATAAAATCATAAGGTATCTCCGACTGCACCTTAAAACTACCCGGCGACTCCTTGTAAGCGGCGCAAATGGCGTCGTCAATGGGATTGTGAAAGCCTTGCTGCAGCGAAGCGTTGACCCAGGCATATTGGAGCACTTTATCGCTGTGCTTGCCGGCAATGTCGACAGCATCTTTCAGGTTTACTTTCCCCTGCGTTATCGTGCCCGTTTTATCTGAGCAAAGAATATTCATGCTGCCAAAATTTTCAATAGAAGACAGGCGTTTTACGATAACCTGCTGTTTGGCCATACGCCGGGCCCCGGTTGAGAGATTTACACTGATAATGGCGGGAAGCAATTGCGGCGTTAGCCCGACAGCCAATGCAAGCGAAAATAAAAAGGAATCGAGCGGGGGCTTGTGAAGATATACGTTAATGGCAAAAATAACAATCACCAGCAACAGGGTGATCTCCATCAGCATATAGCCGAATTTACGTATGCCTTTTTCAAAATCCGTTTCGGGGGCTTTTTGCTGAAGCTGTGACGATATTTTTCCGAACTCCGTATCTTTGCCTGTCTTTATGGCTAATGCTGTCGCCTTCCCGCTAATTACGTGCGAGCCCATAAACAGCGCGTTCCTTCTTTTTGCTAGCGGCGTGTCTGCCGGCAATACTCCCGCGCTTTTTTCAACCGGGTAAGTTTCGCCGGTGAAGGCCGCTTCATCAACAAATAACTCCTGCGACTGCAGAATCAGGCTGTCTGCAGGAATAATATCGCCTGCCGATAGAAATACAATGTCGCCCGGCACTACCACTTCAACCGGCGATTCTTTTTTTTGATGATCCCTTAAAATAGTACAGTGCAGCTGAACCATTTTTAAAAGCTCTTTCACAGCATCGGCAGCGCCCTTTTCCTGCCAGAAACCAAGAAGGCTGCTTATAATAACTATGGTAAGGATGATCAGCGTATCTGCAACATCGCCCAGGCCCGCCGACAGCAGCGCTGCTATGATCAGCAGTAATGTTACGGGGCTTTTAAATTGCGATAAAAATAGCAGCACAGCAGATGCGCCAGTGCCGGTTTTTATGGTATTGGGCCCATATTCTTTCAATCTTTCTGCTGCTTCTTTTTCAGTAAGGCCGTCGATGCTGCACGAAAGTTGCTTTACAGCATCGTCGGCGCTGATGTGCCAAAAACTTGAAAGCAGTTCAGGGGTATTTTCCAACTTATTTGCCTGGTTAGGTAATGTTTAAAAACGGAGCTCCAAAAGTTACAATTATTATTTTACGCCAAACAAAGTCCAGGGATAAGCTTTCATGTCTCTCAGGTACTTACCCTGAGTTTTAAAGTATTCCGGATGCTTTTTAAAGAACGGCGCGGCCAGGAAATCCGCTCCGCCGGGGTGGCCCATGTGCGCCCATAGCTGCATTTTATTTGCCAGGTCTGTAGTGCTCACCTTGCCTTGTACAGCGCCGGTAGGGAAAAACGGCCCATCGTTAAACTCAGGGGCGCCAAGCGGGTCTTCTTCTATGTGGCCATCGATAACGCAACGGTTGAAGGCGTTTTTATTGTTCAATGCGTCATAGGTATCGCCCTCTATCGTTTTGGCTGCGGACGCATCAACTTTTCCTTTATAATTAACTTCAACCAGTTGCTCCATCCGCTTGCGCCGCGCATTAGGCGAGGTGGTTTTATTGTTTACGTCGAAGGTCGTCTCCTCTTTGATCAGCTTAGGATCGCTGGCGAAATTAGATCCGATAAACGCGGTATCCTTCGACCGCCAAACTTTGTAATCCTTAAGCCCAAGTTCCAGTTTCGCCACTTCGTTGGTTTTAGTATCGCCTATCAGCCAGTCGTTGGCGTAACCGCCATTATTGTCGGTGATCATTGTTTTCACCACATCGTCGATGCTATTGCTATACTGTGCTGCGCGGCGGGCGCGTACAAACTCAGGTGTTTTGGTCGTGTCGTATCCCTTAAACTGGGTAATAGTAGTTTCAGTTATTAAAATTCCACTTTTAGTGATCAAAAAATCATCGCCGCTATGGATAAAGCCCGGGCCGGTATCCATTAAAAACTGGTTGCCCCTCGCAGGTTTAATGTCGGCAATAACATTCCAGCGCTCGCCCACAATATAATCGGTCCAATTATTATGGGCAATCACTATTTTATGATCCCTGGTAAAACTGCCGGTAGCGATAAAAGCGCTGCAATTGCCGGGCGCCCGGTTATCGCCGCTTCCGGGTTTTATTTTATTCATCAGCGTGGGCACATAATACCCGGGCAGTTCATAAAAGGCATTCATTGCCGTAATATCCAGTGAATCATATTTAAAACCCTTTGCTTGCAGGCCTTCGGCAATGCCTTTTATTTCGTCTTGGTATTCTTTATCTATCTTTTTCCATAAAAAGCGCTGTGAGGCGCCCCTGTAAAATGCCCAGTCCTTACCGCTGTTGCTGGGCAGGTAATATTGTAGCACCTTTATCATGGTATCAATCTCTTTGGCAACCAGGTAGCCATGCTGGTATCCAATATCGGATGGCGATCCTGACAGGTGGATATATATCCAGCCGTTCTTGTCTTCGCGGCTGGCATCGCCGAGGCGGTCGTGGGGTACGTGCATAGTGCATCCGCTGAAAAATACTGCAAACGCTACAAGCAAGAAGCAGGTGTTTTTTATTTTCATGATGATTTTAAGTTGAACTATGAAGGTATTGTTTTTATTAGAGAAATGCAAGAAAAGGCGTTTCAAAGAACACGACACATAAAGTTTTAAGGCTCGTCGCCGCTAAATTTCCCGGTCCCTTATTAATTTGGTTTATAGGCAATTTTTTTATATTTGAATATCAATTTACCCGATTATAAACAAAACCCGCCTGAACATGAAAGCAATTATTACTATCTTACTTATTGGCATTTTTGCATGGTCGCTGACTTCCTGCGACTCCACTAAAGCTGTAAACGATGCCGCGGCAGCCCCGCCTTCAAAAGACAGCCTGGTTAAACGCGGTAGTTATTTAGTTACTGCGCTGGGCTGCAACGATTGTCACTCGCCAAAAAAAATGGGGCCGCAAGGACCGTATGTCGATCCGGCGAGGGCATTATCAGGCTTTCCGTCGAACGCACCCGTACCTGTGCCGGGCCCGGATGACATAAAGAACGGCCTGGTAGTGTTTAGCGGCGACCTCACCGCGGCTGTTGGTCCATGGGGAACATCATTTGCCGCAAATATTACCTCCGACGCGACCGGCATCGGCAATTGGAAAGAAGAACAATTTAAAAATGCCCTCCGCCACGGGAAATATAAAGGCCTGGATAATGAGCGCATGTTGATGCCCCCAATGCCCTGGCAGGATTTCGGTACGCTGACCGACCAGGACATAGAGGCAATTTTCAACTATCTTAAAACCACAAAGCCGGTTAATAATGTGGTGCCCGCCTTCAGGCCGGCGGGGAGGAGTTAAGTAACCAATCCAACTCCTAATGTCGAGGACGAGGAACGAGGAGAAAACTTAAACGCCAGGCCCGCGGACTATACCTGGCGTTTAAGTCCTGCGCAGCATTCGCCTGCGGCAAGGGGTAGGTTACCAGCCCCTCATGCGTTCCATTTTTACGTGGAACGAAGTGAAATGTGCTGATTATCAATCACTTCATTTTTATCAGTAGCTAAAATCCTGTAAGTAATTGATAATCAATACCTACGTTAAAACCTTTTTTGATAACAATTGATGTAACGGCTGATAATCAGTACGTTTCACTTTTATAATACAACCCGTTAAACACCTCCAGCAATAGCGGAGTTTCGACGCCAGGATAATCAGGGAATTTAGCCCAACGATTTTTAAAATTGTTATAATCATGCCGTTATTCGTACTTTTGATAATTAACATTATTGTTATGCAACAACGTGTAATTGATATAGACAAAGAAATAATGGGTGGGACACCTGTTTTTTTTGGAACCCGGGTCCCTATCAAAAATTTATTTGATTATTTGGAAACGGGCGATTCAATTGAAACTTTCTTAGAGGATTTTGAAGGTGTGAAGCGTGAACAGGTTGTAAAAATACTGGAAATGTCTAAAAAACTTATCGAATTACAATTTACGACCTAACCTCGTCAATTGTTCTCATAGCTGAAAAGATTACATCGACCAGGGATCAATAATTTTTAATCCATCTAATTTTTTGAAATCACTTATATTTCGTGTGATTAGCGGGTAATCCAGCACTATCGCAGTAGCGGCAATAATTGCATCAGGCGTTTTAATCTTATTTCTTTTTCTTATTTCTATGGTCGCCTTTACAATCTCATCATTTAAGGGTATCACTAAAGAGGCACCTATAAATTCATTAAGAAATGCTTCAATTTCGGCGGGGTTGTTAAATCCCAGGACTTCAATTTGCGTCATTATTGAAATTATGGGTGTGTCATTAATGATACTATTCATGAATGACATTGCGCTTTTGGGTAGCTGCCCGCTCATATAATCGATAACAACATTGCTGTCTATCACATATCCCATTCGTCACGGCTTTGTTTAATGTGATCTTGTAATTTTTTTGCCGCATCAAGGGGTAATTTACCGGCAAATTTATCGGACAATTTTTGGGAAGAAGTATTTTCTTTTTTCAAAACTTTAATCAAGTGCAGCTTTTCCAGTTCATTTAATAAACTGTAAGCATTTTGATTTGTAACCTGTATTGTTAAAGTATCCATGACTGTCGATCTTATTCCAAAATTAACCAATTAATTCTGATAATTCTAAAATTCTATAAATTCGGGTTCAGACCACACTCCTTCTGCCAAATAAGCGGCATAATTAAGGCACTGTTCAGTATCTTCCGGTTCCAGGTAAGGGTATTCCTCAAGAATTTCTGCTTTGTTCATGCCACTTGCTAAAAGATCAAGCACTACTGATACGGTGATACACATGCCGCGTATGCTGATTTGCCGTTCAGTATAATTAGGATCAGATTTAATCTATCTACAGCTGATCGAGTTTTTTTGGTAAATTACGATGTTAAATTGTTTTTATCAAATTTGGAATCGTTTAGAGATGGCTGACCTTTTTCGTAATAGTTGAGAAAGTAAAAGAAATAGAAATGAGTATTAACATCGAAGAATTAAAGTTGATTTTGTTATACAAATCTTCCGGCGAAATTGAAGCAGCCTTAAGAGACTTCGACATTGCTTCTTTCGACAGCAATGGCAGTAACATTTTGCACTACTATGTCAACAATCATGAGATAATTCCATTACCTGTCGAAAATACAGTAAGATTATTTCTCGACTTTGGAATTAATATTAATGCTAAGCAATCGAGAGTGTCCAAAAGGACCGCATTGCACCTCGCTGTGCTTATGAAATCAAAAGCTATTTTTGATTTACTGCTAGCAAACGGTGCCGATGTTAATGCAAAAGACAGGAATGGTAACATGCCTCTATCTGACGCTGTGTTTTGTTATAGGGGTGATGACGGTTACTTTATTGAATCCCTCATTGCAAATGGAGCAGATGTTGACATTATGAATAATTATGATGTTAGCCCAAAATTGTTAGCAGAAACAATAGCTAACTATGATACCAGGAAATTTTTTAGTTAGTATCCTCCTGACTCACCCCTGTTGGAGTTTATCGCCCCCACTCACCCGCCCACCTAATCCCCCCAATCAACCACCTAACCTCCCCAAATCACAAATAAAAAGAATTCATACCTATTTGACAATTAATCTAAAATGTATCTGACAATAGCGGACTTTCGGCGCCCGGATGATCAGGGAATTCAGCCCAACGATTTTTAAAATTGTTATAATCATGCCGTTATTCGTACTTTTGATAATTAACATTATTGCTATGCAACAACGTGTAATTAATATAGACAAAGAAATAATGGGTGGGACGCCTGTTTTTTTTGGAACCCGGGTCCCTATCAAAAATTTATTTGATTATTTGGAAACGGGCGATTCAATTGAAACTTTCCTAGAGGATTTTGAAGGGGTGAAGCGCGAACAGGTTGTAAAAATATTGGAAATGTCTAAAAAGCTGATCGAATCATCTACCAACATACTTAATGAAAATTTCGCTTGATGAATGTCTTACTAAAAAGCTTACAGCTCATTTAAAAGAATTTGAAGTTTTTACGATACCAGAATTAGAGTGGAGCGGTGTCAAAGACGGAAAACTTTAACGCTGTGCATCCAAAATAATTTTGATGTTTTATTAACGATAGACAAGAACCTCATTTATCAGCAAAATATTGGTAAATACAAAATCTCGATAGCTGTACGTAATACGATCACCAGCAAGATTGAAGAACTGAGCCAGTTCATACCATCTTTTAAACGGCAATTGTTAGAAATTCGAATCTCATCGGGTCTACGTCATTGATAAATAGTCAAGCCGTATTTAGCTGGCCAATTTAAAAAACCAATTAACCATCCACTTAATCCCCCCAATTAACCACTTAACCTCCCCAAAATCACAAATAAAAAAAATAATTCAAAACCTATTTGACAGTTAATCTAAAATATCTATCTTTGCCGTCCCTTAACGGGGGATAATATGCTTTGAACGAAGCCCTACTGCTTCGATGAGCACAAAAAAATATAGAAATGTCAGGAATAATTGGTAAAAAAGTAGGTATGACCAGCATATTCGACGACACAGGGAAGAACATCCCCTGTACAGTTATCGAAGCTGGCCCATGTGTTGTAACACAGATCAGGTCTGTCGAGACAGATGGATATGCAGCGGTTCAGCTGGCATACGGTGAGCAAAAAGACAAAC
>Ga0134126_10006790_pt1 | contig 14374 bp, 16 predicted proteins | sample KB31752_FD_96881 | JGI IMG/M metagenome (GOLD analysis project Ga0134126, IMG submission 96881) | Terrestrial soil microbial communities with excess Nitrogen fertilizer from Kellogg Biological Station, Michigan, USA - KB3-175-2 | ecosystem: Environmental > Terrestrial > Soil > Unclassified ... | reverse complement strand
GCGCTGTCCTCAGTCACGCTAATCCCCTGCGGCGACGCCGCCCGCGCCTTGGTCGCCTGGCTTAGCAGTGACGTGTTCAGTGGCAGCGCGAACCTGCGGCCCTTGTCCTTACAGCCGCCGCGGGCGCGGGCCACAGGCGGCTCGGAGTGCGGCAGGCGCTCCTGCCAGCCACCACGTTAACCCGGAGGCTGCGCGAAAGCCAGCCGCGCTCAGGCGTCCGCTGGCGCTTCGAGCCCGTAGCGCTCGGCGTGGTCCGGATCCGCCGGGTCGATCGTCCGCATGCCGTCCGCGGCAAGCCGCTCGTTGACCTCGGCCAGATGCTCGCGGACCATCTCCTTCTCCGCGTCGGTGACCGCGCCGCGGTGCGGCTTGCCCGCGTGCTCCAGCGTGCCGTAGTCGACCCGCTCCTTGCGGGGCGCGACGGCCGCCCGCGGGCTCGATGTGCGCTTCGCGGGCGCGGAGGCGATCAGCAGCTCGGCCATCGGGCGGGCCGTGGCCAGCTTGTCGAAGAGTGCGGTGTCGACGATCAGCCGCGTTGGCTCGTCCTCCCCAGGAAAGTGCAGCTCGACTTCGGCCACCTGCAGCGCATCGCCGAGGAGGGACTGCACCTCGTCGCGATGCCCTTCGAACTCGACCGCCTGGCCGTCAAGCTCAGGGTGCTCGCGGACGACGATACGGACGACGTCCCCGTCATCGGCGATGAGCCTCTCGCTCAGGTCGCTGAACCGAATCGTCTTCTGCCCCATCCTGATCCCCTCCACACGCGGTTACCTCGTCGACACGCCACGGCACCGCCAGCCCGCCGCAGCGCAAAAGGGAAGGTTAGCCGCTGCCGCCCCAGTCCGCGCGCCAGACAGCCGCGTGTCGCGGCCTTTTCCGCCATCGCGGCGAACCGGCCGCCAGCGGCTAGCTGTCGCATTCTCGCTGACCCCGAGGGCAACGAATTCTGCCTAGAACGAGCGGCCGGGTAACTCCCGAATCGCGTCCATCTTTCGGTGATATGCCCGGTTACCGTCCGCTGCAAAGGCGATGCGTCATCAATAAGACGCATGTCGTTCACCTCGCGTTCATCTACGAGTCGGCAGCACGTTGCCTGAACTACCTAGCTTGTGTGACACGGGTGGTTTCCGGCACCCGCCCGGGCAGCTGAGTGACCGGTCGGAAAACGCGAGATAAACGAGGGAATCCTAGTGTCCGAAGTCCGGAGCTCTGTCTTGGGCGGATCGATTGACGCGGCCGCGCCGCGCAAGCTCCGCAGGCGCGCCGTACTGGTTTCCGGCATCGGGTTCTTCACCGATTCCTACGACCTGTTCGTCATCGGCATCGTGTCCACCCTCCTCAAGGGGGAGTGGCACCTCGGCACCAGCCAGGTCTCCCTGCTCAACGCGGTGATGCTGGGGGCGGCGTTCCTCGGCGCCACGTTCTTTGGTCGGCTCGCCGACGCGATCGGCCGCACGCGCGTCTACTGGATGTCCGCCGCGCTGATGGTGCTTGCGGCGATCGGTTCGGCACTGTCACCGAACCTGGCCGTGCTGACCGTCTTCCGCTTCCTGCTCGGCTTCGGCGTCGGCGGCGACTACCCCGTCAGCGCCGTGCTGATGAGCGAATACGCGGGTCATAAGGACCGGGGCCGGCAGGTCGGCCTGGTCTTCTCGGCCCAGGCGGTCGGACTGATCGTCGGACCGCTGCTCGCCCTGGCCTTCCTTGGCGGCGGAGCCGGCCCGGGGCTCACCTGGCGGCTGCTGCTCGGTCTCGGCGCGATCCCGGCGGCCGCCGCTGTCTGGCTGCGCCGCAAGCTCCCCGAGCCGGAGCGCTTCAAGGCAGCGGCCGCCGCCGCCAAGCCGTCCCGCGCGCAGCGAAAGGCGATGAAGCCAGATGCCGGCTTGCGGGCGTTCCTCGCCAACCGTCGCCTGCTCGTCCTGCTGACTGGCACTGCAGGCACGTGGTTCCTGCTCGACTACGCCTACTACGGCAACACGATCTCCACGCCCAGGATCATCGACCTCATCAAGCCGAACGCCTCGGAAACGACCACGATCGCCATCCAGCTCGGGATCTTCGCGGTCGCCGCCGTGCCCGGCTACATCCTGGCGATCGCCAAGATGGACCGCATCGGCCACCGCAGGCTGCAACTCGTCGGCTTCGTCCTCATGGGCGTGTGCTTCGCTGTCCTCAGCCTGGTGCCCGCCATGACTACCTTGGTTGTCCCCTTCCTGATGGTCTACGGGATCAGCTACTTCTTCACCGAGTTCGGCCCGAACGTCACGACCTTCGTGCTCCCCGGCGAGCTCTTTCCCACGTCGGTGCGGGCGACCGGCCACGGCATCTCCGCGGGCATTGGGAAGTTCGGCGCGTTCATCGGCGTCTTCCTGTTCCCGGTGCTGCAGACCTCCCTGGGGCTGCGCGGCACGTTGCTGCTCACCGCCGGCGTCTCGGTCCTGGGTGCGCTGCTCACCCTCGTCCTGCCCGAGCCGGCTGGCCTCAGCCTCGAAGAGATCTCCGGCTACGCCACCCAAAACGACATCGCGGACATAGACGACGAGAACGCCGTAGCGGCCGCCTGATAGTGCATATTTCGTTAGCGCGCCGATTCCGAAGTTACATATGCGTGCTGTTCGTTATTGTCCATGTCTGATCACGGGCAAGGCAGGAGGCGGCGCCCCTGGGCTCGCCTGGCAGGCGTCGCGTTGATCATCGCCCTCGCGGCCACGGGCTGCTCGGCCGCCTCGGAAGCGGCGAAGCCGATAACGCCCGCCGACGCAAGCTCGTTCGGCCAGCTGGGCGGCGTCGCCGGACTCAACGCCGGGCAGCCGCCGTTGCTCGGGCTGCCCCAGGACCCGTTCGCGGGAACCCCGGCGGACGCCTGGGGCGATGGCACGGCGGGCATCGTCCCGCCGCAGGCAACGTCCATGGGGCACTTCTCGGCTGGGCAGGTCCAGTCCGCCTACGCGACGACGGGGAACCTGCTCGCCGCCGCCTACCTCGACCAGCAGACGCTGCTTGGCGGAGCGCCGACCGCGTTCGCCGATCTCCTGTCGGGTCAGCAGCGGACCTGGTTCCTCGGCAACCTGAACAAGAAGGGCATGAACAAGGACGGCATCCCGCTAAGCACCCGGGCGCAGGTCATGTCCTTCCCGCCGGGCGGCGCGCAGCTGTTCGGCGGTGGCGTCAAGGTGAACGGCAAGATGAGCGCGACGCTCGCGTCTTACCGCGGCCAGCCGATGCTCGTCGTCCACGCCGACTACATCTTCGTCTACGCCATCGAACCGCCTGGCTACCCCGCCAAGTGGATGCGCGTCATTCCCGAGGCCAAGTGGACCGTGATGTTCGGGAACTGGGCCGGAAGCCCGTGGGTAACCGTCGTCGGCAGTGGCGTAACCGGCGTGAAGTGCGGCACCAGCGACGGCTACGTGCACCCCAGCTACCCGGGCTCCGCGAAGGCCGCACCGTCTCTGTCCGCTACCAAGGCCGCCAAGCAAGTCAACCCCTACGTGCTCGGGGCTCAGATCAAGGGAACGGCCACCTGCCAGGCCACCACAGGCACCTGAGAACCGCGAAGAGCGGGAAAGCCCCACTATCTGGAACAAGAAGTCGGGCAGGATCGCTGGGCTTTCTTCGGGGTATGCACAGGTTTGCAGCGCTTCGGCCGCCCTGGTAACGGGCGGCCGGGCCAAGTAGGAGCCCGGCAAGAGGAGAGAGCCGTGCAGTCTGGTTCCCCTGTCACGCCTGCCGGGAGCCTGATCCCGACGCTCGAAGGATCCTGGTACACCGCGCCCGACGTGTTCGCGCGCGAGCGGGAGGCGATCTTCGACCGGGACTGGCTGTGCGTCGCCTGGGGCGGTGACATTCCCGCCCCAGGGCAGTTCCAGGTGGTGCAAGCCGGCTCGGAGAGCGTGCTTGTCATCCGGCAGCGTGACGGTGGGCTGCGCGCCTTCTTGAACGTGTGCCGTCATCGCGGGTCGCGCCTTTGCCTTGAGGAGTCGGGGCAGACGGGGCGGTACCTGCGCTGCACCTACCACGCGTGGGCCTACGAGCTGGGCGGCCGGCTGGCGGCCGCGCCGAACTTGGCCCGCATGCCCGACATCGACCGCGACGCCTACGGCCTTGTCCCCGTGGCGTTGCGGGAATGGCTCGGCTACGCGTGGGTGTGCCTGGCCAAGGAGCCGCCGTCGTTCGAGGACACGGTGGTCGCCGCGGTGACGGGACGGCTGGGCACCGAGCAGGCGATCAAGTCCTACGCGCTCGACGAGCTGGCGCTCGGCCGGCGGATCACCTACGAGGTCGCGGCGAACTGGAAGCTGCTCGTCGAGAACTTCATGGAGTGCTATCACTGCGCCCCGATCCACCCGGAGCTGACCAGCGTGCTGCCCGAGTTCGCGGGCGGCTACGCGGCCCAGTACTACGTGGGGCACGGCGCGGAGTTCGCCGAACGGGTCAGCGGCTTCACCATCGACGGCAGCCCCGGCTTCGCCCGCCTCCCCGGCGTCACCGACGACCAGGACCGCCGCTACTACGCGATCACCATCCGGCCCCAGGTCTTCATCAACCTGGTCCCCGACCACGTGATCTTCCACCGGATGATCCCGCGCGGTCCGGACCAGACCACGGTGGTGTGCGACTGGCTGTTCGACGCCGCCGTGGTCGCCTCAGGCCAGGACCTCTCCCGCTCGGTAGAACTGTTCGACCGGGTGAACCTGCAGGACTTCGCCGCCTGCGAGCGCACTCAGCCCTCGATGAGCTCCCGCGCCTACCAGTCCGGCGGCGTCCTGGTGCCAAGCGAGCACCACATCGGCGACTTCCACACCTGGGTCCGCACCCGCGTCTCCCCGTAACGCCTGCCTATGCCGCGCCGCAGGCACCGTGTTCCGCGCACCCCTCGCAGGAAACAAAGGTAAGCATGCCGTCGGCTGCCCGGCATTTAACATGTAGGATTTTTGTCCCATGTAAAGAAAATGCGTCTCACGCGCATTTTCTTTACATGGGAACAAAATCCTTCCGGCTGCACGAAATTTACATCGTAGCGGTCGCCGTATAAAACGGGCAGCAGACGCTGTCCGTCACACGGCTTTCGCAGGAGACCGACGTGGGCCACGGTAAGGAGGGCCGCCAGGTTACCGGTCCAGGCCGGGCGCGTTCGGCACCCGGTCGAGGAAGCCAAGGACGAGCTCCAGGCGTCCGTCCGCGTCCACCTTGGCCACGTCGAAGCCGACCACGAGGGCGGTGCCGTCCGGGCCCAGTTCCCAGGTGAACCGGGCCTGGTCGTGGTGCGCGTCAACGGGGCCGGCGAGGCGGAACGTCATCCCGGCGAACTGCGCCTGCGCCGCGGCGATGACCGCGTCGATCTGGTCGCGGCCTGCGACGTCGGCGAGCGGGTCGGTGTAGCGGCCGTCAGCGGCCCAGACCTCGTCGATCATCGCCCGCCTGGCTGACGGGTCGGTTTCGTTCCACGTAGCGATGTACTGCTCGGCGAGCTTGGTGAAGTCCGACATGCGGGTGGTCCTTCCAGGCACTGGCCGACGCCTTGGCGCGCCGTCCTCGTGTTACCGAGGATCGGGCCGGACCCGCCTGCTGGTCGATTACGCGGCAGGTAATCACCGTCGGGTATTACCTGGCAGGTAATGGCCGCCATTTCGCGGTCCTGCCTAGCATGGCCAACGTGACAGTCATCGAGTCGCCTGCCCCCGTCGGCCAGTTGCTGCGCAACTGGCGGGAGCGGCGGATGCTTACCCAGCTTGAGCTCGCGCTGCGAGCCGAGGTCTCAGCCAGGCACCTGTCCTTCGTCGAAACCGGGCGGTCCCGGCCGACGAGCGAGATGATCCTTCGCATCGCCCAGCACCTCGACGTGCCGCTGCGCGAGCGCAACGTCCTGCTGCTGTCGGGCGGCTACGCGCCTGCGTTCCCCGCGCACCAGCTGGCTGACGCGCCGATGCGCCACGTGCACGAGGCGATCGAGCACGTGCTGCGCGCGCATGAGCCCTACCCGGCCGTGGTCATCGACGGCCAGTGGGACCTGGTGGCGGCCAACGACAGCGTCCCCTTGCTGACCGAGGGCGCGGCCGCCGCGCTGCTTGAGCCGCCCGTCAACGTCCTGCGGCTGAGCTTGCATCCTGACGGCATGGCCCCGCGCATCGTCAACCTGGCCGAATGGCGCGCGCACCTCCTCAACCGGCTGAACCGCGACATCGAGTCCACTGCGGCCCCGGCGCTCATCGAGTTGCGCGACGAGCTGGCCACCTACCCGAGCCTGGATCATGCGGACACGGACACCCGCGCGATCCTCGTCCCCCTGCGGCTGCGCGTCAAAGACACCGTGCTCTCGCTGCTGAGCACCACGACCGTGTTCGGCACGCCCCGCGACGTGACGCTCGCGGAGCTGGCGATCGAGTCCTTCTACCCAGCCGACGCCCCGACGGCCGCCTTCCTGAAAGAAAAGGCATAAACAAACAATCATCCATAACGGGTGCTGTCTTCGCGCCCGCCCCCCACACCCTGCCAAAGGCTGGGTACGCGACCGGAGTAAGCCGAATCCGTTCTGAATAATGGTTTTCGCTTTTCCGGGCGGCGGCAATGCCGCGGCCCGCCAGCCGCGCGACGCGGCCAGCGGGCCCAGCTTGGTCGTCAGCTGAACGCGGCGGACTCGAACGCGGTCGAGTAGCGGGGCGGGTTCGGCGGGTAGGTGAGCCGGTCCCGGACCGAGACGACGCCCTCGACGTGCCTGACGTCGTTGGCGATGTCGTGTCCGACGCTGGCGGTTTCCGGTGTGCCCTCGATGGTGACGATGCCGTCCTTGACGACGACCGAGAACTTGGTCGGGTCGCAGAGGTACGTGTCGAGGATCAGGTCCTGGGTGATCTCACGGTGGATGTCCGCGTCCGGCCGGCTGTAGACGCTGAGCACGTCAGAGCGGGTCACGATGCCGACTAGCCTGCCGTCGCGGTCGGTGACCGGCAGCCGCTTGACCCGCCGGTTGAACATCAGGCGGGCGGCGTGGGTGACCGGCTCGTTGGGGCCGATGGTCACGGCCGGCTTGGTCATCAGGTCGGCCGCGGTCACCGCGGCGGCCCTGGTCAGCTCGCGGTGGTGCGTCAGGCCGTGCAGCACACCGGGGATGTCGCTGCCGAGTGCCTCCTTGGTGAGCAGGTCAGCCTCAGAGACGACCCCGATGACCTTGTTGTCGGCGTCGATGACCGGGAAGGCGCTGACCCGGTGCTCGCGGAGCCTGGTGGCGATCTCCTTGTAGGGGGCGCCTTCCCTGACCGCGATGACGTGGGTGCTCATCACGTCCTTGACGATGGCGTTCACGGCTAGGCCTCCTTAGTCCGGCCTGCTAGTTAGATGTTGTCGGAAGGGATGACGACGACGGGGCAGCTGGCGTGGTGGGTGACCTGCGTGCTGACCGAGCCAAGCAGGAGCCGCTTGAAGCCGCCGGCCCCGCGCGAGCCGACGACGATCATGTCCGCGCCGTCAGCGGCGTAGAGGAGTTCCTCGGCGGGCAGTCCGGTGACGGCCTTAACCGTGACCGACGGGGGCCGCGAGGCCGCGTCAGCCTGCTCAAGCACGCTGTCGGTCTCCGCCTTTGCCGCGTCCAGGGCCTCCTTGGCGAAGTCCGCGTCGCCGGCGTACGCGACCGCGCCGGTGGTCCAGTAACTGAGCATCGCCTGGTGGACGGTGAGCACGGTGAGCGGCGCCTGCCGGAGCGCCGCCTCGCGGACGGCCCACTCCAGGGCGCGGCGGGAATGTTCAGAGCCGTCGATACCGACGAGGATGCCTGGCATCTTCTTCTCCCTTACGCTTTGTCTACGCTTTCGACGCTAGGCTCGGCGGCGGCCCTCGGTCAGAGGCGTACATCCTGTCGCCACGGGCCGTTGGGCCCAGGCGGCAGGGACGAAGGTCCGTGCGTTCCGCCCATGGCGGAAGGCCCCTCGACTTGGGACTTTGTGCTCTCGGTAAGCCGCCCTCCGGCGGGGCATCCTGCATGTCATGGAGCCAAACGACGCAGGCCTTGAGCGCCTGTCCCGCGAGCAGTGCATGCGGCTGCTGGGCTCGGTGCCGCTGGGCCGGATCGTCTACACGCGGGGAGCGCTGCCCGCGGTGGAGCTGGTGAACTTCACGCTCTACGACGGCGACATCATCATCAGGACAGACCCGAGCGGCAAGCTCGCCGCCGCGACCCGTGGCGCGGTCGTCGCCTTCGAGGCGGACAGCGCGGACCTCGCCGCGCACGCTGGCTGGAGCGTGACGGTCGTCGGCGTCTCCCAGGCGGTCACCGACAACGACGAGATCCGCCGCCTGGAACGACTCGGCCTCGACCCGTGGGCACCGGGGGAGCGTCCCTACTTCATGAAGATCCCGCCGACGATTGTCAACGGTCGGCGCATCGGCGGCCGGCCGAGATTGGCGGGTAAGCGATGAGGGTGGTACCTGAACGGCAACTGGCCGCTGTGCTCGGCGCGCTGCCTGGCACGCCGAGAATAGTGATCGGCGGAAATTACGCCACCCCCTGGGCGGCCCTGTCCGTGCTTGACCGCTCGGTCGCCGCGTACCGGCTGTTCGCGCTGAACGCGCAGGCCGGCATGCCGGACCGGGAAGGCGTGACCCTGGAGTCGCCGTTCCTCGGGCCGGGCATGCGGGGACACGGGCGGCTGCGCTACTACCCCTGCCGCCTTTCCCTGGTGCCAGCGCTGTTCAACAGCGCCCTGTTGCCCGACGTCGTGCTGGTGCAGACGTCGGTGCCGTCTGGCGACACTGTGTCGCTCGGCACGGAAGTCAATGTGCTGCCCGCCGCCATCGAGGCCGTCCGGTCCCGTGGCGGCCTGGTGATCACGCAGCTCAACCCGCACGTCCCGTATACCTACGGTGACGCGGTGCTGCCTTGTGACGTCATCGACTACGCGATCGAAGCGGATGCTCCGCTCGCGTCCCCGCCGCTGCGGCCGGCCGCGCCATCGTCCGCCGTCATCGGCGACCGGGTGGCCGCGCTCATCGGCGACGGCGCCACCCTGCAAGTCGGCATCGGCGCGGTCCCTGACGCGGTCCTGGCCGGACTGCACGGCAGGCGCGGGCTTAGCGTGTGGTCGGAGATGTTCAGCGACGGTGTGCTCGGCCTGGCCAAGGCGGACGCGCTCGATCCGGGGCAGCCGGTCACGGCGTCGTTCGCGTTCGGCAGCGCCGACCTTTACGCCTGGATGGACCACAACCGCGACGTGCGGATGCTGCGCACCGAGACGGTGAACGACCCGGCGCGGATCGCCCGGTGCCGCAGGATGACGTCGGTCAACGGCGCGCTCCAGGTCGACCTGTTCGCGCAGGCCAACGCGACCTGGGTCGGCGGACGGGTCCACTCGGGGTTCGGCGGGCAGACCGACTTCGTCGTCGGGGCGCTGCATTCCCCGGGCGGCCAGGCGATCATCGCGCTGCCGTCCTGGCACCCCAAGGCGGACGTGTCCACCGTAGTGCCCAAGCTCGACGGGCCCGCGACGTCCTTCCAGCACAGCTTCGTCGTCAGCGAGCAGGGCACCGCGGCGATCTGGGGTCACGATGCGACGGCCCAGGCACAGCAGCTCATCGACCACTTCGCCCACCCGTCGGCACGGCCGCAGCTCCGCGCCGCCGCCCGCACCCTTGGCCTGCGTCCCTAGCGCCTGGTCGGGCTGCTCGGGACTAAGGTCCCTAGCGACCGGTCGTAGGGCCCTGCCAGTCATCAGGCCGGGTATAGGACCATGGAAAGAAAGGGTCTCTCCGTCGTCTGGATGAGGTGAGGACGATGGCTACCAGAAAGCCGAGGGTTACCCGTCTGGGCAGGTTCGTGCGCGGGCGGCGGTTCGATCGGAACCCGCTCCGGCGGGCGACGGACCGGATCGAGACCGCCGTGCTCACCGTGCTTGTGGCCGCGTTCCTGATTGGCGCGCCCTTTGCCGCGCTCGCAGCGGGCGCGTGGGTCCATGGCCTGGCCAGGCAGGCGCAACTCACGCAGGAGGCTTCACGAAGCCAGGCCACGGCCGTCGTAGTCGCAGCAGCGTCCCCCGCTAGTGCGGGTGAAGGGGACTACGCCTGGCTGGCGCAGGCCCGGTGGCGGACACCTGGCGGCCAGGAGGTTATCCACCGGGTGCCTGCGCCGATGGGCACCGTGGCCGGCGAGAAACTCCAGGTGTGGACGGACCGCGACGGTGACGTCACCAGTGCGCCGCTATCCGACGCCCAAGTAGCCGAGCAGACGACTGTTGCGGAAGTAACCGTGGTGGTCGTCGCGGCAGGCGTGCTCGCCTTGGTCGGAGCCTTGACTCTCTGGGTGATCAAGAAGCGCCAGCTGGCCGCCTGGGACGCGGACTGGCACGTGACCGGCCCGCGCTGGACGACCCGCACTTAAGGGTTCCAGCCGCGCTCTGCGGCGAGGGACCGCGTCCGGACTATGTCCAGCGGCCGTTACGGTGTGCGGCGCCGGAGGGTCAGCGCGCCGCCGACCAAGGCGGCGACGGTGAAGGCGAGGATGATCGCGACGTCCGCGCTGATCGCGCGCGTCCACGTTGTCGCGGCGGTGATCCGCTGCATGGCGTCGACCGCGTAGGACAGCGGCAGGATGTCCGACAGCCACTGGAGCACGGGCGTCATGTGCTCGCGGGGCACGACAAGGCCGCTCAGCAGCGCCTGCGGGAGCACGAAGGCGGGCATGAACTGGACGGCCTGGAACTCGGTGCGGGCGAACGCGCTGGCGAACAGCCCGCATGCCATGCCCAGGATCGCGTCAAGCACCGCGATGACGGCCATCGGCACCGCCGAGCCGGGCAGGGTGACGCCCAGCCAGGTCAGCGAGACCAGCAGCACAAGAGCCACCTGCACGCAGGCCATGAGCCCGAAGGCCATACCGTAGCCGGCCAGCAGGTCAAGCTTGCCCAGCGGCATGGCCATCAGCCGCTCCAGGGTGCCCCGCGCCCGCTCCCGCTGGGTGGTGATCGCCGCGACGATGAACATGATCACGAACGGGAACACGCCGATGTACTCAGGTGCGACCCTGTTCACCACGAGGGAGTCGGACACCACGTAGCGGAGCAAGATCATCAGCACCGTCGGGACCGCGACCATCATCACGATGGTGCGCGGGTCGTGCCGCAGTTGCCTGAGCACCCGGCTGGCGGTCGCCCCGGCGAGCGCCGCACTGAATTCCCTGGTCACGGGCACTACGGGGGTCACGGCAGTGTCGCCTGCGGAGTCGGCACGGCGAGCGCAAGGAACGCCGATTCCAGGTCGGGCGCCCCGGTCTGGGCGAGCATCTCCGCAGGCGATGCCTTGCCAAGGAATCGGCCCTCGCGCATGAACAGCAGGCTGTCGCAGCGGGCCGCCTCGTCCATCACGTGGCTGGACACCAGCAGCGTGGTCCCGTCGGCGGCCAGGCCGTGGAAGAGCGTCCACAGGTCGCGGCGGAGCACCGGGTCCAGGCCCACCGTCGGCTCGTCAAGGATCAGCAGGTCGGGACGGCCGAGCAGGGCGACCGCCAGGCCGACGCGGGCGAGCTGGCCACCGGAGAAGGTGCCGACGAGCCGCCGGTCAAGACCGCCGAGGTCAAGGCGGGCGACCGTCGCCGTGATGGCGTCCGCGAGCTGGCGTCCACGCAGCCCCAGCACTGTCCCGAAGTACTTCAGGTTCTCGCCCAGCGTCAGGTCCGGGTAAACGGCGGGCGCCTGAGTGGCGTACCCGATGCGCGCCCGCAGCTGGGGATGCCCGGCGGGCAGCCCGAGCAGGGTCACTGTCCCGGCGGTGATGTCCTGGACGCCCACCAGCACGCGCATCAGCGTGGTCTTCCCGCAGCCGCTTGGCCCCAGCAGCCCGGTGACCTCGCCCCGGGCAAGGCTGAACGAGAGGTCGTTGAGCACGAGCTGCCCGCCGCGGCGGACGACGAGGCCGAGCCCGCTAACCACTGGCCCGGCAGCGTCGCCGGGCTCCGCACTCCTCATACGCCTATTCAGCCACGCTAGCGGGATTAGCGACAGGGCCCGAAGTCATCCGCTGACCCCGGCGCAACCTGAGCTGTATGCGTCGATGCGGACCGAGCCCCGGACGACGCGGGGACTTTGGTCCCGGATAGTGCAGGCCATCGCCCCTTGGGACCTGGTCACCGCAGGGGCTGTGCTTGACGCAGAGCGGAAACGCCGGCCAGGCCAAGGCCAGGGACCGCACGCATTTAGTCCCCAGTAGCAGGTGAGTGTGATGACCGTAAATTTGGTGCGCGAGTGGCCGGTACAACCCGATCCGGGCGACCTGAGCAGGCGCCTAGCGACGCGACGGGCGGAATTGCGGCTCAGCCTCGGCCAGGTGGCCGGGCGAGCACAGGTGGACTTGCAGTACCTGGCCTACCTGGAGAACTTCCCGAGCCACCCAGATGCCGCCACGCTGCGGCGGCTGGCCGCGGCGCTCCGCACCACGTCGGCGGCCCTGCTCGGCGCCGGGCAGGAAGCGTCGCCGGGCCAGGATCCAGACAAAGCGTGCTGGGGTTCGACGGGCATCGTCGAACGCCTGGCGCCGGCGCAGTGCTACCAGCTGCTCGCGCCGCGGGGGATCGGCCGGATCGCCTTCACCACCGCCTCCGGGCTGATGGTCTTGCCCGTGAACTACGTCGTGACGGGCGGCACCGTCGTGCTCAGGACCGGCGCGGGCTCGCTGATCGGAGGGCACGGCGACGGCCCCGTCTCGTTTGAGGCGGATTGCTTTGACCTGGAGCTTGGCCAGGGGTGGAGCGTGCTCGTCCGCGGCGAGGCACACCGGGTACTGCAGCCGGGGGAGCTTCGGCACCTGCGCGAGGACTGCGACCTGCAGCCCTGGCCCGCTGGCGACCACGACCTGTACGTCAGGATCGTGCCAAACCAGGTCACCGGGCGTCGGATCCGCTCCCAGTAAGCAGGCGCGTGAGGGGGCGGCGCCGCCGCCCCCTCACGCGTGCGAGCTCAAGCGCCACGCACGAGCTCAAGGCGAGGGCGGCTCAGGGCGTGGACCTGGTGATGAACTTGGTCTTGGTGTCCAGCAGCCGCCCCGTCAGCACCTGGAACAGCCGCTGGGTGAGTTCGTCCCTGAGCGCCGGGTCGGCCGCGCAGCGTTCCCGGATCGTCAGCGCGTTGAACTCGAAGGCCCTGACCTCGGTGGCGCATACCGCCCCGAGCGTCCACTGGTAGGGCGGAAGCAGCCAGGACCAGCCCAGGAGCTCCCCGATGCCGACCTTTCCGATAATCGCCAGGCCCTCGCCGGGCACCTGCACGTCAAGGACGACGTAACCGGACTCGATCAGCCAGAAGTGGTTCGCGCCGTCCGCCTCGTCGAAGATGCGGTGCCCGGCGGGGAACACGACCTCCGCCGCCGCTTCGGCGAGCGTGTCCAGCTGGCCGGGCCGCATTCCGTGCAAGAACCGCTGCGCGGAAAGCGTTGCTGCGGTGACCTCCAACATGAGACTTCACCCCCTTGCCTACCTCTTCAGCATGCGCCGGCGGTCGTCTGGAGATAAGGGTCAAACGGCCCCTGTGCTGATGACTTCCAGCCATGACGCGCCTACGGGGCGCGGCGCAAGACTCGCTAATGACGGCGGACCGTCAAGAGCGGCCCACCTCGACTAGGAGGCTTACGATGCGCCGCAACCAATCCCGTTCCATGCTCGCCCCGGTGAGCGCCGCCCTGGCAGCGGTGCTGCTGATCGCCGGCGGCCTGCTCATCTGGGGCTCTGCCTACGTGCACAACACGGTCCAGGGCCAGCTCGCCGCCCAGCAGATCACGTTCCCGCCGGCGTCCGCGTTCGCGCACCCGGAGGCCGGCGGCGAGATCACCCCGTCGATGATCCCGCTGGTCAGCCAGTACGCGGGTGAGCAGCTGCTGACCGGCCAGCAGGCCGAGGCGTACGCCGACCACTTCATCGCCGTCCACATCACGAACATGACCGGCGGCAAGACCTACGCGCAGCTCTCCAGCGAGGCCCAGGCGCAGCCGAACAACACCCAGCTCGCCAGCCAGGTGAGCACCGTCTTCAAGGGTGAGACGCTCCGCAGCATGCTGCTGAACGCTTATGGCTGGTGGAAGGTCTCCCAGATCACCTACATCGCTGCGCTGGTCGCTTTCGGCCTCGGCACCGTGGCGGGCGTGGGCTCGATCTACCTGTTCGTCTTCGGCCGCAGGAACCGGGGCGACGCCCCGATGCCGCCAGCCGGCCACGAGACCATCTCCCCGGTCACGACCGCCTAACCGGCACGAGGACACGGAAACCTCCGGCCGGCGCCGGCCAACGGCGCCGGCCGGGGGTTACCCGGTGAAAGCCCAGCCAAGCGAAGGAGCCAGCCGATGTTCGCCGTCCGATTCCACGGCCGCGGCGGCCAAGGTGTCGTGACCGCCGCCGAACTGCTCG
>Ga0134126_10006789_pt1 | contig 14374 bp, 15 predicted proteins | sample KB31752_FD_96881 | JGI IMG/M metagenome (GOLD analysis project Ga0134126, IMG submission 96881) | Terrestrial soil microbial communities with excess Nitrogen fertilizer from Kellogg Biological Station, Michigan, USA - KB3-175-2 | ecosystem: Environmental > Terrestrial > Soil > Unclassified ... | reverse complement strand
GTCACCGCGGCGCCGATGCCCTGCCGCACGACGAGGCGCAGCACCGTCGCATTGTCGTTGGCGATCTCCTCGGTCGCGCTGATCGCGCCACCGCCGAGCGCGCGCAGCTCGCTCAGGTCCAGCGGCGCCGCGCCCGCGAACACGATCCACAGCGCGCCGCCGCGGCGGAACACGGCGGCCGGCGTCGGCTGCGGCCAGTCGAAGCGCAGGCTGACGCCGAGCGGCACTGTCGCGGCATGGACGGCAAGGCCGCCGCTGACCAGCGGCGTCGGCGGCGCGGTGGCCGCCGGCTCGGCCGGCTTCTCTGCTGATTTCTCGGTGGATGTCCCGGCCGACTCTTGCGGCGGCGCGCCGGCGGCGGGCTCAATGAGCTCGGGCGGCGGCGGAACCTCGGCAAGCGTCGGCGCGTCGTCGCTGTCGGCGCGGCGATGCCTGAGCGCGATATCGACTGCCACGGTGTTGCCGCTGGTGAAGCTGGTGAGCCTGGCGCCATGCGCGACGCGCGCCACCACGGTGTCGCTGTCCTTCATGCGGACGAAGGACACATAGCGGTGCAGACGCTTCGGGATGGTATCGAGCCTGGCCGTCATCGGCCGCGCGAAATGGATGGTAAGGGTGGTGCCGTCGAGCCGCGCCTGGTAGTGTACCGGGGCCGGCCAAATGAAGGCGATGCGGCCGAAACGGCCGTGCTCGCTCGCGCGCACCACGACCTGCTCGGCGGCGGCGGCGCCAGCCGGCGCGAGCAGCCCTAGCATGGCTGCGACGATCGCCGCGCGCAGGCCGATCATTTACCGTCGAGGCTCGCCAAGATGGCGTCGATCTCGTCCTGACTGTTGGCGGCCTTGGGAAGCTGCGGCCCGCTGACGAACTCCTCGTCCGGCGCCTTCACCGGTGCGGGCGTGGCCTTGCCGACCACGGTCTCGCCGAAGGCGGCGAGCAGGGCGTCGACCTTGGCCTCGATGTATTTCAGCGTCTTCACCACCTTGGTGATGCGCTGGCCGGTGATGTCCTGGAAGTTGCACGCCTCGTAGATGCGAGTGACCGCCCCGGCGAGCTTGTTGCCGACCGGCGGCGGCAGCGCGGAGGCGAGCTTCTGCACCGCCTCTGCCTCGTCGAGGATGATCCCGGTCGCTTCGGCCGTCGCCTCGATCACGGCATCGAGCTCGTCGGTCGCCATCGGGATGTGGCGCTCGCGGATGTCGTGCGGCTTGACTTCGGCGATCTCGCGCTTGGCGCGCTGGATGTACTGCGCGAGCTGCTCGAGCTCGCGGTAGAGCTTGAGGTCAGCGACCGACATGTCGCCCGACAGGCTCTCGACGATGGCCTCGACCACCGCCGCGACCTCGGTGGTGTCGACGGCAATGCGGGGCCTCGCCTGCGCCGCGCCGAGTTTGCGCGTCAGGTCGTCGTCCTCGCCGCCGGGCTTTGCCGACGAGCCACCGCCACGTTGAACCGGCTTTTCGGGCATGAGGATAGTTTACAAGCGCCCTATTTACGGGCCGTTAATCGAGAGAATTAAGGTTTTACCGGGGCTTGCGGAGCAGGTCCGAGCTTGACGCGGGCATCGCGGCGCTCGGCCAGCGCCAGCGTCACCGCACGCGCCCGGGCCGGGTCCATGCCGGCGAGGATGGGGGCGGCGTTGCGTTCCTTCATGTGCTCGACGACATTGAGCAGCACCGGCATGTCGAGCTGCTCGAAAATCCGTGCCGCGTCGTGCGGCTTCATCGTCTCGTAGATCTTGACCAGGCTCTTGACGCGGGCGGCATCCTCGTCGCTCTGCTTGTCGACGAGGCCGCCGATCTCCTTCTCGAGCGCGGCGAGCTTGGCGATCTTCTCGTCGACGCGCGTCTCGGCCGCCTGCAGCACGACCTCGCGCTGCCGCAACTCTGCTGCGCGCCGGTCGAGCGCGGCGCGCCGCTCCGCCAATTGCTGCAGCAGCTCGACCTCGGCCGGCGTCATCGACTGCGGATCGATGGCCGCCGCGCCACCCGGCGCTGCCGCGGTCGCTGCCGCCGGGGCGCCCGGCGCCGGTGAAGCAGGCGCGGCTGCGGTGCTGGGAGCCGGCGCGCGTGCCGGCGGCGCCGCTGCGGGCGCGGCGGGTGCGGCCTTAGCCGCGGGTGCGGATGCTTGCGCCATGGCGGCCGGTGTGGCGTCGAGCACCGACCACAGGCCGCCGAGCTTGACGACGAGCAGCGCGACCGCGGCGAGGATCGCCAGCGGCATCAGGCGGAAGCGAAGCTCCATCCGCAGCCCTAGCGCCGACCGGCCAGGGCGCGCAGCAAATCGCGCTCGCTGCGTGACGGCGGGCTTTGCGGCTCGCGCGCAGCGGCGGCAGCACTATCAGCGCGCCGCATCGGCTTGAGCACCGGCACTTCCGGCGCCGGCGTGTCGCTAGGTGCTCCAACAACCCGGCGGGCGCGGATCGCGCCTTCGAGGCGGTCGGCGAGCGTCGTGCCGCGCTCGATCATATAGGCGAGGTCGTCGCGCAAGCCTTGCGCCCGCGCCACCGTGCTCTCGAGTTGCCGGCCGATGTCGTCCTTGGCGGCTTTGAGCGCGCTCACCGCGGTCTCGGCGTTGTGCGAGGCGGCGGTCAGTCCCTGGATCAGCGCCTGCAGCTCGGCCTTGTCGCTGCGCAGCCCGGTGAGGCGACGATTGAGCAGCGCGGCATAGACGATGGTGACGATGAGCAGAACGGCGACGACGAGGTCGCCGGCAAAGGGCAGCGTCATGACGGAGTGCCTCGGTCCTTCTCCAATTTGTCGGTGATGCGCACGGCGATCGAGCCGTCCTTGCGGCCCATCTTGCCGGTGAACATCGGCAAATCCCCGCACACCAGCTTGACCTCCGAGTTGACGTGGGCGTTGAGCAGGATGCGCGTGCCGACCTGGAGGTTGAGCACATCGCGCAGCGGCAGATCGGCCGAGCCCAGCACCGCCTCGATCGGCACGCCGGTCTGCCACAGCTCGCCGGCGAGATGCGCCTCCCAGATCGAATCGCGGCCGAATTTCTCGCCCATGAAGCCTTGCAGCAGGATCTCGCGCACCGGCTCGAGCGTCGCGTAAGGCAGCAGCACCTCGATGCGGCCGCCGCGGTTCTCCATGTCGATCCGCAAGCGCGCCAGCACCGCGGCGTTGCCCGGCCGGGCGATCATGGCGAAGCGCGGATTGGTCTCGAGGCGCTCGAAGCGGAAGGTCGCCGGGCTCAACGGCTCGAACGCCGCCGAGAGATCGCTCAGCACCACCGTCACCAGACGCTCCACCAGATTCCGCTCGATGGTGGTGTAGGGCCGGCCCTCGATGCGCATCGACGCGCTGCCGTGGCGCCCGCCGAGCAGCACGTCGACGATCGAATAGATGAGCGACGCATCGACGGTCATGAGCGCGTAGTTGTCCCATTGCTCGGCCTTGAACACGCTCAGCATGGCCGGCAGCGGGATCGAGTTCAGATAGTCGCCGAAGCGCACCGAGGTGATGTTGTCGATCGAGACATCGACATTGTCCGAGGTGAAATTGCGCAGCGAGGTCGACATCAGCCGCACCAGGCGGTCGAACGCCACTTCGAGCATCGGCAGGCGCTCGTAGGAGACCAGCGCCGAATCGATGATCGCGCGGATGCCCGAGACGTCCTTGCCCTGCCCCTCGGCCTCGCCGAATCCGAGCAGGCTGTCGATCTCGTGCTGATTGAGAATGGGCTTCGATACCGGGAGGTCGGCGTCGCCGCCATTCTCGCCGGCAGCGGCGGCGGCAGCGGGAGCGGCTTCGAGCTCGTCAGCGTCCGCTGCGCCCATCGCCTCCCATTCCTTGGCGAGCTTCTCCTCGTCGCTCTTGCTTTTCTGCTCGGCCATCTTGTCCGCCCTACTGAACCAGCATTTCCTTGAACAGCACGTCCACCACCTTGGCCGGCGCGGTTGCCGCATTGACGCGCGTCAGCAGCTCCTCGCGCAGGCGATAGATGCCGCTGGAGCCGCGCAGATCCTCGACCCTAAGCTCGCGCAGATAGACCTGAAAATTATCGATGATGCGGGGCATGACTGCCTGCAGCCGCGGCAGATCCTGCGCGCGCTCGAGCTCGAGGCTCACCGACAGCTTGAGGAAGCTCGGCTTGCGGCCCGTCGTGTTCAGATTGACCAGCAGCTCCGGGAGATCGTAGTAGACCGCCGGTGCCGGTGCCGGCGCGGCGAGCTCGGCGACTTCCTTGGTATGGCCGATGAGCTTGTCGACGATGCCGGTGAAGTAGAGCCCGGCGCCGCCTGCGAGCAGCACGACGACGATGCCCACCACGATGAAAAGCTTGCGTCGGCTGGGCGGGGGCGCCGCCCCTTCGGCCGGCGCTTCCACGGTTTCTACGGTGTCGTCGACGGCTTGATCGGCCATGGCGGGCTGCACTGCAAGGACGTCCTCACAATAGGTGGCGTACGATTAAAATTGCGTTGAAACGGGTGCGCTAAATACCCGTTTTCGGATTTGCGATGCGCGGAGGCGAGGCAGGAACTACCGGGCAAAGCCTGCAGCGCCGCGCGCCGTGCTCAGGAGCAGCACGCAGAAAGCCCCGTCACAACGCGACTTCGCTGCATGGCACGCGCCGTGCATGACAGGCGCGCCGGACTATCCCGGCATCACGAAGCCGCCCGATGCAGAACGCCACCTACGTCGCCTTATCGAGCCAAGTCGCGCTCCAGCGCCAGATGGACGTGGTCGCGAACAATCTGGCGAACCTGTCGACGCCCGCCTTCAAGGGCGAGGAGATGCTGTTCAGCCAGTACCTCGTGCAACCGCGCGGCACGCCGCCGCTGGCCTTCGTTCAGGACGTCGGCACGGCGCGCGACCTGCGCCCAGGCCCGCTCAGCAAGACCGGCAACCCGCTCGACCTGGCGCTCGACGGCGCGGGATATTTCGGCATCCAGACGCCGCTCGGCACGCGCTACACGCGGAACGGCCATTTCCAGCTCGACGCCCAGGGACAGATCGTCACCAGCCAGGGCTATCCCGTGCTCTCCGACGGCGGCCAGCCGCTCGCCGTGCCGCCCAACGCCAAGGACATCGCCATCGGCGCCGACGGCACGATCTCGGTGAGCCAGGACGGCAGCACCAGCTCCTCGCAGATCGGCAAGCTGCAGATCGTCAATTTCGCGCAGCCGCAAGCCGTCACGCCGTCGGCCAACGGCCTCTATCTCACCGACCAGGCGCCCGAGCCGGCGCCGCGCACCAATGTGCAGCAGGGCGTGATCGAGGAAGCCAACGTCCAGCCGGTGGTCGAGCTCACCCGGATGATGGCGATCGCGCGCGCCAGCGGCTCGATCAAGGATTTCCTCGACGAGGAAAGCACTCGCCAGCGCAACACCATCGACAAGCTCGCCAAGTTCTCCTAGCAGAGGTTTCGACCCATGCGCGCCATGAATATCGCGTCCTCGGGCATGATGGCCCAGCAAACCAATGTCGAGGTCATCGCCAACAACATCGCCAATCTCAACACCACGGCCTTCAAGCGGCAGCGCGCCGAGTTCCAGGATCTGCTCTATCAAAGTGAGCGCCGCGTCGGCGCCACGTCGTCCGATACCGGCACCATCGTGCCGGTCGGCGTGCAGATCGGCATCGGCGTCAAGACCGCGGCGGTCTACCGCATCACCACCCAGGGCAATTTGACGCAGACCAGCAATCCGCTCGACCTCGCCATCCAGGGGCGCGGATTCTTCCAGGTGCTGCAGCCGGACGGCACCACGGCCTATACCCGCGCCGGCTCGTTTCAGCTGAGCCCGACCGGCGAGATCGTCACCGCCGACGGCTTCACCGTGCAGCCGGGCATCACGCTGCCGCAGAACACGCTGGGCCTCACCATCAATCCGAGCGGCCAGGTCTTGGCGCAGGTGGCGGGCCAGACGACGCCGCAAACCGTCGGACAGCTCCAGCTCGCCAATTTCCCTAATGAAGGCGGCCTCGAGGCGCTCGGCAGCAGCCTCTTCCAGGAGACGCCGGCCTCGGGCTCGCCGGTCACCGGCGCGCCCGGCTCGACCGGATTCGGCACGATCAACCAGGGCCTGCTCGAGACCTCCAACGTCGACGTCGTGTCGGAGATCACCAACCTCATCACGGCGCAGCGCGCCTATGAGATGAACTCGAAGGTGATCCAGACTTCCGATCAGATGCTGTCCTCGCTCAACCAGATCCAGTAACGCGGGCGGCATGAGACATAGTGCGACGATCCACTCGCTGCGCTCCTTGCTGGTGCTGGCGTCGGTTTGCCTGGCTTACGGCGGCGCCGAGGCGGCGCCGGCGCTGCGCCCCACCAGCAGCGTCGCCGGCACGGTGATCCGGCTCGGCGACCTCTTCGCCGACGCCGGCGAGCGCGCGAGCGACGTGGTCGCCCCTGCCCCCCCGCCCGGCTCGCGCACCATCTTCGGCGCCGCCTGGCTTGCCGCCACGGCGCGCGAGCATCAGCTCGACTGGCAGCCGAGCTCGCGCCTCGACCAGGCCTCCGTCACCCGCGCCAGCCGCGCCGTCGAGGCGGAGGCGATCGCGGCGCGCCTGCTCCAGGAGATCGGCAAGCGACAGTCACTCGCCGGCACCGAGATCCAGCTCGACAATCCCGCGCTTCGCCTCCTCGTCGCCGCCGACGCGCCCCCTGACATCGCCGTGGACGGCCTTGCGGTCGACCCGCGCAGCGGGCGCTTCACGGCGGTCGTCGCCGCGCCGGCCGGCAGCGCCGACGCGCAGCGCCAGCGCGTCACCGGGCGGCTCATCCGCATGATCGATCTACCCGTGCTCAGCCGCGCCGTGGCGCCCGGCGACACCATCTCCGCCGCCGATCTCGAGACCATGCGCCTGCGCGCCGAGCGCCTCGGCAGCGATGCCGTGCTCGACCGCCACACGCTCATCGGCAAGACGCCGCGCCGCCCGCTGCGGCCGCACGAGCCGCTGCGCATCGGCGACATCCAGGTGCCGCTCCTCGTCCACAAGGGCGATCTCGTCACCATCGTGCTGGAAACGCCGACCATGCGCCTTACCGCGCAAGGCAAGGCGCTCGCCGATGGCGCCATGGGCGCCGTGCTGCAAATCGCCAACACCAAGTCGAGCCGGCTGATCGACGCGCGCGTGACCGGCGCCGATGTCGTCGCCGTCGACGCACCATCCAATCTCGCGGCGCATAGGAGAACGGCCATGTCACTTCGCTTTTCATCGGCTTGCTGGCTCGCCATGCTGCTGGCGCCGGCCGTGCTCGGCGCCTGCAGCGCCGCCACCCGTCTCTCGCAGATCGGCGAGATGCCGCCCTTGACGACGATCCAGGATCCGCATCAGCAGCCCGGCTACAGGCCGGTGTCGCTACCGATGCCGACGCCGATCATCGGCGAGCGCCGACCCAACTCGCTGTGGCAGGCCGGGAGCCGCGCCTTCTTCAAGGATCAGCGCGCGGCGCAGGTCGGCGACATTCTCACCGTGGTGATCAATTTCGACGACAAGGCGCAATTCAACAACGAGACGCAGCGCCAGCGCACCTCGTCGGAGAACGAGACGACGACACAGCTCCTTGGCCTCAACACCAAGTTCCTGCCGAAAATCCTGCCCGGCACCGACCCGACCAACCCGCTCAACGTCTCCGGCGCCAGCAACCACGACGGCAAGGCGACGATGGACCGCGAGGAGCAAGTCAACCTGCAGGTCGCCGCGCTGGTGACGCAGGTGCTGCCCAATGGCAACCTGGTGGTCCGAGGGCACCAGGAGTTCCGAGTCAATTTCGAAGTGCGCGAAGTGCAACTGACCGGCGTCATCCGGCCGCAGGACATCAGCTCCGTCAACACGGTCGACTACACCAAGCTCGCCGAGGCGCGCATCTCCTATGGCGGCCGCGGCCAGCTCACCGACATCCAGCAGCCGCGCTACGGTCAGCAGCTCTTCGACATCTTGCAGCCGTTCTAAACGACGGCAACGCCACCGTAGCGACGGGAAAAAAAGAGCCCGCGAGTCGGGCCTTCAATCGTCGCGGTGCGTGCGCTCCATGCGCTCGTGGCGCTCTTGCGCCTCGAGGCTCAGCGTGGCGATGGGGCGCGCCTCCAGGCGCCGGATACTGATCGGCTCGTCGGTCTCCTCGCAAAAGCCGTAGCTGCCATCCTCGATGCGCAGCAGGGCCGCGTCGATCTTGGAGATCAGCTTGCGCTCGCGATCGCGCGTGCGCAGCTCGATCGAGCGCTCGGTCTCCAGCGAGGCGCGGTCCGTCAGGTCGGGCTCGGACAGGCTTTCCTCTTTGAGGTGCTGCAGCGTCTCGGTCGACTCGGCCAACAGCTCGGCGCGCCAGCGCAACAGCTTCTGGCGGAAATACTCGAGCTGCAACGGATTCATGAACTCTTCTTCGTCCGAGGGGCGGTAGTCTGGCGGAAGCGTTGGCCGCATTACCTACTCCGTCAAGCCCATACACTCAAATTCGTGCCGGAGTATATGAATCGCGCATTGCTTGAGCAAGCACCTCGAAAGAAGGCAGATCGTTGAAATCGCTGATAATTCTTGTCGGGATCAAAGCTCTCGGTCGAGCTTGGCCAGTTCGACCGCGACGCGGAGGTCGATCTCGTCAAGAACCACGACGAGCCTGGGGTCGTCGACCGTGTCCCGCGCCGTCCGGGCGAGCTCCGCCAGCTCGTCGAGGCGGCGCCGTGGCAGCCCGCCGGCCAGCAGGCCGAGCCGCAGCTCATCGAGGCGGTCGAGCATGGCATCGCCGCGCTGCACCGCGCGGCGGCGGCGGGCGAGCTGGTCGGGCACTTCCTGGACGGTAAGCAGGCCGCTGACGAGGCCGACCGCGGTGGCCGGCGCGGGTGGCGGCGCTGCCGGCTCCCCCTCGAGGGCCGACGCGAACGAGCCCTCGGCGGCTGCGTCGATCTTGCCGTCGCGCCGAGCCGCCGCCCGACGCAGCGGCGGCGTCCATTCGATCCTCATTCCGGGCACGCCCTCGGGGTTTTTTCTAACCGTCCCAGGATTGCAACCCTGGGTTAAGGTCGACTTAATCGTTTCCCTGCGGCAAAACTTGCCGGGCCGCGGCACGGATTGCCGCAGCCGGCCCCGGTAAATTCGCAGAACCGGCTGATAAGTCAGCGATTTTTCCTGGCACGGGATTGGCAAGGGGCCTCGCACCCCGATGTGCATCATGCGAGCCCCTGCCCGTCTCATGCCTTGCCGCCGCTTCGACCGCTTCCGCCGCCTTGGCCTAGCCGCGCTCGCCGCCCTGGCGCTCTCGCTCGCCGCCACGGCGCCGGCCAGCGCGCTCTCGCGCATCAAGGACATCGCCGATTTCGAGGGTGTCCGCGACAACCTGCTGGTGGGCTATGGCTTGGTGGTCGGCCTCAACGGCACCGGCGACAGCCTCAACCGCTCGATCTTCACCCGCGAGAGCCTGATCGGCATGCTCGAGCGGCTCGGCGTCAATGCCCGCGACAGCAACCTGCGCACCGCCAACGTCGCGGCGGTGATGGTGACGGCGACGCTGCCGCCCTTCGCCCGCCAGGGCGCCCGCATCGACGTCGCCGTCTCGGCCTTGGGCGACGCCAAGAGCCTGCTCGGCGGCACCCTGCTAGTGACCCCGATGCTGGGCGCCGATGGCGAGGTTTATGCCGTGGCGCAAGGCTCGGTCGCGAGCGGCGGCTTCGCCGCCCGGGGCCAGGGCGCCTCGGTGACCAAGGGCGTGCCGACCTCGGGCCGCGTCTCGGCCGGCGCCATCGTCGAGCGCGAGGTGGGCTTCGACCTGGCCAAGCTGCGCTCCGTCAACCTGATGCTGCGCAATCCCGATTTCACCACCGCGCACCGCGTCGCCGAGGCGGTCAACGCCTATCTCAAGAGCGCGGTGGCGCGGCCGCTCGACCCATCGACCGTGGCCGTCGCCATCCCCGCCAGTTTCTCCGGCGACCTCGTGGCGCTGCTGACCGATATCGAGCAGCTTCGCGTCGAGCCGGACCAGGTGGCGCGCGTGGTCATAGACGAGGCCAACGGCGTCATTGTCATGGGCGAGAACGTGCGCATCAGCACCGTGGCGGTGGCACAAGGCAACCTCACCGTCAAGATCACCGAGACGCCCGAGGTCTCGCAGCCCAATCCCTTCGCGCCGCGCGGCCACGCCCCCGCGGTGGATCCGGCGACCGGCAAGCCGGCGGTGCCGACCGGCAAGGGCGGCGCGCAATTCGCCCCCGGCGGCGGCGGCGCGACCGTCGTCGTGCCGCGCACCAGCATCCAGGTCGACGAGCAGTCCGACCGCCACATCGCCGTGCTGCCCGCCGGTGTCAGCCTGCAGGAGCTCGTCAACAGCCTCAACGCCTTGGGCGTCGGGCCGCGCGACATGATCAGCATCCTCCAGGCGATCAAAACTGCGGGCGCGCTCCAGGCCGAGATCGAGCTGATGTGATGGGCGCGCCGGGCAGCATCGCTTTGCCGATCACCGGGCTCGCCAGCGACGCGGCGGCGCCACGCACGCCCACGACCTCGGATCCGGCGGCGGCGCTCAAGACGGCGCAGGATTTCGAGGCGTTCTTTCTGTCGCAGACCTTCGAGAACATGTTCGCCGGCATCAAGGGCGACGCCATGTTCGGCGGCGGCTCGGCCGAGACCGTGTACCGTTCGTTGCTGCTTCAGGAATACAGCAAGGTCGCCGCCCGCAACGGCGGCGTCGGCATCGCCGACGCCGTCCAGCGCGAGATCCTGCGCGCCCAGGAGAAAACCTGATGGTCCCCTCTTCCCCGTTGGCCGGCGCGGCCGCGGCCGGCGAGCTGCTCGACCTGATGAACCGGCTGCTGGATGTGCTCGTCGAGGAGACCACGCTGCTGCGCGGCGGTTGCATCGGCGAGACCGCGTCGCTCCAGGCCGAGAAGACCACGCTCGCGATGCGCTATGCGGCGGCCATCAAGGCCCTCGCCGTCATGGTCGACAAGGGGCAATCGCTCTCCATCGGTCTGCGCGTGCAGCTCGCGGCGCGCAGCAAGCGCCTCGCCGAGGTGGCGGAGGAGAACGCGGAGGCGCTGCGCATCGGCGGCGCCGCCACCCGCATGCTGCTGGAGATGGTGATCGAATCGGCAGCGGCGCAGCGCCGGCCGACCAGCGGCTACACCGCGAGCCTGGCGCCGGCGCGCTCGCAGCCGCTGCTCGCCGTGGCCCTCGACCGGCGGCTCTAGCGACGGGAGGCGCGGGAATGACGATTACCCTCTCGCTCTCGAACGCGCTCAGCGGGCTGCAGGCCGCGCAGGCCAATCTCACGCTGATCTCGGCCAATATCGCCAACGCGCAGACGCCGGGCTATTCGCGCGAGACCCTGCCGGTGAGCACCCAGGTGCTCGGCGGCCAGCAGGGCGGCGGCGTCGTGACCGGCGTGCCGCAACGCGTGACCGATCAGGTGCTCACCGCCAATCTGCGCAAGCAGACCAGTATCACCTCGGCGGCCGGCACGCTCGACAGCTATTTCCAGCGCATCCAGGACATGTTCGGCACCGTCGGCGACGCCTCGGCGCTGCCCAACACGCTGAGCGCCTTCTCGAGCGCGCTGCAGACGCTGGCGACGACGCCGGAAGATCCGGTGGCGCAAGCCAATGCGGTCGCGGCCGGCCAGGCGCTCACCACGCAGCTCAACAGCATGTCCGCCGGCATCCAGACGCTGCGCAGCAACGCCGACACCGACATCGGCACGGCGGTGAGCACCGTCAACAGCCTGCTCGGCAATATCGCGACCTACAACAACGATTTCGCCCGCGCCCAGGCGCTCGGGCAGTCGACCGCGTCGATCGCCGATCAGCGCGACCAGGCGCTGCAACAGCTCGCGCAGCAAATGGACATCACCAGCTTCACCCGCGCCGACGGCACCATGGTCGTGATGACGGCGGGCGGCAAGACGCTGGTCGACAGCACGGCGGAGACGGTGAGCTTCACGCGGTCCGGCACGGTCACGGCGGCGAGCACGGTGTCCGGGATCACCATCAACGGCACCGACATCACCAACGACATCCACAACGGCGTGATCGCCGCGCTGGTGCAGATGCGCGACAAGGAGCTGCCGGCGCTCACATCCGAGCTCAACCAGTTCGCCAACCAGCTGTTCAATACGGCGCAAGTGGCGCAGTCGACCCAGCTGGTCAGCGTCGGCGGCGGCGCCCCGGCCGCGGGCGACACCTTCCAGGTCACCATCGACGGCCAGAGCTTCAACACCGCCGCGACAGCCGGCGCGACCGTGACCGACATCGTCAATGCCATCAACGGCCAGCTCGGCGCCACGACGTTCCAGGCAAGCGTCAGCGGCGGCAATATCCTGATCACCGATTCGGCCGGCAATCCGATCAGCGCCGGCATCACGCAGACCGGCGGCACCGGCACGGCGACCTTCACGCCCGAGGCGCCGGCCAATGCGTTGCCGACGACCGACAGCGGCACCAGCGGCCCCGCGCCGGGCGACGCTCATCATTTCTTCGCCGGCGTCAACACTGGCACTGGCGTCGACAACGCCGCCACCATCACCGTCAACCCGAGCCTGCTCGACAACCCGAGCCTGCTCAACGGCGTCGCCGGCACGCCGAGCCAGACCATCGCAGCGGCGCTCTCCGACGCGATCGCGATCGGCACGTCGAGCTTCGCCGCGGCTGGCAATTTCTCGGCCGTGACGGGAACGCTCTCCAGCTATGCCGGCCAGATCCTCGGCCAGAACGCCACCGCCGCCAGCGCCGCCAGCGCGAACTCGACGTTCCAGACCGGCGTCCAGAACGACGTCAGCACGCGCGCGCTCAGCGTCAGCGGCGTCAACATGGATGAGGAGCTTGGCAATCTGCAGATCTATCAGACCGCCTACGCCGCCTCGGCGCGGGTGATCCAGGCCGTGCAGAGCATGTTCGATGCACTGCTGCAAATCCAGACGAGTTGATCGCGAGGCCTCACATGACGCGCATCGCCACGCCCGCCGAGAACCATCTGATGCTGTTCTACATGCAGCAGAACCGTACGCAGCTTGACACCCTCAACGGCCAGATCGCGACCGGCATCCAGTCCGAGACTTATGCCGGCATTGCGCCGCAGGCGAGCCATCTTGTCGACTTCCAGGCGCAGTCGGCGCGGCAGCAGGACTTCATCAACACGATAAACACCGTCAGCACGCGGATGCAGACCATGGATCTGCCGCTCGGCGAGATCCAGGACGAGGTGCAAAGCTTTCGCGCGCTTCTTCCCAACGGCGCCTTCGACAACGCGCAGCCCGACATCGCCCAGCAGGCGAAGCTGCTGCTGCAGCAGGTCGCCGGCTATCTCAACACCCAGGACGGCACGCGCTATGTCTTCGCCGGCACCTCGGCCACCACGGCACCCGTCGACCTGTCGCAGCTGCCGACCGGCGCTGCCGCCAGTCTCACCACGCCCGTCAACGGCGCGCCCGCTGCCGGCGGCTACTACGCCGGCGGCGACGCCGTGCCGCCGGTTCGCATCGACCAGCAGGTGACGGTCGATTACGGCATCACCGCCAACGACGCCAGCACCTTCGAGCCGATCATCCGCGTGCTCAACTACCTGGCCAATAACGGCCCGTTCTCCTCATCCGATGCAACCGCGCAGGCCAATATCACCACCGCCGGGCAGATGCTCGACCAGGCGCTGCAGAGCTTGACCCGCATGCGCGGCAAGCTCGGGCTGCAAGAGCAGCAGCTCAACAACTCGCTCAAAGTGCACCAGTCGACGCAGAACATCGCCGAGAACGGCGTCAGCGGCATCGAGACGGTCGACCAGGCCACCGTCATCACCCAGCTCCAGACGCTGGAGACGCAGATGGAGGCGTCGTTCAGCGCCACGTCGCAGATCAGCAAGCTCAGCCTCGTCAACTATCTCACCCAGTAGCAGGGCATTCTGAGGAGGATCGGCTATGTCGATCGCCGCCGCCACGAACCGCCGCCAGCGCCTCGCCGACAACATGGCCGCCGCGGCCCCGAGCCGCACCGCCAAGGAGTGGCGTGCCACGCTGGTGCGCGACAGCGCCACCATCCGCGAGGCGATCCGCGCCATCGACGACAGCGCGCTGCAGATCGCCCTGGTGATCGACGGCGAGCAGCGCTTGGTCGGCACCGTGACGGACGGCGATGTGCGGCGCGGCCTGCTGCGCGGCATCGCCCTCGACACCGCCGTGGCCGACATCATGAACCCGCGGCCCGCAGCCTGCCCGGCGGCGCTGGGCCGCGACGCCGCCCTCGCCGTCATGCGCAGCGCCGACGTCAAGCAGGTGCCGCTGCTCGATCCCGCCGGCCGCGTCGTCGGGCTCGAGATCATGGGCGACGTTATCAAGCGCACGCTACGTCACAACTGGGTGGTGCTGATGGCCGGCGGCCTGGGCCAGCGCCTCCGGCCGCTCACCGAGGACTGCCCGAAGCCGATGCTGTCGGTCGGCGGCC
>Ga0134126_10006788_pt1 | contig 14375 bp, 14 predicted proteins | sample KB31752_FD_96881 | JGI IMG/M metagenome (GOLD analysis project Ga0134126, IMG submission 96881) | Terrestrial soil microbial communities with excess Nitrogen fertilizer from Kellogg Biological Station, Michigan, USA - KB3-175-2 | ecosystem: Environmental > Terrestrial > Soil > Unclassified ... | reverse complement strand
TGGCATTAATCAGTCATACAGGCCTTTCGATGGTAGAAAGGATCAATTTCTTTTTTCTCTGGATGCAATGATTCCTTTCTGAGTCAGCTATTCCGATGAGGCAGGACGAAACGCCTGCATCATAGAGGGAACCAAGAATCGAGAGCTTTTCACCCTACAATCTAAACGTTTTCACAAATACTTAATAAAAATATCACATATACTAACATATGCCATGTTACGTTTTCGTGACATAATACCTGTGCTATTTGTAGTGTTTTTACCTAAAGGAAATCACACATGACATGCCTAAAAAAAAGCAGAAGTCAGATGGTGCTTGCCTTCGCGTGTATTCTCCTGGTAATGGCAATAGGCTCAACCAGCGCTCAGGCTAATACTGCAATGGATCTATTTAAAAACAGCGGCATAAGAGTAGGTGGCTGGCTCAATGGGGGGGCCACTTTCAATCCAGGCCAGACCACCGGATTTAATGGGCCGGTCACTTTCGGTGATCAGGCTAACCGGGCTCAGTTGAATCAATTTAATATATTCGTACAGCGCGCAGTGGTTGCAGAAGGCAGCTCGTGGGATATAGGGGGCCGTTTCGATTTCATGTTCGGTTCGGATGCCATTTTTACGCAGGCTTACGGTGTTCCGGCATTCGATGTGAATTCCGGCCAACCTTTGAATAGAAGTAATTGGGATCTCGATTTGTGTTGTGCTTCGACCCGTTACTATGGCATCGCACTTCCGCAGGCATATGCGGAGGCCTATGTGCCGGTTGGTAATGGCCTGAACGTCAAGGTAGGCCATTTTTATACGCCTATCGGTTATGAGTCGGTTCCGGCAACGGATAATTTCTTTTATACTCATGCCTATACCATGCAATATGGCGAACCCTTTACCCATACTGGCGTGCTGGGTAACTACAAGGTCAGCAAGAATTGGTCCGTCATAGGGGCGACGACTACCGGCAGCGCCACCGGCGGGTGGGATGGCGGATTTGATAAACAGCTGGGCAACTGGGGTGGTATAGCTGGTGTCACCTGGACCAGCGATGATATGGGAAGTTCGGCCAATCTCAGCGGAACCTACGGCCGGACTTCCACTCGCAGCAATGAGCCTTGGGGATTGTACAGCCTGGTGCTGAAACACAGAGTTACCCCCAAAACTCATTTTGTCTTTCAACACGATCATGGTTATGCCGGAGGGGTTTTGTTGAATGGCGTGAATACGAATGCCCAATGGTTTGGCATCAACACGCACCTATACTATGACCTCACCCCTGAGTTATCCGTGGGTATGCGTGCTGAATGGTTCCGTGACAGGGACGGTTTTCGTGTCTTTTCGCCTGGCCGCGTGTCCGCTGCCACTAACAACCAAGGATTGAGTTATGCGCTTGGATCAAACCAATTCGGCAATGCCACCAGTATGCCGGCCGATTATTACGAGATAACTGTGGGCATGAATTGGAAAGCGGCAAAGACACTCAAGATTGACTGGAAGCCAATGCAAAAGTTTAACGTTCGCCCGAACGTTCGGTATGACAACGTGGATGCTTTACATGGCGCAACCTACCGGCCTTTCGGGGGACATAAAGACCAAGTCGTATTATCCCTCGATTTTATGCTGCCATTCTGATCCAAGCATAAAGAAGAATTCGCCGGGACACACTCTTTTCGGCCAATCAGGCAATGCGATCATCTAATCGTAGAATCATTTTACTATGGGGAATTCCGGCGTCTATGAACTCATCCCCCACAGTTTGAAAACCAAACCTGGCGTAAAATCCCCTCGCGTATACCTGTGCGTTCAAAGCTATCTGCTGCATATGCCGCTTTCTCGCTTCTTCCAGCAAGCGCAGCATTAAGGCGCTTCCCACGCCTTTCCGCCGCCAGTTCTTCAGTACTGCCATGCGACCGATAACGCCTTCCGGTAGTAGTCGGGCCGTGCCAACAGGATTCCCCGCCGAATCTAACGCAAGTATATGAATGCAGCTTGAATCCAATGCATCCCATTCCAATTCGGCCGGAACATGCTGTTCGCGGATAAAAACCTTTTCGCGTATTATTCGTAATGCCCAGCCTTCGTCTCGCCAACTTGCTACTTGAACCGTACAGATATTCGTATTTACCTGGCTCATACATTTCCGATTTGTTCTGGCTGAACTAAGATCAGACGGGTCGGTAATCAAGTTCATAAGACAACTATTCAAAAGGATGCCGGAGCAAAATGGTTTCTTCTCGATCCGGGCCGGTTGATATCATATCTATAGGTACCTCGCAAACCTCCTCCATACGTCTCAGATAGTTCCGGGCTGCTTCGGGCAGGCATTCAAAATTCCTGATTCCTACGGTACTGTCCAGCCATCCCGGCATTTCTTCGTAGACCGGTTCGCAATAGGCCAACTCTTCCGCACCCACTGGTAGAATACTGCTGAATTTGGCTCCCTCGCCATTACCCGTCAATTTGTAGCCCACACCGAGACGTAGGGTTTCGACACCATCCAGCACATCCAATTTAGTCACACACAGCCCAGACACGCCATTAATCTGAACAGACCGCTTTAGTGCGGCTGCATCGAACCAGCCGCAACGGCGCGGCCGCCCCGTAGTAGCTCCAAACTCCTTGCCGCGCTTAGCCAAATACCTACCTACATCATTATCCAGCTCGGTTGGAAAGGGCCCCGCACCAACCCGCGTCGTATATGCCTTGGTGATCCCTAATACATAATGCAGCATTTGCGGACCAACGCCGCTTCCAGTGGTGGCCGCGCCTGCAATGCAATTGCTCGATGTAACAAAAGGGTAAGTTCCATGATCGATATCAAGCAATGTTCCTTGCGCACCTTCAAACAGCAGGCTGCTACCAGCCTTGTTGGCTTCAAACAAAAGCTGCGGTACGTCCGCCATCATTGGCTTGATACGCTCAGCCAAGGCCAGCGTGTCATCCATGGTTTGCTGAAAGTCTACCACCGAAGCATGGAAGTAATTCTTCAGTACGAAGTTATGATAATCTAGCATCTCGCCTAGTTTGGCGGCGAAGCGGTCACGATGAAATAAATCCTGCAGGCGTACAGCGCGGCGTGCCACCTTATCTTCATAGGCGGGACCAATACCTCGTCCCGTGGTCCCGATCTTATCCGTTCCCCTGGCTGTTTCCCGAGCATTGTCGAGAGCGCTGTGGCACGGCAGAATAAGTGGACACGCTTCACTAATGCGGAGCCTTCCCTGTGTGTCGACCCCTGCTCGCTCCAACATATCAACTTCGTCTAGTAATGCCTGTGGAGATACTACGACCCCATTGCCAATATAGCAGGCAACATTGTCACGCAAAATTCCAGAAGGGATCAGATGCAATACGGTTTGTTTACCGGCAATGACCAAAGTATGTCCCGCATTATGGCCCCCCTGGAAGCGAACCACGCCTTGAGCATGATCTGTCAGCCAATCTACTATCTTGCCTTTACCCTCATCGCCCCATTGAGTACCAATAACAACCACATTCTTAATCATGTCTGCTAATCATCAAATAAGCCTGCCAATGTTTAAAACACAAGGAGACAGGTATGCCTTCAAATATTTTGGGGGTCTGAATACTCACATCAAGCTAGATCTGTTCTATCATCCAAATTCCGTCTTGCAATACCAGCTTTCTATCACAGTTAAACATATCCAGCACACCTTCATGCCCCGGTAATTGAACAACCACCATCTGACCTTCATTGCGAAGCTGATCAATCGTATTTCGCAATGTGTCGTCGCCCTTTACGTAAGGCGAGAGAATTCCCTTAGGGTAGAAATCAGGCTGAATCAATCCCGATAATTCCCGTAGATCCATACTGAAGCCGGTGGCTGGCCGAGCTCTGCCGAATGCCTTACCGACGTCGTCATAACGTCCACCAAGTGCGATCGCGTTGGAGCAGTTTCCGGTATAAGCAGCAAATACCATACCGCTGTGGTAGTGATAGCCCCGCAGGTCAGCCAGATCAAACGCCAGTGTATCCACTGCGGATTTCAACTCGTCACCTACCACCTCCAATTCGTCCAGCGCTGTCCGAATTTCCGGATAATCCGGCAGAAATCGACGCGCAAGCATCAGTATGCTGCTATCGCCATATAATTCCGGCAGCAGCAACAATGCCTCCCTCGCATTCGTATCTACACGCTTGCTCAGCCCAGCGCATAGTTTATTCAACCCGCAGATATCTTTGGCCTGCAATACACTGAATAATTCCGTTTCCATCTCAAGGGGGATGCCCGCGCCTCTAATCAAGCCACGAAATACGGCGACATGGCCAAGATCGATATGAATTTTGGTTATACCCGAGATCGCGAGAGATTGCAGCATAAGCTGCTGAACTTCCAGATCGCTTTCCAGGCCGGCGTGCCCATAAAGTTCCGCACCAATCTGAAGTGGCTCGCGAGTCCGGGTCAATCCTGATGGAAGGGTATGTAATACACTGCCTGCATAACAAAGGCGAGTAATCCCCTTGCGATTCAGCAAGTGCGCGTCGATGCGCGCGGTCTGAGGTGTCATATCCGTGCGTAGGCCCATCATACGGCCGCTCAATTGATCCACAACCTTGAACATACGCAAGTCCGTGTCGCCACCACTGCCCGAGAGTAGCGATTCCACGTACTCCAGTAACGGCGGACCTACTAGCTCGTAACCGTGAACTAATAGCCAGTCCATGATCCGTCGCCGCATCATTTCGATGCGCAACGCTTCCGCAGGCAGGATATCCTCAATGTATTCAGGAAGAATCCACTTACGCATGTTTATGATTCAATTACATTTCAAGAGAAGTATGATGCAAAAACTAGTTCACAAGGTAGAGCAGCAACAATCCTGCCAGCATGGAGGTTAAACCGATAAAACGTATCTGACCGTCACCAATTTCAGTCAATTTCCTGAAAGTCTCTCGCCACACACCGGGTATCAGAAACGGAAGAAGCCCTTCTATGACCAGCATCAGGGCAAATGCAATTAAGAAAGTGTCCCACATGTCGCCATAACCTCGGTAGACACCTCAATGAATTCAAGTTTCTAGGCAAACTCTTTTGCCAGCCAAAGATACGAAAGAAATAGCAAGGTAGGAGTATACGGGTGATAGGGTATCGGAATATTCTCAGACGGCGGCGGATATAGATTCGTAAGTGACAGTTAGAAAGAATTTAAAGTTATCCGATGTTATTTCGGATTCCGCCCCGGATTCTTCAAGTACTTGAAAAATTCCGAATTCGGCTCCAGAACCATCATGTCTCCCTTGTTCTTGAAGCTCTGCTTGTAAGCTTCCATGCTGCGGTAAAAAGAGTAGAACTCCGGATTCGGCTGAAAAGCAGCGGCATAGATTGCTGAGGCCTTGGCATCCCCCTCCCCCTTGACCTCCTGAGCTTTTCGATAAGCTTCTGCAAGGATCACTTCGCGCTGCCGGTCGGCGTCGGCGCGAATCTTTTCAGATTCCGCCGCACCGGTCGAGCGCAATTCGTTGGCTACGCGCTTCCGTTCCGCTTCCATCCGGCGATAAACCGATTCGCTTACTTCCTGCGGTAAATCTACCCGTTTCAAGCGTACATCCACGACCTCCACCCCAATCTTGCGAGCATCGGCATCGGCCTTCTGGCGCATGATTTCCATGATTTTGTCGCGTTCACCGGAAACCACGTCATGAACCGTCCGATTGCCGAATTCATCCCGCAGACTGGAATTCACCGTTTGAGATAAGCGGGTCTGTGCCAGCATTTCATCTCCCCGCACGCTGATATAGTATTGTTTTACATCAATGATGCGCCATTTGACAAATAAGTCCACCAGCACATTCTTTTTTTCCGAGGTGATGAAACGTTCCGGCTCGGCAGTATCCATCGTTAGAATACGTGAGTCAAAATAACGCACGTTCTGCGCCAACGGAATCTTGAAATACAGGCCGGGCGAGGTTTTCACATCCACCACTTCACCCAGTTGAAATAGAATGGCCTGCTGGCGCTGGTCCACGATGTACAGTGAGGAACTGGCAAGAAGAAACAGCGCAACAACAATGCCCACTATCGTCGAGGTATAGTTCTTCACTTATCTTGTCTCCCTTTCACGACCGCGAAATGCTTCACGCGTGCGCGAAGCGTTGTCAGGCACGACCTCTGACGCAGCCGCGGGCAATGCCTCCGGCGCCAGAGTAGAGGGAGATGAAGGCCCACTCATTTGTATCAATTTATCCAGCGGCAGATAAAGCAGGTTGTTGCCATTTTTCTGATCTAGCAGGATCTTGCTGGTGCTGGAGAGTACCTGCTGCATCATATCCAGATATAGACGATCGCGGGTGACGCCAGGCGCCTTGCTGTATTCCACGAGAACCTGCTTGAAGCGGCTCGCGTCCCCCTCGGAGCTGGCAATTACCCGTTGCTTGTAGCCCTCAGATTCCTCCAGCAGTCTTGCGGCATTTCCCTTGGCTTTCGGAATGACGTCGTTGGCATAGGCCTGACCTTCATTCTTCTGCCGCTCTCTATCCTGCCCCGCCTTGACTGCATCGTCGAAGGCCGCCTGTACCTGTTCCGGCGGCTGCGCATTCTGCATGGTCACCTTGCTGATGGCGATGCCTATCTTGTAGCGATCGAGAATTTCCTGCATCAACTGTGTCGCCTTGGCGGCCACTTGTTCGCGTCCTTCGTAGAGGACAAAATCCATTTTGCTTTTACCGATAATTTCTCGAATGGCGGTTTCCGCTGCTTGTAGCACGGCATTCTCCGGATCGCGGTTATTGAACAGGAATTCTTCGGGATTCTTGAGAATATACTGCACGGCAAATTGAATATCGATGATATTTTCGTCATCGGTCAACATGAGGGATTCTTTCAGCACCTTGCTTCTTACGTTGTTGCGATAGCCGATTTCCACTGTACGCACTTGGCTTACGTTAACGGTTTCCACTATTTCAACCGGGTAGGGTAAATGCCAGCGCAAACCCGCCTGGGTAGTTTCCATGTATTTTCCGAAACGCAGCACTAGGCCTCGCTGGCCTTCATTGACGATGTAAAATCCACTCGATACCCAAAGCAGCAGGAGCAGTCCGGCAAGCAGGCCAATGCTGCTGCCATACCGCCGTGGAGCGCCGCCGCCACTGGATCCCTCACCACCGCCCGAGTTTCCCCCGCCAGCCTTGCGTTTGAACAGGTTATTGAGCTTCTTGTTAAAATTGCGCCACAGTTGATCCAGATCAGGTGGACCGGAATTGCCTTTCTTTCTTCCCCACTGAGGATCGTTCAATCCCATGATGATTCCTATTTTTTCTGTTTAATATAGATACAACCATCAAACGGCATGGTAAAAAACTCTGAATTCCAGTTATGTGGAAATACAAATCGTACGGATCGGCTGTTTATCCATAATCAAGCGCTGCATATCTGTCAATCACGTTTCCGAGTTCTGACTGATCCTTACACCGTTGTAAAGCACGCTCATCAATTGCTTCTGACAGCGACAGCTTAATAAATTCCAGCCCTTCGCGGGTTTTTGCACTCACTCTGATCTGAGTGATTCTACCACACTCATCACGCCCATACCCCGCCCCGCCTGCCGATAAATTGATCAAATCTATTTTGTTTAATACCAGTATTTGCGGAATCGAATCGGCACCGATTTCCTTTAATACCTTGTTCACTTCATCGATCTGCTTATTCCGGTTGGGGCTGCCTGCATCCACCACATGAAGCAGCATATCGGCCTGCACCGTTTCCTCAAGCGTGGCACGGAATGCGGCGACAAGTGTATGGGGCAAGTCGCGAATGAATCCTACCGTATCCGAGATCACGAACAGCCTGTGATCCGGGACAAACAATTTGCGGGTGGTGGCGTCCAGAGTAGCGAACAACTGGTCGGCGACATAGGCGTTGCCGCGGGTCAGGCTATTAAATAGTGTGGATTTACCGGCGTTGGTATAGCCGACTACAGAAACCGACATTACCTGGGCGCGTTGCCGGGAACGGCGTTGTACCTCTCGTTGACGTTGAAATTTTCCAAGTTTTTCCTTGAGTACCTTAACCCGCTTCCAGAGCAATCGCCGGTCAGTCTCCAACTGGGTTTCGCCAGGACCACGCAAACCTATACCGCCTTTTTGCCGCTCCAGATGAGTCCATCCACGTACCAAGCGAGTGGCGAGATGTTCGAGTTGCGCAAGTTCCACCTGCAGCTTACCTTCATGGCTTTTCGCGCGTTGGGCAAAGATATCTAAAATCAGACTCGTGCGATCTATTACGCGGCCTCTGAGATGCTGCTCCAGATTACGTTGCTGGGCGGGAGAAAGATCGTGATTGAAAATCACCAGCGATGCGCCTGTTTGTTCCAGCGCCAACTTAATTTCCTCCACTTTGCCGCTGCCCGCAAAGGTGGCAGGATCGGGGCGGGAACGCTTTCCTTTGACTATCGCGGAAATTGCCAGCCCATCACTTGCGGTTAATTGCCGTAGTTCCTCCAGATTTTCAGCATAATCGCTGTCGCCAAAATCGAGACTAACCAGCACAACCGCGCTGGTATTGGGCACGTTACCAGCGAGACGATCAAGCATCAGGAGTGGCGGGTCCCTCAAATGGTATAGTAACAGCCCTGGCGGGAACAACGGTCGAGATTGCGTGCTTATATACCATCTGTGTGACAGTGTTCTTCAGCAGCACCACATATTGATCGAATGAATCGATATGCCCCTGAAGCTTGATACCATTAACCAGATAAATCGATACCGGAATATGCTCCTTTCGCAAAGTATTCAGAAACGGGTCTTGTAACAATTGCCCTTTTGCGCTCATGGGTGACTCCATATTTTAATTATCAAAAGGTAACTCTACTTGATTTTCAGGAGTAAATCCATATTCTTAAACGAAAGGCAAATGGGGTATATTTTTATAAATTGACCTAAACCAGCGAGCCACAATCTACTTCAAACAAATCCGCGAAAAAAACTGAGCAAATAAAAGAAATAGCGGAAAAGTACTTGCTGATGTAGTTCCAGAAATTTCAACCGGCCCGCATTCGGTACGGGACGTTGAATTGCCTGCTGCTGGAATTGCCCAGGCTATAATTCTCAGCCTGGGCAAGAATTTAGAGAATTACTTTGAGATAGGTAGCAGTAGTACTACAACGACTATGCCCCCTTCACGCCGGTTATCCAAACGGCTTAGGTTTCGGTGTATCGTTGGTTGAAGGAGGCAGGATAGGTAACATGAAATCGGGCTGCTTTCCAGTAAGGGTCTTTAAGAAAGCCACGATTTTGGCATTTTCTTCTTTACTGAAGTTGCGGCCTAACTGTAGGCGCCCCATGGTGTTCACCGCGTCTTCCAGGGTTGCAGCGGCACCGTCATGAAAATAGGGATAAGTCAATTCCACATTTCGTAATGTTGGAACCTTGAACATGAAACGGTCGGTATCCTTACCAGTTACGGCAAATCGACCTTCAGCCTTGTTTGTTGTCTTGTAAGGCTCATGGACGCCGAATTTCTGGAACGAGCCGCCTCCCACCGCAGCACCGTTATGGCAACTCGTGCAACCGCTCTCCTTGAATAGCTTGTAACCCTCTGTCTCAGTCTGGTTCAACGCACTCTTATCGCCCTTAAGCCATTTATCGAAACGAGAGTCAGGCGTAACCAGGGTTTCTTCGAAGGCTGCGATCGCATCGGTTACCATACCGATATCGATTTTGTCAGAGCCAAACAATTGTTTGAAGCGAGACCTGTACTGGGGAATGGAGCGTAGCACGTCCACCGCCAATTCGTGGGTAAATCCCATTTCACCAGGGTTTGCTATAGGGCCACCCGCCTGCTCCTTAAGGTCCTTGGCACGACCGTCCCAGAACTGCGCAAGATTCATGCTGGAGTTCAATACCGTTGGCGCATTGATCGGCCCCTGGTGCCAGTTGTGGCCGATAGATGTTTGCAGATTATCCGTGCCGCCCATGCTCAGGTTGTGACAGGAATTACAAGAAATGAACCCGGACTTCGATAGACGCGGATCAAAAAAGAGCATTTTGCCCAGTTCTACCATGTTTGGGTTCTTCGGCTTTGCGGCCTCGATGGGCTGTATGGGTTCATTAGCAGCAAGCGTGGTCACTGGGGCGGCAACGGCTCCAATTGATATCAGCGATATTATTAATGCCCGCATTATCATCGGTAATCTCCTAAAAAACGCGGCTGTAATGGCGCAGCCGATTACGCCTACAAACTATCCGTAAGGGCACCTCTCTTATTTAAGGGCACCTCTAAAAATTCAAAAGCTTCAGACAAGCGGGTTTATCAGCCGAAAAGGCAAAGTTCGAGCGCGGCAACGTATGTTCGACGTGCAGGTAAAGCTTTTTTTGGGAGCCGAAGGTATAGCGAAGCGAATAATCAGACAATCCGCTGGGCGGATGTTTGTAATCAGGATTTTTAGGGATGTTCATGAAAGCCTTGACAGCCCGGGTGGAATTCACACACCCGAGGCTCGCTAAAATATTTAATCGCTGATTCATTCGCCCTGCTTAGGGCGCGCAACTGAAACCTGCTCCCTGATAGAATAGCCAGATCCACCGTAACCACTCCCCTCAAAGGAGGTGCGGTTGAGTAGCCGCGCCAGTTCGGTCAGGGCTTGCTGATATACTTGGCGTTTGAACTCGACCACGGAGTCCAATTCTACCCAATATTGATTCCAACGCCAGGCATCGAATTCGGGGCGAGCGCTCGTGCGCAGGGAGACGTCACAATCTCGTCCAATCAACCGTAGCAGGTACCAAATCTGCTTTTGCCCTTTGTAGTTTCCTCGCCAGTCGCGTCTTATCCATTGATCGGGCACTTCATAGCGAAGCCAGTCCCGGGTGCGCCCGATGATCTCGACGTGCCAAGGATGTAACCCTACTTCTTCCGTCAATTCGCGATACATTGCCTGTTCCGGGCTTTCGCCCGGTTTAATGCCACCCTGAGGGAATTGCCAGGAATCCTGCTTGATACGCTTACCCCAGAAGACCTCATTCTTCGAGTTCAGTAGAATAATACCGACATTGGAGCGATAACCGTTACGGTCGATCATGCGATTCACCCGTTTGATCCGTCACAAGAGGACAGATTTTTTCATATTTTATCCCAGATTGAAAGCTATCATGAGATTAATAAAACTCGTGTCGGATAGCCGCAGTTTTTTGCTATTACATATTTTTACGTATTCCTACAACAGCTTCCTATCTCTTCATTACTTGCGATTTTAGCGTAGTTTGGATTTGAATTCGCGTCCATTTTCTACATGGCGTTAATAACCGAAACAGTAGCTGTATCATTCCGGCAAGCAGATTTTCGATATGGAGCCCTGCTTTGCCAGACCGGATTCCGAGATGAAGTTCATCGGCATAACATTAGACGGTAAGGTGCATTGCGGTTTTTCGGGTTAGAATCGTCTTAATAATTCAATTGTCACAACGGATCAGACATGCGCGTATCAAACTTTTTTATTTCCACGCTCAAGGAGGCGCCCGCCGAAGCGGAATTGGTGAGCCATAAGTTGATGTTGCGCGCCGGCCTAATAAAACGCCTCGGAAGTGGTCTTTATACATGGATGCCGCTGGGTTTGAGAGTGCTGCGCAAAGTCGAAAATATCGTGCGGGAAGAAATGGACGGGAGCGGCGCCATAGAACTCCTGATGCCTGCGGTGCAACCTGCGGAGTTATGGCAGGAAACTGGGCGTTGGGATGTTTTTGGTCCCCAGATGTTGAAAATCAAGGATAGGCATCAGCGCGATTTCTGCTTTGGCCCCACGCACGAAGAAGTCATTACCGACATTGTGCGGCGGGAGGTAAAGAGTTATCGTCGGTTGCCACTTATTTTTTATCAGATTCAAACCAAATTCCGCGATGAGATCCGCCCTCGCTTTGGAGTGATGCGGGCGCGTGAATTCATAATGAAAGATGCGTATTCGTTCCATACCGGCGTTGTCAGTTTGGAGGAAACTTACCGTGCAATGCATGATACCTACAGCCGAATATTCACCCGCCTGGGATTGAGGTTTCGGGCAGTAGCCGCAGATACCGGAGCGATAGGCGGCAGCGGTTCGCACGAGTTTCATGTTCTGGCGGATTCGGGGGAGGACGCCATCGTTTTCTGCCGGGAGTCGGATTATGCTGCCAACATCGAAATGGCCGAGCCGTTGCGCCCGGTACAGTTGCGCCAAGCACCTGATGGAGGAATGCAAAAGATAGAAACAGCGGGCGTAAAAACCTGTAAGGAAGTTGCATCATTTCTGAATTTTTCCATCCATCAAACCGTTAAGACCCTGGCAGTCATTGCAAATGGCAAAATGTATTTATTGCTTCTGCGTGGCGATCACCATCTCAACGAGACTAAAGTCCGAAAAATTCCTTTTCTTGTCGATTTCCGGTTGGCGACTGAAGTGGAAATCCTTGCGGAAATCCATTGCCTTCCGGGATACATAGGACCGGTAGATCTGGCGCTTCCTCTTGTCGCCGACCATACCGTAGCCGCAATGAGTAATTTTGTTTGTGGTGCAAATGAAGAAGGCTATCATCTAACTAACGTTAATTTTGGTCGTGACGTGAAGGAGCCCGACTATGTTTTCGATATCCGTAATGTGGTTGCCGGGGATCTCTCTCCGGATGGCAGGGGGCAACTGCAAATATGCCGTGGTATAGAGGTGGGACATATTTTTCAGTTACGTACCAAATATTCGGAAGCGATGAATGCCAGCTACCTTGATGAATCCGGACAGGCGCAATTGATTGAAATGGGATGCTATGGTATCGGTGTATCGCGTGTCGTGGCGGCAGCCATCGAGCAGAGTTACGACGCGAACGGTATTATTTTTTCGGCTGCGATGGCGCCATTTCAACTAGCTATCATCCCTATCGGGCTAACGAAAAATGCGGAGGTGAGGGACGCGGTGGAGGCGTTATACGCAGAGATCACCAACGCAGGTATAGACGTTCTGCTCGATGATCGCGACGAGCGCCCCGGCGTGATGTTCTCCGACATGGAGTTGATCGGCATCCCGCATCGTATTGTTATCGGTGAGCGTGGCTTAAAGGAAGGGAGTGTCGAGTATCGAGGAAGGCGGGATGAGAAATCTCGGATTGTTTCCTTGCAGGATACTATTGATTTCATAAAAACGAGAATACGCGAAGACTGACGCAGATGCATCTGCCATCTTCATGTTCACTTCCCATTTAAGGCTACTGGCATAATCGATCCTTCTTCTGATATTTACATGGCGGGATGTGCAATGTATAGAGAGTGCATATTGCGGATTTACTCTGCTATCGTGGAACGGCGCCGCCGGAATGGTTGCCCGGAAGGCTGGAAGAATTCTCCCGCATGAATTCCTCCAGACTCTTGCGCGAAATCAACCCTACCTTATAGGCTGCCGGTTGACCGGCGGGATTGAATAAATAAGTCGTAGGCAGCATCGATACGGGACCGATTTGAGCGGCGATTTTTTTGTCGCCAAACACGACAGGGTAAGAAATAGAGAGCGAGTCAACGAATTTCAACACGGTTTTTCGATCTTGATAGTCCATCGCTATTCCGATCACCATTACATCTTTTCGGCTCTCATAGAGGGAGACCAAGTCGGGAATCTCCTTCAGGCAGGGCGGGCACCATGTGGCCCAAAAATTTATCAACACCCATTTACCTTTATAATCGGATAGCGTGAGCTTCTTGCCGGTAGAATCCGTGAATATAAATCCTTTCGCCTGTGCACTCGGCGACAGCAGTAGCAGCGCCGAAAACAGGATAGCGAGAGCGCGTGGCACTATATACAAAACAGCTCCAGTTGAGTTATCCGGCGCTCCATTTTATATTACGCCGCTATTCGATTGCGGTGGTAACTCCGGAGTATCATTTTCGGCGAAAAGCAGCGACAGTGGTACATTCATTTTCTCATTCATTCCCTTTGTAATGTCATCGAGCAGCAGCTCTAGTCGTGCGTTACCTGCTGCGGCGGATCGTGCCACCTCTGTACGAAATGTAAATAGGCGGTAGATATCGGCAACAGTTACATTGCCGGGATCAAGTATCTGGACCCAGCCGCCTGTTTTTACCTGCCGAACCAGATTGGCGCGGCTCATGAGGTCGAGTATCCATTCCATCTCCTCGAAGCTCAGCATTAGTTGCTTATGCAGAGTGCTGTAGGTTTCTACCTTGCCATTCTTGAACGCCTCTCCCAATGCTTGTAACAAGCGTAAGGCATCAATGAATTGCTTACCCTGGGCTGTCGTATCCTGTTGCCACTTGAGGAAACGCCAACTCGACAAGGAAGCGGCAATTACCGCGCCTAATAATACCATCAACCAAGAAAGATAAATCCACAGCAAAAAGATGGGAATTGTGGCAAATGCTCCATACACAGCCTGATAAGTGGGAAAATGAGTGATA
>Ga0134126_10006785_pt1 | contig 14380 bp, 8 predicted proteins | sample KB31752_FD_96881 | JGI IMG/M metagenome (GOLD analysis project Ga0134126, IMG submission 96881) | Terrestrial soil microbial communities with excess Nitrogen fertilizer from Kellogg Biological Station, Michigan, USA - KB3-175-2 | ecosystem: Environmental > Terrestrial > Soil > Unclassified ... | reverse complement strand
TCGGCCAATGGCGTCGCACAGGTAGACGACATGGCGCGCTATCGTGATCAGTCCACGCGCGAAATGAAGGACCGCTTCCTCGGAATCGTCGAGACCACCTGGTCCCCCACCCGCTTCTTCCTCAGCGGCTATTACGGGCTGACGCCCCCCAACCTCTCGCGACCCAATACGGCCTGGCAATGTTTCCGCGACGTTTTTCAGCGTATCGATGCATTGGGGAATTAGATAATTAAGGGCATGAAAAATCCCTGAATGCAGTTGGGTTTGCGGATGCAGATCTGAATATGGCTTTTCGCAAATAATCCCGCCCCGTCGAACGCCGGGCCTCCTTCTGTAAACACGCCACGGATGGAATCAAACATCTTATATTCACTATGCCCCCTTTCGGCCTTACCGCAGCCGCATAACTATGAAATAAAATTTTAAGTCCTTCCCAAAAACTTATGGATATCGAAAAAATAGTCATTCCCCTTATACATGATTACTCTTATCCGATAGATTTTTCCGCGGAATTCAAATTTCTACGCTATTTTGCCACGTAATTATTTGACCAGGCTCATTCGCCCATTAAACCTTACCAAAATGTACCTATCTACGCTTTCCTTGTTCATTTTCTCCGCCATGCACGCTTAATAAGTAAGCGTTTCTGTTCATCACGTTTAATTATCTTATATGGATTTGTTTCCGCATAACCGGGAAGCATACGAATGTGCCACCAATTTATTTAAGACGGGCAACCGCGCTTGCATCATACAGCCTACGGGCACAGGTAAAAGCGTCGTCATAGCCGAATTCGTAAATCGCAACAGGTCCAAAAGGCATCTGTTGCTGGCCCCTGGATCGCATATTTTCGATGAGATTCGAAAACATTTGAAAAGCTCGAAAATGTCCTTTTCCACTTATATTGGCTTAAAGACTAACAAATCGATTTTCATCGAGAACTCATTCGATTTCATCTATCTCGACGAATTCCATCGTCTCGGCGCGGAAATATGGGGTGGCGGTATCAGACGGCTATTAAGGTGCAATCCAAGGGCAAAAGTCCTCGGCACGTCGGCCACACCCATCAGATATCTTGACGATAACCGGGATATGGCATCCGAGATCTTTGACGGACGAATCGCTATCCAAATGTCGCTCAATTCGGCAATCGTTAAAGGAATTCTTCCTTCACCGACATATGTCAGCGCCATTTATTCCCTAAAGGAGGACTTACAGCTATTAAAAACTAAAATAGCCTCTTCGCGTGCAGACAACAAAAAAGCGATCCTGAAGGACCTTAACAGCAAGGTCATCGATTGGGAGAAGTCTTCCGGCCTGGACACCGTCATTCAGAAGCACATCGACCCCCACCGGAAAAGGGTGATCGTTTTCTGTAAAAACTGGGAACACCTGAGAGATGCCCAAACGCTGCTCGATCCAATTTTTAAACCCATTTATGGCGACTTCCGAAGCCTATGTCTCTATTCCAAAAATAAAAATGCAGAAAATGAGTCGGCTCTGAATATTTTCAGAGAAAATCATGAATTCCCGATCGTGCTATATGCGATCGATAAGATCAATGAAGGCCTCCATTCAAAAAATTGCAACACGGTCATCTTGTTTAGGAACACAACATCTCCCATCGTATTTTACCAGCAGATCGGCAGGGCTTTTTCTATCAAGCCGGCAAATGGTCCGCTGATCCTCGACCTGGTTAACAATTTCAGGAATCTTCAGATTGCAACATTTAAAAGCGATTTTGAGCGGGAATTGGAAATTGCATCGAAAGAGCGACAAGCATCCGGGAAAAGCGATAAAAAGACCACGATCAGATTTATAGATGAGACTCAGGATATACGGCAGATCTTCTCGCTTTTCGAAGAAAGTATCGATAATTGGACGAGACTATATGCGAAGGCGAAGCTATTTTTTGACCAAAACGGTCACCTCATCGTACCCGCCGTCGGAAATATGGAACTGTATCACTGGTTAAATAACCAACGAAAAAGCTATCTGGCCGGAAGTATGAGCAAAGAGCGGATTGCCAAATTTAATGAGATCGGGATGATTTTCACTCCCCCACTTCCCTTAACTTTTTTAAGAATGCAGCAGAAAATGGAACAGTGGATGCAGCAACACGCTGAACTACCTACCCAATCGACAAACAAGAAGTTGGCAATGTGGATCAGCAACCAACGCAAGGATTATAAGCAGGGCAAACTGACGGAGGAACAAATAGCCATTCTTCAACGATTTTTTCCTATGGAGGGAGACAGAACCTGGCTGAAGATCCAGGCCTGTATCGACAAGGTCGTAGCGCACTTCAAACAAGGCAACATCGATACGGCTGACAAAAGGATCAGGATGGACCTTCTTAACCTGCGGAATTTATATAATTGTGACCGATTACCTCAAAGCGCATTGACCCAATTGCGGGAGGCGCGTGTTCCGGTGGAAGTGACGATCAATGACTTTATCTGGTTTGAAAATGTAAAAAAAATCCTGGCATGGTACGAACAAAATGAGCGACTGCCTTCCCGGAAGGATTGCCAACCACTGCATTCTTTTTGGATGAGGGAGAAAAGGTATATTAACAATTCCCATCCCTATGCAAAATATCTCGATTTTGATAGAGAAGCCGGAAGCTGGCTCCAAAAGCTGCAAACTACGATCTCCGCGGAGGATCCTTGCGTTTGGAATGAACAGTATTTGGCACTTAGGCGCATTGCGAAAAGCGATGGTTTTATCTCGAAAGAAAATTGCAAAGAACAATTATGGAAGTGGGTCCAGAGGCAGAAAGAACTTCTGAATAAAGGCAAATTGTCCCCGGAAAGGACGATGAAGATATTGAGGATTAGACAAGTCCATTGGCTTTACAACAGGACATACCCTAAGGCACAAATCTCCATACCTCCGAAGTGATCGTATTCGAATACTGCCCCGTAGCCACAAAAGCCGTATCATTCAACACAAACGACGCAGCACCCCCACTTGCCAATCCCGGAAACGGCGCCTTCAGGCTCCAACTGTCTCCAACAGGATCATATTCGAGAAATAATTTCTGAAAAAAGAAGTCATTGCCGACATACCCTCTTCCATTGATGGAAAAGCCGACATCATCATATATCTCGATACGCGGACCTGTTTTTGCCGTCCACTGGTCCGTGCCAGGATCGTATTCCCAGCAATCCTTTTGATCAGCGCCCGTATTTCCGGCCGCCCCACCCACGAGAAATCCTTTGTTGCCAATTGAAAAACCGGCAGCCGCGTTCCTCCCGCCGCCGGGGAAGCCCGCTTTTGTGGTCCACTGGTCCAACGCAGGGTCATATGAATAAACCGCATTTCCTCCCGGGTTTTGCAAAAGGTATCCTTTTCCGCCGACGACGATTGACAAAGCTTTTAAATTGGAAAATACGCCATAAGTCAAACCTGTCTTTTGGGTCCACGTGTCTGTTTGCGGATCATACGCGTAAAAAGTCGGGGAATAGGGATATATATTGCTTCGGCCAAATCCGACATAAGCCTTTCCCGATAAAACAAAGCAGACGGCGTCATTTAAAGAAGGATCCGGGAAATCAGCTCTTCTTGTCCATTTGTCGAGCGCCATGTCGTATTCCCACAGGTCACTATAATTTTGAGTTCCTGACCCTCCCGCTATATAGCCCTTATTTCCAATGGAAAAACCGACAGCGCAACATCTCGGCCCACCGGGGAAATCGGCCATTTTTCTCCAACGCCCTGTCCCGACGTAAAAAGTATCCACGCTATAGATGTTCTTATTGTTAACCGTCACCCCGATCAATCCCGTTGTCGCAGATGTCGGTACCATCACCCGCAGGGTATCGCCCGTCGAGAAAAAGGCCTTGGTCGCAGCTGTATTGAAGGTAACCTTATTGTGGGAAGGGGTCTTGCTAAAATTCCGGCCGACAATAGTTACTTCCGCTCCTGTTGTATCGATATGTTGCGTAAAAGAGAGTATTGCCGGCTGTCCCAGGTCTGCATCTGCATTCTTGGTGCAGTTGGCAATGAACAGGGACAATAGCAGGAGGAGAAATATCTTCATTCTAAAAGATAGCACTTTTTTCCAATTTCCGCAAGCCGCCCCATTTCCGGCTCAGCTAAAATAAAAAACCCCTCGCTATCGCGAGGGGTCTCGTGGATCATCACGACTCAATAACCCGGGTTTTGCATCGCCGTCTTCTGCGCTGACGTCAATGCCTTTCCCCCTTGCTGAATCCCATCCAGGAACGTCTGCGGTATAGGACGCAAATTATGCTTACTGGCAACATTGGCCGCAGCATCCACATTGAATGCCTTCGCCCTTGAAACCAATGTATTGGTTCTCGACAGATCCTCCCAACGATGGTATTCTCCCATTAACTCGCGGGAACGTTCATCCAATACCAGGCATAACATCCTGTCGTAATCAGTGGACAAACCGAGGACGCCGATAATATATTCATCCGGCGCAGGCAATGGTGATATACCGGCAATCGTCAATGGAGTAGAGGCTGCGGTAGTCACGGGGATATTGTTGGATTCATAATAGGAATTGCCCGGATAGAAGGAAGCAACAACGCCCGGCGACTGAAGAGACTGAGACTGCAAGGTGTTGCCACCATCATAATAGGCAGCCCTGTTCTCGCCATTGGCGAATTGCGCACGTGTACGCACGGCATTTATGTATGGCAATGCATCGGTATAAGCACCCGTACCGGCCTTGGCTAACCTGACCTTTGCCTCGGCAGCCATTAAGTAAGCCTCGGCAGAGCGGGCCAAAATAAAATCTCTATGACCAACGACATCATTCAATGAATTCCTCGATCCATCCATATACTTGCCCAGTGAAGGGAAACTTTGACCGGCCGTTGTCAGATCGGTATTTAACGCTCCATCCGTCGTTCTGCCGGCAGGATAGGCGACATAAGTAGTGGGTATATTCCTACCCGTACCATTGACATCCTGCACGAGGGTTCCCGAGGTACCCTTACAGATCTTCGATAACGTGAAACGGGTATCGCCCGGTTGATCGATCACAAACATCACTCCCAGATCTCCTTTGACATTGGGAGCGACCGGTGATGCACCATTTATGGCGCTCTTCGTTCTAAAGGATTTCCAGAACCTGGAGTCATTCACCATGTCGTAAACATGATAATCGTAGTAAGTAGTGGCCATCCTGCTAAAAGGCCTGTCGCCTGTCAGATCGCGGGCCAGCTGGTCCTGGATATCATACCTTGAGACAAAATACAGGTGTTGTGTATTCCCGTTGGCCAGGTTAGTGTTTACATCGTTGGTAAATTGAGCCGACAAAATGATCTCAGGTAATTGTTCATTTGCCGAGTTGATACCGGTAAACTTCCAGATGCTAGCAAAATCCGGAGCAAGGGCATGATTTGCTATTACCTGGTCGCATAACGAGCCCACCTGCGTCAGATCGGCAGTTACAGTAGAAGAATTCCAGGAACTATTTATTTCACTTGCCCTCGATAACAGCGCTTTTGCGAGGTAAAATGAAGCAGCATCTTTCGTAATATGATAAGGAGCGCCCCCGGTTGGCAGCAAGGATTGAGCCTTTGTAAAATCCGCGATGATCTGCGTGAACACATCCTGTGCGGTTGCTCTTGTAAAATCCAGCTTTACCGTTGTAACAGGCGTCACCTGCAACGGAACGCCGCCGTATTGGGATACCAGCCTTAAATAGCAATAGGCCCGCATAAAATAGCCTTCTCCCAAAGAGGTGCTTTTGACAGCAGCAGAAGTGGAAGTGCTGGCAGTAGCGTTCGCTATCAGCAAATTAGCGTCCCCGATACCCGTGTATAAAGCATCCCACTGAAAGTTAGCGGCGGCAGTATTGCCATTGACGGCAGTGACTACTGAATTAAAAGTCTGATCATAATTGTTCCATGGTGAATTGGAAGGGTCGCCGCCGATATGGAATTCATCGGTCCCATAATTGGCAGCGCAATAATACCATTCGCCATTCGGCGGCACGTCAAAGACCTGGTAATAGGTGCCTGTTGCCAATTGCAGGATGCCGGCATCTGTTTTGTAAAAATCCGTAGTTCTCGCAGTTTTCAGCGTTTCATCCAAGAAACTCTTTTTGCAAGACAAAGCACTAAAAAGTACCGCCGTAAAAATGATCAGTTTAAAGAAGACATTATTTTTAGACATATAAGTTCGGGTTTATTATTGTTAGAATGTCGCGTTGAATCCAAATGTGAATCCCCTGTTCCAGGTTGGCCCAACTACATCCATATCGAGGAATTTAATTTGAGAGTATAACATGCCGGGGTTCTGCACCTGCACATAGGCTCTTAAATTTGTTATCCAATTTTTGGTAATTGATTTGTTGAAATTATACGCTAATGAAATATCCCGGACCTTGATAAAGGAAGCTTTCAAATACCCTAATGAAGCATAATAGGAATCACCCGCCGCACCTCCTGCATTGAATATGGGTTTTTGAAAAGCTGCATGGGCATTATTTTCAGTATAATAATTGATCTGCCTGTTAAAATAACGTCCTGCTTCTACCTCCCCGCCATAGGCGTACATATAATGCAGCCTGCTGTATAAGAATATAGACAATTCCCAATCCTTATATGTAACGATATTTGTCATGCCCACGATCCAGCGAGGCCTTGTCCATCCAATGATCTGGCGGTCATTGTTGGGGTCGATCTTGTTGTCGCCGTTTACGTCCTGGACCCTTATACTGCCGGCAGTGAACGCATTGCCATTGGCATTAAATGCCTGCATGGCGGTTTTATCGCCGGTTTGCCATAGTCCCAGGGCTTTATACCCATAAATTACGCTGAGAGGTTGACCGGGAAACCAACCGTTGTTTATATCGGGCTGAGTTCCGTTCGACAATTTTACAATATGATCTTTTTGCCAGCCTGCAGTGATCGTAGTCGCCCACATTATATCTTTTTGCCTGACATTCACTGTCGTCAAAGAAATATCAACGCCTTTATTCGCGGTCTCACCTATGTTATCGAGCGTAGTGGTGAAACCTGTAACGGTCGGAATGGATCTTGACATTAACAGGTCGGTGGTCTTTGAAGTATACACATCTACACTTCCTGAAACGCGTGCCCTGAACAGCTGGAAGTCGACACCGAGGTTATATTGGGTCGTTTTTTCCCATCCCAGGTTCACGTTTGCCAAAATTGAATTAGGGATCGAACCGGCCGTATTGGTAGATAAGTATGGGTAAAACAAAGAAGTAATCGCTCCTTGTGTCGAGTAAGGCTGAACCGCCGAATTTCCCGTTACGCCGGCGCCAACTCTTAATTTCAGATCATTTACCCAATCCGCCTTCATGAAACCTTCCTTACTGATCCTCCAGGCCACTGCAGCAGAAGGGAACCAGGAATATTTTCGACCCGGGGAAAGAACGGAAGAACCATCCTCGCGAGCCGAAACAGTCAACAAATATTTGTCCTTATAGCCATAGTTGAGTCTTCCCATATAAGAACGGAGCTGCTGTTCGATGAGATTGGATCTTGTGCTGATGGCGCCGGTTACCGTACCGCTGGTCAACGCATTCCACAATTGTGAAGCCAGGGGAATACCATTACCTGCGATACTATCCATTTCTGCTTTAAAATAAGTTTGGCTGGCCAATAACGTCAAGCCAAAACTGTGGTCTCCAACCGTCTTGTCATAATAAAGAAGATTATCCAATGTGTAGGAAAACGTATTGCTATCGAGTTTCGATGCATAGCTGGTGCTCCCACCATTGGCAACGGAATTTGCATCGATATACGTTCCATCACGGAAATTGGAGAAGTCCGGGCCAAAATTCAAACGGTACCTTAATCCTTTAAGGACAGGAATGATCGACCCGACATTTACTTGCGCATAGAAGCTTCCAAAAGCCCGCAAAACGACTCTTTGATCTATATTATATTTCCACTCATCCACTACACTCTTAACCGCATTATCACCACCCGGGAATAAGATCCTGTTGCCTGCACTGTCATAGGGCACGGCATAGGAGAAGAGTCCTCTGGCAGATTCATAGAGTCCGCCGGCGGGGGTGCCGATAGTGGCAATACCAATCGCTGATTGCCCATATTCCTGGGTACTGTAAGACAGGTTGATATTACTTCCGAAATTTAGCCAGCTGGTAGCAGCAAAGTCTACGTTTGCTCTCGCAGTATATCTCTGGTATGACTGGCCTTTAATGGTTCCCTTATTATTCAAATATCCAAAAGAGCCATAGGCTTTGATCTTATCCGACCCACCGGACACACTTAGTACATTATCCGAAGTGAGTGATTGCTGCTTTACGATACCGAACCAATCCGTGGTTTTAACCTTGGAACCATCCCAGGTGCCGCTAGCCCAACCCTTGGCAATATTCGCCCATGCGAAAGGATCTGTGGTCGCTGCAAAATATGTTTTATCGTGTGCGATATCCGGTTGATCTCCCCGTGGGTAGGTGCTGACGCCTGTGTTTGGATTTAGACCCGCATAATAATATCCCCAACGGCGAAAGGTGATAAAATCGCTGGCATTCATCATCTTTTCATTATCGACGATATTGTCCAGGGTAACCGATTCATTAAGGCCTAACGTTAATTTACCGCTCTTTCCCTGCTTGGTAGTTACGATCACGACGCCATTCGCGCCGCGGGAGCCGTAAATAGCGGTTGCGGATGCGTCTTTCAGGATATCTATCGTTTCGATATCGCTCGGGTTAATATTATCTATGCCCCCTGTTATCAAAGGAATTCCGTCGACGACGAATAACGGGGTGTTCGAGGCTGTCAAAGATCGCACACCGCGGATGTTGATGGTCGGAAGCGTGCCGGGACGTTCATTTGACCCGACGTCTACTCCGGACACTTTTCCCTGCATCGCCTGGAGTGCGTTATCGACGGGCCTTGAACGAATATCCTTTTGATTGATCCCTGCAACGGCACCCGTTACATCGGCCCTTTTGACCGTTCCATATCCGATCACCACGACATCGGATAGGTTGACACTGGAAGCCTTTAACGACACGGTCACGCTCGTTTTGTTATCTACGGCAAGTTCCTGTGACTCGCGCCCGATGTAACTTATTACCAATTTCGCCTTGCCGGAAGCAAGGTTTATCTGGAATATGCCACCTTCTTTGGTCACCGTATTGTTTTTCGTACCCTTCTCCAGGACGGTAGCGCCATCCAAAGGGGCACCGTTTTCGTCAACCACCTTGCCGGTGACTGGAAAATTCTGTGCGGTACTTGAAAAAAAGAATCCGAGGAGAAACAGGAGAACAAGGTTCTTCCTGAGCAGTTTTTTGTTCATAATGGCGTCGTTCGTTTTGGTTAAAAAATGAGAAAGTTTCTCACGGATACGGTAGAACGGGAACGGGATTAAAAGATAATTAAAAATGCTGAAGGTTTAGCCGCGAGGTGGGACGGATTAACGCAATCGATTGCAGCCCAATGCGTTAAATGTTGACCAGGAATACTTAGTTGAGGAAGATATCAAGTTTTAACCAATCAGCCATCCTGTGCCATCCTGTATGAAGGCCAAATCAAATATCAGCTGATTATCAATGTATTACCGATCGGCGGTCCTTCCCGGCATGATCCGGGCATTTTTTTGCGCTTTCAATGCCAATTCAGTGGCAAGGAAGCAATGTTTCTGTGTCATGGCTGTTTCAGTCCTGTTCAGTACATCATCCACAAATCGGGGACCGAATGGCAAAATTTCATTGTTGCAATCCATGTGCACCATTTGTTTGTTATCGACCAGGTATAGGTGATTACCCCCTTTATTCCCTGACGCTATATCGGTGTTCTTTCTGACCTCGATGGTCCCATCGGTTCCGAGTATGGTCAATCTTCCGTCCCCCCAGGTGTCCAGCCCATCCGGCGTAAACCAGTCAACCCTTATATAACCGGCGCCACCATTACCGCTTAGCATCACATCTCCAAAATCCTCGAATAAGGGCTTGTCCGGATGATGTACATTTCCGACCTGCGACATTAAAACCTCCGCCCCGGTCGAGCCGGTAAAATGCAAAAACTGATCAAATTGATGGGACCCGATATCCGTTAGTATCCCGCCATATCTTTTTTTATCCCAAAACCAATCGGGCCTGTCTGCCAACCCTGTTTTTCCGATATTGTTATGGATCCGGTGCGGTGCAAGATTCACTGTTTGAATTACCTGGCCGATCGCACCCGCTTTCACCAATTGACTCGCTTTTTCCGTGGCTTTATTTTCAAATCGCTCACTGTATAGGATGGAATAGATCCGGTTTGTTTCTTTTTGAACTTTTTTGACAGAGGCCATTTGTTCGAGCGTGATGATACCCGGCTTATCGCTTAAATAATCTTTCCCGTGTTGCATGACGCGAATGCCCAGCGGGGCTCTTTCATCGGGTATACCCGAACTCAGCACTAAATGGATGGCAGGGTCTTCCAGGATCTCGTTTTCGCTTTTTGCCAATTTGGCCTCAGGATAAACTTTCAAAAATGCAGCGCTGAGATCGGGCTGTTTGGCATACAATGCCACTAATTCGCCGCCTCCTCTTTTAATGGCTTCGGTCATGCCGTAAATATGGGGATGATCGATATTGATCACTGCAAATTTTATCCGACCGGGCGCTATGGATCTTTCCTTTTGTTTCGGCGCGGATTCTACGTATTTGATCTTCCCGATCATAGGCGACATCAGCATCAGTCCGGATGCCTGAACCGAATCCTTTAAGAATTGTCTCCTGCGTTTTTTAGGATTATTCATGTGATAATTTACGACAGACCGCGAGAGCCGAAAAAAATAAATTTGCACAAGCGAATCCTTGTGCATATATTCACAAGCAATTACTTGTACATTATGAGAGCCAGGAGGGATGTTTATCAGGCGATTGCCGATCCCACGCGGCGCGCGATCATTCAAATGATCGCCGGGGAGCCGCTCGATATCAAGACGTTGACCGCCAGGTTCGGGATGTCGCAGCAGGCAATATCGCTGCACGTGAAGCTGCTGGCCGATTGCGGGCTGGTGCGGATGGAGCAGCGCGGGAGAAACCGGTTTTGCCGCGCGCAGCTGGGCAAGCTGGAGGAGGTAGCGGTCTGGGCGGCACAGTACCGGAAGTTCCATTAAACAACCCGTAATTTTATATTTCTATGAAAGTACAAGAACAGATCAAAGAGCATATCTCCATCCAACCCGAACCCAAACGCAGTGAAATGCAAGAGCTGCACCGGCTCATGCTCCATATCTCACCAACATGTAAATTATGGTTTGACAACGGGAAAAACGACGAAAACAAAACTGTTGCCAACCCTACTATCGGATATGGTGCTCACACCTTAAAATATGCCGACGGGTCAACCCGAGAGTTTTTTCAAATCGGTATAAGTGCCAACACAACCGGGATCTCCGTCTATATCCTCGGTCTTAAAGACAAGAAATACTTAGCCGGAACGTACGGGAAGAAAATAGGCAAGGCGAGTGTCACCGGGTATTGCATCAAGTTCAAGACCCTAAAGGATATAAACATCGATATACTCGAAGCGGCAATACGATTTGGGTTTAAGACCCGGAATGAATAAAGCTATTGGGCTTATCCAGCCTCCTGCCCCTGGGCGGCATATTATTGATCACATCAGGCTCGGGCCTCCTTATCCTTTCCCACATCTTTGGCCGGCTATGGTTCAACAGCCGGATCCATCCGCAGCTCCGTAAACTCCTCGCCAACCTTCGTATCTTTTATGCCATTCAGTTGACGTTGTACAGTTTGGCCGTCATATTGGCCGTAACAAAGCCTGGTTGACCAGGGCTTCCCTTGCTAACGGCTTGCGCAGGCCTCCAAAGCTGAAATAATTTCCCCATTTTATATTGGCATGAATTTAGCGCTTAGATTGTTCCATTAATTCCTCAACTTCTCCAGTATCGGTACCCTCCCCTTTACCTAGTGTTTTTATTCTCTATTCCGCAGGATGGGTTTTACGTGCCATGGAAACAGCCAACAAGTTTATTATATCTAATTAATAGGTGTTTATGCGAGATTTGTCCAAAATCTTAATTACATCCTTTTGCTGTATTCTGAGTGGTTTATTGATCTGGCAAAAGGCTCCGGCGCAAACTCTAACTCCCCGTTTCATTACGACGACGTCCGCCAGCAATGGTTTTTATGAATACCTGCCGCAGGGATATGATCCCCTCGCCTTAAAGAAATACCCCTTGATCGTTTTTTGCCACGGCATAGGGGAACTCGGCAATGGCACTACGCAACTGTCAGCCATCCTCGATAATGGTTTGGCGCAACAATTGAATAACCAGGTCAATCATAACAACACCCAGCATTTTCCTACTTCCTTTACCGTCAACGGCAATACTTTTTCCTTTATCGTCATCCTGCCTCAATTCAATACCTGGCCGGCATCCAGCGATATTGACAATATTATCAATTATGCCATCGCTAATTACAACGTCGATATCGGCCGTGTGTATCTCACCGGTCTGAGCATGGGCGGCGGGGTGGTATGGGCCTACGCGGGAGGGGCCAGCACCTATGCCAACCGTCTCGCCGCGATCCTGCCCGTAAGCGGTGCGGCAACCCTTGGCGCGGGCAGCGCCCAGATCATCGCTTCCGCAAACCTGCCTGTCTTCGCAACCCACAATTCACAGGATCCGACCGTCCCTCCTAACTATACGACCGACAATGTGAACTTCATCAACAATTCCAACCCTCCTCCCAATCCCCTGGCCGTCGCTTTGATCTGCCCGGTGGCATCCCCACAACATGATGCCTGGACGAAAACCTACGATCCTACGCAGCAATTGATCAGTGGTCTGAATGTCTACCAGTGGATGCTGCAATATAGCCGGTTCAACGTGACCTTGCCGGTAACGATACTTTCGTATACGGCGACCGTACTACCCGGTCCGCCGGAGGTCAGGGTCGACTGGACAACCGGTTTCGAACAAAATATCAAATACTTCATCCTGCAACGGTCGCCGGATGGCCTGCAGTTCTCGAATATCGATACCGTTACACCGCCCGATCATTCCGGCACCGGGCGGTCCTATACCTATACCGATCACTCACCTTTTCCGAATAATGATTTTTACCGATTGACGGAGGTGGACCTCGATGGCAAGATCGGCTATAATAGTATACTGGAAGTGAGCCCCGCTTCCGGGCCCGCCGGCTTGCACATAAGCCCCAATCCCACTACCGGCACCGTCTACCTGGAACTGGTACACTCCGACATAGGCCCACTGCAGATCAGTCTCCTGGACGTAGAGGGCAGGACCATAAAAAACTGGACCTATGAAAAACAGTCGCTTTCCTGGAATCAATCCCTGAACCTGGCAGGCGTACCTTCCGGCACCTATTTCATCCGCATCCAGGGACCGACCCTCCGCGAAGTGCGACAGGTTATCAAAAGGTGAACAGCGTTCATGCCGGTAAGTGCCTGGCGAATCAAAAGCTCCTTAATGCTTTCAAGATTTGACAGCACGACCAATTGTTCCAAAGTGGCCTCATCTCGAATATTTCCTTTTTTTCCGGATGATTTTCTCCCAAAGCTCCCGGGTTCAGGAGTTGTAATGCATTTTGCCCTATCGGGTTAAGCAGGCAAAACAAGATCAATCGAAAGCCAGATACTATCATTTCAAATTATACGTTAAGATAGGCCCTTACGCGTACATATTGCCTATCATCCACTGTTAAACTGCTTAAGGAGGTCCAATAAACTTTAAAACGCGAATTTATGAATGAAGGAAAGTCGGTTGCTCTTTGGACGAAATATTTACCCGCTATCAGGATCTTGTTAAAAAAGGCAGTGAATGAAGAGCAGCAGTTCACCTTGAGTAAAATAGAGTTACAAGCCGTCGATAATAGAAAGAATGCAAACTTCTCCTTCAATTTAGAGATCTCGAATGGAAAAGTCGAAAGCGGCCCGGGCGTCTCCCCGATCGGCAAAGATCTCTTTAATGTACTCAATGGCGATCTGCTCGTTAGAAGGTTTATGCTCGATAAAAAGATCGTCATCCAGATGACAAGATCGTCCTTGTTGACATTCAGATGTAATTGAGAAAATTGTAAACCTTCCCATGCCCGGCCCTTTCCATGTGGATCTTTTTCTCCGGATAGCAGTTCCGCAAAATTTTGACCGTTCTAAATATTTATTTATATTCGATCTCAAATTGCCAAACGATTGCGTCAGCCCCTCTCCGATACTGAAAGTAATCTTCTGCGTCAGTTAGCGGAAGGCAATGAGCCTGCTTTCACAGAATTGTTTCACGCTTACAGAGACAAATTATTCAGCTTCATACTTCACATTTGCGCCTCGCCTCAACTCGCTGAAGATATCGTCCAGGATGTGTTTTTAAGGATTTGGACCATGCGCTCTGACCTGCTTGAGATCAGGGACCTCGG
>Ga0134126_10006784_pt1 | contig 14382 bp, 11 predicted proteins | sample KB31752_FD_96881 | JGI IMG/M metagenome (GOLD analysis project Ga0134126, IMG submission 96881) | Terrestrial soil microbial communities with excess Nitrogen fertilizer from Kellogg Biological Station, Michigan, USA - KB3-175-2 | ecosystem: Environmental > Terrestrial > Soil > Unclassified ... | reverse complement strand
GCCTGGCACACCGCCGCCTACGGCGTGGCCGCCGGGGTCATCGACACCCTGGCCGCCCTGCCGGTGGCGCTGCTGGCCCTCCGGCACACCAGCCGGGCCCGGCACCTCCTGGAGCGCAGCACTTACCTGGTGCTGGCCATGCCGGGCGTGGTCATCGGCTTCGCGCTGGCCTACTTCACCGAGCGCTACGCGGCCGGCGCGGGCTACCAGACCGCGCCGCTGCTGGTGATCTGCTACGCGATCATGTTCTTCCCGCTCGCCCTGACCGGGGTGAAGGCGGCCATCGGCCGGGCCCCGGCCAGCCTGGACGAGATGTCGCACTCCCTCGGCCTGGGCCGGCTGGCTACGCTGCGCCGGGTCACCCTGCGGCTGGCCGGCCCCGGCCTGGCCGCCGCGTTCTGCCTGGTCTTCCTGTCGGTCGTCACCGAGCTGACCGCTACGCTGCTGCTCATCCCCACGGGAATGCAGACCCTGGCCACCCAGTTCTGGCAGTACGAGACCGACGGCTCGTATGCTCAGGCCGCGCCGTTCGCGCTGGTCATGATCGCCATCGCGGCCGTGCCGAGCTACGTGCTGGGCCGGTTCTTCGACCGCTCCGCTAGCACGAGGATGACCACGTGACCGAGCTGACCGTGCAGGGGCTGCACAAGGCCTTCGGCCCCCACCCCGTGCTGGCCGGCCTGGACCTGACCGTGCCGGCCGGCTCGCTGACCGCGATCCTGGGCCCGTCGGGCAGCGGCAAGACGACCCTGCTGCGGGTGCTGGCCGGGTTCGAGCAGGCCGACGCCGGGACGGTGCGGATCGGTCCCTGGGTGGTGGACGGGCCGGGCCAGCACGCTTACGTGCCCCCGGAGAAGCGGCGGATCGGCTACGTGCCCCAGGAAGGCAGCCTGTTCCCGCACCTGACGGTGGCGGCCAACGTCGGCTTCGGCCTGCCGCCCAAGTCCCGGCGCGGCCCGCGCATCGGCGAGCTGCTGGAGGCCGTCGGCCTGGCCGGGATGGGCAAGCGGTATCCGCACCAGCTCTCCGGCGGGCAGCAGCAGCGGGTCGCCCTGGCCAGGGCGCTGGCCATCGAGCCGTCGCTGATCCTGCTGGACGAGCCGTTCGCCGCGCTGGACGCCCACCTGCGGGCCAGCGTACGGACCGACGTGCAGTCGGTCTTCCGCTCGGCCGGGACGACGGCCATCCTGGTCACGCACGACCAGGACGAGGCGCTGTCCATGGCCGACCGGGTGGCGGTGCTGCGTGGCGGCCGGATCGCCCAGTGCGCGGCGCCCCAGGACCTGTACATCCGGCCGGCCGATCCGCAGCTGGCCGAGTTCATCGGGGACGCGAACCTGCTCAACGGGCAGCTGGTGGCGGGCGGCGTGCGCACGATCTTCGGCGAGCTCCAGCTGGCCGGGGGCGGGGAGCTGGAGCCGGGTCAGGTCACGGTGCTGGTCCGGCCGGAGCAGCTCGAGGTGCGGGAGCGGGTTAACGGGCACTCCGAGTCGGGGGTGGCCGGGCGGGTGGTGGCCTGCGAGTACTACGGGCACGACGCGGTGCTGCGGGTCCAGCCGGGGACGGCGGCCGACCCGGCCGCGGCCTTCGGGGTGCCCGAGATCATCGTCCGCACGGCGGGCGGCCCGATGCCGGCGCCGGGCGCCGACGTCCTGGTGCACGCCCGCGGCCCGGTCCTGGCCTGGCCCGCGCCTGATGCGGCCCGGCGCGCCGAACCGTAATCTGGGCCACCATGATCCCGGAAACCGGTCAGCGCATAGCACTGACCGGTTTCCGTGCTCTTGATGGACACAGTCGTCGACCGGGCCGGGAAAGTGCGGGCGCATCGGATAGCGCGGCGGTGGACGGCGTCTCGCCCAACTTGCTGGACTAGATGCTTCGCATCGTGATCTTGGCGCCCTGCCGAACGACGTGGTTGTTGCTCTCATGTCGCTGTAGCAGCGTGGTTGTTGCAACCACGTCGTTGGCCTACTTTCCGGCCGGGCCCCAACCCGGAATCCGATCGACCGCATCGTGGGGCGCCGGGGATGGCAGGGGCTGCCGGGCGGCATGTTACGGCCGGTGCGGCAGGCTGGCGGCGTCCGCCCGGTCGCAGCAGCCGGGGAGCCCGGTCGCGGCCGGTTAGCTGGTGCTGGTGCTGGTGCTGGTGCTGGTGCGGAGGGAGCGGAGGACCAGGGCCGTCTCCAGGGCGGCCAGGACCGCGTCCCAGCCTTTGTCCTCTGAGCTGCCCTCGGTTCCGCTGCGGTCCACGGCCTGCTTGAGGTCGTTGCAGGTCAGGACGCCGTTGCCGACCGGGGTGGAGGTGTCAAGCGCCACCCTGGCCAGGCCGTAGGTGACCGCGTCGCAGACGTACTCGAAGTGCGGCGTGCCGCCGCGGATGACGGCGCCGAGGCAGGCCACTGCGTCGTGGCGCCGGGCCAGCTCGGCGGCGACCACGGGCAGCTCGACGGCGCCGGGGACCCGGACGACCAGGGGGTCGGGCACGCCGCAGGCGTGCGCGGCGGCCACGGCGCGCTCGACCAGGACCTCGGTGACCTCGGCGTGCCAGCGGGTGGCGGCGATGGCCAGGCTGACGCCCTCGGCCGCCACTACGGGGCCGGAGGGCCGGCCAGCCCCGCTCATAGCCCCTCGGCGGCGGGCAGCCCAGCCCCGGCACTGGCACCAGCCCCGGCACCGGCACCGGCGTCCGTCAGGCCGTCGAGCTGATGGCCCAGCCGGTCGCGCTTGGCGATTAGGTAGCGCAGGTTGTCGGCGGTGGGCACGACGGGCAGCCCGACCCGGCCGGTCACCTTGATGCCGAAGCCGGACAGCCCCGCGACCTTGGCCGGGTTGTTGGTCAGCAGCCGCAGCGACCTGATCCCGAGGTCGGCCAGGATCTGCGCCCCGGTGGAGTACTCGCGGGCGTCCACTGGCAGCCCGAGGTCCAGGTTGGCGTCCACGGTATCGGCGCCGGCGTCCTGAAGCTGGTAGGCGCGCAGCTTGCTGAGCAGCCCGATGCCGCGGCCCTCGTGGCCGCGCAGGTAGAGCACGATGCCCCGGCCCTCGGCGGCGATGGCGGCCATGGCCGCCTCGAGCTGCTTGCCGCAGTCGCACCGGCGGGAGCCGAACACGTCCCCGGTGAGGCACTCGGAGTGCATCCGGACCAGCACGTCGTCACCCGGCGCGGTGGCGCCCGGCGCGGTGGCGCCCGGCGCGGTGGCGCCCGGCGCGGTGATGTCGCCCAGCACCAGCGCCAGATGCTCGGTGCCGTCGACCGAGTTCTCGTAACCGAGTGCCCGCCACTCACCGTGGTCGTTCGGAATGCGGGTTTCTGCCATCCGGCTCACCATGCGCTCGGCCCGCCGACGGTACTCAATGAGCTGGGCGATGGTGATCAGGGCCAGCCCGTGCTCGTCGGCGAACGCGCGCAGCTGGGGCAGCCGGGCCATGGTGCCGTCGTCGTTGACGATCTCGGCCACGACCCCGGCCGGGGTCAGGCCGGCCAGCCGGGCCAGGTCGACCGCGGCTTCGGTGTGGCCGGGGCGGCGCAGCACCCCGCCCTGGGTGTAGCGCAGCGGGAACACGTGGCCGGGGCGCACGATCTCGTAGGGCTCGGTGGCCGAGTCGGCCAGGGTGCGGATGGTCCGGGCCCGGTCGGCGGCGGAGATGCCGGTGGTGATCCCGTGCCGGGCGTCAACGCTGATGGTGAAGGCGGTGCCCATGTGCTCCTGGTTGTCGGAGGTCATGGGCGGCACCTGCAGCCGGTCCAGGTCCTTGCCGAGCATGGGCACGCAGATCAGGCCGCGGGCGTAGCGGATCGTGAAGGCGAGCAGCTCGGTGGTGGCCTTGCTGGCCGCGAAGATGATGTCGCCCTCGTTCTCCCGGCTGGCGTCGTCCACGACGATGACCGCCCGGCCGGCGGCGATGTCGGCCACGGCCCGCTCGACGTCGTCCAGGGGGACCTCGGGCGCGACGGGGCCGGTGACGACGGACCCGGGGACGGGCCTGGGGACGGGCCTGGGCTCGACACCATTGGCCACATCAGTCTCGGTATTCACAGTGGTCTCGGTGTTCACAGCGCCCTCCCGGCGAGCAGTCGCTCCACGTACTTGGCGATCATGTCGACCTCCAGGTTGACCAGCTCCCCCGGCGACCGGCGGCCGAGCGTGGTCCGGCGCAGGGTCTCGGGGATCAGGCTGACCTCGAACCAGGGCTCCTCGGGCGCGTCGGGCGCGCTGAGCGCGGACACCGTCAGGCTCACGCCGTCGACCGCCACCGACCCCTTCTGGATCACGTAGCGGGCCAGTTCGGCGGGCAGCGAAATACGCACGACCTCCCAGCCGTCGGCCGGGCGCCGCTCGACGATGAGGCCCGTGCCGTCGACATGGCCCTGCACGATGTGTCCGCCCAGGCGGCCATCCGGGCGCATGGGGCGCTCCAGGTTGACCGGCGCGCCGGAAGCCAGGGCGCCCAGGCTGGAGCGGTCCAGGGTCTCCCCCATCACGTCGGCGCTGAACTGCCCGTCGCTGGTCCCGGTGACCGTCAGGCAGACGCCGTTGATGGCGATCGAGTCGCCGCGCCGGGCGTCGGCCGTGACCTCAGGTCCCCGCACGGTAAGCCGGGCCGGCTCGGCGCCGCGCTCCAGCGTGACGACCTCGCCCAGCTCTTCGACGATTCCGGTGAACACCCTTACCTCCCGCTATCCCTCCGGAGCCCTACGTGTCCCGCAGGCTCCGGGGGTTGCGCGAGAGCGCAGCGCGACGCCTAAAGAGACACCCCGCCAGGCGGGGCGGCCTCTGGCCGCGCGCGTGCTGCCTCCCATCCGGACTTTAACCGTCGGTCCCGGAATTCCACCGGGTCAGCCAGCCGATGGTCTCGGCTGGGTCGCGGACTGTAACCGCCGGCTCGGAGTTTCACCGACCCCGGAGCACGCTATCTAGGTAACCAGTCTGCCACGGACCCTATTCCGCCGGGCAACCGGGATCTTCGGGACAAGCCAGGACGCGGTGTCCCCTCGGCGGGAGCACCGCGTCCTGTGACTGCTCAGTCAGCTCAGTCAGCTCAGCCAGGCCAGTCAGCCCGGCCAGTTAGCCCGCCACCCGGCTACCGCGCCTGGCGGCCGCGCCGGGTCAGGGCGTCTACCGTCACCGCCCCGATCAGGACCAGCGCCGTCCACATCAGCTGCGCGGACGCGCTCAGGCCCAGGAGCAGCAGGCCGTTATAGATCACGCCGACGACCAGGCCGCCCAGGAGGGCATCCATCATCTTGCCCCGCCCGCCGAACAGGCTTGTCCCGCCGATGACCGCGGCCGCCACGGCGTACAGAACGTTCTGCCCGCCATTGACGTTGCTGGAGATCGAGCCCAGGTAGGAGGCGTAGATGATGCCGGTGATACCCGCGGTCAGGCCGCACAGCGCGAACGCGCCCACGCGAATCCGGTTGGTGTTGACGCCGGCTCGCCGGGCCGCCTCGGCGTTGCCGCCGATCGCGTAGATGTAGCGGCCGAACCTGGTCCGGCCGAGCAGGACGCCATATCCCACGAGGATGGCGAGCACGACCAGCACCACCCAGGGCAGGCCGCGCTGGACCGTCAGGCCGACGCCGCGGTTGGTGTTGGCCACCAGCACCACGACCACGCCCGCGATCGCGATGACCACGACCTTGAGCAGCGTGATGCTCGCCGGCGGGGCTACGAGGCCGCTGACCCGCCGCCGGCGGTCCTTCAGGAACAGCATCAAGCCGGCTACCACCACGAGCACGATCATCACGATCCAGCTGGCGGTGGCGCTGAGGCTGCCGTTCTCGATGTCGTTGAGGACATTGCTGTTGAGGTTGATAACCCCGCCGAGACCGTACTTGCCGGCCGAGGCGATCAGGTACAGCAGCAGGCCGGACAGGCCGAGATAACCGGCCAGCGTGACCACGAATGAGGGCAATCGGAATGTGGTGATGATCACGCCCTGCAGCGCCCCGTAGGCCGCGGTCGCCGCGAGCGCCGCGATCACCGCCACCCACCAGGGGTTGCCTGCCGCCAGCATCCACAGTGCGATGACCGCGCCACAGGCCGCCGTGTACCCGGCCGCGAGGTCGATCTCGCCGAGCAGCAGGACGAAGACCTCGGCCATGCCCAGCGTCACGATGAAAGCCGCCTGGGTCATCAGGTTGACCAGGTTGCCCGCGGACAGGAACAGCGAGTTCTTGAGCTGGAAGATCAGCACGATCACGACGAGGCCGACGATGACCGGCAGCGCGCCGCTTTCGCCGCTGCGGACGCGCTTGAGCAGGATCCGCCCGTACTCTCCGACCGACCCGGCGACCAGTTCCGGCGACGCGGTGGTGGCCGCGATCTCCTCGGCGTGGGCGTCCGACCCGATCTCGGAGGTCGTGACAGCGCCCTTCTGAGGGTCTGTATCAGTCATTTGCTCAGCCCTCCAGCCGACGTTCGCCGTCCTCGGCAGACGCGCCCGCGCCGCGAGTCCGCTGGGTCGCGCCCGTGGTCATGAGGTCTACCGCGGACGCGGTGTCGTAATCGGAGATCGGGCCGGCTGACACCAGCCGGCCCAGGTACAGAACGGCCAGCCGGTCCGCGACCTGGAACACGTCGGTCAGGTTATGCGAGACCACCAGGACCGCGATGCCGCGCTTGGCCAGCCGGGTGATGAGGTCGAGCACCAGCTCGGTCTGGGACACGCCCAGGGCCGCCGTCGGCTCGTCCATGATCACCAGCCTGGCGTCCAGCATCACGGCCTTGGCCACGGCCACCGCCTGCCGCTGGCCGCCGGACAGCGAGCCCACCGGCTGGCGGATGTTGCGCACCGTGGTGACTCGCAGGTCGGACAGCGTCTTCTTGGCCGTCTGCTCCATCGTCACCTCGTCCAGCAGCAGATGCCGCCGCAGCTCGTGACCTAGGAGCATGTTCTCGACGATGTCCAGGTTGTCGCACAGGGCCAGGTCCTGGTACACCGTGGCGATCCCGGCCGAGGTGGCGTCCCTGGGCGTGCGGAAGTGGACCTGGTTGCCCTGCCAGATTATGTGGCCGTGAGACGGCTGCCAGATCCCCGAGATCGTCTTGATCAGCGTGGACTTGCCCGCGCCGTTGTCCCCGACCAGGGCGCTCACCTGCCCGGCCGGGATATCGAGGTTGACCCCTGTCAGCGCCTGAACGGGCCCGAAGCTCTTGCCGATATCGCGCAGCGAGAGCAGCGTCCCGTTCATGACGTCAGTTCCCTGGCCGGCACCGGACGGAGCCTGACCCGCGTCCGCGGGCCAGGCTCCGTCTGCCGGACTACCGGTCACGGCTGGTGCCCCGGCTTGTCATATATCCCATCCATCAGCCTGAGATGCCCGCGGCCTTGCAAGCCGAAGCGTACTTACCCGTGCACAGCTGCGAGGCCGGCACGAACTTGTCCGCGATGACGGTCGCGTTCATGTTGGCCGTCGTCACCCATGTCGGAGTGAGCAGCACCGACGGGACGCTCGTGTGACTCGTGGTGTCCTGAGTGGTGCCGTTCACCAGGCTAGCCGGTGGCTTGACCCCGGCCCGGGCGTACAGCGCCAGGGCAGCGGCCGCCTGGGCCTCCAGGTAGATCGGCTTGTAGACGGTGCCGCACTGGTACCCGGTCAGGATGTTCTGCAGGCCGGTCAGGGTGGCGTCCTGCCCGGTGGTCGGGAAGGTCTTGGCCTTGATGCCCTTGCCCTGCAGGTAGTGGATGATCGGCGCGCCGTTCTCGTCGTTCGGGATGAGCGCGGCGTTGATGTTCGGGTGCGCGGTGAACTGCTGCTGGAACTCAGTCAGCGCGGTCGGCGGGTCCCAGGTCCCGGCCGGGTTGCTGACGTCCTTCCAGCCCGACTTGAAGTGCGGAGCGAGCACGGCGTCGTAGCCCTGCGCGAACAGCGTGGCGTTGTTGTCCGTCGGGGCCCCGCGCATCACGATGACCTGCGGCTTCTTGACGTGCCAGGCGGCGATGCAGCTGACCAGGCCCTGGCCGATCTTCGTGCCGACCAGCACGTTGTTGAAGCTGACGTAGTAGCTGCGCGAACCGCCCAGCGTCAGGCGGTCGTAGTCGATCACCGCTACGCCCTTGGACTTGGCGTACGACTCGATATGCGCGCCGACGCCCGAGTCGAGCGGATCGACGACCAGGACCGTGGCGCCCTTGGTGATGGCGGTCTGCGCGTCGCTGAACTGCGTCGAGTCGCTGCCCAGAGCGTTCTGCACGGTGAACTGCGACGTGCTGAGCCCGGCCTTGGTGAATGCCTCCTTCAGGTACGGGGCGTCGAACTCGACATACCGGGTCGAGGTGACGGTGTCGGGCAGGATGACCGCGACGTTGCCCTTGCCTCGCGAGACCAGCGGCTTGAGCGTGGCCATGGCCGAGAAGGTGTTGTCCAGCTGAGTAACCGACAGCTGCGGTACCGGGGCGGAGCCGGAGCCGCCGCCTGAGCTGGACTTGGTGGTGGTGGAACTGCCGCACGCCGCGAGTGCGAGCGCCGCGCTGGCGGCAATTGCCACCCCGGCGGCCGATTTCGTAACCGAATGCAAGAAAACCACCTCATTGACGGGCGGAACATGTCGGGACATGCCGGATCGCGGCCCTTGTCGAGCTCCGAATGACGGTCGCCGCCGGGCCAGATCTTCTGAGCAAACCATAGAATGCGATTAATTAACATCGCTGTTAACATCCGGGGGCGGGTGTGAAAATTCTGTTAACGCGCCCAGCCCGGTAGGCACAGAAGCACTGGTCAGGCCCATATGGGCGAGGTATGGGTGATGTATGGGCGAGTGAGCGCTAACATCGCCAGGTATCAGTCGGATAAATCTGCGGCAATCCTGTAGCCAGCCCGGGGCTGCGTCAGGATAATGGGCGTCCCGTTGTCTGCTTCCAACTTGGCCCGAAGTCGGCGCACATAGACGCGAACGTACTCGGTCTCGGTTTCATAACCGTGACCCCAGACCCGCCGCAGCAGGTGAGCGTGGGTCAGCAGCTTTCCGCGGTTGATCGCCAGTTCCCGCAGCAGCGCGAACTCGGTCGGGGTCAGGTGCACGGTATGCCCGCCCCTGGTCACCTGCTGCGCGGCCAGGTCCACGGTCAGGTCGCCGATCGTGATGACCGTGGGCGCGGACTCCGGGGCCACCGCGGGCCGGGTCCGGCGCAGCGTGGCGGTGATCCGGGCCAGCAGTTCCTCGATGCTGAACGGCTTGGTCATGTAGTCGTCCGCGCCCACGTTCAGCGCGGTGACCTTGTCCCGCTCGCCGCCGCGAGCCGAGACCACGATGATGGCCACCGCCGAGCGCTCGCGGATCTGCCGGCACAGCTCGAAGCCGTCCACCTCGGGCAGCATCAGGTCCAGCAGCACGATGTCGGGTGCCTCGGTCTCCAGCAGCCGCAGGGCCCGCAGCCCGTCCACGGACACCACCGTGTCGAATCCCCGGACCGCCAGGTTGGATCTGATCAGGTCCACGATGTTCGGGTCGTCCTCGACCACGAGCGCGCGGGTCCTGACCGCCTCGTCATGCACCGGGGGCGACTCCGATCTCCTGCTGGCCCGGGGGCCGTGTCACCATCTCGCGCGGTACGGGACGCTGCGGCTCGGGCAAGGCTCCGGTCAGCCTACTTCCCTCGGCCGCCTGCTCGGCCACGGCCTCCACCGGCAGCCGGATCCGGAAGCAGGTGCCCCTGGCCGGCTGGGTCAGCTCGATCTGCCCGCCGTGCGCGGCCACGATGCCGCGCGCGATCGACAGGCCCAGCCCGGCGCCCGACGTCGCCGTCCGCCGCCGCCGCGCGGGCTCGAACGGGGCCGCTGCCAGCTCGGCCGGCAGTCCCGCGCCATCGTCAGCCACCGACACCACCACGTGGCCAGGCCCGTCGGCCGTCGCGCTGATCACCACCGTGGTACCGGGCGGATTATGTCCGAAAGCATTGCTCAGCAGATTCACGAATACCTGCTCCAGCCGGTCGTGGTCGGCCCAGATCACCGGCAACTCGGGGGCGCAGGTCACCTGCACGCGCAGCGCCGAGGCCGGCGGCAGGCAGGCGATGGCCGCCTCCACGACCAGCGGCAGGTCGCACCAGTCCTGCTGGAGCCGCAGGATGCCCGACTCGATGGCCGAGAAGTCCAGCAGGTCGTCGACCAGCCGGCCCAGCCGGGCCGACTCGGCCGCGATCCGGGCCAGGAACCGCTGCTGAGACTGCACGTCCCAGGTCACGTCGGTCTGCAGCAGGCTGGAAGCGTAGCCGCGGATGGCGGTCAGCGGGGTGCGCAGCTCGTGGCTCAGCCGGGACAGGAACCCGCGCTGCAGCTCCTGCGAGCGGCGCAGGGTCAGCGCCTCCTGGTGGGCCACCGTGGCCTCCTCGCGCTCCAGGGCCAGCCGCAGCGAGTGCGCGGCGTCCTCCAGCAGCGCCTTGGCGTCCGCGGGCAGCGCGCCCTCCGGCCACTCCGCCACCACCGCCGCCCCGCAGCCCGGCGCGGCGAACGTCACCGCCAGCCGCCGCCGGCCGTCCGCGCCGCCGCGGTGCACCGCCACGTCGTCATGCCGGGCCAGGCCCAGCACCCCGGCCGCCGTGTCCAGCAGCCCCGGCGAGGCCCCGTCGACCGGCAGCACGCGGGCCGCCGTGGCCACCGCCCGGCAGCGCAGGGCCTCCTCCCCCGGCGCCCTGGTGACCAGGGCCACCTCGGCCGCCTGCAGGCCGTGGCGCAGCGACTGCAGCGCCATCGTCAGCCCGTCGGCCACCGGCAGCGGCCCGGCCAGCGTCTCCAGCATCTCCCGGATCGTCTCCAGCACCCGGTTGCGGGTGGTGACCTCGTCCAGCAGCTGGTCCCGCTCTATGGCCGCCGCCGCGTACCCCGCGTAGAGCGTGACCAGGTCCAGGTCGTCGCGCTTGGGCCGCCCCGCGATGGAACGCAGCACGGTGATCACGCCGAGCAGCCCGCCGGGACCAAAGACCGGGACCGACCAGGACGCCGCCACCTTCGCCGTCCGGGCCAGGTCGCCGAACGGCGCCCAGCTCAGCCCGGCCCGCGCGTTGTCGGCGATGATCGGCGCCTGGGTCTGGCCCGCCACCCCCACCGGGCCGCCCGCCGGGCCGACCGGCAGCCGCGACCAGGCCTCCAGCAGCTCGGGCGGCAGGCCCAGGGCGGCCGAGCAGACCAGCTCGTCCTCGGCCCGCAGGTGGATGCACAGCCGCTCGCTGCCCAGCGCCGCGCCCAGCGCCGACAGGATCAGCGACAGGCTGGACGAGGGGTCGGCCGACACCAGCCGGTCGGCCAGGCCGTGCAGCCGGGTCAGCTGGCGGCGGGCCGAGGAGTCCAGCGCCTGGCCGGACAGCAGCGCCACGACGTCATCCGGGTGTACCTCGGCGGGCATCACCTCGGCCGCCACCCGGCCGTGCCGCAGCACCACGATGCGGTCCGCCAGCCGGAACATCTGGTCGATGTCGTGGCAGGCCAGCAGGATCCCGGTGCCCGACTCCCGCATCCGGGAGATCATCCCCTCAACCTGGGCCGACATCTGCACGCCCAGGGCCGCCGTGGGCTCGTCGAGCAGCAGCATCCGTGGCGCCGCGGACATCGCCCTGGCCACCGCCACCAGCTGGCGCTGCCCGCCCGACAGCGAGCGCACGCTGCGGGTGGTGTCGTGCAGCGGCACCCCCAGCCGCTCCAGCATCTGCATGGCGTCGGTGTGCATCCGCACCTCCGACCGCAGCTGCCGGCGGCGCTCGCGGCCCAGCATCAGGTTGGCCGCGATGTCCAGGTTGTCGCATAGCGCCAGGTCCTGCCAGACCACCCCGACCCCGTGCCGGGACAGCACCGACGGGTCGGCCGGCATGACCTTGCCCCCGACCCGGATGGACCCCGTCGTCGGCTCGATGTCCCCGCCGATGCAGCGCACCAGCGTCGTCTTGCCCGCCCCGTTCTCCCCGGCCAGGGCGACGATCTCGCCCTCGCCGACCGTCAGGCTGACCCCGTCCAGAGCCCGGACCGGGCCGTAGCTCACCGCCACGTCGGACACCGACAGCAGCGGGACCGCCCTGGTCACGTCGGGCGCGAGTGCGCTGAACATGTCCCCATTGTGGCCGCTGACCACGGCAGCGGCCACTTCAGCCAGGAACCGCCCCATCCGGGGCAGCCTGTTCGGCGTGGCTGAGAGTGACGATCTGCCCGGCCAGGAAGGCCCGCTCGGCCTCGTTGTCGGCCAGCTCAAGCGCCTCCCGGTAGGCCCGTTCCGCCTCCCCGGCCCGGCCCAGCTGCCGGAGCAGGTCGGCCCTGGCCGCGGGCAGGTAGTGATAGCCCGCCAGCCGCCCGTCGGGCCCGTCCAGCTCCGCCAGCCGGTCGATCTCAGCCAGCCCGGCGGCGGGCCCGTACAGCATCGACACCACCACGGCCCGGTTCAGCGCCACCACCGGCGACGGCCAGGCCGCCAGCAGCATGTCGTAGAGCGCTAGCAGCTCCGGCCAGTCCGTCGCCGCGTAGCTCGGCGCCTCCGCGTGCACCGCGGCGATCGCGGCCTGGAGCGCGAACCGCCCCGGCCGCCCGGCCCGCAGCGCCCCGCGCAGCGCCCCGACCACCAGCGCCTCGCCCTCCGCGATCGCCCCCTGGTCCCACTTCGCTCGGTCCTGGTCCCGCAGCAACGTCAGCCGCCCCGCCGCGTCCAGCCGCGTCGCCCGCCGGGCGTCGGTGAGCAGCAGCAGGGCCAGCAGCCCGCGGGCCTCCCGCTCGTCCGGCATCAGCTCGCGCACCATCCGGGCCAGCGCGATGGCCCGGTCCACCAGGTCGGCGCGGACCAGGTCGGCTCCCATGGGCGCGGTGTGCCCGGTCGTGTACAGCAGGTGGATAACGGTCAGCACCGCGTCCAGCCGGTCGGGCAGCTCGGACGACGGCGGCACCCGGTAGGCGATCCGGGCCGCGGAGATCTTCTTCTTGGCCCTGGTCACCCGGGCCGCCATGGTCGTCTCCGAGACCAGGAACGCGCCCGCGATCTCGGCCGTGGTCAGCCCGCACACCAGCCGCAGCGTCAGCGCCACCTGCGCCTCCCTGGCCAGCGCCGGGTGACAGCAGGTGAAGATGAGCCGCAGCCGGTCGTCGGCGATCACCTCGCCCTCCCCCGCCGCCCCGGCCGGCCCAGTGGCCGGCTCCGGCTCGATCAGCAGCGGCAGCTTGGACCGCAGCGTCCGGTCCCGGCGCAGCGCGTCCAGGGCCTTGCGCCGCGCCGTCGTGGTCAGCCAGGCGCCAGGGTTTCTCGGCACGCCCTGCCGCGACCAGGCGTCCAGCGCCGAGACGTAGGCGTCCTGGACGCATTCCTCGGCCACGTCGATGTCCCTGGCCACCCGGGCCGTCGCGGCCAGCACGAACGCCCATTCCCGCCGGTGGGCCTCCGCGACGGCCGCGCCCACCTCGGGCCGTACCTCGCCGGCGTCGGCCGGGCCCGAGCCGGCCTGCCCCGCGCCGGCCTGGCCGGCGGCGGCCTGCCCGGCGGCGGCCTGCCCGGCGGCGGCCTGGCCCGGGTCGCCGCCCGGTGGCGCGGGAACCGACGACTCGCCGGCTCCCGCGTCGCGGCCTGGCTCCCCCCGCATCCCGGCTGCTTACTCGCCCGAGAATTCCATGACCGGGCGGACCTCAACGCCCCCGTACGGCGCCGGGCACAGCTTGGCGATGTCCAGTGCCTGGTCGAGGTCACGCGCCTCGATCAGGTAATAGCCGCCCAGCGCCTCCTTGGTCTCCGCGAACGGCCCGTCGGTGACCACGTCACCGCGGATCGAGGTAGCGGTCGGCGTCGGCTGCAGCGCGTCGCCGCCCAGCAGCTGGCCGCCCTTCTCCCCCACCTGCCCCGCGAACCGGGTGTGCGCCTCCATGGCCGTCTGCCAGGCCTCCGGCGCCGGGTCCATGTAGGCCGTCTCGTCCTCGTAGATCAGGATCAGGTACTTCGCCATCAAGGGCCTCCTTGAGCCTCGTGCTTTCGCTCTGCACTGATCCCGACGAACGGGATCGGCGAAATCGACACCGATCTCTGAGATTCTCCCGCGCGGGCCGTTCCATATTCTCCGCAACGGGCCGCGGTCGTCCCCTCGGATTGTCGCCGGCCGCCTCTATCCTAGAACACGAACTCGAAGAGTAGCGTCTGACAAGGAGGTAAATAGCTCAGCCAGGAGTCCGGAAAGGCCTCGGCCCGCGTCGGCCCAGGCCAGCTCGGGCCGACCTGGCCGACACGAGCCGACCGGGGCCCGCTCGTGCCGGGCTGGGCCGGCGCGAGGGACCTGGGCCGGGGCCGTGCAGACCTGGGCCAGGCCGTGCGGACCCGCGCCGCGCCGTGCGGACCTGGGCTGCCCGTGCGGACCCGGGCCCGCCGTGCGGACCTGGGCTGCCCGTGCGGACCCGGGCCCGCCGTGCGGACCTGGGCTGACCGT
>Ga0134126_10006783_pt1 | contig 14382 bp, 13 predicted proteins | sample KB31752_FD_96881 | JGI IMG/M metagenome (GOLD analysis project Ga0134126, IMG submission 96881) | Terrestrial soil microbial communities with excess Nitrogen fertilizer from Kellogg Biological Station, Michigan, USA - KB3-175-2 | ecosystem: Environmental > Terrestrial > Soil > Unclassified ... | reverse complement strand
GTGGTTGGATGCGGGCAACGGTTACATCTCGCAGCACTCGAAGCGCGTGATCGTCGGCCTAGGGCAATCGGCGCGCGCTGAACGGATTCGGATTACATGGCCGTCCGGGCTGGTACAGGAAATGCCGCCGCTCGATGCCGGCGCCGTTTACGAAATCACGGAAGGATCGGCGGAACTCTCTCGCCGGCCTTTTGCGAAGCACTCACTTCTGCCCGATGTCCCGTTCACCGTAGACAATACGCCGCGGCTGCACTCGACGTGGTTGCTGCAACCGCTTCCGTTGCCGGAGCCGCAGCCAGGTCCAGCTTTGCTGATCCTGAAAGGGAGCGAGCCTGTCAGACAACCCGCGGGCGTGCCGGTGCGGATGGTCGATCTATCCGCCGCTAGCCCAAACAAGCGCGAGGTCTGGAGTATCTTCCGTCGATATCTGTTCGATTACCGGGCGCCGCTCGTCACGCCATTCGCCATGCTCTTGAACACGGGCGGCAAAGTCGTGAAGGTGTACGAACAGATACCTTCCGCCGGCAATGTTCGTGGTGATCTGACGACGCTTTCAGGCGGTTCGGCGGCGCTACGCGGACTGCCGTTAAGCGGGACGTATTATCGTCAACCGCATCGAGATTATTTCAAGTTCGGCGCCGCCCTATTGTGGGCAGGATTCAACGAACCGGCTCTTCCTTATCTTGAAGAAGTTCTGCGGGATACGCCGGACAATTCACGCGTGGTGCTGCTGGTAGGCCAGATACATCTTGAAGCAAACCGCATCGATCAGGCGGAGAAATACATACGCAAAGCGCTTGCAATCGATCCGGAGTACGCGGATGCGTGGTCCGATCTGGGCGGTGTATTCGATGCGCGCAAGAATGCCGCGGAAGGGCTTAATTGCTATGAGAAGGCGCTATCCCTAAAACCAGACTTGCCATATGCATTGATGAACGCCGCGCAAGCCGCCAGCAAATTAGGCAATCGAGAGAAAGCGGAACGGTACTACCGGCGCGCGCTGGTGAACGATCCGCATAACGCCGAAGCAGCCAACGGTCTAGGTTTGCTATTTGCAAAAGAGGGCCATAGCGACGAGGCGCGCAAGCTGTTTGAACAAGCGATCGCCGAGCGCCGCGATTATGGGATGGCCATCAATAATCTTGGTGTACTCTACCTGGAAACGGGAAAAGCAAACGAGGCGCTCGCCGCCTATGAATACGGTATCCGAGTGGCGCCCGATGAGGATATCCTTTATCTGAACCTGGGGCGTATCTATGCCCGACAGGGTCAAATTGAGAGAGCGCGGGAAGTAATGCAACGTTTATTAGCGAGAAAACCTGGAAGTCAAATCGCGGAACGCGCACTACGTGAATTGGAGCAGCATCCGTGACGCCATTGTGGATACTTAGCCTCCTTTTGGTGGCGCAAGCGGCGCCTGCATCGGCTCCTTTGCGGGATGAATCGGCCCGAACATTGATTCAGACGATCGCCGAATCCGGACGCTGTGTCAGTCTGACGGAAACACCATCACAGCGTGTTTCAATGAAATCTCAAATTGCGCCGGGTTTACCGCCGCTTCTAAGCTTTCGCTATTACGAGGGCCGTCTGCATCATCGTTATGGAAATGCGGACCTGGTGCTGGACGATGCGGGACATTAATATCGGACGCCGTGCGCCGCGCTTCTACGCTCGACTGAGATATCTGGCTGTAATTGCCGGAGCGGGCTTCCTCTCTATGTGCCCTTTATACGGCGCCAGCCTTCGCGACGAAGGAATTGCCGCGTTTCGCGACGGGCGCTACTCAGTCGCTCTCGAAAAGCTCAAATCGGCAACAAAGGACAATGCAAACGATCCCGACGCACGCGTGTTTCTCGGCCTTACACAAGCTGCCCTGAACGAGTGCAAGTCCGCCATGCCCGCTCTAACGTGGGGATTCCACCTGCCTGGCCAGGACCTTCCACGGATGGCGGGTCTGGCCGCGGCGAAGTGCGAACAGTTCTCAGGCAACGAAACCAAAGCATTCGAAACGCTTCGGGAAGTGGAGCGCCGGTTCCCGAATGATGCCGACGTACTTTACGCGCTCGCGAAATTCCACATGCGCGCTTTCAACGACGCAACGTTTGCGATGTTTCAACGGACGCCTGCCTCTTATCGGGTCCATCAGCTTTCTGCTGAAATCTTTGAAGTGCAAGCGCGCTATGACGAAGCGGCGGCGGAGTATCGTCGGGCGATTGCCTTGAATCCGAAAGGTCCCGGATTGCATTACGATCTGGGGCGCGCTCTGCTGATGCAGTCGCATGGTTCCGAGGCTTTAGAAAGCGCACGCGGAGAATTCGAGGCCGAACGAACGATCAATCCGGAGGATTCCGCGACGGAATTTCAGCTCGGCCAAATCGCTCAGGCACAGGGCAAGCGCGAAGAGGCGGCACGGCACTTTCAGCGTGCTTTAAACCTTTCGCCCGACTTTCCCGAGGCGCTGGTCGCCCTTGCTAAACTCGATTCCCAGGCGAAGCGCTACAGTGTCGCGGTTGCAGCGCTCCAGCGGGCCATCGCGCTGCAACCCTCCAACGAGGCCGCTCACTATGCGTTAATGATGGCCTATCGCGATTCCGGCCAGATGGAAAAGGCGCGCGCTGAACAGCAAACACTCGACGGTTTGCAGCGGCCGCCCGAAGGTGAGTTCACGAACTTCCTTAAGAAGTTGGGCGAAAAGCCGCCGGAACAGTGATGCTGCGCATCTCCGCCGTGGGTTTGGCTCTCGCCTGTATTCTATGCGGCGCGAACTCAATCTGGAAACCCGATTTTCGAAACATCGCGAAAGAAGCCGGCCTGACGGCCATTTTCCCGAACGGCGGCGATACGGCCAAGCAGTTCATCGTCGAAACCACCGGCAGCGGCGTCGCCATATTCGACTACGATAACGACGGGTTACCCGATCTCTTTGTTGTTTCCGGCGATGGCGGCACAAATCGCTTGTATCACAACGAAGGGCATGACCATTTCCGCGACGTAACCGATCAGGCAGGTTTGCATTCAAGCGGATGGGGGCAGGGAGTCTGCGCGGGTGACTATGACAACGACGGATTTACGGACCTGTTTGTCACGTATTGGGGCCAGAACCATCTCTATCGCAACATAGCCGGTAAGCGCTTTGAAGACGTGACAGCGAAGGCGCATCTGACGCAAGATCGCACGCGCTATAACACCGGCTGTGCTTTCGTCGATATCGACAACGGCGGCCGCCTCGATCTATTTGTCTCCAATTACGTAAAATTCGATCCAGCGACAACGCCGAAACCGGGAGCAAATCCTTATTGCTATTACCGCGGCCTGCCGGTCAACTGCGGTCCGCGCGGGCTCCCATTCGATCGGAACCTTCTTTATCGCAACAATGGCGATGGGACGTTCAGCGATATCTCCGAACAATCGGGCGTGGCGAAACCGTTCGGCCATTATGGCCTCAGTGTATTGACGGGCGATTTCAATAACGATGGTCTGCCCGACATTTACGTGGCCTGCGATCAGACTCCATCGCTGCTGTATATGAATCAAGGCGGAGGGAAGTTCGAAGAGGAGGCCTTGCTGCGTGGTGTTGCCCTGGATGCAAACGGAAGGGCTTTATCCGGCATGGGAGTGGATTCGGCGGACTACGACGGCAGCGGGCAATTCAGCATTTTCCGCTCTAACTTCAGCGACGAGATGGAAACGCTCTATCGCAATCGAGGTGACGGTAATTTCGACGAAGTTACGTTGGCGGCCGGGATGGGCGGGAACACGCGCTTCGTCGGCTGGGGCGCCGGGTTCTTCGATTACGACAACGATGGGTGGCCCGACCTTCTGCTGGTGAACGGCCACGTGTTCCCCGAAGTCGAGAAGTTGAAGATCGATATCCACTATAAAGAGCGGGCCATTTTATATCACAACTTGCGGAATAGCCATTTCAAGGATGTATCGGAAGATAGCGGCCCCGCCATTTTGGAACGCCACTCCGCGCGCGGCGCTGCGTTTGCCGATATCGACAATGACGGCGCCGTCGAGGTGCTGGTTAATAATCAGAACGAGCCGCCATCTCTGCTGAAACTGGCGACGTCGCCTCCCGGCCACTGGGTCGATCTTAAGTTGGAGGGAACACATTCGAATCGTTCGGCCATTGGCGCGCGTGTGAAACTGCTCGCCGGTGGGCGGGCGCAGTTAGCTGAGGTTCGAAGCGGCGGCAGCTATCTTTCCCAGAACGATTTTCGGCTGCATTTTGGCTTAGGCGCCAGCGATACGGTTGACGCGATTGAGATTCGCTGGCCGAGCGGACGGCAGCAGAAATTGGCCGATCAGAAGGCGGATCGCGTGCTAACTGTGCGCGAGCCTTGAACGGAAATACCGGTACGTCGAGAGATCGGCGGGTTTTGTACCCATGAGAAACTTGAGAGATGGCAGATCGATCCGGCAGCATCGGTAGCGCTATTGCGTGGATGTTCATTCTCTCCATCCTTCTGTTCTGGCTTCCGATTGTGGGTCCGCTGATTGCGGGATTTGTAGGTGGCCGAAAAGCCGGCAGCGTCGGTAATGCGGTACTCGCTGTCCTGCTGCCCGGTATTGTGCTGGGTATTGTCCTCTTCTTCTTTGCGTCGGTGCTGCTGGGGCTTCCGCTGCTTGGCTTTCTTGCCGGTGCGGGCGGCTTTGTATTAGCGTCCGCCCATTTCTTCCCACTGATGATCGGCGCGATCTTCGGGGCGCTCCTGTAAGAAAGCGTTAATCACTCTCGAGAATTCCAGAATCACCCGCGGGAAGGGCATGCCCGTCCCTACACGAAATTCTTGGTCCGTTCCACGGCAGGTATATAAAATCCCTACGATATACTCGAAGTTCCGGGCAGCCACGCACAAACGCTTCGCTGTTCCACCTGAAGCCGAACGGCCTTTTCTTTTCAGTATTGCTGTAAGCCGTTTTCCGGCCAGGAGAATCTCATGAGAAAAAAAGTAACTGTTGTCGGCGCGGGAAACGTAGGCGCCAATACTGCGCAAAAGATGGCCGCCAAGGAATTGGCCGATGTTGTGCTGGTCGATGTCGTCGAAGGAGTGCCGCAGGGCAAGAGCCTCGATATGCTCGAGTCCGCTCCTGTCGAGGGGTACGACGTCAAGATCACCGGCACGAACGGCTACGACGAAACGGCAGATTCCGACATTGTCGTCATTACCGCTGGCATAGCCCGTAAACCGGGCATGAGCCGCGACGACCTTCTGATGACGAACTACGGAGTGATCAAGGGAGTAACCGAGCAGGTCGCGAAGCGTTCTCCCAATGCCATCCTGATCCTGGTGACCAATCCTCTCGACGCCATGTGTTGGACGGCGGCGAAGGCCTCGGGCTTTCCTCGCGAGCGCGTGATCGGCATGGCCGGCGTTCTCGATACCGCCCGCTTCCGTACGTTCATTGCGGAAGAGTTGAATGTCTCGTTCGAGAATGTCACCGCGATGGTGCTTGGCGGCCACGGCGATACCATGGTGCCGCTGGTGCGATTCACCAATGTTTCCGGCATTCCCATCACCGAATTGATGGACCAGCAGACGATCGATCGGCTCGTGCAAAGGACCAGAGATGGCGGCGCCGAGATTGTGAGGCACCTCAAAACCGGTAGCGCCTATTACGCACCGGCCGCTTCCACCTGCGAAATGGTGGAATCTATTCTAAAGGACAAGAAAAAGGTTCTGCCCTGCGCCGTTCACCTCGAAGGCGAATACGGAATTCATGGATTGTTTGTTGGGGTGCCGGTAAAACTGGGGGCGAAGGGCGTCGAACAGATCTATGAGATCAAGCTGAGCGCGGAAGAAGCGGGCGCTCTCAAGAAGAGCGCTGCCGCCGTCCAGGAACTTGTGGATGTATTAAAAGAAAAAACCAAGTAACAAGCCCGCGAATCGGCTAACTTAGTGATAGATGACTCGTAAGTCCGCCGCGCATTCCACAGGGAACGGTTCCTGCCCGCAGATTAGTCCCGAATTCGCCTGCTTCCGCTTGCGAATCGCTCCTTCGAAGATTCATCGTTGGGGCGTTTATGCCGCGGAATCCATTCCCGCGCATCGTAAGGTCATCGAGTACACGGGGGAGCGTATCAGCCGGCGTGAAACCAAGAAAAGGGCTGAACGGCCTCTGAATTATCTATTCACGCTCGATCTCTATTGGACGATCGACGGCTCCGCCGGCGGATCGGGAGCCCAGTACATCAACCATTCATGCGAACCCAATTTAGTGGCTCGCATCGTACGGGGACACATACTCTACGTCAGTCTTCGTGATATTCGCAAGGGCGAAGAACTTACCGTGGATTACCGCTTCGACAAGTATGTGGAGAAGGTGCCTTGTTCGTGCGGGGCAGGGGCATGCCGCGGCACAATCAACATCGTTGAATGAGGGCGTTGGGCGATTGCAACCCGCGCGCTCACTCGCGGGCCGGGCATGCCCGGCTCTAACGGCCGAGCCACGCCTCGACCATTTTAGCTACGCACTGAGGCCCAGGAATCGGGCGGCATTGTCCCGGTAGACCTTTCGTAAAATGTCTTCCGGCAGTCCGATGCCGTAGATCCGCCAGCGGCCCTGCGGCGGAACCCGCGACGGAGCATAGTCGAAGTATTCATCCTCTGTTTCGAGGAAGCGGTAATAAATCTCATAAAGGGCATCCTCGAATACCTGCTGGGGAGTTTCGTAGCCCTTTGGAACCGCGTCGGTGCCAAAAACGATGCGGTCCTGGTATTTATCGAAGAATTTCCGCGAAGCGCGAGGCTGACGTCCCAGTTCGCCGATACGCGCAGCGATGTCTACCGCCATGTTGGGAAGTTCGTCCATACATTCGCCTACATACGCCAGATTTTCGGAATCAGCGACGTGCAGGCAAACGAACTGTGTTTTGGGATGCCTCTTCATCACGCGCCGGCGCGCCTCCTGGAGTTCCATGTTGCTTGGGAAATCTTTACCATGGAACGACCAATCGGGATGCGCGTGCAACTCTTCCCAGCGCTCGTTGAATCGGTCGATCGGCAGGAAAAATGCCTCTGGGTCCGAGATATGCATCGCGACCGGCATGTTCAATGCGCCGGCTGCTTCCCACATCGGATCGAAGCGGCGGTCGTCAATGGCAACCAGCTTTCCTGTCTTGACGTGCTCCCGCAAATACAGGCCGAGGATTTTGAGGACCTTGATCCCTTTCGCGCCGGCTTTATGCGCGGCTTCGATTTGATCCGCCTGAAATTTCGGATAGTTCGGATCTTCGATCTTGCTCCACCACGGCTCAGTAAATACGATGAATCGGCCGGGGTGAGCATCCTGGAGCAGGCTAATCGACTCATTCAATCCGTTGGCGTACCCGCCCGTGAGATCCACCATCGTGTGGATGTTTTTGCGATCCATCACCGGGAGCAGTTCTTCCGGCTTTTCGATAAGCTTCACCTCATCTTTGCCGCTCAGTTCACCGCTCCACGTGAGGTGAGTATGGAAATCGATCAGCGGAAAACGCGAGCGCGGGACATGAGTTTCGCCGGCATGTAGCATGCTCTTCGGCTCGTACTGTTCGAGCGGCAGCACGCCATCTTTCGGCGCGTTCTTTCGCGACTGGGCTATCGCCGGTTTCACACTTGCTCCGGCAACCGCTGCCGGAACGGCTTTCATTAGCTGTCTACGATTCACGATTCCTCCGTATGCAGGATATTGAGAGATTTAGAAACGGGAGCATCCACCAGCATCCGATGACGTTCGATGGTTCCAACCAACGGCGCCGCGTAGTCGCGAAACTGAGGCAAAACGTCATTGCCGTCCTGGTCGCGCCATTCGGCGGGGAACGGTCTCTCTAAAAAAGCAACGCGATCGAGACCGATAAGACCGGTTTCCATCGTGTATTCTGCTCCGCTGTCACGTAGAAGCGTGACCATCTTGCCGGTTTCTCCCCGGATGGCGGCAGAGACTGCCGCGTTGCCGCAGCGGCGCGCCTCTTTCCAATCGACATCCGAGATGCACGCCGTACAGGCGCGGCCAAGCAATCCAGGCTTCTCGCTGCGGGCGCGAATCTTTAGGCGCTCCATCACAAGCAGAGCGAGTCGATGCGCCAGGTTCATCGCGAGACTTCCACGCGATCCCGACCGAACGTCCGCGCCGAACGGTTCCCCGTTCTCGTCCAATTGCCCCTCGCAAACCGCAACGACGCAGCGATTCAATCGCCGGAATATCCGTTCGATGTCGGAGAGCAGCCTGTCGAGCGGCAGGCGCTGTTCGGGGAAATAGATAAGATGCGGCGCATCGTCGGGTTTCGCGCGGGCGAGCGAAGTGGCTGCCGCGAGCCAGCCAACATTGCGGCCCAGGATCTCGATGATCTCCACTTGTCCCGGCAGAGCCCGGTTGTCCGCGCCGATGTCGCGCACCGCGGATGCAAAAAACCGGGCTGTTGAGGCATACCCCGGAGTGTGATCGGTTTCGAGCAGATCGTTATCGATCGTTTTCGGAATGCCGATCACCTGGAGATCGTAACCGGCAGCGCTCGCTATCGCTTGAATTTGGTGCGCGGTGCCCATGGAGCCGTTTCCGCCGTTGTAAAAGAAATAGCGTATGCCGTGCGCTCGAAACACATCGAGAGCCTGCGCCAGTTCGGCTGCGCCAACTTCCCGGCGCGACGTGCCGAGGGCTGACGACGGCGTGCGTGCAACCGCTTTCAACGTGGCTTCCGGTTGCCGGTAGAGATCGACGAAGTCTTCGGAGAGGATGCCTGCAATACCGAACCGGGCTCCATATAGGGCGGTGATCTCCGGGTGCATATGGGCTTCCTCTACGATTCCGAGCAGGCTTGCATTGATTACGGGCGTGGGGCCGCCGCTATGAGCGACAACAGCAGCGCCTTTGGGAGCAGTGTTGCTTAGTGATCGAGGCATTTCAGGTTACTAAGCATCGATGGCGGCGCAGATACTCGTGTCGGGCGTTTACTTGCGAGAGCGAGGCATGCCTCGCCCCTACGGCCGGGGACCATTCTTGTGGGCCGGGCATGCCCGGCCCGAACGTCATTCGTCGAGACGAGTATCGACGCTGCAGGCTGAGAGCCTGCGCCACGAATAACGCGTCCGGCGCGGATTGGGCGCCCACCAGAACCATGGCAACGGCAATGATGAAACTCAGTTATGGCAAACCAATCATCCACTCGGTTGAAAGAGGCGGCGCTGTTGAAGACGCCGGCAAAGACGTCCGCTCCCTCACGGTCGCGGTTCGGTGCAGGTGACCGGGCGTTGCACGGGCTCCGGAAAACCCGCTTGCTGACGCAAGGCGGCTCCGTATCGAGGTTACCCGGAAACAGAGCCGCCGCACGTGAGTGCGCGGGTCGAACGGTGTCTTCATGCGACTCTGCGGGCCGCAGGACCATGGGGACTCCCTCACGGTCGCGGTTCGGTGCAGGTGTGGAAAGCACTGAACCGCGACCGTGAGGGAGCGGACGCCCGGATTTGGAGAAACTAAATGACATTGGCCTGCTTAGGCGCCCCGCTCATGGCTTTTGGGATTCGAAGGCGGCGGTTCCGCCTACCTGCGCCACGCAGCGCGCGGCTGCGGCCAGCCCGGCCTGAGTGCATTCCTCAATGCCCGCGCCCTTCAGAAAGCGCGAGAGATATCCGGCATTAAAGCTGTCGCCCGCGCCCGTCGTGTCGACAACTTTTGTTTTGGCCGCCGGCTTTCGAAAGGTCACGCCATCGCTGCGCACAAACACTCCTCTTGCGCCCAGCTTCACGGCAACCGTCCCGGCCAAGCTCGCTAGTTCTCTTGCGGCTGCATCAGCCGTTTCCGCGCCGGTCAGATGCCTTGCTTCGTCTTCATTAGGAAAAAAGATGTCGGTATAGCGAAGAACGTCCCGGATGCCCGAATCCCACTTGCCCGTTGGATCGTAATTGCAGTCCAGCGACGTCGTGAGTCCGAGCCGCTTTGCCTTTCGAAAGAGCGCCGCCGCACCTTTGTGAAACTCTTGCAGCAGAAAGTAGTGCCCGATATGCAGATGCCGTGCCTCGCGCAGATAATCTTCTTTAACGTCGCCTGCCCGTAACATTGCGATTGTTCCAAGGCAGGTGATGGCGGCGCGCTTCTTCTTGCGACTGAGCCAGATGGTGATGCCGGTCTTTTCTTTTGGATGACGCCGCAAGCAGTCCAGATTGACGCCTGCGAATGCCATGCGCTGCGCGACAAAATCGCCAAAGGAATCTTGTCCGACCACTCCAGTGAACCCGGTCCTCGTACCCAATCGCGCGAGATTGAACACGGTAATCGCGCTCGAGCCGCCCAGAACCAGATCCATGCTCTCGGCAAGCTTCTCCGTATTGAACTCGGGTTCCGGCGCGCCGTTCACCATCAGGTCGACGTTGGCGTCACCAGCGACGATGCAATCGAGCATCTTGTCATCCTTCATGAATTCGCACACCCTTCACTACTCGCGTGATCACTCCATCGGGGCTGGGATTATCGGGATTTAATCCCGCCTGCAAGCTGAGCCGATAGGCGAGCAACTGCGGGAACATGATTTCGAACGGCGTTCGCAGAAAGTCCGGCAGACCGGGCGCGCTAGCCGGAATAAAGTCGTTGAAGAGATTCCGGGGCCAATCCTCCGGGCCGATTCCCGCGATATAGCCCAGTCCTTTGGCTTTCAACTCCGAAACCAGATCTTCTTCATAACGCCGGAACAGCGGGTTCGTGGACAGGAAACATAGGACGAGCGTATCGGCGCGCAAAAAGCTCATTGGACCATGGCGCAGGCCGAGAAATGTTTCCGGAATCGCCACGCACTTGCCGGCGGTCATCTCCAGGATTTTCAGCGATGCTTCGCGGGCCGCGCCGAATAGTGGGCGCGAGGCGAGAATTGCAATGCGCGAAACCGGCCGGCTCGCGATGGCTTTTGCCCGCTCGTCAAACTCCAGCAGATTTGATTGTGCCCGGTCGGCGATGGCGGGAAGATCAGAAGAGAGGCGTCCGGCGTGGCGGAGCGCCAAGCCGGCCAGTACAAGATTCGAAAACGAGCTGGTCATCGCCAAGCTGCGGTCGTTCGTCCGCGGATCGAGAACAATAGCGTTAACGCCGGGTGCATTCGCCAGTTTCCCGTTCTCGTTGCAGGTAATTGCGAGATGCTTTACAGCCGGAAAAAGCCGCCGCACCTTTTCGACGACGCCGACACTTTCAGGGCTGTCGCCGGATCGCGCCAGCGAAATGAGCAATCCCTCCTTCTGATAGAACGGGGTTGGATCGAGGAGCAGATCGGTGGTCGGTATGCCCTGCGCGTTTCTCCAGGCTTCGGCAACCGCCACGGCAGCGTACGCCGATGTGCCGGCGCCGGTGACGACAACCGGCCCTGGAAAGGCCTCGGCAACGAACCCGCTCTGCCGCACGATATTCAGCGTCGTCGGCCAAAGCCGTGGTTGCTGAAAGATCTCGGCGTGTGTTATGGCGCCGGCTGGCCGGATGTGAGCTTCGCTAGATGGTGTTAGTTGTCGCATGAGAAATCACGAAATCGCAGATTCGGGGCGTCGCCTCAAACTTCCGCGCGTCAGCCCATAGAGCAGTCCGGCACAAAGCCAAATACTGCCGGTGATTTTAGCTGGGCGGCTCAGGTTCAGCCAAATATAAAAGCAGACGATAAATCCCGCGGCGGGAGGAAGCCAATCGGTCCAGGCGCGCTTCCGTTGCCGAACGCAGTAGTGGATGAAGGCGGCGGCATTCACACCCATGAACGCGATGAAGGCGCCGAAATTCAACAATTCCGCGCCAAGTTGGTAGCTGAGCGTCAGTGCCCCAATTAACGCCAATGCGCCGCTGAACAAGACGTTATTGCGTGGAATCTGCCGGATCGGATCGAGCTTGCCGAAAAATTTGCGGGGGATCACATTATCCCGGCCCATTCCATAGAGCAGCCTGGCTGCTCCCAGTTGCGATCCGAAACCCGAGCCGACCGTCGCCACCAGGAGCGTGAGATTCACAATCGTAAACAGAAGCATGCCGCCCGCTCGCGCCGCGACGTAGACGAACGCCGTATCGACGTCGGGGTAGTGACGGAAATCCGGCCATATCAACTGACCGGCATACACTTCGAGCGAGGCAAGCACGCCCGTAATCAGGCACGTCAGCACCGTCGCCAGCAGGATATTCCGCTGGGGATTTTCCACCTCTTCCGATAACGTAGAGACTCCGTCGAAGCCGATGTATGTTAACACTGCGATCGCCGTGCCGGACGAGAGGGCGCCCACGGAGAACGTTTGCGGGTCATAGAACGGGCGCAGGAAATCGATGCCGGTCAGATGGGGCTGCCGCAGTAGATAGGCAGTCGCGTAGCCGAAAAAGATAGCGACAACCACGCCCATGGAATAGACAAGCCATTGGTTTAGGCGCGCCGATGTTTCGATGCCGCGCAGATTCAATACGGTAAACAACAATGCGAACGCAATGGCAAGCAAGGGATACGGAATAAACGGAAGAAAGTTGCCGGCGGCTTTGCTGCACCAGATTGTGCAGATGATGGGGTTCAGCAAGTAGTCCATCGTAATGCTCCAGCCTGTGAGATAGCCGAGGCTCGGATGTATCTCGTTCGTGACGTACGCGTAGGCGGAGCCCGCGCTTGGGTAGACGCGCGCCATCCGCCCGTAACTGATGGCGGTGAACAGCATGGCCACCATGGCGATCAGGACGGCGGTGACCACGTGCCCGCGAGCCTGCTTGCTCACCACTCCAAAGACCGGCATGGGCGCGGTTGGCTGGATGATGATAATGCCGTACAGGATCAGGTCTTGCAGGCGGAGAACCCGCCGGAAGCTTGCAGTGGGTCGCGGCGAGGTGGCAGTTTCTTCGGGCATCGACGGGCGATCCTAACGGGGCTGCGTCTCCAATCGAATCCGGCCAAACGCCTTCGGAACATGAAATGTGCTGGAATAAGTTGGCTGCCAGGCGATCTGTTTCCGATCCGGCAGTTCGCCTTGCATCTGATAGAAATTGGAGCGCAGTTCCAATCCATCGTGAGGTGCAGCTTTGCTGATAGCTGAGAACGGAATCCGCATTTCTCCGTACCAGACGCCGCCACCTGGGTTGGTCTTCGCCTTTACCTCGAAGCCCGAATTCCATCGCACGCCCAGCTCTGTCGAATGCGGCAGGCGGTTAATCGCCAAGTCCACCCATTCGCCTTGTGGCGATACCTCGAATTCCTTATATTGTTCGATCTGTTTGAAATCGTCGCCAATAAAGGCTTCCGCCACGTCCCAATTCCACAGCTCGTTCGTTTCGGTGGTCTGCGACGGATTGGGCTTCAGATAGAGCGGTGACTGGTGATGACAGATGAATAACAGATAGAGATCCTGCTTCGTCCATCGCGAGCGCATTTCAAGCTCATACCCTGGCACAGGACGGCCGTACTGGTCCGCTTGGGAGCGAACGCGCGGCGCGTCTGTCCAAAACGGCGCGGACGGGTCTGCCGACAAAGCGGGGGCGCCTTCTGAGTAAAGGCTGGTCATTACTTCACTTCCTAGCGCCGAGGAAGCGAGTAGACACAGGACGCTCAGAGATAGCAACGGAATAGCAAATAATCGAATCAGGTAGGCCACCTTTCACAGCGAAGATTATCGTAAGCAACCGAAAACGTCAAACCGAGGCGGCATGAAGTACTACCGAGTCGCGGCCGTAACGGCAGTTGGCTCCCATATTGCTTGACAAATTTTAGCCACTCCTCTTACACTCGATGCTACAACGAAAGATATCGAAAACGATCAAAAACTGCGCCGCAAGATAGTCATCCGCCGGCGCCGGGCGTTGGCGCCCGGTCCCTGCCTCAGTGGCGGTTACGATTTTTTCTTTCGACACGTACCCCTCAGGATAATTCGCTACGTATGGGTCTAGAAAGGGTTCACAGGAGAGTTAGTCCATGAAATACGCCTTTCGTTCCGCGGCATTACTGATATTGTGCTCGTTCGCTGGTTTCGCGCAGAAGGATACTGCCGCGCTGGTGGGTCGTGTGCTCGATCCCACCGGGGCCAGCGTTCCGGGCGCTGAAGTTACAGCGACGGACACCGGCACCAATTTCACGTATCGCGGGACTAGCGACACCACCGGAGAATGGACCATCAGCCCCGTCCGTATTGGCACATATCGGGTCTCGATCAAGGCGAAGGGTTTCAAGACCAGCGAGGTTGGTCCCATCACGCTCGACGTGCAGCAGCGCCGGCGCATCGACGTTTCTCTGCAGCCCGGCGAAGTCCGCGAAACCGTTCAGGTTCAGGAAACGGCGCCACTGCTTGAAACCGATACTTCGGAGCGCGGGCAAGTGGTAAATAGCCGCTTGATGTCGGGCTTGCCGCTGAACGGGCGGAATGCGGTTCAGTTGGCGCAGTTGACGGCCGGTGTCACCACTAGCGAACCGGGAGC
>Ga0134126_10006782_pt1 | contig 14382 bp, 4 predicted proteins | sample KB31752_FD_96881 | JGI IMG/M metagenome (GOLD analysis project Ga0134126, IMG submission 96881) | Terrestrial soil microbial communities with excess Nitrogen fertilizer from Kellogg Biological Station, Michigan, USA - KB3-175-2 | ecosystem: Environmental > Terrestrial > Soil > Unclassified ... | reverse complement strand
GACGGTGGTACCTCCGGACGACGGCACTCTGTTCCTCACACGTAATGGCGCGCCATTCAATGAATCATGGTTGTCCACTACCATTTCCAATTACATCAGAAAAGCCAGACTCGGCAAGTATGGCGGATGCCATCTGTTTCGCCACACACTGGCCACGCTGATGCTGGAGAACGGTGCCGATATCCGCTTCATCCAGGCGATGCTCGGCCACGCAGACCTCAAATCCACGCAGATCTACGCCCACGTATCGGTCGGGCAACTCAAGGCCATCCATTCGGCGACGCATCCCGGTTGCAAATCTTCAGACGGGCAACGACCACCATCTTCGTTCTCCACGCATCATCATCGCGGTCAATCCATGAAGCAGTATCTGCGTACATTGGCCGATGAGCTACCGGAGACTGCGACCATGGAAGAGGTCCTATGCCGTTTGTTGCCGCATCGCTATACGAGTGTGAAATCCCACAACACCTGATGACCCGACCGTGCCCCCAAAATCATGCGCAAGGGGCATCGATCAGTCAACGCTTTCGGCAATGCGTTGGGCAATGCTGCCGTAGGGGCGATCAACGAAGCCGAATGGAGAGCGGCGCAGCCCTCGATCAACAAGCAGGTCAATGCGGCCATCGACAACATCTGGGGAGATGGCAGCGAGAGCAACATTGATCCGATCGCTGCGGCGGAACTGCAGGCGGAAGCCACACAAGAGATTCTGGATAGCTACACGGTACCGCCGAACGGCCCGGTGAACTTGCCGACTGTCGAGCTTGGCACAGGAGATGACACCTCCGGCCTGACTTCCGATGAACTGGCACGACTGGCAACGACGACCCATTACAGCGGCACTTACGTCGATCCGTATTTGATCGAACAAAACGGTGGCGCCAATTGGGCCTACGACGTGCAGACATTCCGCGACCCGGATCTCGGGCACAGCGTCATCACGGAACTGCCTGTGCCAGCGGCTGCAAGTGTCGATGACAGCGATACCGATGGACAAAATGCGGCCCTGAGAATCATCGGATCATTCATCGGTATCGGACGCGCTGCAGAGAAGACGGCGGTTGGCGCGGTAACGCTGGCGGGCTCTTGGGTTGGCACAGGCATCGATGATGTCGTGGGCCAGAACGGGCTGGGCCTGACCAACTACTTCCACGCCGACGTTACTGCGTTCCAGAGTGTTGTCGACAACACAGCACAGTTTCTAAGCAATCACCCTGTTGCAACGGTACTGAATGCATGGAACACCGCCCTGAACCGTGCAGCGGAACTCAGCACGAGCAGCAACGTGGCGGATCAAATTGAATCGGGCGACATCCTGGGCCAGTTGAGCTTCAATACGGTGATGGCTGCGGATGGCGCCGCGGGCCTAGGAAAGCTGGGACTGTCGGGAGCGTCGTTGGTGGCGGACGGCGTGGGTGACTTGGCGGAAACCTTGAGTCAGGTTCGCTTCGCCGGCTCGGCGGACAGCTACGTGAGCTTCGCACCGCAGATCGGTGCTGTCAGCGAAGACCTGAGCGGATTCACACCGAACATTGGTGGTACGCTTGATGAAGTGGATGCGGCGCCGGTGCAACCCTTGGGTATGCCGGACTCAGTGCCGACGGCAGCGCAACTGCGCAACACGCCTGGAGTGGTTACGGTCAGCAGTGATTTGGCGCCAGCTTCTGGCGATTGGCTTAATGCGGCTGCGCCGACGCCAATTCCAGCGCAGATCGGAGATGCATTGGCTGGTATGAAGTTCAATACTTTTGACGATCTTAGGTCAGCCATATGGGAGCAAATTGGCAACAATCCGGAATTGAACAGTGGCTTCACGCCCCGAAACGTACAATTGATGCGGGATGAGTACGCGCCACTTGCGCCCCCTCAATATCTGAATGAGAGCGGTGCGTTTGGTAAGCGATTCAACCTCCATCACGTGGATCCGATCGGGAACGGTGGGGCGGTATATGACTTGAGCAATCTTCAAATTGTTTCGCCCAAGGTGCATTATGACATCCATTATTGATATGGCGTAATGTGACCGCACTACTCTCGCGGGAGAATGACAGTGAGCAGAAGATTGTTGAGCAAGATCGATTTGTTGGAGATTATGGATCGTATCTCAAACCCAAAGCGACATGCGCTGACCGAAGAGAGGTTGGATCAAGAAATAGAAAATTTTTGCGCAGGATGCCCTGATCCCGTTCAGGCTTACTCGCTTATTGCGGAAAATCCTGATCCGATGACGGACGAGGAGATTGTGGATCGCGCATTGAGCATGGTTTATCTCCCAATATCGTCTACGCCTACATCGATTGTCTCCGCTAGCCATCCCGCGAGGATCGAGAAATAGGAAATAAGGGGTCAGGTTCATTTTCTAGCCGGTTCCTTCGCTGTACCCGATCGATGAAGGCCTCACCCAATGCCTTTTGCTGCGCAGCACACACGCGCGTCAGCCGCTGCCGTTGATGCTGCTGCGAGTTCATCCACTTCCCCCAGAAAAATTCGTCTGGGACAGACTCGATCTGTACGCTCTGGACAAGCTCAGCGAGCGGGTTACCGACATGCAGCATTTACCGGTAACTGCGGGCAGATGCGCGGGCGGGTCGCTGGCGAAGGTCTTATAGGTGACTTGCCGGCCGTCTGGCTGCCGTTGGGCGTGACACCCCGTTGGGCGTGTCAGGGCCTTGGCGTCGGTCCGCTCTAAACTTTTCCCGCACTTTCCGGATAGGTGTCTTGAAATACACGAAATAGCGGGTCAGGTTCTTTTTTGCAAACCTTCGCCGTGGGGTCCCGACGCGGCGAAGGGCGCGCTGGACAATATCTTCAGGGACAAGGGTCAAATAAGGGGTGGGTTTCTTTAATGGCGATACGAACGATTTCGTCAGCGTCTGTGTCTCCAGAGCCGGCGGCCTTGGTACCTTGAGTTATACGCGCCGTCGTTGATCGATGCTCCAATCCCGAGGCGTAATCAGAGTTTGTCTGGCACTTGAAACCATCACATCTGAATTTCAAAGGAGCGAGTTATGAAACTGATGAGATATTCCTTGCTCGGCGCGTGTTTGTTTTTTGTACTGGCCGCGGTGAACATCGCTGTTGCTGGCACCACCATTCCGGGTGTTGGTACAGACTACTTCGTGTATGACTTGGGAACCTACAATCCGGAAGCGCCCCAGTCGTACACCGCACCCTTGAACAACTATTACACTCCTGGCCGAAATTTCAAGGCACCCATTGCGCATTACGAGCTGAACCCGGCCGAGGTGAATCAGCAGATTTCAAACATGCGTGCTTCAGGGATGGATTACATTGGAATCAATGTCTGGTTTTCGGACCTGGCGCCGTGCGAGACAGACGGTTCGTGCAACGATGGGTATCCTGCGGACGGCGTGTGGGGATACCTGGTCGACGACAGTCAGTATGCGCTCCGACCGCAACAAAATCAGAATCTGATTAATATTCTTCAACAAGTCAAGGTGGCTGGATTCAGGTATGTCGTCATACGGTTTGCGTATAACGGTTTGGGCAACTGGACAGGGTGGAATGAGACGGAGTATCAAAAGGCATGGAATCTAATTGCCAAGGTTCATCGGACGGTCGATCAAGAGCTGGCTGGTAGCCCGACCAGCGCGCTTTTTGATTTGGATGTCGAGCTGACCGGTGCGCCAGGTGCGGAAGTGAAAGCCTACTTCCAGCGGTTGTGGTCCGACTATACCTACACCTTCGGCACCGCGGATACTGTTGGCTTCTCGACCATTGCCGACAATTACCACTTAACGAACGGCCTTCCTTGGTATGGCAGCACCAAGCCGCCTATCTATGCTTTTGATATCTATGGCGATGTGGGCCAAGGACTGTTTTCCGCATGGTCTGCCCTGGGCTCGGGAGAGCAAAACAAGCCGATCATCATCATGGAAACTTATGATAATGATCCGACGACTGACCAGCAGCTTGCGCTTATGCTTGCGGCGCATCCGAATATCAACGTTGTAGCCATGTTGCAATGGCCGAACATACGTCAGCCAAATTGCACAGGCTGTGATCCGAACATTCGCACGTCGACCGTACAGGCCCTCGCTACGACGACACAGGTTTCTAATTACGCAGGGCTCATTACGCCGTTTGTAACGGTAGACACCGATCCGGCTGTCATGGTTTTCAAGGACGTAAATTGTGCGTCGACAACGGGTCCGACGTGCACCGTCTCTGCGACCCTAAACAGTCCGCCGTCGTCACCGCAACCGCCACCGTGTGGGGGAGGAACGGGCATAATATGCAATGCCGTCCCAGCGTCAACCACCCCAGCCGTCTATCAGGTTTATGTGCGCGGATCGAGCGGGGTTCCGAAACTTTGGGGTTGCAATCAGCGTTCCAGCGGTGGAACGGCATCATGGATTCAGCGGAACATGATTTATGAGTTCGACTATTACGTTGTAAATACGTGTAGCGATCCGCTGCCAAGTACTGCACCCTTCGCGAAATCGATTTTGACCGTGCACCAGATTTATTGACGGTTTGATGCCATTCGGTGTCTTGTGTGCCGTCTGGATTGGGCGCAGTTGCTTTTATATGGGGCCAGGATTTTTGCTCAATGATGCTGCATTACGGCTGAAGCGAGCCAGTTCCGTGCATCGGTCTTCCCGGAGCCATCCACGCCGCCCCAGGCGCGGCTGGACGGCCCGGGAGAGCAGCGTCGATGCAGCCCTTCCGGGCGTCGTTGCTGGATATCGTATTGATGATCCCGAATGAGATCGCTAACGAAAGGGGGATGAGCCAACTCCATCCAGGGTGGACTGGCAGTTTGGTGTTCTCGCGAGAGCTTGATGCTTTTATAGAGCTTGCCAGTGCTCCACCTGACGTGCGTGGCAACAGTGCTGACGATGCTCGAGAAGTAGACGACGAATACGCAAAGAGGGTCTACGGAAAGACCCGGGCGGATGTTCCGAAACCTGCGTAACTTGCAGCCAACCGCTTGCCGTGCCCCACCGCCGTCACGCCGCTTGCATTGCGCCGCGCTTCCTCGGTCGCACGCTCCCTCGTCGCTTGGCGCGGCAAGCGGCGCGCCGGCTGCCACGGCCGTCCGTGGCCGACTTCGTTGGACGGCTGGTTTCGTAGCTGGACGCTCGGCGTCCTGCCTCGAAAGAGCAAAGGGGTCAGGTTTATTTTCCCTACGTCTCCTGTAGGATTTCCCCTACAAGATTCATAGCCCCGGACTGACAGCTTCCGCCTCTTCGCCGTGCCAGCGTGAGATATCTGTTCTCTGTAGACGTCTCCCATGGCTCGGCTTCCCCGTCTGGATCTGCCCAAGGTTCCGCAGCACGTCGTCCAGCGCGGCAACGATCGCCAGCCCTGTTTTGCCGCTGAAGATGACTATCTCGCCTATATCGACGATTTGTCTGATGCCGCTTTCCATTGTGGTTGCGCGGTGCATGCCTACACGTTGATGACCAACCACGTGCACCTGCTGGTGACTGGCGCCGAGCGAGGCGCGGTGTCACACATGATGCAGCACCTGGGGCGACGTTACGTGGTCAGCTTCAATGCCCGATACCGGCGAACCGGGACGTTGTGGGAGGGTCGCTTCAAGAGCAGTCTGGTCGACAGCGAGCACTATCTTTTTGCTTGCCATCGCTACATCGAGATGAATCCGCTGCGGGCAGCCATGGTGGCCGACCCGGTCGACTATCGCTGGTCGAGCTATCGCCGCAACGCGTTGGGTGAAGCGAACCGACTGGTCACACCGCATCCACTATATCTGCAGTTGGGCCCGGATCCTGCCGCGCGGCAAGCCGCTTACCGCGCCCTGTTTTCCGGTGCCTTGGCCGACGAGGACTTGGCCAACATCCGCATTCATGTCCAGCAGCAGAAGGCGCTCGGCACCTCGCGGTTTCAAGCCGAAGTGGGGGCGCTGCTTGCGAGGAATGTCATGGTGCGACCTCGTGGGAGACCGCGCCTAGATGACGAATGAGGGGCGAGCGCATCACGGCGATGTGGCTTGGCCGCCACAAAATGAATCCGACCCCTTTATCTCCAAGCCGCGGCGTGCGCTGGCGCGGCTGAGCTGGCCAACCTGCACACGCACGCAGTGGGTGTGCGCAAACGCGAGGCAGGGATGCCGAGCGTCCAGCTACGAAGCGAGCACCTCAACGAAGCCGGCCACGGACGGCCGTGGCAGCCGGCGCGCCGCTTGCCGCGCCAAGCAACGAGGGAGCGTGCGACCGAGGCAGCGCGGCGCATGCAAGCGGCGTGACGGCGGTGGGATTACATTTGGTGAATCACCAACTTTAATCCTTGGAACTCCATGGCTTCACGCAAATTCTGGAACATCTGCGTCTGTTGCTCATCGGGGATCGGGAACCCGCCTTCCCAGTGCGCGAAGGCATCCGAAGGAACAATGATGCACGGGGAGCCAGCGTCGGTCCGGCCACTCTCGACATACAGTTTCACGAGTCGGCCATCCTCGCGATACTCCGCATCGAAGCGGCCGGTAAATTGAACTTCAAAACCGTGGTCACTGCGGACGCCTTGTTTGTTGAGCCAGGTAAACACGTCAGTGACTCCCTTGAATGCCGTACTTCGATTTCAAATAAAGGACATCAATGTTGGTGACGTTCGGGTTCGCCCGTAATGTTGGCAGCTCAGTGCGCAGGTAAACACTATTCTCTTGCACCCAGCCCAAGGTCGCGCGTACTTGACCACTGGCCTGTTGAGCTGCCGACTGCGAGACATCTTCCCAGATCTGATCTGCCTGCACGCGAGTAAACGGGCTGCCGTTGCCATATAAATCCATCGCATCCAGCCAACTTCCACCCGGCGTCATTTCCAGTGTTGTACCACCAAACTCCGCTGCCCAAGCTTGCGAGCGCAAGATGCCTTCCCTCCCTGGGCCCAAGCCTGACCACAAGACCAACTGGTCACGATCGGTTTGTACCCCAAGCGAGTTAGCGTAATCGACAACCTGTTGCTGCGTCCAACCTTGCAGCGGATGCGTGCCAGCCGATGCAGTTGCGTTTACATCCACCGGCGCGGTAGTTGAAAGGGGCGCACTGTCGCCCGTACCAATCGCATCCGGGCTTCCAAGAGACGCAAGCGACCCCAACCCAAGAAAACCGCCGAGGAAGTCTTGCCCGCCCTGCAGATAGGCCAAGGTGCTATTTGATCCGCTCAGCAGCGACCCGCGAGCAATCTCTTGTCCTCCAACGTACGCATCGTTAGGCGCGTTGTACACGCCCGATATCATGGAATCCACCAACGCAAGCGGTGATGTCACCGCAGCTTCGACGAAGCTCCATGCGCGTTGCCCGATGGATGCGTTTGAATCCTCGACACCGTTCGCGTAATAGCTTAAAGCGTTCTCGAAGTACCCTACGCGCGGCGTGTACCAATTTTCGATCGGCGCCAGACTTGGGCTTGATCCTGGGACTGATTTTGTCGCTGAGCCATACGTCGCACTGGGGAAAGCGTTGAACGCTTCTTCCTGTTCTCCCGGTGACACGAATTGGATATTGGCCGCGTACCCGTCGTAGCTCTGGTTGGCCTGCAACGCCGCGATGCGCTGGTTGTCCACATTGAGCGTGGCTTGTCCGAGCGCTTCATCGCCGGACGTGTAACCGCCCGACGGGAACACCAGTTGCTCGCCCGGATAGATCGTCGAGCTGGTCAGGCCGTTGGCCTGCATGAAGGCACCGATCGCGGCCGGATCGCTGGTGCCGAGAATCCCCGACAGCGAATCGCCGCTTTGCACGGTGTAGGGAACAGGGCCGATCGATGCCAGCGGCATGTTGAGGTCTTGCACCACGACCTGGGGTTTGCCCGGATCGACCTCGATAGATGCTTGTGCAGGTTTCGTCGCGTTGCGCGCGTTCTCAGCCTGGATCCCCGCGATCGCGGCATTCCCCAACGCATTGCCGAAGATGTCCTCACCAATCTGTTGCCAGCTCTGCACGTGGTTGTCACCCAGTCCAACACTGGCCTCGCGCGTGACCACGTCCTGCACGACATTGGCTTCGATCTTTTCCGCCAACGTTCCATTCGTCATGCCCGCCTGGCGCTCCGCCGCGGTTGGCCCGATTTCGGCCGCTGCACCGGAACCGATAGCGTCCGCCACCAACCCCGCCCAACTGAAATGCGCGGGTTCACCCACCAACTTGTCGGTTTCGTAGGTGCCGATGTAACTTGCCGCACCCTCCGTGGCGCCTCTCGCGAAAGCGTTTGCGTTGGCAAGCTTGGAGGCGACCGCACCGCCGATCGCACCCCCAACCGCACCCACAAGCACTTGTCCCCAGTCGAAGCCGTGTTGCGTGCCGAGCGCATCTCCGGCGAGTTGGCTTGCAGCACTTCCCGCCGCACCGGCTGCGGCGCCGGCAAGCACCGCGCCTGCCCAACTATCCGCTTCCGGTGCGAGAGCCCCATATGTCGCCCACGACACCACGACCGCCACCGCGATAACGACAATCTCCGCCAACGCATTGCAATGCTGCGCACTCGGCGCCGGCATCGGCGCCTGCGGTAGGCTCGGTGTGGTCGATCCGCTGATCTCGCGCGGGTTGTACGGCTTGAAGGTTTCCGCGGTGTTGCTGTTGGTGGTGACCTCCGGCAGCTTCAGCGTCTGGCCTGCCGCGGGGGCATCCGTGGCCGCATCGAACCCGTTGGCATCGGCCACCACGTACCACAGGCTGCCGTCGCCGTAGATTTGCTGCGCAATCGACTGCATGGTGTCGCCGTCCTGCGCCACGTAGTCGGTGGTGCCTGCATCGCTGTTGCTGAATCCGGTCACCCCACCCAGCACGTTGATCGTGCCATGCTCGTCGACATTGGCGACCTGCTGGCCCTGCACGTAGGCGTAGTGTTCCACCGAATAGCCGCCGTTCGCGGTCACCGTGAACGTGCTGCCGGTCGCGCTGCCGTCGCGCCGCTGCAGGATCTCCCCTTCGGCGTCGTAGGCGAAGGCCCGCACCTGATCCGTGGTTTGCCCCGCCGAGTGGCTGTCGATCGCGATCCTGCGCCCGAACGCGTCGTACAGGCTGGTATCCGTGGTCGCCAGCACGTTGGGATCATCGCTGGTCCCGGCGGTGGCCTGCTCGAGATAGCCGTCCTGCTTGAGGTAGCTCACCCGATAGGTGGTGGTGTGACCCCCCGCCACGCTGTAGGTGTACACCAGCGCGTTGTCTTCCTGGTCGTAACCGCCCGTGCCGGTGCTCGGGTCCCAGTGCGAGACGTGCGAGGTCATCCCCAGTACGCCATAGGCGGCGCCATTGGCGGCATCGGACAGCGCCGGCGGCGCACTCGGAATCACCATCTCCGTGGCCGGGTCCAGCGTACCCTGGTCGATCTTGTTCCAGATCAGGTTCCAGTCGACGTTCGGCCGGCCGTAGTCGAAGCTCGCGTACACCGCGCCGTCGGCGTTGTAGTAGTACGTGGTCGCCATCGACAGCCAGCCCGCGATGGACATATGGAAGGTGCCGTCGGCGTTGGTCACCGTCACCGTGGTGCCCGGCGCATAGGTGTACACGTCCGCGATCAGGCGGCCGTCGGCGTCGTACTGCTTGGTCTCGACCTGGCCGCCGGTCAGCACGCTGCCGGTCTGCTCGCCACGCGCGTCGTAGCTGAAGGTTTGCGTGCCATCGCTGCTGAGCTCCGTCACCACCTCGCCAGCCTGGTTGTATTCGTGCTCGACCGAACCGGTGCGCGCCACCACCTGGATCTGGCCGTTGACCAGATCGCCGCCGTCCACGTCCACCCGGTTGTCGGCGTCGTAGGTGAACCAGTACGCCTGGATGTTCGGGGTGGTAGCGGTTTGCTGTGTGGCCTGCGTGCTGTCCGTGCTTGTCGTGGTGTCGGGGCTGGCCGTGCCCTGCATGTCCGGCGTGCCGCCCGCCGGCATGGCGTTCGTGTTGATGCTGGTACCGGTGACGTAGATGTTGAACGTATAGCTGACCGAACGGCCCTGCGTGTCGGTGGCCGTCAGCGTGATCGACGGATCACGATCGTTCAGCACGCTGGTCGCGGTGAAGGTACGCGTCGCCCCATTGAACGTCAGGAAGGCTGGCAGCGCCGCACCGCTGGACTGCAGGGCTGTGTAGGTCAACGCCTCGCCGGCCGGACTCGAGAACGCCGTGCTGGGGAACGTATAACTCTGCGTTCCGCCCTTCGGTGGGGACAGATCGACCTCAGCGGGAATCCCGCCGTTGTACACCGGCGGCAGGTTGGTCGGATTGCTCACGGCGACAGTGAAGGTCTTGCTGGTCGCGACCCCGTGGCTATCGGTGGCCGTGTACGTCACCGTCCAGGTCCCCGCCGTGGTCGGCGTGCCGCTGAAGGTGCGCGTGGAGGCGTTGAACGTGATGCCCGGCGGCAGATTGCTGGCGCTGTAGCTGACCGCGTCGCCATTGGCGTCGCTCGCCGCCGGCGCGGCGTACGCCGTCATGGCCGTGCCTTTCACCGCCGTCAGGTTGACCGGCGAGGACACAAAGACCGGCGCCACGTTGTTGATGGTCAGCGTGAAGGTGCTGCTGGCCGAGCCATTGTCACTCGCCGTCACCGTGATCGCGTAGCTGCCGGCCGCGACCGTGCCGATGTCGATGTCGGCGCCGCTCCAAACCAGCCCGCTCGGCAGCGCCGCGCCGTTCGACAGCGTCGCGCTGTAGGTCAGTCCCTTGCCCGCCGGGTCACTGAAGGTGTTGCTCTGCACGATCTGCACCCATCCGGCGCCTGGATTTTGCGCAGCGGGATTGGCGATCGGGTTCAGCACCGCCGGCGGTGCGTAGGTGTTGCTGAGCGTGAACTGGCCCGAGGCGGTGCCCTTGTCGTTGGTGGCGACGACCTCGAGTTGATAGCTGGTGTCGTGGGCGTAGGTATACGGGTTGTTGAGTTCCCCCACCACGTAGTCGAGCGTGGTGGGCATGCCGGTGATCGTGCCCGTGGTGGCGTTGATCGAAAGCCCCACGTTGCTCAGCGCTACCCACTGCGCCGCGACATCCTTATCCAAGGGCTCCGTGTGGGAACTGTTCCAATAGGTCAGCGTGTGCTCAGGGATCAGCACGTACCCGGTGTACGTCATCGCGCCGCCGCCGTCGGTGAACGCTCCGCTGGGCAGCGGGATGTTGAGCGAGCTGCCGCCGATCACGCCGGTGCGGTTGGTGAGGCCGCCGTTGTAGGCTGGCACTCCGTCGCTGACCGAGAGCGTGAAGTTCGCGCCCACCCACGCACCGTGAGGGTCGGTGGCCCAGTAACTGATGCTCCAGCTTCCCATCGCCGGTGGGGTGCCGCTCCAGGTCAGGGTGGAGGCATTGAAGCTGAGCCACGACGGAAGTGGGGACCCATCCGCCAGCGCCGAGGTGTACGTGATCGCCTCGCCGTTGGCGTCGGTCGCACCCGGCTGCGTGAAGCTGAGAGCGGTACCGGCCGAACCCGTCTCGTTGGTGGCCCCGGCCGTGAACGCTGGTGCCGCATTATTCACGGTGAGCGTGAACGTGCTGCTGGCCGAGCCCTCGTCGGTCGCGGTCACCTTGATGGTGTACGTGCCCGCAGCTACTGCACCGATGTACAGGCTGGTGCCGCTGAAGCTCAATCCGCTGGGCAGTGCAGCGCCGCTCGACAACGTGGCACTGTAGGTCAGCCCGTAACCGGCCGGGTCGCTGAAAGTGTTGCTCTGCACGACCTGCAACCAGCCGACGCCCGGACTCTGCGCCGCTGGGTTGGCGATCGGGCTCAGCACTTGGGGCGGCGCATAGGTATTACTCAGCGTGAAGGTGCCCGAAGCCGTCTCGGACTGGCCGTTGGTCGCGACGATCTCGATCTGGTAACTGGTATCGTGTTGGGTCGCTCCCGCACCCACCGTCGAGATGACGTAATTCAGCGTTTCCGGCACCCCGGTGATGGCACCGGTCGTCGCATTGACGCTCAGCCCCACCGTGCTGATGTCCACCCATTGCGCCGCGACATCGCGTGTACCGATGTCCGTACCGCCCGCGACGGGATAATCCACCTCGTGCGCCGGTATCAGGACAGAGCCTGTATAGGTCAGCGCGCCGCCATCGGGTTCGGTGAACGCACCGCTGGGCAGCGGGAGGTTGAGCGAGGCGCCGCCGATCACGCCGGTCTGGTTGGCGAGGGTGCCGTGATAGACCGGTGCCGGCTGCACGTATTGCTGGACCGTGATGCTGAAGGTGCCCTCGGCGATCTGGCCGCTGGGGTTGGTGGCCTTGACGTACAGGGTGAACGTCTGGCCGACGACGCTCGAGGGCGGCGTGCCGGAGAAGGTGTGGGTGGAGGCGTTGAAGCTCAGCCAGCTCGGCAGGGCGGACTCGCTGCCCGACGCGTAGCTGCCGGCGCTGTAGGTGAGCGTACTGCCATCGACCTCGGTGAAGGCGCCCGCGGGAACCGCGTAGCTGAAGGCCCGCGTGCCGAAGCCGGTCTGGTTGGCGAGGCTGTTGTGGTAGACCGGCGGCGACGCGCTGACGCCCAGGTTGAAGATCAGCGACGCGGAACCGCCGTTGGCGGCATAGGCACTCACCGCCAGTTGGTAAGTACCGGCGCTGCCCGCGGGCGGCGTGCCGCTCCAGGTCCGGGTGCTGGCATTGAAGCTGAGCCAGCTCGGCAAGGTGGCCGACCACGCACTGCCGTTGTACCGGGTAGCCTGGTAGGAGAGCACCGAACCATTGGCATCGGTGGCGGCCGGTACGCTGAAGCTGACGGGAACGCCCGTGCTCGCGCTGGGCGGGGTGAACCCCGGGAACACCGGATTCACGACCGGCACGGTGACGGTGAAGGTGACGCTTGCCGTATTGCCGTCGACGTCGGTGCCCATCACCGTGATGGACCAACTGCCGGCCGCCAACTGTGCCCCGGACGTGGACAGCATGCCATCCGAACTGCAGTGCAGCCAGCTCGGCAGGTTGGTGGCAGCGAAGGTGAGCCCGAAGCCGAGCGTGTCGGTGAAGTGCGGCGCGGCATCCAGACTCCACGACGTGCCCGGTTGCACGGTTTGCGTGCTGATGGCCGTGACGGTTGGGCCACCGCTGCCGGTGTTGATCGGCGAGCCGCCGAAGCCGCTCTGCACGAACACCGCACGGCGGTTGCCGGCGGCATCGTAGTTGTAGGCGGTGCGCACGACTCCGGTGCCGCTATCGGTCTCGGTCACCTCGCCGAGACGATTGTGGCTGTCCCAAGCGCTTGTCGTGTTGGTGTCGACAACGTCACCGGCGCCATCCCAAGTCTGGACGTTCTCGTCCGTCGTGTTGCCGTCGGCGTCGTACTGATAGTTGGTCGTGGTGGTGGTCGCGGAGCCTGTCTTCTGGGTGATCTGAGCAACTTGGCCGTCAGCGTAGTAGGTGTATGCCTCGCTGCTGGTGCCGGTGCCGTTGGAAGTCGGCACGTAGCCGGGATCGGACTGGCCTTGGCTGGCCGGGTTCCAGCCGCTGGTCTCGGCCGTCAACAAACCGGAACTCGCATCATAGGTATAGGTGTAGCTGGCACCGCTCAGGTCAGTGTGCGCACGCACACGGCCGTAATAGTCGTAGCTCCAGGACTGGGTGTTGCCGTTGGCATCCGTCTCGCGGGTCTTGTTGCCATTGACGTCGTACACGTAGGTATGCATGACGCCGGCCCCATACTGGTCCGGCGTCTCGCTGGACAGCATCCGGCCCTGACTGTCGTAGGTGTAGTGAGACGTGTAGGTCCATGGGTGCGTCGAGGTGGCGCCGATGGCATCCACCACCTGCAGGCGATTGCCATTTTCATCCAGCACGTATTTCTGTTGGATAGCCTTGTCAAGTTTGGTGCTGTCGTTGGGGTCGAGTTGGAAGTCACCCTGCGCGACCACGCGGCCCAGCGCATCGACGTCGCTCCAGGTAAGATGCGAGGTGGTGCTGGTGATCGGCGTCTGCTTGGCAACCTGGTTGCCCAAGCCATCGTAGGCATAACGGGTGACGGCGCCCACCGCATCGGTGGTGGCGGTCAGCTCACCCGCGGCATCGTAAGTGTTGGTCGTGGTGTTGCCGTTCTCGTCGGTGACCCCGAGCACGTTGCCGTTCAAGTCGTAGTACCACGCCTTGGTCGGCGTCTGCCAGGTGCGGGTGCCGTTCTCGGCAGTCACCAGCACCTCGGGTTCGGTCTGCTCGATCAGGTGGTTCTGGCTGTCGTATTCGTAGGTGGTGACGTAGCCGCGCGCGTCGGTGGTGCTCAGTACATTGCCCCAGCGGTCGTAGGTGTGCCTGACCGCGTTCTGGCCTTCTCCAGAGGTGCCCGTCGAACTGGGCGTGGTCTGCGAGATGAGGCGGTTGTCCAAGTCGTACTGGTTCTCCACGTATACACTGGCGCTACCACCGGTGACCGTGGTGGTGTCGTAAACCAGGTTGCCCCGGATGTCATACTGGTAACTGTGCTGCGCGCCGGTCT
>Ga0134126_10006781_pt1 | contig 14382 bp, 15 predicted proteins | sample KB31752_FD_96881 | JGI IMG/M metagenome (GOLD analysis project Ga0134126, IMG submission 96881) | Terrestrial soil microbial communities with excess Nitrogen fertilizer from Kellogg Biological Station, Michigan, USA - KB3-175-2 | ecosystem: Environmental > Terrestrial > Soil > Unclassified ... | reverse complement strand
GCACAATTCCCTGGCACCGATGTGCCATACGAGCGCGACGAACAGGGCGCAGCCGAGCGCAAACAGGATGGTGTCGAGGCGTTTCATAGGGGCGTCAGCTTGCTCCGGCCCGGTCCGCCGTGGATGCCGAACCGGCGGCAATATTCGCCGAACAATTTCAGGTGCGCTCGCGGGTCCAGTCCGGTTTCGACGAGCGTGGGAGCGGTGCGGCGGCCCTTATAGGCCGAGCGGCTGCAGGCAAGCTGCCGGATATTTGAAACCGCCGCTTCCGAAAGCGGAATTTCAAAACGCCTGTAAATTCGGCGCACAACCGCGAGTGGATCGGAGGTCAATTCAGAGTAGTTCACGTCGACAAATCGGTTGGCCAATTCCGGATGTTCGTCCCGGAACTGGATCACGCGGTCCACGCTCCACGCCATGGTTCGCGCCTCGCGTTCCGCCAATTCCTCGCGGGGCTGCGGTCGCGCGTATAATCGGCGCAACACCTCCGTGAGCTGGATCGAGGACCGCAGCGAATCGAGCGGATTGCGATGAGTTTGAATGATGAGCGCGTCCGGAAAAACGGTGAACAGTTCCTCCAATCCCCGCACATGGTCCGGCGATTTCAGGATCCATCGTTTCGGAGGACGGCCGCATTGCAAATAATTCAGAAAGCGTTTTTGCCAGGCGTACGCGGCGCGCAAACTCGTCGAGCGCAGGAACGCTTCATAACTTGGGATGTGGCAGGTGGAGATGAATTCCTCCGAAAGGAATGTATAGCTTTGGATCGCCACGCATTCGTGGGGCGTGCGGGCGCGCATGGGATAGACGGCGTCCGCGCGCGGCGCGAGCCGGCGAAACCACCACAGGCACCACGCCGCCTGCCACACGCGCGAATCATGCCAGCCGCGATCCGGTTCATCGGCCTCAGCGGGTGACATCACTTCCCAAACGCGGGGTGCGCGCAGGGAGGGATCCTGCGCCAGCAGTTCGTGCAGGAACGTCGATCCGCTCCGCGGCATTCCCGTGATGAAAATCGGCGGCAGGGAAGGGGAGCTTGCGTAATTCCCGGCGCGCAACTCGCAACGCGCGGCCATTTTCAAACGCGCCGTCAGGAGTCCCAGCAAATGAATCTTCATCAGGCGCCGCCCCAGCCAATGCAGGTTTGCTTCGCGTTCGAGGCTTGCCGCGAGAATGAAAAACGCGGGGTCGATGGCAGGCGCGCCAAAATTTTTGAGGCCGGTTTTTCGCTGCGCTTCCGCGCACAATTCATGGCCGTCCAGCCGGCATGTGTTCCGGCCCGGCACAGCCAAAGCTCGCGCGGACCGCGCGAGCGGCACACCGCTCGATTCATCTTTTCTTTTCATTCGGTTTTCTCCATACGCTCATTTCCGCGCGCTGAAATTGCGCAACAATTTCAGATCGCGGAAAAGGACACCGTCCTGGCTTCCTGACTTGGTTACCACTTAGATAGCATTCACTTCCTCCCTTTGTCGTCCCGATTCAAGCCGGGTCATCACCTTATCGAATTGAAACGAGAAGTGACCAATCTTCTTGTTTCTCGAAATACAGTCCTACCGCCCGGTTGGTACCAGCGGTTCAAATTTGAATTTCTGCCCGCCCACGGACGCCTGAACCATCAATCCTTTTTTCGGCATGGTGAATACGGCCACGCCATCCTTGTATTGCGCCGCTTTGGATGCGCCTTCCTTGACGGCTACGGCGCTGACTTCGGCGCTCATCTCGAACTTGCCGGTTTTGAAATCACTCACGGCTTGCGGGGTCTGGAAAAAAATAATTTCCGCAAATGATTGTCCGCCGGCCTGCGCGCCAATGCTGGCCTGCGTCATGGTCGTCTGGCCGGTGACGGCGCCTTTTTCATAGAGCAGTCCCTTCCCGCGCGCACCACCCACGATGAACCCGCCTTTGCCCACGTCCGGAAAAACCGCGTAACCGGCGGCGTTTTCCATGAAGGATTTCATTGATGAATCCGTGGCCTGGAAACTGGCGATGGCCTGTTGCGCCTGGCCATTTAGGTCCGCGTCGGCTGCTTGAACGGTAATGCCGGAAAGAGCTGCGGCGGAGACGGCAATCAGCGCGAAGTTGCAAAGTTTGTGTTTCATATTTTTCCTTTCATTTGGTGGTTCCTATGAGTGCTGGTTTTGAGTTCGTCCCTGCCTGGTGGCGCTGGCCGCCCGGCGGCCTGGACGCTTCCGCGATCGGGTCCGCGGTGACGGATGAAAGCGAAACATCAGGGACATGGCTGAACGAAAGGTCATAAGCGCTATGTTATAAATGGGCGGGTGGTTCCAGTGGAAAAGCCGGCCATCCTTGGATGGATTGTTCCGGAGGTGCGGGCTCCCGTGGAGGAAGCAGGTCGTTTCTATTCGTGCCACTGTCCGGTGGCGACAAAATGAAAACGGGCACCAGGATCACGGGTTGGGCCGAGGCGGTTTGCAATTCATTCGCTTTGCCGCCGTGCTTCGAGCCCGATGTTGCGCATCCGAAAGAGAAAATCGCCGCCATGAGTGCCGGGAGAACAATCCGGGCAATGAGGTCGCGGATATTCTTCATGGCCTGGATGTCTCGAAGGAAAAATTGTTTGGCTGGGAGTGGTGAGTTTTTGCAAGCGTGGCCAGCGCCGACTTCATGGACGAACGCCGGAGTTGATAAGTCACGTCATTGCGAGTGTTAATGGGAATGACCGGCACACCGTCGGGAAAAAACCGGCTGATGACCAGGTGCTGCCGTTTGACGGTGTTGCCGAGTTTGGCCTGCAGCGGGTCGTAAATGAGTATGACGACCAGGTCGCTGTGTTCGGAAATTTGCGTCACCAGCCGGAACGTTTCCTGGTCGCGGCCGCTGGCGTCTGTGATCAGGAAAATCAACGGGCGATCCGTGAACTTGTTGGCGCGACGCAATGCATCGTTCAACATTCCCGGGTTCGAACAAATGCCCGCATTCGGGAGGAGGCTGTGGTTTTGATTGAGTATGGTTTGCAGGACCAGAAGCGTATGCAGGCGGCTGCAGCCGGGACGGAACTGGACGATCCGTTTGTCGTTGAAAGCAAGCGCGCCCACGGGCCTTCCTCGTGCGAGCATGCGCCAGGCAATCAGCGCTGCCACGTTGGCGGCGACGACCGATTTCAAATTCTTCCGGGTCCCAAAAAACATGTTCATCCGCTGGTCGACGATCAAAAAACCGGACTGCGCGGCGTGGGAAAATCGAGGCAACGGCAATGCATTTGCGAGTTCTTCGGCGATGGTCCCGTTGGTGCCGCCGTTCTCCCCGAAATGAAGCGCGCGTTCCTGCGCCGGCAGGACCTGGGGTTCCGCCGTCAGGGAACGCGCGCTATCGGGGCTGAGGAAGTTGAGTTTTCTCGCTTTGGATTCCAGAGCCAGCAACTCCCGGTAATCCGCGTAGAGCCGCCGCTTCCGTTTTCGCGAGGCCGGTCGCCGGGCCTCGGTCTGGTTCAGAGCCGCGAAAATGCCACCCGGCCACAGTTCCCCGGGCGCCTTCAAAGCTTGCTCGTGCCCATCCCATCGTCGTGTCGGATGTCCCGCCGGCGGGTTGGCGCTTTCTTGACCCGTCATATTTTTCTTTAAGGTTTCCATGATTTCTTCCGGTCCTGATATTCCGGCTCGCAAGGTCACGTTCGATGGCCGGTGCCATCGATGCACCTCTTCACATGGCCGCCGTGTGGCTCGAGATAAAGCCTGCTTGTGGTCCGGCCAGGGGCGCGGGCGCGAAACGATTCGCTGCGGGCGATTTGTCCTCCGGCTGTTATAACAAATGTTTCTTCCGAGAGCGTAAGTCCTGCAAAACATCCAACCCAAATTGTGCCGCACCCGATCATACACTGCGTGAGCCGCCGCTTCTGTTTATTGTCAGCCCCGGAGCGCGTGACACCGCGTGATGATTGCTCGGTTGTTTGGAACGCGCTGCCACGATTCTGCTCCGGCGCTTGACGAAACAAATTTAAAACTGAAATCGCGTCAGTATATTGCACCTTGGTTTACTTCGCGCATGATCACTGCTGAAAATTTTTCAAAAAATTCTTTTTGCGTGCCTTTATGAGAGGAATTCCCATCGAGGAATTGGGTATCCAGGTTTATCAGGGGAAAAGATGCGATGACGCAGAAAAATAATCGGCACCGTCAATACGAGGCGATCGCAAGCGAAACATTTTTGGCTATCTAGCGCTTGTGCCGAAAGGAGCCTTTGATGATGCCGAGGAACCCCGTGAGGACAAAACCGCCGGCGGCGCCCCCCGCGATGCTGCAGGAAACAATTTGCATGTCCGTTGCGCTGTCCTGGGCGCCGCAAAGATAGAACAGCGCCTGGGCTGCCGCGAATCCCCCGATCATTCCAATCACGGAATTTCCAACGGTGCCAAAGTGGACATTTGGACAGGCGGAACACATGATGTTCCCCGCGGCCGCGCCGCTGAGCAATTGGATGCACAAGACCAGAGCATTCATGATGTTGCCTCGCCTGCTTTTGGCGTTCTGCGTTCTGAGGTTGTTCCGCAATTTCCGGCGGGAAGAAAAAATAACCCGCGCATCGTCGGCGGAGAACGCCTGGCATGGCGCTGGAGGACGCCTATGCAGAGCCGACGAGCGCGGTAAATCCCTAAACGTCTTTTGCTGCGCTATTTTTTCCCACCGGCAGTCACCGATTCCGGTTTTGCCCTGCAACTTATTTATACCGCCGGAGGCTGACATACCATTGCACCTTGGTTTACAAAACCAGGAAAGACTACCGTCCGGCCTGAACGCGCGGTTGCGGACCGACCAGGTTCAATTTCTGGGTCATCAGGACCAGTTCGGCCACGGACTCCGCGTGCATTTTCCGCATCACGCGGCGGCGATGCACCTTCACCGTGTTCTCGACAATCCCCAGTTCGTATGCCGTTTGTTTGTTCAGCTTGCCGCTCACGACAAAAGCAAGAATCTCGCTCTCCCGTTCCGTCAGCGTTGCATAGCGGTGTTGGATGTCCGCGAGTTCCGAGCGCTGTTGAAATTCATTCCGGCAGATGGCGAAGGCGTTTTCGATCTCCGTCACCAGCTCCGTTTCGCCGAAAGGTTTGGTCAGAAAACTGATCGCGCCGGATTTGACGGCGCGCACGGCCGTGGGAATATCCCCGTGTCCCGTGATGAACACGATGGGCAGGAGGATGCCGTGCTGCATGAGAAAATTCTGCACGTCCAATCCATTGAGGCCGGGGAGATTCACGTCCAGCACGAGGCACGCGACCTGGACATTGATGTCCTCCTGGAGAAACTCTTCCGCCGAAGCGAAAGATTCCACGCGGTACCCCCGCAGCTTGAGAAGACGGTCGAGCCCCTTGCGGACGGAGTTATCGTCGTCCACCACGAAAACGGTTGGTCTGTCCGTAATCATAATTTCCCTTTTCCCAAAACCGGCAGCACCACCCGAAATGTAACCCCCTTTTCGGGATTGTTGGCAACCGAAATCTTGCCTCCGTGCAACTCCACCATGGAGCGGCAAATGGCAAGTCCCATGCCGAGGCCTTCGGTTTTGGTGGTGAAGAACGGTTCGAAGATGCGGTCGATCTGGCCTTCCGGAATGCCGGGGCCGGTATCCCGCACCAGGATGGCCACCTGGTCATTGCCCATCATCGACGTTTCGAGGGTCAACTCCCGCTTGTGAATATTCTTTTTGCGCATCGCCTCAAAGCCGTTCACCATGAGGTTCAGAATAATCTGCTGCAGTTGAATGCGCTCACCGAGCACGCGCGGCAGGCTGGCATCCAGGTGCAGCGTCACTTTTACCTTTTTCAATACAGCCTCGTCGTGGAGCAGGTCCGAGACATCGCGGACCAGTTTGTTCAACTTGAGAGATTTCAAACGCACGCGGTCTTTTTTCAACAGCGCGCGAAGTTGCTGAAGAATTTTCCCGGCGCGCAGATTGTCCGCCAGAATATCGGAAAGCAATTCTTCCATCTCGGCGTGCGTGTGCTTTTTTTCAGCGAGTATTCGCTTGGCGGCGTGAGCATGGGTCTGAATCGCCGTCAACGGCTGGCTGAGCTCGTGCGCAAAGGAAGCGGTCAACTCTCCCAGCACGGCCACACGGCTCACGTGCGCCAGCTCGTGCAAAAGTGTTTGGGCCTGGAGCTCCGCGCGGCGCCGGTTGGTGATGTTCAAATGTGTGACGATCGCTCCACCCTCGTGCCGAAGCAGCGGATGCACGATCATTTCAAACCACATTTCCTCGGTCCGGGTGGGGCAGCGGTATTCCAGCGAGTACTCCTGGCTCGAACCGTCCAGCACATCCAGAATGCCCTGATGCGCCGCGGCGGCATCGTGATCGCCGGCTTTTATCGCCTGCTGGCAGACTTCGAGATAATTCACGCCGACGCCGACTGACCGAAGCCGTCCGCCCTGCTGGCGGGCGAACCGCAGCCAGCCGTCGTTCAAGCCAATGATCCGCCCCGCGCAATCAATCACCGCGACGTTGCCCGGGGAGGGGCCGAACACGGCGCGACATCGCAATTCACTGTGGCGCAATGCGTCCTCAGCCGCTTTGCGCGCGCTCACATCCACCGTGGTGGTGACATAACTTTCGAGGCGCCCATCATCCAGGAATTGCGGCACGCCGGTATTGTGAACGTAGCGGAATTCGCCATCGAACCTTTGCAGCCGGCACTCAACGTCGAATTTTTCGAAGGTATCCAGGGCTTTGCGGCATGTTTCGATGCATCGGTCCCGATCCTGAGGATGAATGTCGGAGAGCCATTGGTCTCCAAGCAGGTCGGCTTGCGCGCGGCCCGTGAACGTGAGCCATTCATGATTGAAATAGACGCCTTTCAAATCCGCGTCCAAAAGGCACATTAACAGGGGCGCTGAATCGATAATGCGTCGAAACCGATCATTTGTCTCAACAATGTGGTCGAGCCCTTCCGTCATAAAGTGGCTGGTCGTGGAATCCTTCAGATCGTTGGAATGATTTTTGGAGGCCGATTTGAGTGGTCGGCGGGCTAGGCTCGCAGACAAAAGGCCTCCGGCTGCTGTTCTTGTTCGGATGAAGGAGTCGGAACAATGTTTTTGAAAACCCTGGCTTCAACCCGGCGGATGACCTCCTTCAATTCCTGCTGGGTCGCCGGCTTGTGGCACACGAGGTCGGCGCCCAGCCGCATTGCCTGCGCCACACTCACGCACTCCAATGTATTGCTCCAAAGAATGACACGCGGCCGATGAAATTGTTTGTGGAGAAATTCAAGCACGCCCATGCCGCCGCAGCGCGGCATGCTGAAGTCCAGCAGCATAAGATCGGGATATGGGTGCATCTCCCGGTTTTTGAATTGTTCGATTCCTCTCAAATAAGAAATCGCCTCCACGCCATCGTGAACGAAACCGATAAGTTGGATGGAATATATCGAGCGAAGCTCCGCATTCAAAAGCATGCATTCATCCTGAGAGTCGTCGACCACGAGCGTCCGAATAGGATTGAGTTGAGTGTTCATAGCCATTACAGGTTCTGACTGTTTTTCCCCTGGCTGCTTCATTATCCCGGCGGATAGCGCAGTCCTTGTCCGTATACTAAAGTGTTACTTAAAGTGGACAATTGCACAAAGGTAGTACGACCTTCACGCACTTTTTTTGCTATTGATATTGCGTTTTATCGGAAACCTCTTTTACGAGGAGACACGCGGAAATGTCTGGAATTCTCGCGCGTTCATGCTAGCGTTGCGTTATCCAGCTTGAAACGCCTACAGGGACCCTTGAATGACGATTTTCGGTCAAGCGGTTAGCGGGCCTCAAGTGTTGAAGACAAGTCGCGCGTCTTTAACTCTGCAATATCTTTGTGTCGGCGCACTGGTCTGCCTCGGTTACTTTTTGGGAGCGAAAATTGGTTTTGCTCTGAAATTTCATCCGCATCCCATTTCCGTATTGTGGCCTCCCAACGCGATCCTTCTCGCCATCCTTCTCCTGACGCCGGTGCGCATGTGGTGGTTTGTCATCCTGATGGCCTTTCCCGCCCATGTGGCGGTGGAAGCCCGGAGCAACGTGCCGTTCCCCATGGCCTGCTGCTGGTTCGTGAGCAATTCTTTCGAAGCGGTCCTGGGCGCGGCAGTCACGAGGTTCTTTACCGGCGCGGACCTGCGATTCGAACGCCTTCGCGATATCAGCGCATTCCTGATTTGCGGCGCGGTGCTTGCCAGCTTCGTCTCCTCGTTTTTGGATTCCGCTTTCGTGGTGCTCAATGATTGGGGCAGCGACGGTTACTGGCAACTTTGGCAGATGCGATTTTTTTCCAACGTATTTGCGTCGATGATTTTTGTGCCGGCGATTGTTGTGTGGAAGGGGATCGGGCATTCCTTATCCAGACTTTCAGCCGCGCGCGCCTATGAGGCGATCGTTCTCATGATGGGACTGTCGGGGGTGAGTTTCGTTCTTTTCTTCCTTCTGCGCGAACAGATTGAAACGACGCCCATGATACTCTCGGCGCCTTTGCCGTTTTTTCTCTGGGCTGCGATGCGTTTCGGTGTTCGCGGCGCGAGCCTGGCTCTGCTGAGCGTGTCCATTCTGGCGGTTTGCAGCAGCATCCGTGAGCGCGGCCCGTTTGCTTCCGGTTCGCCGGAGGAGAACGCTATTTCCATCCAGACATTTTTCATTCTTCTTTCAGCGACGTTGTTGCCGCTGGCGGCGGTTCTAAGAGAACGGAAAATGGTCTCTCAAGCGCTCCATGCGAGCGAGGAGCGTTATCGCGCCGTGGTCGAGAGCCAGACTGAACTCGTATCGCGTTGTTATCCCGACACCACTCTGACGTTTGTGAATGAATCGTGGTGCCGTTTTTTCCGGAAGCCGAGCCATCAGCTTCTTGGGAAAAAAATTCTGGACCTCGTCCCTTCCTCCATTCACGAACGAATGTTGCGCAACGTCGCGAACGCGGTCGTCAACCGCCGTCCGGTCCTTTGTGAGTGCGAAGCCATCCTGCCGGGGCGCGGCGTCGCCTGGCAGCAGTGGATTATTTATCCCGTGATGAACGCAGAGGGGCACGTCAGCGAAATCCAGGCCATTGGAAGAGACATCAGCGAACGCAAACGCGCCGAGGAGGCGCTGCGTGAAAGCGAGGAGCGATACCGCGAAGTCGTCGAGACCCAGGCGGATTTGGTTTCGCGTTACAAACCGGATACGACGCTCACATTTGTGAACCAGGCCTTCTGCCGCTTTTTTGGACGCCCGCGCGAGGAGTTGATTGGGCAAAAGCTCACCGATCTCGTTCCTGTTGCGGCGCGCGCGAAAATTCTCGATGGCATCTCGGCAGCGATGTCGCGCCAGCAGCCATTTGTGTGGGAACACGTGTTCCCGGCCACGGACGGCGCTGTGCGCTGGCAGCAATGGGTCAATTACCCGGCCACTGACGACAAAGGGCATGTGGAAGAAATCCAGGCCGTCGGCAGAGATATCACCGAACGAAAGCGCGCGGAAGAAGCCACCCGAAATCTGGCTCATGTATCACGGCTCGCCGCGATCGGAGAACTCACCGCGATGATTGCCCATGAGGTGAGCCAGCCCTTGACTGCCATTCTCACGAATATTGAAGCTGCTGAAAAGTTATTGAGCCTCGAGTCGGCGCCGGCGGAGGAACTCCGCGCCGTCCTTGCGGACATTCACCAGGACAACATCCGCGCGGCGGAAGCCGTCCATCGTATCCGCACGTTCTCCAAAAAACGGGAGATGGAGATGCAATCAGTGCGTCTGAATACTTTGATTGAAGATGTGCTTCGGCTGGTCAGTGGCGATGCGCTGCGTCGTCACGTCCAAATTCAGGCCCGCCTGGACGCCGACCTGCCGTTGATTCCCGGTGACCCAATCTACCTGCAACAGGTCATCTTGAATCTGGTTGTCAACGCCATGGACGCCGTGAGCGAATCACCGCAGAACGAGCGTTTTCTTTGGGTGGCCACAAGCAGAAAAGGGGAGGAAGTCCTGGTGACGGTAAAGGACAGTGGCCACGGCATTCCGGTGGAGATCCTCGACCGGATATTCGAATCATTCTTTACGACCAAGCAGGAAGGCATTGGTTTGGGGCTTTCGATTTCGCGCTCGATTATCGAGGCCCACTACGGCTCGCTATGGGTTGAGAACAATCCGGACCGCGGTGTCACTTTCCGGCTCATCCTTCCGCTGAAGACTCCGAAGGAATTGTCGAAGAGAAAACCGTCGAGCCCGCCAACGTTGTCCTTCAGGTAAGATCGTACAAAATGCTTCGGGAGAGTCCGCCGTTCTGGTGACGGTTTTTTTGGCGGGCCTCCCCCGAGAGCAATGCTTCTCTGTTCTCCGAAAGATTGGTCGCTGCCGGTCGCGTTTGCGCAACGGCCCCGCGACCCATTATTTATCTTCGTTTTCCTGATGGGTGTTCGGGGCCGGTGCCTGCTGAGGTGCGGGCGCGGGTTCCGCATACATTCGTTCCCCCGCTGGTTTGCCCGTCGGCTGCATCGGCTTGAGCGCAATCCCGTTGATCACTTTGGACACTCCGTCGGTATTCTGCGCGATATCCTGGGCGCGCATTCTCTGGGCATTGTCGTTGACGAATCCACTCAACTGCACCACTCCCGCGAAGGTGCCGATGCTGACATCGGTGAATTTGTAGACCGGATCCTTGTCGAGGCCTTTCTGCACGCTCGCGGTGATTTCTTTGTCGTCCACCATTCTGCCTTCACTGCGTTCATCTCCGTGATTGGTTGTTTCGCACCCCGTCACCGCGAGCAGCATGATCGCCGCGCCCACGCCGGAGAGCATCCGGATTGTGTTTATTCGCATATAGTCCTTTCCTTTTTCCGAGTTTTTTTGGTCCTATTGGCATTAGGAAGGTTTGATTGAATTGGGGCCTTTCATCTGAATTTGAAGCGAAGGCCAAAGCGAAACACCGTGTAGTCCTTTGTGTCGGCCGGAAACACTTCCCGAAGATCCACAAAGGCTCCGGTGTGCGGCCTGAAACGATATTCGGCGCCGACTCCGATATGGCCGGTCCATTGCGCGGCGTGATCCCATTGACGGCCGATGCCTCCGAAACCGTACGGGGCCAGCGGAGGAATCTGCGGAATGGGATATCGAAAAATTCCGCTGAGATTTAGAAGATAGGGCAGACGGATCCCGTCCGTGTAGGTGTCCACGCCGGCGCCGATATTTTGCGTGAAGAAATAATTCGCACCGACACCCGGGCCCCACGCGTCTGAACTGTGTCCATCCCTGTTCCGCGAACCCCAGGCGCCGAAAAGATCCACCGAGCCTTCATCCGCCGTGTATAAATCGTATGAATGAGAGGATGCGAGTGCTTGAACCCCGGCACTTCCCGAAATTCCCAGGGCGAGAATCAACGCTAACTGTAGTTTTTTCATGGGCGTATTCCTTCGCTTTTGGTTTTTCCTGATTACGTTGGAATTTAACGCCCGAACAATTCGGTTCCATTACACCTAAGTACAACAGCAAAAATCTCTCTGGAAATTCCCCGCCCAGAAGCCATCCTGTCCGGAAATTTTTCGAGAATCACTTTAACCGACGAGTTCGCGGACGGCATCGAGGAGTTCGTCGGGAACGAGCGGCTTAACGAAGTGCTTTTGCGAGCCGAGAATGCGCGCGATGTTGAGAGAGCTTTCCGCTGGAGTCAATTTGCGCTCCGCGACCGCGATGATTTTTACGCCCGGACAACGGTTGCGCACCGCCAGGATGGTTTGGACGCCGTCCATTTCCGGCATGACCATGTCGGTGATGAGGAGGTCGACAGGTTCACGCTCCAGGTGCTCCATGGCTTTGCGGCCATTCCCGGCGTCCAACACGGCATAACCGTGATTCCTCAGCAGGCTGGCAAACATTTTGCGCTGAGAAATGTCGTCATCGACGAGGAGGATTCGCGGAGCCATATTTCAAAATCTTCGGTCGGACGACAGGGCGCGATTGAGCATCTCGGAAAGATGATCCATAGACGACGGTTCCCGGAGGAAGCCGCTGATGCCGCCGAGCGTGCGCAAAAAATCCGCGGGCAGATTGCCGGGTTCGCTGCATGAAAGAACGAACGGCGTTTGCGGCCGGCACAGTCTGGCCGTGTTGACGAGTTCCAATCCGCCGATTCCGGGCATGGACAAACCGCTTATGACGCAATTGAATGTCTCAGAAAGCGCATGGAGCCAGGTGAGCGCTTCCGCGGCGGTCACGCAATAACCAGGTTCCTCCAGCGATTTCCGGCTGGTTTCGGCGCTGACGACATCCTTCTCCACCAGCGGCACGCGGGGCGCCTGAGCGGATTTTGTTTGGATATTTTGAGAATCTGGCGCTTGCAGTTCACCGCTCATACGAGATGAACCCGGAAGAAGAAGCCCGCCGGCGGACTGGACCCGCCGACGGGATGGAGAACACCGCCGTTACCTTGCAGTAACGAGGTGCGAAGAATGGCCGCCGGCCCGATTGTTCGAACGGACCGGCCAAAGCATCTGAAAACTGTGTCGCTAAATCCGCTTTCACATTTGTGCTCTAGGCTACAATAAAATCACGGACATCGTGCCATCCGTAAATCCAAGCTGGCACGGATTTTGGAATGGCGGGTTACACGTATTTTTATAGGTGAACCTACCTACCGGCGCCTATTGTTGCGGTGAGTCCAGATGGCTGAGCGCGTCGCGATGCTCGAGGGCAAACTGCAGCAAACGGTTGCTGCCGCGCAGGCCGAGTTTCTCGCAAATGTGCGCGCGGTGGGAATCCACCGTGCGCGGGCTCACTCCACATTCGACGGCAATTTCCCGGGAGGTCTTGCCCTGCGCGATGCGCTTGAGAATGCGGCGCTCGGACGCCGTGAGATTTCCCAACCCGGGCTTGCGGCGGCTGAGCACTTCGATGTTGTTTCGCCGGCGCAGCAGAAAATCAGTCAGGACCGAGCTGACGTAAACTTCCCCGGTGGCCACGGCGGCAATGCAATCGAGAATTTCCCTGGCGCTGTTTTTCTTCAGCACAAATCCTTTAATGCCCAGGCTGATCGACTGATTGAAAAGTTTTTCGTCCTTTTGCGCGGCGAGAATGACGAGCGGAGTCGGCTTGTTTTTCGCTTTGAGAAGGCCCGCCACCTCCAACCCGCTGATATCAGGCAAGGTGGCATCGAGGATGGCGACATCGAGTTTGTATTCCATGATCGCCTTCAGGGCGCCTTCGCCGTTGGACGCCTCGGCGACGACCTCGAAGCGGCCGTCTTCGTACAACAGGTCGCGCAGCCCTTTTCGAGAAAGGCAGTTCTCGTCCGCAATGACCACACGATATTTGCCATTTCCCCGGGTTGCCGCATTTTTCTGCTTAATCACGGGTTGTGATTTCATTAGGCTGATGGCGGTACGGTGCGGCGAACTGCTGGACGCGTAAATGGATGGCGTTACGGATTTTTACTTGGGTATATGCAACTATTTTTATAAGTATTCATACTCATATTAAAACTCGCGACCGAAGAAGCGGGAAACCGCCGAAAAGGAGCGAAACAATGCAACCGGGACTATTTTGAAATTCTTATTCGAGATGTTTTAATGCATCGCGATTTTCGAGGGCGAAATGCAGCAGCTTATTGCTTCCGGATAATCCAAGTTTTTCGCAAATGTGGGCGCGGTGGGATTCGACGGTGCGGGGACTTATGAAAAATTCGCCCGCAATTTCGCGCGACGTTTTTCCATCGGAAATGCGCTTCAGGATGCGGCGCTCGGCGACGGTGAGATCGTCAAGGCCCGGCTGTTTTTTGGCGAGCTGCTCGGCGCGGCTGCGGCGCCGCAGCAGAAAATCCGTGAGCGAGGGGCTCACGTAGGATTCTCCGTTGGCCACGGCTTCGATGCAATTGAGGATTTCGGCCGAGGCGTTGTCCTTCAATACGTAGCCGCTCACTTTCAAATTCAACGCCGTGTTAAACGCCTGTTCATCCTTCAACATGGTCAGGATCACGACCGGGGTGTTGCATTTTTTTCTGCGCAATGCGGGGATGAGTTCGAAGCCGTTCATATCCGGCAGGTTCACATCGAGGACGGCGACGTCGGGTTTTTCCTGAAGGATAAGGTGCAGGGCGGTTTCGCCCCGGCCGGCTTCGGCTGCCACTTCAAAGCGCGAATTTCCCTCGATGGCGTGACGCAATCCCTCGCGGAACAGCGGATGGTCATCCACTATCACCACGCGAGTTTTGTGTTTCGGTGGCACGGGAAAAATTAAACGAGTCCGGCAAAAACCGCGAGCGGCAAATCACGATTCGCGCTCATGTTGCTCCAAAATCGGCAGCTCAACGAGCAGTTCCGTTCCCGATCCCGGCGCGCTTTTGACCTGCAGATGTCCGCCCAGCATTTGCGCTCTTTCTGAAATGCTTTTGAGGCCGAACCCCCGGCCGACCAGCGCTCTCTGGAGATCGAAACCGCTCCCG
>Ga0134126_10006780_pt1 | contig 14386 bp, 12 predicted proteins | sample KB31752_FD_96881 | JGI IMG/M metagenome (GOLD analysis project Ga0134126, IMG submission 96881) | Terrestrial soil microbial communities with excess Nitrogen fertilizer from Kellogg Biological Station, Michigan, USA - KB3-175-2 | ecosystem: Environmental > Terrestrial > Soil > Unclassified ... | reverse complement strand
TCTGATGCACAGAAAGGATGTCTGCCGGATGCGTCAAAACATCCCTCCGCCCCCGCTCGACTCCCGACAGTTCGAACTCGATTTGGCGTCAACATGAGCCGGACAGCCGTGGGACAAGCCCGGGCATGATGCGGATAAGGCGCCGCCCTACCCAATCAAGTTGGCACATATGGGAACATGCCCGGCCATGACAGCGGCTATCTCGTGAACGCCTGGGCGTTGCCGGCGTCGACGTTGAGGATGTTGCCGGTCGATTTCGCCGACAAGTCGGAGGCGAAGAAATAGACGCCCTCGGCGATATCCTCGGGATATACCGAAAGCTTCAACAGCGAGCGCTGGCGATAGACCTCCTCCAACTGATCCTCGTCAACCTTGTTGGAGGCGGCGCGCTGCTGGCGCCATTCGCCCTGCCAGATTTTCGAGCCGCGCAGCACCGCGTCCGGGTTGACGGTGTTGACGCGAATGCCAAGCGACGCGCCTTCGAGCGCCAGGCAACGGGCGAGATGCACCTCGGACGCCTTGGCGGCGCAATAGGCCGAGGCGCCGGCGGAAGCCGCCATGCCGTTCTTCGAGGCGATGAACACCATCGAGCCGCCGAAACCCTGCTCTTTCAAGATGCGATAGCCGGCGCGGCTGGTGAGGAAATAGCCGGTGGCGAGGATCGCCATGTTGCGGTTCCAAAGCTCCAGCGAAGTGTCCTCGAACGCCGCCGCCGAGGCGATGCCGGCGTTGCAAACGACGATGTCGAGGCCGCCGAATCCGACGACCGCATCGCGCGTCGCCGCCTCGACGCTCGCCTCGCTGGTGACGTCCATCGCCACGCCGGCGACTGCGTCGCGGCCGAAGCGCTTGCCGAATTCGTCGACGCGGGCTTCGAGGCTGGCGCGGTCGATGTCGGCGAGCACGACGCAGGCGCCCTCGCCCAAAAGCCTTGCGGCGATCGCCGAACCGATGCCGCCGGCGCCGCCGGTGATGAGCGCCACCCGGCCAGCCAGCGATTTCGGCTTCGGCATGCGCTGGAGCTTGGCCTCCTCCAACAACCAATATTCGATGTTGAACGCCTCCTGCTCGGCGAGGCCGACATATTTGCTGACGCTGGACGCGCCGCGCATGACGTTGATGGCGTTGACGTAGAACTCGCCGGAGATGCGCGCCGTCGCTTTGTCCTTGGCGAAAGTAATCATGCCGACCTGCGGGATCAGATAAACGACGGCGTTGGGATCGCGAATGGCGGGCGAATCCGCATGCTTGCAGCGCTGGTAATAAGCGGCGTAGTCGGTGCGATAGGCGGCGAGCGCCGCGTCGAGCGCCGCAGCGTCCGCGTCGCGCGAAAGCACTAGCGGGCGGATTTTCGTGCGCAGGAAATGGTCGGGACAGGACGTGCCGAGCGCCGCGAGCGGCCTCAAATCGCGCGAGTTGACGAATTCCAACACCTCCGGGGCATCGGTGAAATGGCCAACCTTGCGCTCGGCCGAGGAGATGCGGGCACGAATCGCCGGCATCAACCGCGCCGCGATCTCGCGCCGCCTGTCGGCCGGCAGCGCCTCGGCCGCCGCGCCGCCGAACGCCGGCTGTTTGCCGTTGGCCGCCAGCCACGCCACCGCCTGATTGATGACGCGGATCGTCGTCTCATAACAAGTTTTCGACGTCGGCCCCCAGGTGAACAGCCCGTGGCCGCCGAGCACGACGCCCTCCAACTGCGGATTGTCGCGCGCCATGCGCCCGAGCTTCAACCCGAGGTCGAAGCCCGGCCGCTGCCACGGCAGGAAGCCTAGCTTGCCGGCGAAAATCTCCCGCGTCAGCTTTTCCGCGTTCTGCGACGCGGCGATGGCGATGACCGCGTCGGCGTGGACGTGATCGACATGTTTGTGCGGCACGAAGCCATGCAGCGGCGTATCGATGGAGGCGGCGCGCGGGTTGAGGTTGAACGTGCAATGGCTGAACAAAGCCACCATCCCGTCCTCAGCGCTAAGCCCGCGATAGGCGCGCTCCAACCCGACGAGCTTGTCCTGATAGAGCGTGGCGAAGCCGTCGCGCTTCATCGAGCCGAGATCGCCGCCGGAGCCCTTGACCCACAGCACCTCGACCAGCGCGCCGGTCAGCGGGTCGTTGTCGGTCACCTTGGCGGAGGTGTTGCCGCCGCCGAAATTGGTGACGCGCAGGTCGGCGCCGAGAATGTTTGAGCGGTAGAGCAACAGGCCCGGTTCGTCGAGCCCGGCGGCGGCCGCGTCGTCCCAGAGGCTGGGCAGAAGGATATTGTGGCCTTGGCGCGTGGCGCTCATGAGTTCTCCTCCGGCGTTTGCCGCCGTGAACGGATTTGATCGAAGCTGAGCAAAAGATATTGAAAATGCGCGCGCCCGTCAATGCGTTTGCTCGTGTTGCGTTGCAATGAGCGGATTGTGCGCTGCAATGAGCGATTTCGAGCGAATGTGATTGACACATGCAAGACGCTGTGCGACCCAAGGTCAACTTTCAATCCGAGGAGACGGCCCGAGCCATGCGCGAGCGACAGCGCGCCGAGATCGCCCGCAATCTGCTGAGCCAACGCGGCTTTCTGTCGATCGCCGATTTGATGGCGGCCACCGGCGCCTCCGCCGCTTCCGCCCGCCGCGACGCCGGCCGTCTCGCCGAGGCCGGGCTCGCCGAGCGCGTCCACGGCGGCTTGCAGGCCATTCAGGGCGCGTTCGTCCCGGCCCAGGCGCCGCGCGCGCGCGACTCGCGCTCCTTCGACACTTCGCTGGCCGTCAACGTCGCCGCCAAGCGCGCCATCGCCAAGCGCGCGGTGGCGATGTGCGAGGATGGCGATGTCGTCATCATCAATGGCGGCACGACGACTTATCAGATGTCGGAATATCTCAAGCGCACGCGGCTGAAGATTCTGACCAACTCCTATCCTCTCGCCTATTTCCTCATCCACGAGACCGACAACCGCGTCGCGCTGCCCGGCGGCGAGGTTTACCGCGACCAGAAGCTGATCGTCGCTCCCTTTGACGACGATGCGATCCAGCATTACGCGGCGCGCTGGATGTTCATGAGCGCGATTGCGGTTGGCGCGCATGGAATCATCGAAGGCGATCCGTTGATCGCGCGCGCCGAGGCCAAGCTGTTGAAGCGCGCCGACCGGCTCGTCGTGCTTGCCGACGCCACGAAGTTCCAGGTCAAGGGCAGCCTCGTCGTTTGTCCGCTGGCGCGCGTACACACGCTCATCACTGACTCCGGCGCGCCGGAACACGGGTTGCAGATGCTGAATGACGCCGGCGTCGAGACCATCGTCGTCGAACCGGAGAGGGCGCCGGCATGAGCGAGGCCGGCCCGCCGCGCCTGGAAGTGCGCGACATCGAGAAGAGCTTTCCCGGCGTCCGGGCGCTGAGTGGCGTCTCCTACGACGTACATGCCGGCGAGGTTCACGCACTGATGGGCGAGAACGGCGCCGGCAAATCGACGCTCATCAAGATCATGTCCGGCGTCGTGCAACCCGACAAGGGCGCCATCCTCATCGACGGCCTCGAGTCCAGGCTCGCCGGCCCCGACGACGCGCGGCGCGCCGGCATCGCCACCATCTATCAAGAGCTGCTGCTGTTCCCGGAACTGACGGTGGCGGAGAACATCTTTCTCGGCCATGCGCCGAAGGGCCGCTTCGGCCGCATCGACCTTTCCGCTATGCGCGAGCGCGCCCGCGCGCTCATCGCCTCGCTCGATATCGACGAACTCGACGCTGACGAGACCGTCGGGCGGCTGTCGGTCGGCAACCGCCAGCGCGTCGAAATCCTGCGCGCCCTGTCGCATGACGCGCGCGTGCTAATCATGGACGAACCGACCGCGGCGCTGACCGAAACCGACGTGCGGCGGCTGTTCGACATCGTGCGGCGGTTGCGCGCGCGCGGCGTCGGCGTCGTCTACATCAGCCACCGCATGGACGAGATTTTCGAGATCTCGGACCGCGTCACCGTGTTGCGCGACGGCGCCTTCATCGGCACGCGCCAAACGCGCGAGACCAACTCCGGCGAGCTCGTCGAGATGATGGTCGGGCGGCGCATCGAAGCGTTGTTTCCCAAGGTCGAGGCGCCGCTCGGCGAGGCGGTGCTGGAAGCGCGCGATCTCGTCGCCAAGCCGATGACGCGGGGCGTCAGCGTGACGGTGCGCGCCGGCGAGATCGTCGGCCTCGCCGGCCTCGTCGGCTCCGGCCGCAGCGAACTGGCGCAGACGCTGTTTGGCGTCACGCCGGCCGAGAGCGGCGAAATCCGCCTCAACGGCGAGTTGGTGTCGATCCGCTCGCCAGCCGAGGGGCGCGCCCTCGGCGTCGCCTATGTGCCGGAAGATCGCGGCACCCAGGGGCTGGTGCGGGCGATGAGCGTCAAGCACAATTTCTCGCTCGCCGGGCTCAACCGGCTCACCTGGCTCGGCTTCATCGACCGCGCGGCGGAGCTGAAGCTGGCGCGCGATGCGGTCAAGCAGTTCGACGTGAAGACGAGTTCGCTCGACGAGGCGGCGGGCCGACTCAGCGGCGGCAACCAACAGAAGATCGTGCTCGGCAAATGGCTCGCCAACAAGCCGCGGCTGCTGATCCTCGATGAGCCGACGCGCGGCATCGACGTCGGCGCCAAGGCCGAGATTCACAGGTTGATGGGCGTACTCGTCAGGGAGGGCGTGGCGATTCTGATGATCTCCAGCGAATTGCCGGAAGTGCTGGGCATGAGCGATCGCGTGCTGGTGATGCGCGAGGGCCGCATCGTCGCCGAGTTGCCGCGCGCCGAGGCGACGCCGAGCGCGGTGGGCGCGGCGATGATGGGCGATCTCTCCGGCCGCGGGCAGGCTGCGTGAGCGCGGCCGCTTCCCCCGTCCAGATCCTGCGCCGAATCGCCTCGCAAGAGGCGATGCTGGCGGTCGCGATCATCGGACTCGCCATCGTCGTCGGTTTCGTCAATCCGCGCTTCCTGTCGGCCAACAATCTCTCCGACCTGCTGCTTGGCAACGCCTATATCGCGGTCGCCGCCATCGGCATGTCGATGGTGATCGTCTCCGGCAACATCGACATTTCCGTCGGCGCGCTGATCGGCGTGCTGGCGACGGTGTCGGGCTCGCTGGCGGTCGCCGGCTATCCGATCGCGTTCGCCTGGGGCGCGCCGCTGGTCATCGGCATTGCGGTGATGGCGGCGCAGGGCGCGGTCGTCGCCTATCTCGGCATCCCCTCCATCGTGGTGACGCTCGGCATGTGGTCGATCCTGAAAGGCGGGTTGATAAGCGTCACCGGCGGCAGGTGGATCACCGATCTGCCGAACAGCTTCCATCTCGCCGACGTCGAAGTGTTCGGGGTGCTGCCGATGCCGGTGCTCATCATGGTGGGCGCGACCATCTTGGCGGCGATCTGGATGCGCTTCTGGCCCGGCGGCCGCGCCATCTATGCCGCCGGCGGCAATCCGGAGGCGGCGCGGCTTTGCGGCGTCTCGCCGCGCCGCACGACGATCTTCGTGTTCGCCGCGCATGGCTTCTTCGCCGGCATCGCCGCATTGATGTTCGCCACGCAATTGCGCGTCATCCAGTCGACGACGCCCGCCGGCCTCGAACTCGTCGTCATCACGGCATCGGTGGTCGGCGGCGTCAGCATCCTGGGCGGCGTCGGCACCGTCATCGGCTCGACGCTCGCCGCCGTGCTGCTCGCCGAGATCGCCAGCGCGCTCGTCTTCATCAATGTCTCGCCCTACTGGACCCATGCGGTGCAGGGCTCGCTCATTCTGGCCACCGTTATCGCCGACATCCTGCGCCGCCGCCGCCGTCTGGGAGCCGCGTGATGAATCGGTATCTCAAGCGGCACGAAACGATTCTCGCCGCCATCCTTATCGTCGCGCTAATCGGGCTCGGCTATCTCAACGATCAATTCCTCACCCTCGACAATCTGCTCAACCAGGGCCGGCTGATGACCGAGATCGGCCTCATCGCCCTGCCGATGACCTTCGTCATCGTCACCGGCGGCATCGACCTCTCGGTCGGCGCCATCGTCGGGCTATGCGCGATCGTGCTCGGCGTGGCGTGGAAGAACTGGGGCTTGCCGCTGCCACTGGCGGTTGTGGTCGCGCTCGGCGTCGGGGCGCTCGCCGGCTTCTGCAACGGGCTCGTCATCACGCGGCTGAAGGCGCCGCCGCTGATCGTCACCATCGCCACGCTGGCGCTCTATCGTGGCCTCGCCGAGGGGATCAGTAAGGCGCGCTCGGTGCGCGGCTACCCCGATTGGTTCTACGTGCTGGGCCAGGGAGAGGTCTTCGGCGTGCCGACGCAGTTGTGGATTCTGGGGGCCTGCATCGTCATCGCCGGCGTCGCGCTCGACCGCACCTCGTTCGGGCGCACGCTCTACGCCATCGGCGCCAACGAGACGGCGGCGCGCTTCTCGGCGCTGGCGGTCGACCGCGCCAAGCTGATCGTCTACACTTTGTCGGGGCTGATGTCGGGCCTATCGGCCTTCGTGCTGGTCTCGCGGGTGACGACGACGCGCTCGGACATGGGGCTCGGCTACGAACTCGACGTCATCGCCGCCGTGGTGCTCGGCGGGGCCAGCATATTCGGCGGCGCCGGCACGGTCTGGGGCACGGTGATCGGGCTGGTGATGATCCAGCTGTTGAAGAATGGACTGGCGCTGACAGGGGTCAAAGGCGACGCTACGATCATTGTGATCGGCGTCGTGCTGATCGCCTCGGTGCTGATCGCAAGCTCCCTCGAACGCCGCCGCGAATGAGCGGGGTTTTCGGGGTTCACCGCCCGCAAAGAGACGGGCATGGGAGGAATGGATGAGGAAGCTGCTTATGACCACGGCCGCCGCGGCGGCCTTCGCGTTGGCCTTCGCCAGCGCGCCTTCGCGCGCCGCGCAATGGGACGGCGCCGACGATCTCGCCACCAGCCCGCTCGCCTGCGGGACGGGCGCCAACCCCGCCCCGGCGTTCAAGCCCTATGACGGCGGCAAGGCCGTCAACGCGCCCAACCTCGCCGGCAAGGAGATCACCGTCGTCGATGTTCCCAAACTGATCGGCATCGGCTATTTCAACGCCACCACGAAGGGCATGCAAGAGGCAGCCAAGGAACTCGGCAACGTCAAGGTGTCGACCGATGGGCCGACGGAAGCCAAGATCGACGAGCAGATCAAGTTCATCGACAATTACATCACGCGCGGCGTCAACGGCATCCTGTTCGCCGCCAACGACCCCGTCGCCATCGCGCCGGTGCTGAAGAAGGCGCTGTCGAAGGGCATCCATGTCGTCGGCTACGACGCCAATTCGGAGCCGGACGCGCGCGAGTGGTTCGTCAATCAGGCGCAGTTCAACGGCATCGCTAAGGCGATGATGGATTCGATGGCCAAGGAGATCGGCGAGGACGGCTCGTTCGCCATCGTCACCTCGACCTTCACCACGCCCAACCAGGCGCGCTGGATCGCCGAGATGCACGCCTATGGCGACAAGTGCCACCCGAAGATGAAATGGCTGGAGACGGTCGAAGCCAACGAGGACAACGTCCTGTCCTTCAATCAGGCTACGACCCTCATCAACAAATACGGCGACAAGCTGAAGGGCATCTTCGGCATGACGTCGGTGGCGACGCCGGCTTCGGCGGAGGCGGTCACCAAGGCCAAAGAGTGCGGCAAGATCGCGGTCGTCGGTCTCGCCACGCCGAATGCGATGAAGCCCTATGTCCACTCCGACTGCGTCAAGTCGGTGGTGCTGTGGAACCCCGTCGATCTCGGCTACGCCGCGCTGGAGGTGATGCGCGCCGTAGTCGACGGCAAGCTGAAGGCGGGCGACAAGGAGGTCGAGGCCGGCAAGCTCGGCAAGCTCCAGGTGGTGAACGGCAGCGAGATCCTGCTCGGCGCGCCCTTCGTCTTCGACAAGGCCAACATCGACAAGTTCGACTTCTGATCGGGCTCGGGCGCTGCGCTCTGCGTCATGACCGGGCTTGTCCCGGTCATCCACGCGGCCTAGCGCAGCGGCCGTTTGTCGCTTTGCGCCAGGTTGCTGAGACCTTCGTGGAGCGCCCCGGCGTGGATGCCTGGGACAAGCCCGGCCGTGATGCGCGCCGCGAACTCTGCGAGTAAGGCCATGCCCCGCCTTGCCTTCAAGATGTTCCTCAACCCCGGCCAGCACGACCCCATCTGGCCGGAACTGGCGGCGCTTCTCAAGCAGGCCGGCGTCGCCAACTATTCGATCCACCTGGACGAGCAGACAAACATCCTGTTCGCCTATCTGGAGCGGCCGCGGCGACACGGCATGGACGATCTGCCCTCGCACCCGATAATGCAGCGCTGGTGGGCGCATATGCGCGACATCATGGCGGTCAACCCCGACGGCAGCCCCGTCGCGGCAGCGCTCGAAGAAATGTTTCATCTGGAGTGAATGCATGAGCGTCGCCGTGCTCGACGTCGGCAAGACCAACGTCAAGGTCGTGCTGTTCGACGACCAGGGCGCGATCCTTGACGAACGCTCGCGCCCCAACGCCGCCTTGACGCCCGACGCGCAATGGCCCTATCCGCGCCTCGACGTCGAGATGATCTGGCGCTTCCTGATCGCCTCGCTCGCGGAGCTAAACGCCGTCTCGGCCATCGCGGCGATCTCGATCTCCACCCACGGCGCCGCCGGCGTGATGGTCGACGACCACGGCCCCTGCCCGCCGCCGATGGATTACGAATTCGACGGCTTCGGCGAGATCGACGCCGAATACGACGCGATCCGGCCGCCGTTCGCCGAGACGCTGTCGCCGCACGTCGCGCGCGGCCTCAATCTCGGCCGCTGCGTCTATTTCTACGAGCGGCGTTATCCCGAATGGTTCGCCCGCGCCCGCGCGCTGCTGATGTATCCGCAATATTGGCTGTGGCGGCTGACCGGCGAACTGGCGAGCGAAGTCACCTCGCTCGCCTGCCACGGCGACCTGTGGCGGCCGTATGAGGCGGCGCCGTCGAGCCTCGTCGTCAACCGTGGCTGGACGCGCCTCATCCCGCCGCTGCGTCGCGCCTGGGACGCCTTCCCGATCCTGCCACAAGTCGCCGCCGCCGCCGGCCTGTCGCCCTCGACGCGCGTGCATTGCGGCGCGCACGATTCCAACCTGTCGCTGGTCCCGCATATCCTGTCGCGCGAGGGCGCGTTCAGCGTCGTCTCGACCGGCACCTGGATCATCCTGATGGCCGTCGGCGGCCAGGGGCGGCTCGATCCCGCCTGGGACATGCTCGCCAATGTCGATGTCACGGGGCGGCCGACGCCCTGCGCGCGCTTCATGGGCGGGCGCGAGTTCGCCGCACTGGCGGGCGAGCGGCCGGTGGCGATCGGCCCCGAAGACCTCGCCGCCGTCGTCGCCTCCGGGGCCTACGCGCTCCCCGCCTTCTCCGACCAGGGCGGCCCGTTCGCCGGCCGCGCCGGCCGCATCGAGGGCGCGACGCCGCAGACGCCGGCGGCGCGCACGGCGCTCGCCACGCTTTACGTCGCGCTGATGACGCAGTTGCTGCTCGACAAGCTCGAAGCGCCCGGCGATTGGATCGTCGAAGGCGGCTTTGCCAAGACGCCAGCCTACGCCGCCACGCTCGCCGCGCTGGCGCCGCGGCGCCGGGTGCTGCTGGCGGCGACCACCGCCGGTTCGGCCGAGGGCGCGGCGCGGCTCGCCCATTGGGGCCGCTCGCTGCCGAAGGCCGAGACCCCGCCGGTCGCGCCCTGGCGCGTCCCCGGCCTTGCCCAATACGCGGCCCGCTGGCGCGAACTTACGCGGGCCTGAGCGCCATGGCGGCGCCGACGAAATTCTCTGCCTTTTCTAAGCGAAGCTTCCGCTTCGTGACGGTTGCCTTCGCCCCGCCGTCGCTATAGCTTCCCACGCGAGCTGCGATTTAATCCCGATAAACAGAGACGAATTCTGAGTCGGATATGCCGCTCGTAGGGGAGGAAATCATGCATTTCAGGCGAAACCTCGCGGTGGGCTGCGTTAGCCTTGCCGCCGTTGCGCTCGCGACGATAGCGGCGCAGTCAACGGAAGAAGTGAAGGGCGGCGCCGCTGCCGGGGCCGCGATGACGGCGACGCCCACCCCCGTTACCCAGGCCATGCACGACAGCGCCGCCAAAAACGGCAAGGACTTCCTGCAAACCAACGCCAATTACTGGCAAAACCGCTTCTATCCCGCCAGCCAGATCAATACGCGCAACGTCGGGCGCCTGCACGTCGCCTGGATTTTCCAGACCGACATCATGGATTCGATGGAGACTTCGCCGATCATCGCCAATGGCGTGATGTATGTCTCGACCGCCTTCGACCACGTCTACGCGCTCGACGCCAAGACCGGCCAGGAAATCTGGGAATACAAGCACAAGATGGGTCCGATCACGACCTATTGCTGCGGCCCCAACAACCGCGGCGTCGCCGTCTATAACGACAAGGTCTATGTGGCGACGCTCGACTCCAAGCTCGTCGCGCTCGACGGCAAAACCGGCGCGGTGAAATGGGAGAAGGAGATCGCCGATCCCGAGAAGGGCTATTCCGAGACCATGGCGCCGACGGCCGTCAAAGGCATGATCCTCATCGGCACCAACGGCGGCGAATACGGCATCCGCGGCTTCGTCAAGGCGTTCGACGCCGAGACCGGCGACCTCAAATGGACCTTCGACACCACCCCGGAGGATTCCGAGGGAGTGTGGAACCCCAAGGACGCCACCGGCCGCGACATGCACCGCGACATCGCGGCGGAGAAGGCCGCCTATAAGAAGAACGGCGACCCCTACAAAACGCTGGGCGGCGGCGTGTGGCAGAACCCGAGCGTCGATCTCGCCGCCAACCGCGTCTATTTCGTAGTCGGCAATCCCTCGCCCGACCTCGACGGATCTTTGCGTCCCGGCGACAATCTTTATACCGACTCGCTGGTCGCGGTCGATCTGGACACCGGCAAATACGTCTGCCACTTCCAGTATATCGCGCATGACCTGTGGGATCTCGACGCCACCTCGCCGACCGTCATCGCCGAAGCCGCCGGCAAGAACGGCAAAATGACGAAGGTCGTCATGGAAGCCGGCAAGACCGGGCATATCTACGTCAACGACGCCAAGGATTGCAGCCTCATCCGTTTCTCCGAGGCGATGATCCCGCAGGAAAACATGTGGACGCTGCCGACCAAGGACGGCGCGCGCATGCTGCCGGGCGCCAACGGCGGCGTCGAATGGTCGCCGCTCGCCACCGATCCGCGCTCGCACACGGCCTTCGCGCTGAACCTGCATCAGCCGATGAACTACTTCGTCGACAGCTCGCCCTACCCCGATGGCAAGCTGTGGCTCGGCGGCGCCTTCAAGATCATCCCGGGCGAGCAGCAATGGGGCCAGTTGGTCGCCGTCGACTATAACACCGGCAAGATCAAGTGGAAGGTCAAGACCCCGCAGCCGATGATCGGCGGCGCGCTGGCGACGGCCGGTGGCGTGGTGTTCGCCGGCGAGGCGAACGGCGAGTTCAAGGCCTATGACTCGAACTCCGGCAAGATCCTGTGGTCGTTCAACGCCGGCGCCGGCGTCAACGCCCCGCCCTCGGCCTATGTCGCCGGCGGCAAGGAATATGTGGTGGTCGCGGCGGGCGGCAACGCCCAGATCGACTCCAAGCGTGGCAATGCGATCATCGCCTTCACGGCCGATTGATCGGTTGATGGGATAGACTTGCGCGGCCGGCGCTAGCGCCGGCCGCGTCGTTTGTCGATTACGAAGGGGCGCGGGGCATGAAGCTAGGGTGGGTCGCGGCAGTGGCATTGTGTTTGGCGGCAAGCGCCGCTGGAGCCGACGACATCGCGGACAAGGCCGCGGTCTGTGCGGCCTGCCATGGCGAGGCCGGCGTGCCGATCGACAAGAAAATCCCCGTCATCTGGGGTCAGAACGAGGGCTACATCTACATCGAACTGCGCGACATGAAAAAGGGCGCGCGCAAGAACGAACAGATGACCGCCATCGTCGAAAATCTCTCCCGCGACGACATGCTGGCGTTCGCCGCTTATTTCGCCGCCAAGCCGTGGCCGGTGCTGGCGCAACCGCGCGCGCCGAAGGCCGATCAGGCGCATTTCGAATCGATGGCGACTTCCGCCGGTTGCGTCGGCTGCCATCAGGCCAGCTATAAGGGCGCCGGCACCCAACCCCGGCTCGCCGGCCAGCAGGAAGCCTATCTCGAAAAGACCATGCTCGATTTCCGCTCCGGCGCGCGCGCCAACAATTCGTGGATGACGGACCTGCTGAAGACCTATTCGCCCGCCGACATCGCCGCGATGGCGCGCGTACTGGCGGGCATGTGATGGCGCGGCTCAGCCCGGCGCTGATCGTCCTCGGCGCGCTTGTTGGCGCGCCGGCGCTCGCGCAGGCACAGAGCGCGCGAGTCTGCACGGAATTCGACGCCGCTCTCGACCAAGGGCTGGCCAAGGAGCCGGATTCGATCCAGCTCAACAATTTCCTGTTCGAGGCCGCCCACAAAGGCTGCGTGCCGGCGTTGAAGCGGCTGTTGCAGCGAGGGGCCTCGCCGCTGTCGCGCGACCGCGAGGGCGACACGGCGCTGGCGCGGGCGGCGCGCGCCGGGCGCGCGCCGATCGTCGAGGCGCTCATCGCCGGCGCCTCGACTGCCGAGCGCCGCCAGATCGACATGCCCGATGCACGCGGCTCGACGCCGCTGATGATCGCCATCCATTCCGGCCATCCCGCCGTCGCCAGGATGCTGCTGGAGGCCGGCGCCGGCGTCGGCGCCATCAACGCCATGGGCGAGACCGCGCTCGCCGAGGCCGCCTATGCCGACGATGAGGCGACGGGCGAGCTGCTGCTGAAAAAGGGCGCGAAGGCGGGCGTCGTCGATCGTTACGGCAAGTCGCCGATCTGCTACGCCGCCGCGCGCGGCGCGACGCGGCTTGTCGGCGAATTGCTCGACGCCGGCGTCGACGTCAACGCGCGCTATGGCGGCCAGTTGACGGCGCTGATGTGGGCCTCGGGTTTCCCGGACCAGACGCCGACCGCGCACGCGGTCGCCACCGTGCGGTTGCTGATCGCACACGGGGCGAAGCTCGATCTCGTCGACGACCGCGGCCGCAGCGCGCTGATGACCGCCGCCGCGCTCAACCGCTTCGACACCGCGCGGGCGCTGCTCGACGCCGGCGCCAACCGCGGCTTGCGCGACAAGGTCGGCAAAAGCGCCGCCGATCTCGCCGCCACCGAGGAGATGCGGGCGCTGGTGAAGGAATGAGGGCCGCAGGCATCGGAGGAACGCGATGGAGATCGAAACGCGCGTCGAACAGAACTACGATCGCGGCTTGCTCGAACAGACGATCCTCAACGCGCTGGTCGCGGCCGGCAAAGACCCAGACCGGCTGACCGCCGCCGATCTCGCCCCGGTCGACGAATTCCACATCGGCGGGCGCGAGGCGACGGTCGATCTCGCCCAGCGCATGGGTGTGACCAAGGGCATGCGGGTTCTCGACGTCGGCTGCGGGCTTGGCGGCGCCTCGCGGTATTTCGCCGGCGAACTCGGCTGCGACGTCACCGGGATCGACCTCACCGAAGCCTATGTGCGCGCCGCCGAGGCGCTGACGCGCCGGGTCGGTCTGGCGGCTCGGGTCAACTACCAGCACGGCAGCGCGGTGGGTCTGCCGTTCGCGGCGGCCACCTTCGACGCCGTCTACATGATGCATGTCGGCATGAACATCGAAGACAAGGCGCGTGCTTTCGCCGAGTTCCGCCGCGTGCTCGCACCGGGCGGCGTGCTCGGAATTTACGACGTGATGCGCGAGCAGCCGGGCGAACTCGGCTTCCCCATCCCCTGGGCGCCAGACGCGGCGGCGAGTTTCCTCGCAACCGCTGAGACCTATCGCAGCCTGTTGGAAGGCGCGGGGTTTGAAGTCTCCGCGCCGGTGAGCCGGCGCGATTTCGCGATTCGGTTTTTCGAGCGGGTGAGCGCGGCGGTCGCCCGCGAGGGCGGCCCGCCGCCGCTTGGCCTGCATATTCTGATGGGCGCGACGGCGCGCGCCAAGGCGGCCAATTCGCTCGACCTGCTGCGTCGGGGCGTCATCGCCCCCACCGTCATCATCGCGCGCGCAATCTGATGCCAGCGGCCGTGGGAACCAACCGCCGTCATGACCGCGCTTGTCCCGGTCATCCTCGCCGTCGAGCTATCGCCCGGCTCCAATAAAGAACTGAGACTGAGGAGTTAAACGCCGACCTTCGCAGGAGCGGCGCGGCGTGGATGCCCGCGACAAGCCAACGGCTGTCCGGCTCATGTTGACGCCAAATCGAGTTCGAACTGTCGGGGGTCGAGCGGGGGTGGAGGGATGTTTTGACGCATCCGGCAGACATCCTTTCTGTGCATCAGATTTGAGCGAACGAGTCGAACAAGCTCCAAGAAGCCATGTTTGCTTTTGGTGATCTCTTGC
>Ga0134126_10006779_pt1 | contig 14386 bp, 10 predicted proteins | sample KB31752_FD_96881 | JGI IMG/M metagenome (GOLD analysis project Ga0134126, IMG submission 96881) | Terrestrial soil microbial communities with excess Nitrogen fertilizer from Kellogg Biological Station, Michigan, USA - KB3-175-2 | ecosystem: Environmental > Terrestrial > Soil > Unclassified ... | reverse complement strand
GGAGCTTACGCTCGAACGCTGGCCGGACATCGTGTTCCGCGAGACGCGCGAGCACGCGGCCTAGTTCATCGGCAAGAGTCGGCTGCGGCCCATGATGGGTTCACCCCAATATGGGCCAGCCCAATACGGGCCAGCCCAATACGGGCCAGCCCAATACGGGCCGGCGCTTTTGCGGACATCGGCTTCGTTTCCGCCGGCAAAAAGCGTGGTTTTTGCCGGCTGCGCAGTACGGGTGGTGCTCGGTGGCAAACAAAACCCTCACGCGCCGCGCCGTCTTTGGCTGGGCGATGTACGACTGGGCCAACTCGTCGTTTGCGACGACGGTCATGGCGGGGTTCTTCCCGCTGTTCTTCAAGCAGTACTGGAATGCGGGTGTGGCGGCGACCGAGAGCACCTTCCGTCTGGGGATCGCCAACGGGATCGCGAGCTTCGTCGTTGCCTTCATGGCGCCGCTGATCGGCGCCATCGCGGACAAGGGACGCGCCCGGGTGCGGCTGCTGGGCGTGTTCACGGCGCTCGGAGCGGTCCTGACCGTCGGCTTCTACTTCGTGGGCAAGGGCGACTGGTCGACGGCGGCTCTGCTGTACGTCGGGGCGTCGCTGGGCTTCTGGGGCGGCAATCAGTTCTACGACTCGTTGCTGACGGATGTCGCGGAGCAGAGCGAATACGATCTGGTGTCCGGATATGGCTTCGCCCTGGGCTATCTGGGGGGTGGCCTGCTGTTCGCGCTGAACGTCGCCATGGTGACGCACCCCGCGTGGTTCGGCCTGCCGGATGCGGGCGCCGCGGTTCGGTGGTCGTTCGTGAGCGTCGGGATCTGGTGGATGCTGTTCACCTTTTTCACGCTCACTCTGGTGCGCGAGCGCAGGACGCAGGAGCCGCTTCCGGCCATGGCGGCGATCCGTGCGGGCGGGCGCGAGCTGCTCGTCACGATCAGGAACCTGCGCGGGGAGACCACCTTGCTGTGGTTCCTGCTCGCGTACTGGTTCTACATCGACGGCGTCAACACCATCATCAAGATGGCGGTCGACTACGGCCTGTCGCTCGGCCTGAAGCAGACGAGCCTGATCACGGCGTTGCTGCTGGCGCAGTTCATCGGGTTTCCGGCGGCACTGGCCTTCGGCTGGCTCGGCCAGAAGATCGGCGCTCGCGCGGGCATCCTCATCGGCATTGCCGTGTACGCGGGGATCGCCGGCTATGCGTACTTCCTGAAGTCGGAGACCGAGTTCTTCGTGATGGCGCTGATCATCGGCCTGGTGCAGGGGGGCATCCAGTCGCTGTCGCGCTCGCTGTTCGGGCGCCTGGTGCCCGCCGGCAAAGCGGGGGAGTTCTTCGGTTTCTACAACCTGATGGGCAAAGCGGCGGCGATCCTGGGCCCCACACTGACCGGCGTCGTCGCGCTGTTGACCAACGACTCGCGCCTGGCGATCGTTTCCATCGTCATCCTGTTCGTCATCGGAGCGGTGTTTCTCGTTCGAGTCCGCCTGCCTGCCGCTCGCGGGGACGTGGCTGTCGCGAATTAGTGCGGTTCGCGCGGACGCCGCCCACCGCGGTTGAGTGCCTCCGGTTAGACTCCGGCGAAAGAGAAGAGGGGTTCTCATGAGCAAATGGGTTCTTGGTCCAGCCGTGGCGGCTGCGCTCAGCGTGGTGATTCTCCCAACGCCCGTTCGGGCCACCTCCGCCGAGGTCGATGCGGTGTACCCGAACGCCTATGCGCTATATGTCGACCTGCACCAGCATCCTGAGCTTTCCGGTGCCGAGACCCGGACCGCAGCCAAACTCGCCGCGCAACTACGGGCGCTCGGGTACACGGTGACCGAGCACGTCGGGGGCACCGGAGTCGTCGCGATTCTCAGGAACGGCCCCGGCAAAACGATCCTGCTGCGCACGGAGCTCGATGCGCTACCCGTCGAAGAAAAGACCGGCCTGCCGTTCGCGAGCAGGGTGCACGCCAAGGACCCGGCGGGTCGTGATGTCCCGGTGGGGCACATGTGCGGTCACGACCTGCACATGAGCGCTCTGGTGGCGACGGCTGCCGTCATGGCTCACAGTCGCAACTCCTGGCAGGGGACGCTGATGCTCGTTGGTCAGCCCGCGGAGGAAACCATCAGCGGGGCGAGTGCGATGGTCCGGGATGGCCTCTTTACTCGTTTCCCGCGGCCGGACGATGTGCTGGCGCTGCACGTGACCAACGCGCTGCCCGCCGGCACCGTCGGAGTCGCCTCGGGAATCTACGACTCGAATGCCGATTCGCTGCGCGTTACGATCTTCGGCAAGGGCGGACATGGCTCGGAACCGGACACGACCATCGATCCGATCGTCATCGCCGCACGCACCGTCCTGGCCCTGCAGACGATCACGGCGCGCGAGGTGAAGCCGGGCGAGTTCGCCGTAGTCACCGTCGGTTATATCAACGCCGGCACCAAGAACAACATCATCCCGGATCAGGCGGAGCTCGGCCTCACCGTCCGCACCTACAAGGCCGACGTGCGCAAGCAGATCCTGCAGGCCATCACTCGCATCGCGAATGGGCAGTCACAATCGGCCGGCGCGCCGCGCGCGCCTCTGATCGAGCGCTTCGAGAAAACCGATGCCGTCTACAACGATCCGGCGCTCACCCAGCGCGAGCGTAGTGCCCTGGAAGCCGCGCTCACCAGGGAGCACGTCGTGGGAGAAGATCCGATCGCCGCGTCGGAGGACTTCTCGGTCTTCGTCGAGCAGGGCATCCCGGGGTTCTATCTCACCCTGGGAGGCGCGGATCCGCAGAAACTGCAGGCGGCTCGACAGGCGGGGACGCCGTTACCCTCGAACCACTCGCCGCTGTTCGCGCCGGATGTCGATCCGGCGCTGCATACGGCGATCACGGCAGAGGTGGCGATGCTTCGCGACCTGTTGAAACCGGCCGGTGCCGGCTAGGCAGCGGCAAGCCGCCGGGCCTGCGCCACTGTTGCAGCAGGCGTGCGAGCGCGACGCGCGTTACCGCAAAGGGTCGACTCTCGATTCCCGTCGGCAGGCGAGTTGCCTGACAGCGCGCTCGAATGCCGAGACCGCGGCCGCATCGGGGTTCCCCGAACCGGGGCCAAAGCGCAGCTGAGCGTATTCGCTCAAGAGGGCCTCGACGGACCCCGACAGGTCCGGGCGTCGTTGGCGGACAGTCGCGGCGAAAGCGAGCGGACCGTGGTGAGGAGCGCGCTCGATTCCGATCTTGAGCAGCTTGTCGCACAGACGCGAATAGGCGAGGGTCAGCCGGTCGCGACGCGGGCGTGGCGCGCTGCGCCCGTGTTGCCAGGCGATCCACACCATCCACAGCACCAGTCCGCCGGCCAGCCCCCAACCCAGATCGCTGGCGTCGGGCGAGTCGATGCCGAGGCGCTGCAGGATGCCGATCTGGGCGTTGAAATCGTACTTGACCACGTTCTCCGTCCACCACGCGTTCGCGGCATCCCAACGCTGCAGCAAGGCTGTGAGCCAGCTCGATGCGCGCACCAGCCGCGCCTCGGCCGAGACCGCACCGGGAAGCAGGTCCAGGATGCCCCTGTTGAGACGCTCGGGCTCGACGACCGCCGTCGGATCCACCCGCGTCCAGCCGCGCCCCTGCAGCCACACCTCCGCCCAGGCGTGCGCGTCCGACTGACGCACGATCAGATAGCCGCCGACCGGATTCCACTCCCCGCCCAGGTAGCCCGTCACGACATGCGCGGGCACTTTTGCTTCGCGCATGAGTGCGACGAAGGCGGAAGCGAAATGGCCGCAGAAGCCGCGGCGTGTGCCGAACAGAAAGTCGTCCACCGAATCACGGCCGAGCGGCGGCGGCGTCAGCGTGTACTCGAACCCGCCGGTCCGCAGGAAATTCAGTACCGCGTCGACGTACGCGCCGTCGGAACCGGCGCGAGCGCGCAGGTCGCGCGCAAATGCCTGCGAGCGCGGATTACCTCGCACAGGCTGTGTGTCGCGCCGCCGCGGGCCTGCCGTGAGCTCCGCGGTCGATCTGACATCAGTGTAGGAAACCGCCGTGTAGGTGGTTGTGTCGTTGACGGGCCGGACGCCGATCAGCTCGTCGTCCTCGGTGAGAAACACGGGCCCGTCGGGCCGCCGCCCGATCGTGTCCAGCGCAAACCACCAGCGCTGCGAGCTGGGCTCCAGCAGGACGAGGTAGCGGTAGGGCGTGCCCAGGTACTCCAGCGGCGCTTTGCGGTAAGGTCCTGTGAATGTGCGTCGCCAAGTCTCGCCGTCGAAGTCGTGCAGGACGGGACCGCGCCAGTAGCGCATCGCCGGCGGCGGCGCAGGACCCTGGAAGCGCACCCGGAAGGCGATGTCGTACGAGCTCGTCAGCCTCGTGATGCTGCCCGGCGTCATCGTGTCGCTGAGGCCGGTGGTTGCCAGGTCGTTGCGCGGCAGGGACCAGAACGCGCCGGCCAGTCGTGGAAAGAACAGGAACATCAGCAGCGCAAGCGGAGTGGCCAGCAACAGGGTGCGCGCGGCGAGCTTCAGGGCGCTGCGATCGTCGAAACCCCGGCCGATGCCCGGCTCGCGGCGACCCGGGGTCGGCGCGTAGCCGATGACGGCCATCGCCGTGCAGCAGATCCACACTTGCGCAAGATACAGGGGCGTGCGCAGCAGGTCCTGTCGATCCAGAACGGCGGCCAGGAGTAGAAACAGCGAGACTCCGACGACGATGCGCTCATCGCGCTGTGAGCTTGTTTCGAGCAGCTTGCTCGCGCCCATCAGAATGAGCAGTGCCGTGCCCGCGCTCAGGCCGTTGAGCGTATGGAATCTCGCCAGCACTCCCAGCACCATCAGGCCGGCCAGCACGCTCCGCACGAGGGTGCCGGGCAATCGCAGCGAGCGAGCGGGTCGCCACGCGGCCCAGATCCGCCAGCTGGCCAGAATGAGGGCGGCGACCGGCACCCAGGCCGGCACCCGATCGGCATTCAGGAGGGTTCCCGCGGCGAAGGCAACTGCAGACCACGCCAGTGGTCGCAGCGTCGTTGCCTCGCCACGCGTTTTCATTGGGTCCGTTCCCGGTGCTCGTGCAGAGCCAGTGCGCTCAGGCACCGGTGCCTGTGCTCCGGACCGCGGTCGGGCTCGATCCGGGTGCCGGGGATCTCGATGCCGTACGTCTGACCCTGCGCCTCGGCGTCCACGATCCAGCGCGCGAGCTGCTCGAGGCGCCGTTCGATGCCCCATCGGGGGAGCGCGTCGAAACGGAACAGCCGCAGCTCACTGGCGGAGGCGCTGTACTCTTTGACCAGCAACGGGGCTTCGCGCGCGTAGGCTTTCCAATCGACCTGGCGCGGGGAATCGCCATCGCGAAACGGCCGTAGCCCGAGCCACTCGTCCGCGCCGGCGCCGCCCCTGGCGAGCCTGCCCGCATCCTGCGCATCGTCGGCGGGCATCGGCAGCGTCCCGCTCGGGCGCGGATACACGATCATCCGCAGGGGCAGGTGAACCCAGCTCCAGGAGCGAAACAAGCCGAAGGGATGCGTGGTGGTGAGCTTCAGCCGCTCGATGTGCACCACCCCGCGAACCGGCGCGGCGACACTCAGGTCGATGGACTGTCTGCCCTTCGCCGGCAGATCGGTCAGCAGCGGCGTTTCCGTCTCGATGGCGGCTCCGATCCGGTAACGCGGCGTGCTCGCGGAGCTCTCCAGCTCCAGCCGAAGGGTGCCGGCACGCGATGCGAACGTCGGGCCCGCACTCGCAGCCCGCAGACCCGTACCCAACAGGTTGCGATGGCATTGGTGCATGCTGATCAGGCCGAAGCCGCCGAGGAGGAAGGTGAGAAACAGCGCGAGGCTGTTGGCGTAGTTCAGGCCCGCCACGAGCATCAGGAACACCAGCAGCAGGAACCCGAGGCCGGCGCGAGTGGGGAGGATGTAGATCCGGCGCCGGTGCAGAGTGATCGGCAGAACGTCCAGCCCCTGGCGGCGCCGTACCCAGCTCGCCATCCGCAGCTGCCAATAGACGCGTATGTGTGCGGCGCTCACCATCGATTCTCTTCACGCATGTCCTGGCACCGGCGCGCGTTTGCAGCTCAGGCCGGATGAGCTACAGCGGAACGGGCACCGATCGGACGAGGTCGTTCGCGATGCCCAGGCTGTCCTCCGCTCCGGCCGGATCACGGCGTTCGAGTCGGTGCGCGACGACCGCGGGAACGACTGCCTGGATGTCTTCGGGAAGAACGGCCCGGCGGCCTGCAACCAGGCTCCAGGCCTGGGCGGCCCGGATCAATCCCTGGCCGGCGCGCGGTGATAAACCGATCTTCAGATCCGTGCGCTCGCGGGTGCGGGCGATCAACGCCTGCACGTAATCCAGCAGAGCGTCGGAGACGTGTACGTTGCGCACCTCATGCTGGATGCGAATGACGCTTTCGGCGTTCAAGGCCGGCGTTATCTGGGGCAGCACGTCGCGACGGTCGCCGCGGCGCAGCAGCTCGCGCTCGTGGGTCGAATCCGGATAGCCGAGCGTGACGCGCATCAGGAAGCGATCGAGCTGCGACTCCGGGAGGGGGAACGTGACCAGCTGCTCGTGCGGGTTCTGCGTGGCGACCACGAAAAACGGCTCCGGCAGCGCGTAGGTCGTGACCTCGGCACTGATCTGCCGCTCCTCCATGGCTTCCAACAGGGCGCTCTGGGTCCGTGGGCTGGCCCGGTTCACTTCATCTGCCAGCAGCAACTGCGTGAATACCGGCCCCTTGCGGAAATGAAACTGCTGGCTCGCGCGATCGAATACCGACACGCCGATGATATCCGCCGGCAGCAGGTCGCTGGTGAACTGCACGCGCTGCCACGCGAGACCCAGAACCTGCGCCAGCGCATGGGCGAGGGTCGTCTTGCCGACACCGGGGACGTCCTCGATCAGCAGGTGCCCGCGCGCCAGCAGACAGGCCAGGCAGAGTCGGATCTGCTGGGGTTTGCCGAGAATCACCGTCTCCAGCGTATCGATGGCCGACTGCAGCCCCGTCGAACCCGACTGAGGTGCAGTCGCGGCGTTCATTTCGCGAGCATGCCTCGCAGGCGCTCGAGCTGGGAGCTGAGGCCGGTGATCGTGCGCTCGAGCTCCGCCTCGCGCTCCCGATCCTTGGCAACCACCTCCGCGGGTGCGTTGCGGATGAAGCTCTCGTTCGAGAGCCGCGCGCGCATTTTCACCAGGTCCTGGTTCGCCTTCGCCAGCACCTTGCTCAACCGCTCGATCTCGGCCGCCACGTCGATGAGCCCCGCCATCGGCACCATCAGGGTGAGATCCCCCACCACGGCAGTCGCCGACTGTGGCACGCCGGCGCCGGGTTCCAGCACGGTGACCTGCTCCAGCGCAGCGAGCCGCTCGAGGTACGGCCGGAACATCTCGGCGTTGGTTTTATCCTGGGCGGAGGCACTCTGCAGCAACAGCGGAATACGCCGGGACACGGGAATGTTCATCTCGCCGCGGATCTGCAGGACGGCGCGGATGACGGCCTGCACCCAGCCGATCTCGCGTTCGGCCTGATCGTCGCGCGGGAAATCGGCGGCTCGCGGATAAGGTGCCAACATCACCGTCGGACCCGACTTGCCTGCCAGCGGTGCGACGCGCTGCCAGATCTCTTCCGTCACGAAGGGCATCAGAGGGTGCAGGGCGCGCTGCAACGCCTCGAGAATCTCCAGCAGCGTGCGGCGGGTTCCCAGCTTCGCGCCGGGGGAGGCGTTCTGGGCCTGCAGGATGGGCTTGGCGAGCTCGATATACCAGTCGCAGAACTCATACCAGGTGAACTCGTACAGCGCCTGGGCGGCATAGTCGAACCTGTAGTCGCTGAAGGCGGCTTCCACCGCGGCGACCATCCGGCCAAAGCGCGCGCGGATCCAGCGATCGGCCACCGACAGCTCCCCGCCCGGGAGATCCCCCGAGGGGACGGGCGGCGTCTCCTGCATCTGAGTCAACACGAAGCGCGCGGCATTCCAGAGCTTGTTGCAGAAGTTGCGGTAGCCGCCGACGCGTCCGAGGTCGAAGCGGATCTCGCGGCCGGAGGAGGCGAGGGCAGCGAAAGTGAAGCGCAATGCATCGGTGCCGTGCGGCTCGATCCCCTGCGGGTACTGCTTGCGCGTGGCCTTCTCGACCGCGGGCGCCAGCTGCGGCTGCATGAGGCCGGAAGTGCGCTTGAGGACCAGCGACTCGAGGTCGATGCCGTCGACGATGTCCAGCGGATCGATCACGTTGCCCTTGGACTTGGACATCTTCTCGCCGTGCTCATCGAGAATGAGCCCGGTGATGTAGACGTCGCGGAACGGCACGTCGCCCATGAACTTCAGTCCCATCATCATCATCCGCGCGACCCAGAAGAAGATGATGTCAAAACCGGTGATCAGCACACGCGTGGGATAGAAGGCGGCCAGCTCCGGGGACTGCCCCGGCCATCCCAGCGTCGAGAACGGCCATAACGCCGAGGAGAACCAGGTGTCGAGCACGTCGGTGTCCTGGCGCAGGCTCACCTGCTCCCCGAGGCCATGCCGCGAGCGAACCTCCGCTTCGCTGCGACCCACGTAGACGCGATCGCTGGAGTCATACCAGGCGGGGATCCGGTGGCCCCACCAGAGCTGGCGGCTGACACACCAGTCCTTGATGTTGCGCATCCACTCGTAATAGGTCTTTGCCCAGTTCTCCGGAACGAAACGGGTGCGCCCGCTCTCGACCGCCTCGAGGGCCGGCGCGGCGAGCGGGGCAATCTTCACGTACCACTGGTCGGTGAGGTACGGCTCGAGCACCGCGCCCGTGCGGTCGCCGCGCGGCACCTTGAGGCGATGTTTTTCGATGCGTTCGATGAGGCCGGCCGCCTCGAGCTCCGCGACGACACGCTTGCGCGCCTCGAACCTGTCGAGGCCCTGGAAGCGCGCGGGCACGTTCTCGTTCAGCGCCGCGCGCGGAGTGAAGATGTTGATTTGCGGCAGCCCGTGGCGCAGACCGATCTCGTAGTCATTGAAATCGTGGGCCGGAGTGATCTTGACGACGCCGGAGCCGAATTCCGGATCGACATACGCATCAGCGATGACCGGAATCGCTCGTTCGGCGAGCGGCAGGCGCAGCGTCTTGCCCACCAGCGACCGATAGCGCTCATCCTCGGGATTCACCGCCACTGCCGTGTCCCCGAGCATCGTCTCCGGACGGGTGGTTGCGACGACGACGTGGCCCGTGCCGTCCGCCAGCGGATAACGCATGTGCCACAGCGACCCGTCTTCCTCCTCGCCTTCGACCTCGAGATCGGAGAGCGCCGTCAGCAGTACGGGGTCCCAGTTGACCAGGCGCTTGCCGCGGTAGATCAGCCCCTCTTCGTACAAGCGCACGAAGACTTCGAGGACGGCCTCCGAGAGGCCCGGGTCCATGGTGAAGCGGTCGCGTGTCCAGTCGACCGAGTCGCCCAGGCGGCGCATCTGTGCCGCGATGGTGCCGCCGGACTGCTCCTTCCATTCCCATACGCGGGCGATGAAAGCGTCCCGGCTCAGGTCGGTGCGCTTGATCCCCTGGGCGTTGAGCTGGCGTTCGACCACCATCTGTGTCGCGATACCGGCGTGATCGGTGCCGGGCTGCCACAGGGCGCGATCCCCGCGCATGCGGTGATACCGGGTCAGGGCGTCCATCAGCGTGTGCTGGAACGCATGGCCCATGTGGAGTGTGCCGGTGACGTTGGGGGGCGGGATGACGATGCAATAGGGCGCCCCGTCTCCGGCCGGCGCAAACCAGCCATGAGACTCCCAGCGCTCGTATATCCGCCGCTCGATCGCGTGCGGCGCGTAGAGTTTATCCATCAGCGAGGCAGTGATGAGGGTAGCCGGGCGATTATAGGTTATGGGATGCCGGCTGCACGCCGCGCTCGAGATAGGCCCGGTAGCGTGCGCGTCCGGCCTGCCGCCGGCCTTCATCCCCATCGATGATCTCCACCACCCGCTTCGCCCGTGGGAGGAAGTCGGGCACGTCCGCGGCCAGGTTGATGAGCACGTCGAGCTCGCCGGGGGGCAGTGGGCCGCAGCTCAGCAGGACGGGGGTCTGCGGGCCCTCGGCCTGCCCGGCCAGCACCTCGTGCGGCACGAAGGCTCCGTCGCGAAACGTCCAGAGCATCTCATCCAGCGCTTGCAGCTCCGCCGCGTCGGTATGCCAGATGAGCACTTGATGCGCGGCGAGGTAGGCCTTCTCCGCCAGCTTGCAGGCGAGGCTGAGCCGGGCGTTCCCGGCCGGGGTGATGTAGAAGTCGACCCGCAGCTCGCCCACTTAGCCTCTGATCCTTCGGGCGGCGAGCAGGCGCCGCCGCTCGAGCCGGCAGAAACGGATGTGCCGCCGCTTGCGGTCGTGACTCACGCCATTGCGCGTCAGAGCGCGGCGCGATGGATCAGAAAGTCCGACAGCAGCGGTGTCGGCCTGCCGGTACTGCCTTTCTGCGCACCGCTCTGATAGGCGGTGCCCGCGACGTCGAGGTGCGCCCATTTCAGCCCCTGTGTGAACTTGCCCAGGAAGGCCGCCGCCGTGATGGCGCCGCCTTCCCGCCCGCCGATGTTGGCGAAATCGGCGAAATTGCTCTTCAGCTGCTCAGCGTACTCCTCCGTGAGCGGCAGGTGCCAGGCGCGATCGTCCGCGCGCACTCCGGCATCGACGAGCTCCCGGATGAGCTCCTCGTCGTTGCCCATCGCACCGGCGTGGTGGTGCCCCAGGGCCACGACGCATGCGCCGGTCAACGTCGCAATATCGACCACGGCGGCCGGATGAAACCGCCGTGCGTAGTGCAGGGCATCGCACAGGATGAGGCGCCCTTCCGCATCCGTGTTGAGGATTTCCACCGTCTGACCGGAGGCGCTGGTGGCGATATCGCCAGGCTTTACCGCGTGGCCGCTCGGCATGTTCTCGACGGCGGCGACGAGCCCCACGACTCGCAGCGGCAGGCGCAGCTCGGCTACCAGATTCATCGAGGCGATGACCGCGGCCGCGCCGCTCATATCAAACTTCATCTCGTCCATGGCACCGGGATCCTTCAGCGAGATCCCGCCGGTGTCGAATGTGACGCCCTTCCCGACCAGCACGACGCACGACTTGTCGCTCTTGCCACCGCGGTGCTCGAGCACGATGAAGCGGGGCGGCTGATGGCTGCCTTGTGCCACTGCCAGCAGGCATCCCATTTTTTCCCGTCGGATGGCGGCCTCGTCGAGCACCTGCACGCGCAGGGAGGTATGCCGCTTTGCCAGCGCCCGCGCCTGCTCTGCCAGATAGATGGGAGTACAGACGTTGGCGGGAAGGTTGGCGAGGTCGCGTTGCACTCGCACCGCGTTGGCGACCGCGGCACCATGCTCCAGGCCGCGGGTTGCGGCCTCGACGCCTGCCTTGCGGACCGGCCCTGCCAGCAGCCTCTGCAGCGTCGGGGGTTTCTGTTTCTTCGCCGTCTTCAGGTCATTGGTGCGATACAGCGCGCTGCCGGTGATCTCCGCGACCGCCCTGCCCAGGTAGTAATCATCGAGCTCTTTCGCTGGAGGGCGCTCGATGGCGATCGCGGCGCTGGCGATGCGTGTGCGCGCGAGCGCCGTGATGGCCGCGGTCAGAGCCTTGCGCCAGGGACGTCGCGCGAGGCTTTTCCTGCCACCGAGGCCGGTGAGCAGCACCCGTGTTGCCTCGATTCCGGGGAGGTCGGTGAGCAGCAGGGTCTCCCCGGTGCGGCCGGAGAAATCACCTCGCGCGAGCAGCTTCTTCAGTCGGCCTCCGACCGCCGCGTCGACGGCCTGCGCTTCTTCCGTCAGCGTACCTTCTTCGAAGATCCCCAGGACGAGGCAGTCCACCGTGAGTGTCGCCAGGCCGCGGGTCCAGACCTCGAAATGCATCCGACGCTCCTATGGTTTTTTTGCCCGCCTCGGTCCGAGCGAGCTTGGTGTCAACGCCCGATTGCTTTACCTTAGTCGCGCGCCGGGCGCCAGACTCCATTTCGAGTAGATTTATTCAGAAATGGCTAATGCGCGGGGCGCAGCACGCAGTGTAACTCAAAGCCCGCCGCCATTCCGGTAGGGGCCGAACTGACGGATGACGCGATTGGGGACGATCCTCGGACGTTACGTATTACGCGAGGTCATAGCCGCCTGGCTGGTGGTGACGGGCGTGCTGCTGCTGCTGCTGCTGGCCCAGCAGATCGCTGCTGTGCTCGAGCGCGCCGCCGTGAATCAATTCCCCCAGGGCGTCGTGCTGCAGCTCATCTGGCTGGGTGCGCTGCAGAATCTGAGCATTCTCGTGCCCGTCGGGCTGCTGCTGGGAGTCGTTCTCTCCTTCGGTCGCCTGTACCACGATAGTGAAATGGCTGCGGTGCTTGCGTGCGGTGTAGCCCCCTCGAAGGTGTACCTTCCTGTGGTGGGCCTGGCAGTCCTCGTCACGGTATTTCTCGCATGGCTCACGCTCGTGCTCGCGCCCCAGGCCGCGGAGAGCACCTTGACGCTGCGTAACGCTGCAGTGCGGGCCGCGCAGTTTGCCCCGATCGCGGCCGGGAAGTTCCGCACCTTTGGCGGACAGAGCGCCGTGGTCTACGCGGAGACCGTCAATGCCGATGGCACGCTGGGCAACGTGTTCGTCGAGCAGAGCATCGGCCCGCGTGTCGAGGTTGCCGTCGCCAGTCGCGCGCGCCACACGGTGAGCGCCGACGGGTTGACTCACACGATCACGCTTTATGACGGCGAGCGCTTCGAAGGGATTCCCGGCACCCCGGAGTGGCTCATCACGCGGTTTGGCGAGCACCTGATTCCCGTGGAGGTGCCGGCAGCCAACGATGTTGTCAAGAATCTCGACGCGCAGGCCTCGTTGGCGCTTTACAAGTCGACGGACCTCGTGAAGCGCGCGGAGCTGCACTGGCGGGTCGCCCTGCCCATGATGTGCGTCGTGCTGACGCTGCTGGCGGTGCCCTTGTCGCGCCTGAATCCGCGGCAGGGGCGCTACGCCCGGGTGTGGCTGGCCGTCGTGGTGTATTTCGTGTACTCCAACCTGATTTCCGCCGGCAAGGTCTGGATCGCCCATGGCACCGTGCCCGAGTCGTTGGGGCTGTGGTGGACTCACGCCGCGGTCATCCTGCTGACATTGGTGTTCGTGTTCGGACCCCGTCTGCTGGCGCGTGTGCGGCATCGGGCGTTCGCATGAGCATCCTGGATCGGTACATCATTCGCTCCATCCTGGGCGCGGCTCTGCTGGTGATATTCGTCTTGCTGATCCTGGGTGCGCTGTTCGTGTTCATCGATCAGCAGGGTGACATCGGTGTCGGGCATTACACGGTGCTCAGCGCTTTGTCCTTCACGCTCCTCAACGTGCCGCAGCAGGCCTTCGATCTGCTCCCGATCGCCGCCCTCATGGGCTCATTGCTCGGTCTGGGCACGCTGGCGCGCGGCAGCGAGGTGACCGTGATCCGTGCATCGGGAATCTCTGTCGCCCGCATCTGTGGGACCGTGCTCATGGCCGGCATCCTGCTCATTGGCGTGGAGGTGCTGTTGGGCGAGTTTCTCGCTCCGCCGCTACGCGAGGCCGCCAAGGAGGAGAAGGCCTTCAGCAAGTTCAACGACATCAGCTTCGGCGGCGGCGGCGCCTGGGTGCGCGACGGCAACCTGATCCTGAACGTCGCGCGGCAATCCGGCGAGCGGCAGTTCGGCGGCATGCAGGTGTTCGAGCTGTCCGCCGATCATCATCACCTGATCTCGATCGGTCACGCCGGCCGCGCCACGGCGGGCACCAATCGGCACTGGACGCTCAGCGATTACGGCGAGTCGCGCTTCAACGATGACAGTGTGGTGGCGGTCCCCTCGGGGCAACGCTCGCTCGAGTCGAATGTCACCGCGGCCTTTCTGGGCCTCGCCGTCGATACGCCCGACCAGCTCACCAGCCGCGCCCTGTGGAGCCTGATCCAGTATCTGAAATCCAACTCACTGGATGACCGCGAGTACGTGTTTGCCTTCTGGTCGCGCATCGCGCGCACCGTGGCCATCGCGTTCGCCGTCCTGCTCGCCGTGCCCTTCATTCTCGGTTCCCTGCGCTCCGCCGGCACCGGCACCCGCATGATGATGAGCCTGATCATCGGCATCGCCTTCTTCTTGTTGCAACGGCTGATCGAGAGCGGGACCCTGGTGTTCAACCTCGACCCTCTGATCCTCGCGTGGCTCCCCACCGCGCTGCTGGCCACCGTGACTCTTCTCCTCCTCGCTCGCGCCCGTTGACCTCCGGCACTCCGGAGGCCCTCTCCGGGCCTCTCCGGCTCCCTCTTCTCTCTCTTGCTCTTAGCAGCAAAGAGTGTGGCGTGCCTCCTCCGAGAGGGACCCGCGAATAGTTTCGCTCACCGCTTTGTCACTCCCGGGGACACAAAGCGGTGAGCGAAACTATTCGCGGGTCCCCCTCTTAGAGACACGACACACTCTTGCTT
>Ga0134126_10006778_pt1 | contig 14391 bp, 12 predicted proteins | sample KB31752_FD_96881 | JGI IMG/M metagenome (GOLD analysis project Ga0134126, IMG submission 96881) | Terrestrial soil microbial communities with excess Nitrogen fertilizer from Kellogg Biological Station, Michigan, USA - KB3-175-2 | ecosystem: Environmental > Terrestrial > Soil > Unclassified ... | reverse complement strand
CCTCAGATGAAATAGTCCGCGGGAAGCTGGTCAATCGCGCAAGATTTTGCGCCCATGCATCCGGGATAACCGGAGTTTTCAGGGGATACCACATGCCAGATCGCATTCGTCTGGACGGCAGGGTCGCCGTCGTCACCGGCGCTGCCGGCGTGATCGGCTCGGCGACCATCCGCCTGCTGGCCGAGCGCGGCGCCAGGATCGTCGCCGTCGACCGCAGGCAGGCCGATCTGGATGCCGCGGTAAAGGAACTGCCGGCTTCGACGGAGGCGCTATCCCTCACCGCCGACGTGACCGAGGAGGATGGCGTCAGGGATTATGTTCGCGCGGCCGTCGACAAATTCGGCACCATCGACATCTTTTACAACAACGCGGGTGTCGAAGGTGAGGTCAAGGCCATCCAGGACTATCCACTCGAGGCGTTCCGCAAGGTCCTCGACGTCAATGTTGTCGGCGTCTTTCTCGGCATGAAACACGTGCTGCCGGTGATGCTGAAGCAGAACAGGGGCAGCATCATCAACACCGCCTCGATCGCCGGCCTGTTCGGCTCGCCGCACATCGCCGTCTACAGCGCGAGCAAGCACGCAGTGATCGGGCTCACCAAGAGCGCGGCCTGGGAATGTACCGGCACCGGCGTGCGCATCAATTGCGTTTGCCCCGGCCTGATCGATAGCCGCATGCTGAGCGCCATCTTCCAGGCCCGCGCCGGCGGCAACGCGCCCCCGCCGGTGGAGAAAATGGTCGAGCGGGTCCCGGCGCGTCGGCTCGGCCAGGCCTCGGAGGTCGCCTCCATCGTGGCGTTTCTCGCCTCCGATGAGGCGAGCTACGTCTCGGGCGCCGCCTATACTGTCGATGGCGGACGCACCGCTGCATAGTCACCGTCATTCCGGGATGGTCCGAAGCACCGGACCCGGAATCTCGAGATTCTCAGGTGCGCAATTGCGCACCATAGTTCGGTGCTGCGCACCGCCCGAAATGACAGCCTAAACCCGGAGGTCTTCAAATCATGCCCGTCGTTCTCGATCCCGATGCCGCCGCCGTCTACAAGGCCTTTCAGGAAGCGGGCCGCCCCGCCTACGAGACGCTGACCGCACCCGAAGCGCGCGCCTACTACATGGAGGCGCGGCTCGTCAGCAATCCGGAGCCACCGGAGTTGAAGTCGGCCGAGCCGCTCGCAATTCCCGCCGCGCACGGCACGATTCCCGCACGCATCTACACGCCGAAGACGCTGCGCCAGAAGCATGGGCTGGCGCCATGTCTCGTCTTCTTTCACGGCGGCGGCTGGGTGATCGGCAATCTCGAAACCCACGACGTCGTCTGTCGCAAGCTCGCCCATGAGGGTGAATTGATCGTGATCTCGGTCGACTATCGCCTCGCGCCCGAGCACAAATTCCCTTCCGCGGTCGAGGACGCCATCACCGCGACAAAGTGGATATCTGCCAATGCGGCACGACTCGGTGTCGACGCCGCGCGCCTGATCGTCGGCGGCGACAGCGCCGGCGGCAATCTCGCAGCCGTCGTGTCGCTTGCAGCGCGCGAGAGCGGCGGCCCGAAGATATCGGCGCAATTGCTGGTCTATCCCGCGACCGAATTTGCGCGCAAGCATCCCTCGCATCGCGAGCCGGAAACCTCGATCCTGCTCACCCATTCGGTGATCCCCTGGTTCATGAACCATTACATGGGCGATGCCGACATCTCGGACTGGCGCGCGTCCCCTGCCCGCGCCAAGACCTTGGCCGGCCTGCCGCCGGCCTATGTGCTGACCGCGGGCGCCGATCCCCTGCGCGACGAAGGCGACGAATATGCCGCGCGGCTGAAAGAGGCCGGCGTGGCCGTCACTTACAGGCACTTCCCCGGCCAGTTCCACGGCTTCTTCACCATGGGCAAGCTGCTCAACCAGGCCAACATCGCGGTGAGCGAGATAGCAACCTGGCTGAAGGGGCTGGGTTGAGCTTCGATGGACGCATCGTCCTCGTCGGTCATCGCCCAGCACACGCTGCTTTCCTCCGGGCTGATTCTCGCGATCGGCACGCTGGCGGCGCTTGTGGCGCAGAAGGTTCGCGTCCCCGACGTCGCAGTGTTCCTGATCGCCGGCATCGCGCTCGGTCCGCACGCGCTGGGGCTCGTCAATATCCCGGCGGGCTCTGCGCTGAACGAGATCATCGTGCTGTTCGGCGCGAGCTACATCCTGTTCGACGGTGGCGCGGCGCTGCGACTGGATGTGCTGAAGCAGGTCTGGATCACCATTGTGGCGATCGCGACCATCGGCGTGCTCATCACGGCCGCTATCACGGGCCTCGCGGCGCATCTCATCCTCGGCCTGCCGCCCGTCGTAGCGCTGCTGTTCGGCTCGAGCATCGCAGCGACCGATCCGGCGACCCTGATCCCGATCTTCCGCCAGATCAGGATCCGCGACCGCGTCGCACAGACTGTCATCAGCGAGTCCGCCTTCAACGACGCGATGGCTGCGATCCTGACCTTCACGGTGCTCGAGGTGGCGATCGGCAGCGGCCAGTTCTCGCTCGCGCATTCCGTGCTTGCGCTGGTCGAGCAATCCGCGATCGGCATCGCCGCCGGGCTTGCCTTCGGCTATCTCGCGGCACTTCTGATCGCCCATGAGAAATGGGCTTTTCTCGCCGAGTATGCTCCGGTGGTGACGCTGGTCGCGGTGATCGGCGCCTATTCTGCGGCGAGCGGGCTGCACGCCTCCGGCTTCATGGCGGTGTTCGTGTTCGGCGCCGTGCTCGGCAACAAGGAGAGCTTTGGCTTCCGCATGGAGGCTGGCGAAGCGCAGAAGCTTGACGAGTTCGTGCTGACCACCTCCTTCATCATGCGGCTCTTTATTTTCATTCTGCTCGGCGCCCAGGTCGATTTCGCCCAAATCCGTCAATACGGGCTGGAGGCCGTCGCCGTGGTCGCCGTGCTGATGCTGATCGCCCGTCCGCTGACGGTGTTTCTGTGCGCGCTGCCCGACCGCCGCGCGCGCTGGAGTTTGAAGGAAATGCTGTTCATGTGCTGGACGCGCGAGACCGGCGTGATCCCGGCCGCGCTCGCAGGCCTCCTGCTCGGCGCGAACGCACCGGGCGGGCCGATGATCGCCTCCGTCACCTTTGTCGCGATCCTGATGACGATCCTGATCCAGGCCCCGACCACGGAATGGCTCGCTCGCCGGCTCGGACTATTGGAGCTCAGCGAAGGTTAGCGCCTGGTTCACTGCTGGTTCTTGAAGCTTGTGATCGTCCTGCTCCCGCCCTGCTCGGTCAGGGAATAGGTGATCTGGTTGCCGGCGTGGAGATTTTCCAGCGAGAGGCCTTCCTTCACCTTGAACGTCTCCGCGGTGCCGGCGGTGTTGGCGCCGACCGTGCCCTTCTGGATCGGCCGCACCGAAATGGTGTTGTTGAGCCGATTGACCACGGTCACCTGTCCGCTCTGTTGCCCATTCTGCGCCTGGGTTTGCGGTTGGGTTTTGGTTTGGGCCAATCCGGGCGAACCAGAGATGAGCAGCGTTGCGGTTCCGGCCAAAACCAGATTGGTGAGCTTCATGGCGGTCTCCCGGCTGTTGCGATCTTGCGACAAAGCCCAAGGGCTGCGCTTGGTTCCCGCGCCAGCCGTCAGGCCGATGTCCGATCATATCATATCATTCAGATCGAAAATGCGCCAAAGCCAACGATCGCGTGGGTGGCCTTCCAGAACCAGGTTCCTCCATCACGCGCCGACTGCAAGCTGAAAAACCGTGTGTTCCAGAGCGGATCGTGAACGAAGCGGATGTTCTCGATCACAAAATCCTGTTGCTGCCGCTTCCATTCGATCGCCCAGGCAGGATGCGCTTCCTCGAGCTGCTGGCGCAGCTTCGAAAGCTCAATCCGATACGGAATGGGAAATAGAATCTGGAAGCTGATGGAAGTGCCGATCATCGCCCGATCTCTTCGGCCTGGCGAGGCTGTTCAGGCAATAGGTAAGCTCGCAGTCTGATCAGACCAGCCATAATTTTATACTTGTCGGTTCACCCCCGCGCGCGCCGCCCGCCGCAGCGATTGGGGCGGCTGGCCGAAGGCGCGGATGAAGGCGCGGCGCATCCGCTCGGGGTCGCGGAAGCCGGTCACTTCCGCCACGCGCTCGATCGCCTCGCTCGAGGACTGCACCCGCGCCCGCGCCACCTCGACGCGCAGGCGCTCGATCGCTTTCGACGGCGTCGAGCCGGTCTCGGCGATGAAGGCGCGGGTAAAATGCCGCGAGCTCATGCCGGCGCGCTCGGCGAGATCATCCACCGTGAGCTTGGCGTCGAGATGCTCGCGCGCCCAGGTGAGCAGCGGCCCGAAGCGGCCGGTCGGCGCCTTCAACTCCAAAAGCGAGGAGAATTGCGACTGCCCCCCGCTCCTGCGATGATAGAGCACGAGTTGGCGCGCTGTCTGCTCGACCACCCTCTCGCCGTAATCTTCGGCGGCCATGGCGAGCGCGAGGTCGATCCCGGCGGTGATGCCGGCCGAGCTCCAGATATTGCCCTCGCGCACAAAAATCTGGTCGGGCTCGAGCTTCACCTTGGGATAGGCGTTGAGGAACTGCCGCGTCCGCTGCCAATGCGTGGTGGCGCGCTTGCCGTCGAGCAGGCCGGCCTCGGCGAGCATGAACGTGCCGGAGCAGACGCTGGCGACACGCGTGCCGCGCGCGGCGACCGCTTTCACGAAATTGATCGTGCAGGTGTTGCGCGCTGCCCGCTCGACGCCGTCGCCGCCGGCGATGATCAACGTCGTGAGCGCGCTTGCCGGGCCGAATTTTCGCGCCAGCATTTCCGCACCCGAGGTGCTGCGCACCGGTCCCGGCTCCGCCGCCATCACCCGGACAGGCGTGTTGGTTCTGGCGTAGCGGCCGGCGATCTCGAACACCGAGATCGGGCCTGCGGCGTCGAGCAACTGGAAATCCGGAAAGATTAGGATACCGATCATGGTTTTGGCCTCATGTCATAAAATGAGGGAAATTTGCCATTTCTGACAGAAGGCAACCATGCAACGATGCACGCGTCAAGCAGCCATCGTCATTGCCGGACTGTGGTAGCAGTTGCCACTCGTCGCAAAATTTCGGAGGTCCCCATGACCGCGCAACTTCAGATCGGACTGCTCGTGTTTCCGAAAGTGACGCAGCTCGATTTCACCGGCCCTCTGCAGGTGTTCTCCAGCGTGCCCGGCGCCGGGGTGCATCTGATCTGGAAGCGCATCGAGCCGGTTGCGAGCGATTCCGTGATGGTGCTGACGCCGACAATCACCTTCGCCGATTGCCCGCAGCTTGACGTGATCTGCGTTCCTGGCGGCGTCGGCAGCGACGATCTCCTCAACGATGAAGAGGTGCTCGATTTCCTGCGCGGACAGGCGGAAGGCGCCAGATATGTCACTTCGGTCTGCACGGGATCGCTCGTTCTCGGTGCTGCGGGTCTTCTGAAGGGCTATCGCGCCGCCACGCATTGGACCGCGATGGACAACCTCGCAGCCTTCGGCGCGATACCAACGAAGACGCGGGTCTGCACCGACCGCAACCGCGTCACCGGCGGCGGCGTCACCGCGGGCATCGATTTCGCGCTGACGCTGGTGTCGATGCTGGTCGATCGGACGACGGCAGAGGCGATCCAGCTCCGCCTCGAATACAATCCGGCGCCGCCATTCCAATCCGGTTCGCCCGACACTGCACCCGCCGAGGTCCTCGCTCGGATCAAGGAGCGGATCGCACCGTTCCAGGCGCGCCGCAAAGAGAGGGTCGAGCGCGCTGCCACCAGGCTGAACGAAAGCGCCTGACTCCACAGCACGAGAAAAAGGCCGCCCGGCGTCCCGGACGGCCTTTCCTGTCCCACGGTGGACCACATTGAACGGGCGATCTCAGAACCTCTGATGCCGGGGGCCTATCTCCCAGCCAAGCTCTGATCGGGGCCGCTGCTCACCGGGACAGTCGCGATCCTGTTGCCCGGTCCGTCGCGATGGTTTCCCATCTCCGTAAGATGACCTGAGTAAGCCTCACCCACCGGTAAGGCGCAACGGCGCGCACAGGGCTGTCCCCGTTCTCACCGCTATCCCCAGCGCAGGTGCACAAACGCAGCTTCGCACTCGCGCAACGTCGATCACTGGAACTTGCCGATGACGCCACGCGCCGACGGCTGCTCCATGTGTTCAGGTACTCAGGTAGCCGGCCTGATATTCTGGTTTACCCGGAACAGGTTGGCCTTGTCATATTTCTGTTTGACCAATGTCAGGCGTCGGTAGTTGTCGCCGTAGGTCGCCTTTAACCTATCATCGCCTTCATCGTCCATCATGAAGTTCGGATAGGCGCCTGCGAGGCCGAACGGATGCACCGCTTCCCAATAGGCCTTGGTCCACCGCGTGATGGGACCCGCTTTTTGCGGGTTCGGGTCGATGCCGGCAATCACCATCGACCAGGTGGCGTTTCGACAATTCCATGCGGTCTCGTGGCTTTTGAAGCGATGGACCGCGCCATCGATGGGGTAAAGGTGCATGAGGGAGAGTTCGCTCGGTGCCTTTGCAGCCTGCTCGATATGCGCGTCGATGGCGGCGTCGGGCAGTGTCTTGACGAAGTCGCCACGCCAATACCATTGCATGCCCTTCGGATAGAGGCCATCGAACATGCTTTGCACCGAGGGATAGGGCATTATCGACATCCAGTTGAACCAGGGCGCAGGAAGCGCATCGAGCAGCGGCGCCAGCGCCGCTTTGCCCCTGTCCTCGGGCCCATCGAAGCAGCACATCAGCAAGCAAATCTGCTTGCCCCACAACTCTTGCGGGAATGGCGGAGACGAAACGACCGTCTTCAGCCCGATAAAGACGCCGAGTTCCTCCGGTGCATCCGGCAGGAAGTCGCGATATCGCTGCATGACAGCGCGAGCGTGCCTCTGGTCGAACGCAATCGGCCCGGCAAAGACCGCGCTCACCGGATGCAGGCGAAACAGGAAGCTCGTCACCACGCCGAAATTGCCGCCGCCGCCGCGCAGCGCCCAGAACAGATCGGAGTTCTGGTACTTACTTGCCGTCACGAAGCTGCCGTCCGCCAGTACCACATCGGCTTCGAGCAGGTTGTCGATCGTGAGACCGTATTTGCGCGACAAATATCCGTGTCCGCCGCTCAGCGTCAGGCCGGCGATGCCCGTGGTCGAGATGATGCCCGCGGGCATCGCCAGGCCGAACGCGTGCGTGGCGTGATCGACGTCGCCCTGCGTGCAGCCTGCAGCGACCCGGACGGTCCGGGCAGCGGGGTCGACCCGCCCACCCCTCATCATCGAGAGGTCGATGACGAGACCATCGTCGACACTGGCGAACCCCGGCCCATTGTGGCCGCCGCCGCGGATCGCGATCCGGAGATCGTGATCCCGGCCGAAATTTACCGCAGCCATGACATCGGCGACATCGAGGCAGCGCGCGATCATGGATGGCCGTTTGTCGATCATGCCGTTGTAGAGCCTGCGGGCCTCGTCATAATCGGCATCGAAGGGCTGGATCAGTGTCCCGCGAAGGCTGTCGCGCAACTTGGTTCCGGCTTGCTTTTGCATGGTATCCTCCTGTGTGGGCACCCCGCGCAGTGGCGTAGCCTGCCCAAGCTGCGGGCGTCGCCGCATCACCCGATTGATTGAGGTCAAGCCTGGTCGTGCTATGGTTGCCGGCGCGGGAACCCGGCGGATCCAGCAGGCGGGAGCCAGGCGATGCGCGGAATCGCCGTCCCGCTCACAGCGCGCGGTATGTCGCCCACGTGCTCCCACTGACCTCCGGTGCGCGGCGGAAGGCCGGCATCTTTTATTCGGCGACGGCAGCCCTGTTCATTCGGAAGGCAACTCTCGACATGCCTTCACCTCCAGAGGCGGTCGCAACGCAGTTCAAGCTGACGCCCGCGGAGGTCCGCGTGCTGTTTGCCATCGTGCAGATCGGCGGAGTCCCGGAGGTCGCCCCGGTGCTCGGCATCTCCGAACAAACCGTCAAAAGTCATCTGCATCGCATTTACGAGAAAACCGCTACGAAGCGACAAGCCGATCTGGTGACGCTCGCGAGCTATGCGGTGAGACCCTGATGGCGTGGCTTGGAAAGGGCGTTCTTTCCCTGCTTAACTTCCTGGCCCTCATTTGTGCTCCAGATACCAGGCGCCATCCCAATGCGGGAGGATCTTGCGCAAAGCCCTCAAGGCGCTCGAGCAGCGCCGTCGACGGTCCGTCACCGGGCATAGCTTCGAGCGCGGTGGCAAAGGCCTTGCGCGCTTCGTCGAAACGCCGCGCGCGGTAAGCGGCGAGCCCTTCGGCGTACCGCGTTCGCAGTGCAGCTTGCACTGCGCCAAGTTCGCCCTTCCTGCCCATGATCTCATAGACGGTTTGCGGCTGGCTTTGGCCGACCACGACCAGCCGATCGATCTCGCGCAGCTCGAAACCAGTGCCGCACATCGTCGCCGTCGCCTCCGAGACCAGGCAGCGGCAGCCATAGACCTTGTTGGCGCCCTCGAGTCTCGAGGCCAGGTTCACGGTATCGCCCATCACGGTGAAGCTCATCATGAACTCCGAGCCGATGCTGCCGACCAGCGCATCGCCGGTCGCGATCCCGATCCTGATGTCATAGTCGGCGGGAATCGTCCGCACGCCGAGATGCTCCGGCAATTCCTTGCGCAGGGTCGCGACGCGGCCGATCATGTCGATGGCGGCAAGGCAGGCGAAATGCGCCTGCTCAGCCTCCTCGATGAAGGGAGGTCCCCAATAGGCCATGATGGCGTCGCCGATATATTTGTCGATGACGCCGCGATGGTCGTGGATCGGCTCGGACATGGTCGAAAGATACAGGTTCATGATCTTGACCAGGCCGCGCGGCGTGACGCCTTCGGAGAGCCTGGTAAATCCCTTCATGTCGCAGAACAGCACGGTCATGACGCGGCGCTGGCCTTCGGTCGCGGCGGCCACGGACTGATCAAGGAGCCCTTCGGCGATCCTGGGATCGATATAGCGGCCAAACGTTTCGCGCAGGCGCTGGTTCTGGCGCAGCCGCTCGATCATGCGGTTGAACGCCGTCGAGAGTTGGCCGATCTCGTCGCGCGTCGTCACCGCGATCGGCTGATCGAGATGGCCGGCCTCGACCTCGCGCGTGCCCTCCAGCAGCCGCAGCACCGGGCCCGTTATGCCGCTGCCGACCATCATCGCGAACACGAAGCCGAGCACGGCTGCAATGACGGTCACGATCGCGGAAATAAAGATCGCCTGCCGCTGCTGGCCGATGACGGTCTCGGCGCTCAGGCGGACCTGCGCCAGCATGTCGTTGCGGATGCCGTCGATCTTCTGATTGAATTCGTCGCGGAGCGCATCGGTCCGGGCCATGGTGCGCCTCGCCTCGTCGAAATTCTGCGCGTCGAGCTGTTGCAGCAACCGCTTGATCTCTTCGCCGAGGCGATGGCGGAGATCGTTGATCGCATTGTCGATGCGGTCGTCGAGCCGGCCGAGCGCGGCATTGTCCGATGGCGTCGAGGTGTCGGCGATGATCGCGTTGATCAGCTCGCGCGCCTCCTTGGCCTCGTGCTCCACATCGGCATCGAGCGCCTGGAAGGCCTTCAGATGCGCCGCGTAGCTTGCCTCGTCGGGCGGTTCTTTGGTCTTCGCGATGATCATCTCGCGCAGCGCAAGGGCACGTTGCAGCGATTTGATGTTCGCCTGCGCGAGGTCGCCATAGGCGGTGACGTAGCGGTTGGCGAGCTCGTCAAGGAGATGCCCCACGCGAGCGGCCATCACCATCGACAGGATCGAGGTGATGACGGCGAGCACGATCAAGCCGGCCGCGATACCGACGATCTTCTGCTTGATGGATTTTCGAAACATGCCTTGAGGGCCCCAACCGAGTGCATGATCCGGAAAGGTGTGTAGCGGTTTTCCGAAAAGATCGTGCGCAAACAAAAACCAGGTGCAGAATGGCGGCTTTTCTCAAGGCGCGAAAGCTGTCTCCACTCGATGGCTTCGGGCTCAGGGCGCCGATGCCAAGCCATGCCGCGCTGCGGCGGGAGCTTTCGGGAGCCAATGGGCTCGGCTTGTAGCCATATACGGAGCTCGGCTGCGGAGTCCTGGTTGCCGAGTCTTGGCCCGCGAGGCGCCGTATGCGTCAACTACGCGGCGCGTGCCGACGGGGGTCGCGACAGAAATCAGGGCCAGAGCCGGCCGCGCCGTGACCGCGCGTGCTGATGTTGCAGACTTTCATGCCGTCGAGGCAATGATCAAGCAGGCAGAGGCGCAACTTGGTCCGGTGACGATCCTGATCAACAACGCCGGAGTATCGCATCACGCGACGCTTGAGACCTTCGATGATGAGCAGTTCGAGCGCATGCGCCACGGTGGCGGACGACCGGCGCAGACCTCAGCTGCCGGGCTTCCAGGGCTGATAATCGCCGGTCGCCTTGGGGCGCCTGCCGCTTGCGAGCGTCGAGCCGGAGGGCCGGTAGGCGTCCGGCGTGCCCGTCATGTTGGGGCGATGCGGCTTTTCCCACTCGCGGAGAACGTAGTTGATCTCTGTCGGCGGCGCGTTGACCATGTGATGGATCCAGCCGTGCCACTCCGGAGGAATCCGGCTCGCTTCGGCATAGCCGTTGTAGATCACCCAGCGCCGCTCGAAATGCAGCGTCGGGTCGATCGCCCCGCCCTTGGTCCGATAGTAGCGGTTGCCCTGCTCATCCTCACCGACCAGTTCCCCGTAGAGCGAGGTCCACAATTGGGTGCCAAAGGTCTGGCTGTTCCACCAGGTGAAGATCTTGAGGAAGAACTGCTTCATGCGGCTCGCCGTCTGATGCCCCTAAACGTCGGCCCCTGATGCCATTCACACGCGGAATTGTCCAGTGATGGCGGGCCGCGCGCGGCACCGTTCATCGTGCGTACAGCCTCCGCGGCAGAGCGTCGCGTTTCACGCATTTTCGTTGCGCGGCCCGGGAACGTCTGACCTCAGCGACGGTTAGACCAAAAATTCCCTTTCACCGTGAGGATTGGAGAGCAAGATGACCCGTTCAAAGCTTCTGGCTGGCGCTGCCGCGCTGGCCCTGGTGGTCGCAGCACCCAGCGCCAGCTTCGCCTTTGACCATGGCGGAGGCAGAGGTGGCGGCGGCATGCATGGTGGCGGCGGTGGCATGGCGGGCGCGCGGTCCGCGGCCCCTCCAAGCGGCGGTGCCTTTGCTCGCGGTAGTATGGCGGCCACGCGCCCTGCGGTGGCGCCGACCGGCGGCACCTTTGCCCGCGGTGGCACGACGGCACCGACCGGCGGCACCTTCGCTCGCGGCGGCGCGCCGGGTACGCGCTTTGCGGCGGCCCCCGCTGGCGGCACCTTTGCCGGCGGGCGAACCGCCTGGGACGGCCGCTGGCGTGGCCATGATTTTGATCGCGACCGCTTCCACCATCGCCGCGGCTTCTTCCCCGGCGCGGTCGGCGCGTTCGCCTTCTACGGCGGGCCGGACTACTATGACTACGGGTCCGATTACTATGCGCCGGACGATTACTACGACACGGGTCCCGAAGTCGCAGTAGTGCCGGGCGGTGGTGGCGATGCGAGCTATTGCGCGCAGCGCTACCGGTCTTGGGACCCGGCCACGGGCACCTATCTCGGCTATGACGGCCGGCGGCATCCCTGCCCGTAAGAGCGGCTCGGCCCAAGAATCGGCCAAAGGCATCGGCCTAAAGACATCGGCCAAACACAAGCAAGAGCGGTGCAATTCAACTTGCACCGCTCTTTTTGTGTCGTTGTGTCTGATCGTTGCGATTCCCTTATACCAAAAACGACGTGAGCTCCGGTCCGTGGGCTGCGATCAAATGCCGCTGGTTCCACGGTCCAACGTCGCCGGGGAATCAGCGCGCCCTATTCCGGCGCGATCCGGCACCTGGGCCACCCCGTCCCGACATGCCGCTTCGCGACTCCCGTGCGGTTACGTGAGTCCCGTAAAGGCAATGGCGGAGGTGGAAAAAAATCCTCCGCTGTGAACAGCGGGCGAAGCGCCAATCCACATGCCGGCGGGCAATTTTTTCGGTTGGGATTCCCTGAGGACTCACTGATACTTGGCCCGATCACAGGGGCGCGACTGCCCCCTGTTATCCCGTCCTGTCCACCATATTTAGTATTTGATTCAGGAACTCGCACTAATCCTTGACGGGCGTAACGGAGTCGTCCTAGCTTCGACCTGTTCGGCGCGAGTGAGTTTGGGTCCCGCCGGTCGCTCCCACAAGGGCTCCTGAATTGATCGCTCCGCCGGCCGGCCAAGGCTGCGGAGGAAGGGCGTGTCTGTCCGGATTTCAGGGTTCCGGGACACAAAATGAGGGCTCCGACGGGGTCCGACAATGAGGGCCGCCAGCCGGCTCCGGTGGTTGCGTTGGGGCGTTGAGCGCATGGTCTTTGAACCCGAGGGGATCATCCCAGGGGTGGGCTCGAGGGGCATGCCGGGACGAGATCGATCCGATCAAGGATCGAGCCATCGTCTTGAGAAAAACAGGGCCGGATCCACCGGCTTGAGCATGCGAACGCAAACAACCCGCTGGCTCCAGGCCGGCGGATCGGGAGGTTCGCTTGAGGCAATAACAACAGCCGGGCCGCGGTAGAGCGGTTTTCGGCCAATAAGGTACGGGGCACGACCAATGCGAATCGAACGCCGCAACACCACATCCGGGCAGTCACCCTACGCGGGAATTGATTTCAGATTGACGACATCCGAGATCAAGAACCCCGACGGGTCGGTGGTCTTTCGTCTGGACAATGTCGAGGTCCCCGAAGGCTGGTCGCAGGTCGCCAGCGACGTGCTGGCGCAGAAGTATTTCCGTAAAGCGGGCGTCGCCGCGCGCCTGAAGAGGATAGAGGAAGAGACCGTCCCCTACTGGCTCTGGCGCTCGGTGCCGGACGCCGAGGCGCTGGCGCAACTGCGCGAGAACGAGCGCTATATCGGCGAGCATTCCTCCAAGCAGGTATTCGATCGCCTCGCCGGCTGCTGGACCTATTGGGGCTGGAAGGGCGGCTATTTCACGTCGGAAGAAGACGCCTCCGCCTTCCATGACGAACTGCGCTACCAGCTCGCGATGCAGATGGTCGCGCCGAACTCGCCGCAATGGTTCAATACCGGGCTGTACTGGGCCTATGGCATCGACGGCCCCGGCCAGGGCCACTATTACGTCGACTTCAAGACCGGCAAGCTTACGAAGTCGAAATCGGCTTACGAGCATCCTCAGCCGCATGCCTGCTTCATCCAGGGCATCGAGGACGACCTCGTCAACGAGGGCGGCATCATGGACCTCTGGGTGCGCGAGGCGCGCCTGTTCAAATATGGCTCGGGCACCGGCTCGAATTTCTCCCGCCTGCGCGGTGAAGGCGAACGCCTCTCCGGCGGCGGCCGCTCGTCCGGCCTGATGAGCTTCCTCAAGATCGGCGACCGCGCCGCCGGCGCCATCAAGTCCGGCGGCACCACGCGGAGAGCGGCCAAGATGGTCGTGGTCGACGTCGATCACCCCGACATCGAGACCTATATCGACTGGAAGGTGAAGGAGGAGCAGAAGGTCGCGGCCCTCGTCACCGGCTCCAAGATCAACCAGAAGCACCTCAAGGCCGTGATGAAGGCCTGCGTGAACTGCGAGGGAAGCGGCGACGATTGCTTCGACCCCGAGAAGAACCCTGCGCTGCGCCGCGAAATCAAGCTCGCCCGCCGCAGCCTCGTGCCCGACAACTACATCAAGCGGGTGATCCAGTTTGCGAGGCAAGGCTACAAGGACATCCAGTTCGACACCTACGACACCGACTGGGATTCGGAAGCCTACCTCACCGTTTCCGGGCAGAACTCCAACAACTCGGTGTCGCTGAAGGACGACTTCCTGCGCGCGGTCGAGACCGACGGCGAGTGGAAGCTGATCGGCCGCACCACGAAGAAAGTGACGAAGACGCTTCGCGCGCGCGATCTCTGGGAGAAGATCGGCTACGCCGCCTGGGCCAGCGCCGATCCCGGCCTGCACTTCAACACCACCATGAACGACTGGCACACCTGCAAGGCGTCCGGCGACATCCGCGCCTCCAATCCGTGCTCGGAATATATGTTCCTGGACGACACCGCGTGCAATCTCGCCTCGGCCAACCTGCTGACGTTCTACAACAAGACCACGAAGACCTTCGACGCTGACGCCTATGAGCACCTCTGCCGGCTCTGGACGCTGGTGCTCGAAATCTCCGTGATGATGGCGCAGTTCCCATCGAAGGCGATCGCCGACCTCTCCTACGAGTTCCGCACGCTGGGCCTCGGCTTTGCCAACATCGGCGGCCTGCTGATGACCATGGGCCTGCCCTATGACAGCAAGGAAGGCCGCTCGCTCTGCGGCGCGCTGACCTCGATCATGACCGGCATCGCCTACAAGACCTCGGCCGAGATGGCGGGCGAGCT
>Ga0134126_10006777_pt1 | contig 14393 bp, 14 predicted proteins | sample KB31752_FD_96881 | JGI IMG/M metagenome (GOLD analysis project Ga0134126, IMG submission 96881) | Terrestrial soil microbial communities with excess Nitrogen fertilizer from Kellogg Biological Station, Michigan, USA - KB3-175-2 | ecosystem: Environmental > Terrestrial > Soil > Unclassified ... | reverse complement strand
TTTATCCGGCTCATCGGCGGCGAAGTTGATCGCTCGCTGATGTTGGAGGAGGTCGAGGAGATCGTTCGTCTCGGCGCTGAACATCGCCAATGCCTCAAGGTCCCGTCCGTGCTTCTTTTTCCAGTGAACGCCGCCCGGCTTCCCGGCGGTCAGCATCTCGCGGAACTGCTTGGCCGGAATGATCGTGGTGGAGCGGTAAAACTTCGGGGTGTTGTAATTGGAGAGGTAGGCGGCCTTGGCCTGCTCAGGGTCGTGGAACCCGAGCATCACCTTGTCTTCGTCGTATTTCCCGGTGTGCGGGTCGTTCTGGTGAATGACATACACATCGCATTTGGAGTGGTCGCGATCGCAACGGCAGGGATTGGCCAAGAACACGTCCAGCCCTTCGCCGTCCGCGCCATTGGCTCGCTTGACGTAACCGTAGTCGTGATTCATGGTCACCGACCACGGCTTACCATTGCGGTCCTTGCCGCTGCGTACCGAGCCGCGCGGATTCTCTACGGCGATGTCGAGACCGGCGTAACGGCGATGCTTCACAGGCGCAATTTCTTCGGATGCGCTGAAGTTCATCAGGTCGAGAAGTTGGTCAGTGTTCATGGCTTTGGCTCGTTGGCTTTTGCCTCAGCTTCAATCTTGCGAATCAAGTTCCCTAGGTCGGACCGCTTCTTTTCGGGAACGCCCCGCACAAGAACGCGGAATTTCGTTCCGAAGTGACCGCGCTCGATCCTCCAAAGCCGGCCGGTGGACCAATCCCGCTCGTAATAGACGTGCTTCTTGCTCATGGCGTGTAATGCGCGATCAAGAACCCAAACCGCTCTGGCGAATCCACGGCAACCCGAAAGTGGTGCATATCCCCGAGAATCGCCCGCCGGCTCCTGAGATGCTTGAGATGGGCGCAGTCGTCGAGCACAAACCAGCACGCGCCACGCAACAGCGCCGTCGCGTGCACGAATTCCCGATAGCCCAGATGCCCGGCAGAATCCAAGACGATCAGATCCGCCATGCCATCCCAATCGGACAGCACTTTGCCGATCAGGTCATCCGCCGTGGCGTTCTCGGTCTCCGAGATATATTTCGCCGCTCGATCCTCGCGATCGTGGTCAACGAAGTAGAGTTCGTCCGAGGCTTCCAACTCGGCAAGATCGGTTTCCAGTTCGGCCAGCGTCGGCATGATGTCGAAGGGGATCGACAGGCCGCATTCAATCTGAACCGGCAGTTTCGATTCAGCGATGTTGGCGCGGGCTACTTCGCAGTTCTCGGGACTGACTTCGATCGACCGGAAATCCCCGTTGATGCCGAATTCCTTCAACGCCTCGCCGATGATCCGCGTCGTCCCGGTGGCGTGAAGCGTGCCGGTTTCAAGGATTCGCCGGGGCCGGGTGAGATGGATGAGGTTGCGCAGTTCGCGCGCCAGTTCGGAATCGAGGGCGACGGATGCGCCGGAATCGGATTGGGCGGTGATGAGGGGCATTAAATCACCGGGGAATGACCATTTTTTACGGCCCAATTTCTGTAAATCCAACGATTATTTTTCTGACCGACGCAAGTCTCCAAGTTCTCGGGCCTCGACCAGAAGTTTGCATGCCGCTCGTGGAGAACAAGAGGCGGCCTAATTTCCCTGCCCCCGCACGCTCTTATGATCTTGGCGTAACAGACGTCCCAGCAATCATGAGCGATCAGGAACCCGTCCGGAAACAGATGGCAATTCTCACGCCACCACTTCGGCTTGAACGCGATCAGGTCAACGCCACCGTCAGCAGGGAAAACCGATAGCTCCCGTTGCGTGGCCTCGACCGATCCATCCGCCCCCTGAACCCGCCGGCTGAAGCAGCAACTCGCGTTCGCCATCGTGCGCCGCAAAACCGCCGCGGCATCCGACACCAGGCAGCTATCGGCGTTGGTCAGGCACACGATGTCATCGGGGCCCGCCTTCTCCATCGCGAAGTCGATCACGTCTTTGAGGTACGGCAGGAGTCGAACGTCGCCCAGGTCGCGACTGCTCCGCTTGGCATGGCGCGTCGCCTCGAAATACAGGTTGACCCAGTTCTTATCGGCGTGCTCGATCGCCTCCCACTTGTTCAGAGCCGCGAGATTGCGGCGGGATTCGTCCTTACTCTGGGGGACGTACCAGTCGACGACGTGGACGATGCGGCGGTTGGAGTCTTCGATCTCCATTGGCGGGTGAACGTCGGGCCATTTGGCTACCTCGGAGATGGCAAGGGCGATCTTGCGGCGACCTTCCACCCCCTCGGTTTGATCGTACGTCATTTGGCCGATCCAGTGTCGGCGCGGCTCGCTCCACCACCATTGCAAAGCCTTGCCAGGACCGGCCGGCGTTCCACGATGCAATACGAACGTCGGTTTACAGAACGCATACGACAGATGCAGGGGCAGGGAGTCCGAGAAGAGGCAGACGTCGGCGGCCTCGATCAGCGGCAAAAGAAGATGCGGCTTTTCAAGCTGCAGCTCGGACAGGTCGAGCATATCGAATTGATACCCGAGCGACCCGCGCAGCCAGCCGCGAAACTCCTTCCACTTCGGAAACGGGCTCGAATGTCCATTGAGGCCGTAGACCAGGAGCGGCTTGGCGGTTCGAGTCGGAAGATATCTTTGCAGGGTCGCTATCTCGGCGTCGGAATCACGACGGTCGAAAACCAACGGGAAATCATGGAACCTGTCGAGACACCCGGCCCGTGACCATTGCTCCTGAATAAAGTTGGCGCAGGTCGCCGGTGCCGGGAAGGGGTTAGAGTCAACCTGCGTCGCGATTACCTCGTCGTGCCCATCGCGAAGGGCCTGCTTGACGGTTTCCTCGATGTCCCGGTGATGCGTATCGCGGATGACGGCTTTGACGTAGCTGGCCGGCTCAAGGATCGATGCGAAGGCCGGCGCGACATAGCAGTAGACCTCACGGCCCTGCTTGGCCTTGTCGTGCATGAAGGGCAATGCACTGACGATGTCGCCATGCCGCGCGAGCTGGACATAAGCCGTCGTTTTCATCAGTCGCAATCCGCTGGAATGGTCGGTCCGCAATAGTGGTGGTCGAGATTTCGCCCCGCCACTCGATTCGGAAGTGCAACCCGCGCAACGCCGGGAATTCCGATCTTGTTATCCATCAGGGCCTCCATCCATTGATCGGCCCACTCGGCATCGCTTTTCAATTGAGGCGGTTCATCATTTCGGCGTGCGAAGAATCGGCGGCAACCCGTGACCCCGACCCACTTCGTGAGAATGAGGGGGAGTTCGCCGGCAAGCGGGACTGATCCATATCGCCCCTGAATGACCGAATCGAGTTCCGATGCCTGCATATCCAGGAGGAACTGCAGCGTCGGAGCCTGGCCCTCATGCCGATTGTCATCGCCGCTGAGGTCCAAGACGGTTCGGAGGTCATACATGAGCATGACCTGATCGACTGTGCAGTAGGCGTTCATGTTTTAGAATCCGGGGCCGCGCCGATGCTTGACCAGCGAAACGGCGCGAGCCGCCGGGTGTGGTGGATGTAAAAGGCGGCGACATCGGTTTCCCGCTGCCGTCGCCGAAAAGTCAAAGGTTGATCGATTACGCCGACTGACCAGCCGGATCAACTTTGCCACACGTAGGCCAAAATCCATAGTTAATTTGAAAGCGGCTTCGTCCGGAGATGAAGAAGCTTTCGGTCTTAACCACACTCTCTTGAGCGTTGTTGCCGAGTGCCCCGAGGTTGGTATCAATCTCGGTTGCGGCGTACATATCCGCCGATTCCGCAGACACCTTGAGGCCGCCGGGATTCGCGGCGTTAAGAATTGCTTCTGCTTCGGCTTCAGGGTCGCTGCCGAGCGGGAAATACTCGCCGCCGCGCTTCGGACGGAACCGCTGGAAGTACAGCGGAGCGACATAATCGTCCTCGATCATCCAGTAGTATTGCGTCGCGTAGGTCGGCGACACCGTGACCGTATCGTCGTCCGATTCGATATCGACGCAGCCACGGAGCAGGCCGGGGCTGACGATCTTCTTCACGCGGGAAGCCCGGCCCATCGTCGTCGATCCGGTCGAGCCGGTTGACGTGCTGGGCGAGCCACCGATCAGGGCGCCATTGGTCATGAACGCCAGATCGGCCACGGCGCGGAGAATCGGAGGCACGACCAGGACCAGGCTCTTTTCCGGGTCGAAGTCCGGATACATCGCCGCGCCCTTGTCGTCTTTGTAGGAGGCGATCTTGTCGATGATCAGTTCGAGGTCCTTAATCATCGCCTGCGCCGCTGCGCCAATGTCGAGCGCGGCGACGCCGGCCACGGTTCCCGTTGAAGGAAGGTTGCCAGTAATAATGTTGGACTGCGTCGCACCGTCATACATCGTGTGGGCGGACGAAAACAGCGGGACGCCATTCTCAAAGGTCGTGTAATACGACGTGCCCTTATAGACCACCGACGCACTGGAAGCCTGATCGGCGGTCAGCAGCCGCTTGGCCAGAAGGTAATCGGGAGCCTGGGCAACCCGGATGCCAAATTGACCGCAGCGTTTGCGGACAACGCCAATCTGATCCATCTCGAATTCTTCACGTCCAATGTTTTCGAAGTTCTTGAACAGGAAGTTGGGCGAGTGGTAAGACCAGCTCTTGAGGCCGTAGCTCTTGAGTGTTCCGTTGAACTTCCGAAGCAACGGCGCGGAGCCATCGATCGAGAAGGGTTCAACGAAGCGGGTAGAGAGCGTGGACCGGCACAGTTGAGGCCAGAAAGATTTCAGAAATCGGGGGAAGAAGGCGGTCGCCAGCGCGGTGTTCGCATCGCGGATGAGCGACGACTGAAGCCCTGTGATAATCGGCATGGTGTCCTCTTGTTTTTGGGTAAGGGAGGACACCCTTTAGGCGAGGGTGCATTAGGCTTTGTGTCGTCGGTGCGCAAGCCGGGCCTAAACCAGCCTGTCCGTCGGGCAGCAACTCCCGGCGTGAGCAGCACCGCTCGATTATTGAATGAGGAAGGATTTACAGCAGGATGGCCAGAGTCCAGCGATCCGAGGTGTCCACGATGGCGGTCGTGCCATTGATGAACCCGACGATGCGGCCGTAAACCACTTTGTTGGTCGAGTTGGCGACAACGTCGGCTGTGTTGTCCGACACCAGGTAGGCGTACGAACCCACGTTGGCCTGGGTGATCGTGGTAGCCATCGTGATTTCGTGCAGTGCGTCAAGCGTAGCGCCAGCGGCGCAACGCTCAACATCGCAGCTCAGGAATCCATCAGCGTGACCGGTGACCGTGTTGTCGACGGTTTCTCGGGCGATGCCGATGTATTTATATCCCGAGGTATCCGCGGCGGGCGCGAGATAACCCGAGATGATGCAGACCCGAGCGCCCTTGTAAATCTTCACGTTGTCTTTGACGGGCAGGCGGAGCCAGCCCAGCGGGCGCGTTGTGACTTGCCCTTCAGCAGAGAGTGCCATGATATTGGCCTTTCAAGTTTGAGGGATTGGAAAACAGACGGGATGGAAACCCCCCGAATACAGACTAGCCGGATTAGTTGGCCTTGGCGGCAGTGTCGAGCACGTCGCCGATCGCCAACCCGAACGCGATATCGTCGGAGCTGAACATCACGCCGAGGTCCTCATGGGCCTTAGTGCGCTCGGAACGCTTCGCGGCGGCCGGCGTAGCAGACGCCCCACCAGCCGGAGAGATACCCGCGGCGCCCAGAACCGTTCCGTAGGATGCGGCGCTCGCGCGTTTGGGCATCGACTTGAACATTCCCAGGAGAGAACTCAGGGCGTCCTTGGGTTTGGCGCTGGAGAAACACACCTGAAACTGCGCGGCGATCGCGTCATCCGGGGGAAGCTCGTGGCCAGCCCGGCGCAATTCGGCGATTTCGGAATCGAAGTCCTTGCGCGCCAGTTTGCCAACGGCGCCGGCAAACTGATTCTTGGTTTCCTGGAGTTCCTTCAGGAGCTTGGCAATGCGGGGATCGTCACCTTCGGCAGAGAAGGAATGCACACCCGATTCGTCGCCCAGGGTCGAGGGCCCTTCTTCGGTAATGATTTCAGTGCCCTTAGCTGGCTGCTTTTCAAGCGCATGCGACTGCTTCATCAGCGGTTCATCGGGCATTGAATCGAACATTTCGGTATTCGAGTCATAGCAAGCCTTGAGGCGTTTGCGGGCCTCGGTCAGCTTGTTCTCGCCATCCGGTTCGCCGGCGGCGAAGCTCTTCATGCCCGCCGCGATGCTGGAATAGCACTCGGCAAGCTGCTCGTGAGCCTTCTTTTCGTGTTCTTTGAGGGGCATTGGTTTTTCCTTTCGAGGAAATGAGTCTGCCCCGCCCGCGGCGAAACAGACTTGGTTGGATTCGTAAATCTCAGACAGTTCGGTGCGCGGAAGCTGGCTCAGGGACTGCAACGAGTTCCCCAGGACCGCGACGTGATTGAATCGTTCGTTGAGGCCGCCTGCATCGCTGGAGATCCCAGCCGATAGGCCAGTGAGCGGACGGGACTTCTGGCGCAGGACAAATTCAGGAGATACGTCGACGAGGTCACACTTGACCCACCCCGGCATCTTGTGCGAGTTCGCGCGGAAATTGACGCAGTATCCGACCGGGGCGAATTGCTTGTTAATGGCGAGCTTGATCGATGCCGGCGTATCGTCGTCGGTGTCGGGCGGATGACCTTCGAGCAGTCCGGGGCGCTGGCCGCCGGCTTCGATCATGCGATTGGTGTTTTCCACCAGCGACCTAATGCGGTCGCCGTCGAAGTAGTGGCCCTTGCTGGCGTTCGGATAAAAAACGTCAACATCTTCGACGACGTAGCTGCCATTTGGCTGCTTGATCGGTTCGCGTATGTTGATCTTCTCACGCAGATCCCCGTGAATCTGCTTCCAACCCTTCACCCCGCGATACCAACCCGCGTTATGCACCATGCGCAGGGCGTGGCGGTGGGCCTGATCTTCCGTCGCCCCGGCGTCGAGCTTGTCCATTCGGTGGGTCGAGTAGATCGACACCACTTGCGGCGGTGCATTGCTGGTGGAGAAATCAGTAGTCATGGTTTTACTCAATGGTCGCAACTTCGGATTTCCCCCAAACCTCCTCAGCCAGCTTCAACAGCTTCTTGAGATGCTTGGCTTCCACCTGAATCTCGTTCAACCGATTCTGAATGTCCGCCGGCTTGGGAATCTCGATCGACCTGGTTGGCGTCTGGCCCTGAATGGGGCTTGTTTCCGCTGTCTCGCTCATCGCTCTGACTCCGGGGCAATTCAGCCCATGAATAACCGCACTTGGCGCACGTTCGATGCACGTGATGCCGCAATCCCGACGGACAGGCTCGCTTCCGACCGTCACAGAATTTCACCGCCGCTGATCTTCCACCGCAGATAAGGCATTTGGGCTTGACCGAGAACGCGGGCAACGACTCGACGGCCGGCGCTGCCTTGAGGGAGCACGGCTTGCACAGCGCGAACCGACCGCCCAACTCATTGCGAAGCACGACCCAACTTCTTTTCAGGAGCAACGGCGTGATCTGGTCCCATTGATCGGCGAGCCACGAAGCGCGCGTCTGCTCAGGCGTCGGCTTCTCGGTAGGAACACTGGGAATAACGATCGCCTGTCCGCACTCCTGGCAGATGATTTCGGGATTGTGCATCTCGAACTTAGACATTACTCCGCCCCGATCCGCGGCATCGTCCGCTGTTTCGGGGGTTGATTTCCGCCGTTGGCTGCCGCACCGTTATTCGCCTTTTGCCCAATCGCCCCGCGCGGCTGGCCGTTGGGGGCCTTGCCGCCATCCGCGCCACTCGCGCCCGGCATTCCAGGCATGCCGCCTGGCGCGGGCTTCGGCGCGGATTCGATAATCTCGTCTTCGGGGTTGGGCTGGCGGAAACCGAGCTTTTCGTAGACCTCGTCCTTGCTGATGTCGATGAGGGCCGAAGCCTTCTCGATGATCGTCGCTTCCTGCTCGCGGTCGCGCTCCTCCTTGGGTTCGAGAACGTGAATAGGGCAATAGACCATCGGCATCTGCGGAAAGCGGGCCCGGAACATGGGGCCGATCAACTGACTCGTGATGGTTCCGCTGATCAACTTGGCGTCCATCGTGAAGAAAACCTGCGGGCCGCTCTCCTTGCGGCTGACGTGGTCTGAATATCCGCCATGCTCGGACTTCTGAGATTCGTCGGAGGATCCCAGGAGGATTTTGCTGATTCGCTTCTCGGCCCATCCATCGCTGAATGCGGCGAAGGCGTCATAGCTCATCTTGGGAACGTCGCGCTGGACGATTTCATAAGGGCCTTGTTCATGGGGAAGTCCCGGTGACTTGGGAATCGTGTTGACGCTGCCAAACCGGCATTTATCCGCGATTTTCTTGAGTGAAGGCCCGATCGTTTCTTCGAGCGATTCCGGATAGAAAATATCGATCGGCGGATCACCGTAGCTTTCCAGCCACTTGATCCGCATCCGCATCACCATCCAGTCCCACACGACCGGATAGAACAGCGCGATATCCTCACCGATGCCCCAGACTTCATACCCTTCAAGCTCAGGTTCATCCCACGACCCGGTTTCCTGCCGGTACACGTGGTACATGAACTTGCCTTCGGGAACGTCTCCGACTTTCAGCCGGCCCTGATCGCCCTCTGTGATGCGCTGCCAAGTGTTGTCGGGGTCGAAGGAGACGTATGCGCCCCACACGGGATCAACGCGCGTCTTGAGCGCCATATTGCCCAGGCGATCGCGGCTGAACCGGCTTTGATGGACCGGATGCCATTTGACCGGGCGCTCCGTGCCGTTGGCCTCCTTGTGCCAGATGAATTCAACCCCGACGCCACCGCAGATGACGGCCTGTTGAAGCCAAACGTACAGATTCGTGATGTTCCCGATCTGCCGGAAGGCCCATTCGATCTCTTTGGCCAGGTCACGCGCCATCTTCTGGTCGGGCGCCAGTGGATTCGGGTCGATTCGGTCGGGATAGCTTGCAACCGTTTTTTCGCGCTTGGCCATCGCGGCGCGGACGTCCGGGTGCATCCTGATTTTCTGATCGATCAGTGGATCAAACTTCTTCGCCTCTCGCGGATTGGGCATGTCGTTGATGAAGAAGTCATAGAACGTCTCCGGCGTCGCAACGCGGCCCTCGCGCTCGGGAACCGCCATTGGACGATAAAGATTGCCGGAGCCGCTGTCGGCGGGGATGCGATACGCGCCACCCTCTGCAAACAATCTGTATGTAGCGGTCGTTACCGGGTCTGGCATGGAATGGCTTTAACGGAAGGTGCGGGCGTAATTTCCGATATCAAGAATCTTGGCCGTGCGAGATTCACTGGCGACGAGATAGCGAACGCAGTCCACCAGGTGATCATCCACTTTCAAAGGGACGTTCTTCGGGCTTCGCGCGGCCCCTTCAGGAACTTCGGACCATCGATACATCGACATTTCGCGGATCAGGTTCTCGCAACGCGCGGCAAAGTGAAGTCGCGGGCGGCCAGCAGGCCAGTGATCAGAAATCAGATGCCCTCGTGGCTGTAAAAGCGTCTGGATTGCTTCGATGCCGATTCGGCTGACTTCATCGGCGGATCCAACCTTCGTCGCGGGCGTCGTTCCAATTCCGCAATGTCGCATCTCAAGAACATTCGTCGGGTCGTGATCGGCGTAGCAACGGGTTAGCGCCGTGCCCCAGTACGATAGTTTGGCCTTGATGTCGCCGGCCAGATCGGCCAGGCGTCGACCGCCTCGCGTGCGATGGTCCCAGTAGATTTCATCGTAGATGTACCAGTCGTTATCGAGGCTCGGGATCCGACAGGCGAAGATCATTCCGAACGGGTTTGAGCCGCCCCAGTCAATGACTCCGATCGTCTCGCGCATCCCGCGGCCAGGCGGGAAGAACAGCTCTTTTTCTCTGGCATCGCTGACAACATGCGTCTCGCGCCGGAACGTCTGGAAGATCGCGCCAAGGTAAGCGCCCCATTTACCCAGGCGTCTTGTATCTCGAACTTCCGGCGGCCACTCAGCGATCAGTGCCTCGATGCGCTCTGCCTCAATGAATCCGCCGTAGTCATCCCGATTGTCATCCAGCGGGAATTCGAAGATGTCATCCGATTCCAACCGGTCAGTAATCAGCCTCTTTTCAAGCCACGGCTGCGAGACAATGGGCGTCATCGCCGCGGCAAACCGAATCTGCTTTCCCGGACCAATACGGCTGATGGTTTCGATGAAGACCGACTGCGGGAACTGCTCATCGAAATGGGCATAATCGAGTTCAACGGCCTGAAAGCTCTCTCGGTCCTGCTGGAATGCCTTGAATACGATTTCGCTGACACCGCCCTTGACTGGAATCAGCACGCGACCAGGGATATCCCATTGCTTGCTGCGCCAGACGACCTCGTGCTCAATTCCAAGAAGGAGCCCGCCCTTGGCCGGATCCAACTTCTTCCAAAGCGTGTCGGCGATCTTTTCAACCGTCGTCGTCGCGTACCAGCCGACACTCGGGATCGGAACTTTCTGAAACGGATGCCAGCCCGTGGCGTTCCAGATTGTCTCAACAGCCAGACTATGGCTCTTACTCGATCGATTACCTCCGAGCGCCCATCTAAACCGCTTGGGGCTCTGGTGGAATCGTCTGGCCTGCGGGAGCGGCCGATACTGGCCAAGCGGCGTCTGGTAGTGTCGCCATTCCGATGCGCGTTCATCCGGCTCGAGCCCTGCTTCGAGAATATGCTGCCGCGCCAGCAGGTATCGCCATTGGCCGAGATCATCCTGGTCGCAGAGATAGGCCGGCTCAGTTGCTCCCGGTTTCTGGATTCGGCGAGATAGTGTTGCAGCGGCGGAGGAAAGCATCAGATGGCGCGTTGGGTTGGTGAATCGTCAAATCCGCCTACACTGTGGTCTCAGAGCGGTATTTGAACTTTTCCGGCAGGTTGGCGTTAAGCAGCATCGCCATCAGCGTGTCGGAATACTCATGCTCGAAATATGGCTTGTTCGTCTCAGGATCGATCACCGGCTCGCCCTTGTAGAACTTCATCTTGCGAAGTCCCTGGACCGCCCGGCGCCGGGCCTCATCCTCGAGCACCTCGGCCGCGATCAATCTGGCATCGTCGAATACCTGCTTGTATCCCGGCTCGGACATCCAATATACGTGAGCCCGCCGGCTGACCTTTGCCGCGATCGCCGCGCGGACGACGCTGCCCGTCTCGGAAAACGCGGTCAGGAATGCGCGCTGTTTGGCGTAAGCCCGCTTGTCGTTGAAGTCCAGGGCAGTGAAATCGAGGCTCGTGCCGTCGTATTCAGGCTCGTGCTCTTGCCCGTTCCCGTTCTGTCCATTGGAGTCTGGCATGGGTCAATTGGTGGTGTATCCGGCCTTGAACGATCCACGAAAAGTTCGTTTTGCTCCGCCCGATGTCGCGGTGACCGTCAGGTAATAAGTCGTGCCATCCACCAGGGCCACAGTATTCGGCAGATCGCCTTTGTAATTCCCGTCCGCGCTCGTTTGGGTCTGGCCGTTGGGGAGGCTGACGGTCTGCGAGCCAGCTACATAAGTCATCGTGACTGCCGATCCAATCGCCGTTCCATCCAGTGTCGATACCTGCGCGGACACCGTTGCGCTGGTGACATAGGCCGGCGGAGACTGATTATTGTCGACCAGGCCCAGTAGCCAGATGAGGTTGTCGGAGGCGACGAATAGCATTAGCCCTGAACCTCAACGCTGGCGTCGAGCGATGCGACTGGGACGATATCCCCGTCGAGTTGCGCAACTGCCGCCACGCTTCCGCCAAACCGCGACACAACGACGATGCACCCGTCAAGGACGGCATGGTTCGCCCCGCCACTGCGCCACACAAACGCCTGCCACGGCGATAAATCAGGTTGTCTTCGTCCCCAGATGAACATTAGTTTTGAGTCGGAATGCTTACCATCGTTGCATCAGCGCCGGTGGCCGTGAATTTCAACGTGATTTCGGTCGCGTTTGTGTCTGCCGCTGCCAAATCCACCTTGTACAACCCGCTTCCCACTTCGCTTATGGCATTCGTGAGATTCGTGAAGGATGCCCCGCCCAAGCTCACCTGCCCGGCGACAACAGTCAATCCGGCCATCGGCGTATTTGTTCCCGCGGCGAACATGACGAACTGGAATGCCGCAAACGCCGAATTTCGCTTAATTGGATAAGTAGTCGTGGCCGGATTGGTCGCCAGCCCATTCTGAATCGCCGCGACCGCCGTGGGGTTGGGCGCATCTATCAGATTCATCTCATCCCCGGCAACAGCTCGCGAGCTTACATTCGCATCGACCTTATTGTTAATCACTTCGACAAGATCGCCCACGTCGATATCGTTGAGTGTGCCTGTCGTATCAAACACCTGTTTAGCCCCGAGCGTCACACCGCTGTTCGGCACCAGTGCCCCATAGTAAGTCCCATCACTTCGCAGCACCGCTTGCGTGGTCGGCCTGAACCCAAACCGCCCTTTGATCGTGGTTGAATCGAACGTGACCGCAAGACTCACCGACTGCATATCGTTGTCCGGATGCGTGCCCCAACCCGCCTGCCAGATCGCCTGCATTTGGGCAATGCTCGTGCATTGGGTGCTGTGGAGATTCGCCAAGTTGCAACCGTTGGGCGCGTAGATCAGGTTGCGATTCCACCGCCCGGTAAACGTGTGGGTCACATAGCGCGTGTTGTAGGCGTAGTCCGACACCACGAACACGTCCTGGGCGACGACTGATGACAAGGCGACGAAGATATTATCTTCAACCACCGATCCAGTGGATTCACTCCACGAGCCGCCGCCGGTCAAGCCTTCGAGGAATCCCGAGCTTTGCACTTCCACGGTGTTGTTCGTGGCCGTGTTGTAGTCGCCGAAGTTCACGATCCCCAGATACCCCACGCAGACGTTTTTCGTGAATGTGATGTTGTCGCCGGCCAGCACCGTCCCATGCCCGCTGGCCGAGGCGTCGGTGGGATCGGCGTTACGGATAAAGTTTCCCGTGACGATCGCTCCGGCATTCTGGCTCTGCCCATCGGTCCCCAACCCGATCATGATCCCGCCGCCGCCATGCGTTGCCGCGTTGTAGAACTTATTGCTCGTGACCGTCACCTGCCCGAACCGATTCACCTGTGCGGCGCGTTGTTGGGTGCGCTGAAGCGACAGTGAATCATCCTGTCCCAACCGCAAACACTCCACTCCCGAGCCATTGCATTGAATCAGGCTCTTATCGATCGTGATGGTACAAGTGGTATTGACCGGCGTGGCGGCGTCGAACTGCTCGATCTGGACCACCGCCGGGAAGCTGCCGGTCGCGCCCGACATATCGAGGATGGCATCCTGAATCAGGATTTGCGTGCAGTCACGCGGCGTCGTGGCGAGGATTCCGAAGTTCTGCGCATCGGTGCGAACGATCTTGCTTCCACCCCGGATTTTCAGGCTTGTGAATCGACCCACATTGATCGTCTGTGCTGATTGTCCGGTGACGATGCCCGGCACGAACGAGGTGTAATCGTCAATATCAAGCGTCCCCATCCAGGTCGAGAAAACCAAGTACGTAAAGCCGGTGAACGTGCAGCGCCGGCAGGTGAAGCTCGGGAAGTTGGTGGTCGGAGATACCGCGTTACCCGTGGTGAATACTTCGTTGCCTGAAGCAAACGCCGATGTCAGATTGCAATCTTCCAACGTCACATTGATCGCAGCCAAATCCCCATTGCAGAAAACGCCGTGAGCGACGTTCCCGCCGGTCAGCGTGATGTTTTTGATGTTGAGGTTGATCGCACTCGTCGTCCCCGTGTTCACCAGCACCCACGAGAAGCCGCCCGTGGTCATCTGCATCTTGATTTGCGTCCCGGCGACGTCTGGGAATATGTTGATCGTGTTGCCGTTGTGCGTCGATGATAGCGTGCCGATGACGTCTTCTTTAGTTCCGCTGGTCTGTCTGATGCGGATGTTGACGGTATCGCCGCTTGAGTAAGTTCCGGCCGATAGCGCGTGTGCCACAGTCGCCCATGGCGACCCGGTGGCACCCGTTCCGGTTGAATCGTTTCCGGTGTTGTAGTCTATGTAGTAGGTGCGCGTTGCCATCGATAATTATCCGCGATGCAAGGCACAAAGACTTACTCTGTCCAGCCAGAACGCTTCGCTTCGTCCAATGGATTCCATCCCGGCGCCAAAGTTAACTGTCGCTTGGCGGGGATGTGCGAGATGTCGGCGAGTGGTTCCAGGTCTTTGAGTTCGGTTGGATTCAGTTGCAACGTCTCAATCGAATTGCCGTCTTCCGAAATCCTTCGGATGTTGGCACCGTCGATATTGCACGGCATCACCCGATTGTCGGTTTTCGCGCCTAGCGCATCAGTCCCACCCTGCTGATAAATGCCGACGCACTTACCGTCTGGATTCTTGAAGATTTCCGGCATGGCGTGACTGAATCGAACCCATTGGCCGTGGCGAAAGTTGTACATATCCTTCTCCTATTAGGTA